>WNFR01001954.1_pt1 | contig 51924 bp, 44 predicted proteins | sample 5400221 | NCBI WGS metagenome assembly WNFR01 (sample SAMN13153357, study PRJNA577476) | soil metagenome | isolation source: 40 cm soil under Madrone tree | place: USA:California | collected 2016-06-14 | reverse complement strand
GCTTTGTAGCTCTCCGGTCCGGTCGCGAAATAGATCGCGTCGCCGTCGTACATGAACCACACCGGCACGACCTTGCTCTGCGTGCCGTCGGCACGCCGAGTCGCGACGTAGATCTCCTTCGACGAGCGCAGCGCGGTCGTGACGTCGGGGGGGAAGCCGGCCGCAGCGACCATCGCAGCACCGAACAGAGTGAGCAGCACGCACGCGATCATCGACATCGGCATTCTCCCTCGGTGCTCTCGCATGGATGTCGGCTGCGCTTCCGCACGCCCGCGCTGCGAGTAGCACCGATCGTGCACGATTGCGACCACGAATTGCCTTGACGCTGGCGGCACGAGGCCCGCATAACGGCCCGGCGTGCGCATGTTCGATCGCTTCGTCGATACCGTCTGTCGCCACCCTCGCGTCGTCATTCTCGCGCTCGCCGTGATGACGACGTTCTGGGGATCGCAGCTGCGCACGCTGCGTGTGGAGATCGATCCCGACGCGAATCTCCCGCAGGACCATTCGTACATTCGCGCGCTCCACGTCCTCGAAAATCGATTCGGCGAGAAGAATCTCGTCGTCATCGGCTTGTTCCCGAAGGACGGCAACGTCTTCACTGCTCCGTTCCTCGCGAAGTTGCAGCGGATCACGAAACGGATCGCCACGATGCCGGGACTGATCCGGTCGACGTATCTCAGTCTGGCGTCGCCTCTCGCAAAGGCGATCGAAGGCGCCGATGGGACGTTGCTGGTGCGGCCGATCATGGAAGGGACGCCCACCACGAGCGCAGACGTGGCTGAGGTGCGGCGACGCGCGTTCGTCACGCCGTTGTACGTGGGCACGATCGTCGCCGCGGACTCCAGCGCGACCGCGATCGTCGCCAATTTTCGGCTGACCCCGGAGCTCACCGGCTACCCCGAGATCGAGCAACGGCTCGAGACGATCGTCGCCGAGGAGAACGACGGCACGTTCACGGCCCATTTCGGCGGGCCGGTCGCCGTCCTCGCCGCGTTGGCGCACGTAACCGAACGCACCGTCCTGCTGTTCCCGTTGGCGGTGCTCGTCGTCGCGCTCATTCATTACGAGGCGTTTCGGACGCTGCAGGGGATGCTCTTACCGCTCGTCACGGCGGTACTCGCGGTCGTGTGGAGCCTCGGCCTGATGGGATTTCTCCGCATCCGGCTCGATCCGTTCAACACGACGACGCCGATCCTCATCCTCGCCGTCGCGGCGGGTCACGCCGTCCAAGTGCTGAAGCGCTACTACGAGGAGTACGACCGCTATCACGATACGCAGGTCGCGGTGCGCGCGGCGCTGCGGCGTGTCGGACCGGTGATGATGATCGCCGGCGCGATCGCGGCGCTCTCGTTTTTTTCGCTGACGGTGTTCGCAACGGCGACGATTCGCAATTTCGGGATGCTGACCGGCGCCGGCATCGTCGCCGCGCTCGTGATCGAGCTGACGTTGATCCCGGCCGTGCGCGTACAGCTCCGCCCGCCGCGGGCAGCAGAGATCGATCGCGAGGCGCGCAGCGGCCGCATGCTCGAAAGCGTCCTCGGTCGCGTCGCGGCGGTCACCGCATACAAGCCGGCGACCGTCGTCACGATCGCGATCCTCGTCGCGGGTGCCGCGTTGGCCGCGGCGACGCGGCTGCGCGTCGATACCAGCTTCAAGCGTCAATTCGGTCCCCGCGACCCGGTCCGGGTTGCGGACGACGCGCTGAACGCAGCGTTCGGCGGCACAAACACGCTGATCTTCATCGTCGAGGGGCCGGCGCCGGACGCCTTGCACGACCCGGCGGCGCTGGCGGCGATCGCCGACCTGCAACGTTTCGTCGAGACCGACCCGGCGGTCGGGAAGACGATCTCGATCGTCGACTTTCTGGGACAAATGGACCGCGCGCTACGCGAAGGCCAAACCGCGCGCGCGATACCCGACACGGCCGAGCTCGTGAGTCAGTACTTGTTCCTGTACTCGATGTCGGGGGGTCCCGAAGACCTGGACAGCCAGATCGATCCCGACCACCGCAGCGCGGTGGTGCGCGCGTTCGTCCATACGGACTCGACGGAGCACGGCGAGCAGCTGATCCGCCGCGTCCGCGAGCACGCCGCCAAGACGTTTCCGCCGGGCTATCGCCTGCAGTACTCCGGCATCGTCGCATCGAACGCGGCGCTCGCGGAGACGATGGTCCACGGGAAGATCTTCAACATGCTGCAAGTCGCCGGGATCATCATGCTCGTGTCGAGTCTCGTGCTGCGATCACCGGTTGCAGGGCTGCTCGTCGCGGCGCCGCTCGCGATGGCGGTGTTGGTGAACTTCGGAGCCATGGGCCTCGTCGGTGTGCCCCTCGACATCATGACGGCGCCACTCGCGGCGATGGCCGTCGGCATCGGCGCCGACTACGCGATTTATTTCGTCTTCCGCTTCCGCGAGGAGCTCGCGGTCAGTGCGACGCGAGATCTCGCACTCGCCAGTACGCTGCGCACGTCCGGCAAGGCGATCGTGTACGTATCGTCGGCGATTTCCGGCGGGTATCTCGTGCTGTGCACGTCCGGTTTCGTGTACCACCGCGAGCTCAGCATGATGATTGCGCTGGCGATGACCGTGTCGAGCATCGCCGCGATCACGCTGTTGCCTGCGCTTCTCGTGTGGGTGCAGCCGCGGTTCCTGTTCGGCGAGACGTCACGTCTCGTCGACCGCAGAATGCGCCGCTCGGCTTAGTCGGCTGCCGCCGCTTTGGCGGGCACGCCGTCCGCGATCGGGATGCTGATCGTGAACGCCGCGCCATGCGGCTCGCAGTTCCCGAACGACAGACCGACGTTTTGCAGATCCGCGATTCGCGACGCGACGAAGAGTCCCATGCCGAGTCCGTCCACGGCCGTCGTGAAGAACGGCTCGAAGATCTTGTCGCGGTCCTCGGGCGGAATGCCGGGACCATGGTCCCGCACCACGATGGAGACCCGTTCTGCGGGCGCGTCCACGCGCACGTCGAGCTCGACCGTGCTGCCCTCCGGCGAGAACCGCACCGCATTCTGCAACAGAGACACGACCAAGCACGTGGCCGCTTCACCGTGGACGCGCAGCAACGGCACGGACGCCGGCACCCGTTTCTCCACGGTGATGTTCTTTTTCTTCAAATCGGCCGCGATCGCGTTGTCCGCGTCGGCGAGGATGCCGCCGAGATCGCGGATCTCGCGTCCTTCGGCCGGGACCGTCGTCGTGCGCATGATGTCCTTGACGAGATCGCGAATGCGCTCGCTCTCGGCGAGTGCCATCGCCAAATATTTGCTGCGGAACTCCGGATCCTCGACGTGGTCCGGCAGCAATTGCAAGAACGTGCGGATCGTCGCCAGCGGATTGTTGATGTGATGCGCGAGCCCCGATGCCAAGTAGCCCAACGTCGCCGCGCGCTCGGCGCGCTGGAGCCGGTCTTCGAGCGCGCGCCGCTCGTCGGCGAGGCGGCGTCGATTCAGCACCTCGCGCACGACGTACGGCAACGCCGTCAGGTACCCCTCTTCCTTCACGAGGTAATCGTCGGCGCCGAGCTTCATCGCCTCGACCGCGAGCTTCGCCGAGGCCGCGGTCGTGACGAAGATCGTCGGCGTGTCGATGCCGGCTGCGCGGATTTCCCGCAGGAGCTCGATCCCATCGCCGTCGGGCAGCTTGAAGTCGAATACGAAGAGATCGTACGGTCGCGCCGCGATTCGGCGTCGCGCCTCCGCGAGATTGTTGGCGACCTCGAGCGACCAATCTTCGAGCTCCGTCTCGAGCTCGTCGCTCATGAGCTCGACGTGCGACTGGTTGTCCTCGACCATCAACGCGACTGTGCCCACGGCGTCACCTATCTCCGCGCGGTAAGCTGAGGTGGAAGCTCGACCCCTCGCCTTCCACCGACTCGACCCAGATGCGCCCGCCGTACCGCTGCACGATGCGCTTCACGACCGCGAGGCCGATGCCGTAGCCCTGCTGCACGACTCCCGCGACGCTCTGCTCCGGCGCCCGGTGATACAGTTGGAAGATCCGCCCGATCTGATTCTCCGCGATTCCGATGCCGTTGTCGTGCACGATGTAGTCGATCGTCCCGTTGTGCGCTTCTCCCGAGATCTCGATTCGCGGCTGCGTCTTGTCGCCGACGTATTTACAGGCGTTCGTCACGAGGTTGTCGAAGACGTGGGTGATCTTCTGCTCCTCGGCCCGAACCGGCGGCAGGTCGCCGATGACGACCTCGATGCCTTTCGACTCGATCGCCGTGTGCGCGCGGCCGACCGCGTCGCGCACCACCGCGTTCACGTCGACAAGCTCACGCGGCTCGGCGACCTCGGTTTGGCTAACCACCTCCAGGAGGTTGCGCAGCATCGTCGTCATCAGCCGGCAATCGCGGATGAGCCGATCGGCGTAGCGCTGTCCGCGCTTCGACAATTGCGCGCCATCGATATCGACGAGCTTACGCGCGGTCTCCGTACTGGCGACCGCGACGTTTTGGAGGTCGTGAGTGACGATGTGCACGAGCTCTTCGAGCTCGTCCGTACGGTCTTGCAGCTGGAGAGTCCGCGCTTCCAGCTCCCGGGTCCGCTCTTGGACACGCTGCTCCAAGAGCCGGTTGTGGCCTTCGATTTCGCCTTTCGCCATCTTGAGCTGATCCGACAATGTGCCAGCGAGATACGCGTTCATGAAAAAAAAGATGATCGCGCCGATCAGCACCGCCATCTCGCCCGCCCACGAGTAGTGATGACTCCACACCGGCGTCGGCGGCGGCAGAACGCCTACTCGCACACCGATACCGAGCCCGATGAGGCACAGTGCGGCGCTCCCGGCGATGACGTACGAGCCGGTCCGCGACATGAACGTCGCGGACGTAATCACGATCATCGAATAGATGAACGGGCCGTACGGCACGTCCAGACCCCCGAGCGAGTAGATCGTGAATGAGATGCCGAGGAGATCGATGATCCAGTGGACGTAGAAATCGCCGAGCGGGAACCCACGTCGCTTGCCGGCGTACCAATACAGCAGATCGAGGGACCCGACGCCCGCGACGACGACCATCGGCGGCGTGAACGACGTGAGCGGCAGCCCGGACGAGAGCGCGGTCGCGAAGATCACCACCTCGAGGAACGAGCACGCGACGACCCGGAAGAAGAGGCCGTCGATGAACGCTTGGCGGCGCGCGCCGACGTCGACGACTTCGGTCACGCGCGCGGCTCCCGCAGGGTCGCAGCCGGACCGTCGTCGGCCGGCGCGGCGTGTGCTCCGGCGAGCCGCGACGCGCGTTCCAAGCGTTGCTTCACGTTCGCGGTGACTTCGGCGATGGATGCCGAGCGTGTCACGTGGAGCGGGCTGCTCACCCCGACGCCGACGTTCGTCCCCGGAAGTGGGATGTCGGCGATGATTCCCGGCACGCGGACGCGTCGGCTCGGATGCACGGCCACAGGCCACACCGTCGAGCCCAGCCGAGCAGCCATGCGCACGATGCCGGTCGGCACGGTGCCGTACACGCTGCCACCGTCCACGGCGATGAAGAACGGCGTCGGATGACGCAACCACTCGGCGAGGTCTTCCAGACGCGACGGATTGCCCCGCGTGTGGATGCGTCGCATTTGGAGTCCGAACTTCTCGCCGATTTGCCACATGATCTCGCCGCCGATGGAATCGTCCGCCACGATCTCGAATCGGGATAGCGCTCGACGCAGCCCATGCCGCTCCGCCGCAAGCAACGCGATCGTGAGTTGATCGCTGCTCCAGAACGGCACGATGACGTGGCCGCGGTCGACGTCCCGTAACAGCCGCTCCGCGAGACCGGCGCACGAGCCCTGCCCGTTCAACTCCAGCTCGTCGGATGCGACTCGCAACGATCCCGTACGCGAAATACGCTGCAGCAAAGCGCCTGTCATCCGCCCCAGGACACCGCCGTACCGCCTTCCAATGCGGCTCACTACCTCCCCCCGATCATCTTAATTAGGGCACGGCGTGCCGCCTATGGGCGATTTGCTGCTCAGCGGGGGCGGTCCGATCGACCGGTCTCCGTCGTGAACCGGCGCGGCTGCTGGGCGGCGTCGCCCGCGAGGCGAGCCAGCAGCGCGACAATCGCGTCGACGGTATCGATGTGCTCGAGCTCCGTCTCGGGAACACGGATTCCGAACTCCTCCTCCACCGCAAAAATGATGTTCACCGCAGCAACGGAATCCATGCCGAGTTTTTTGCGAAGTGAGACGTCACGGACGATGTTGCCTATCGGAATCTGCAACTCCGTCGCGACGATCTCGAATAACCGCGTTTCGACTGCGGGGGTCATGAAGAGCCCTCCTCTGACGGCATCGCCTTCAATACCAGTGCAGCGTTGCGTGAGCCGAAGCCGAACGATGTCGAGAGCACGGCGCGCGCGTCGACGCGCCGCGGACCTTCGGTGACATAATCGAGGTCGCACGTCGGATCCGGTTCGTCGAGGTTGATCGTCGGGGGAACGACGCCGTCGCGCAACGCGAGCGCGCAGATGATCACCTCGACCGCAGCCGACGCACCGATGAGATGGCCGAGCATCGATTTCGAGGAGCTGATCGGAATGCGATACGCCCGCTCTCCGAAGACCTTCTTGAAGATGAGCGTTTCCGTCGCGTCGTTCTTCTGCGTACTGGTGCCGTGGGCATTGATGTAGTCGATGTCCGCCGATGTGAGGCCGGCGTGCCGCAGCGCCTGCACGATCGCGCGCGCGCCTTGCTCGCCTTCGGGTTCGGGTGCCATGTGATGGTACGCGTCGCACGTCGCGCCGAACCCCGCGACCTCCGCGTACACGCGCGCTCCACGCGCCTTCGCGACCTCTTCCGCCTCCAACACCACGACGCCCGCGCCTTCGGAGATGACGAAGCCATTCCGGTCCCGCGAAAACGGACGGGACGCGCGTGCCGGCGGATCGTTCAGCTTCGACAACGCGCCGATCCGGTCGAACGACGCGTACAGCAGCGGAAAGATCGCGGCCTCGCTGCCACCGGTCACGACCGCGTCGACGACGCCGCTCGCGACCATGCCCATCGCCAACCCGATTGCGTCGGCGCTCGCGGTACAGGCGGTCGATACCGCGTACGCCGGACCGTGCAGCCCAAGCGCGATCGCGACCTCCGACGACAACGTTCCCGGATACTGCAACGGAAACATCGGGTGGACGCGATTCAACCCTTTTTCCGCGAACGTGATCCCGTCGCTCACGGTGCGATCGATCGCGCCGACGGCGCTACCGAGGCAGACGCCGATACGATCGGGGTCGATCGCGGCAGAGGGCGTACCGGCGTCGTCCCACGCGAGACGCGCCGCGGCGACACCGAAGTGGACGAAACGTGCGACGGCCTGCACCGTCCGCCGTGCGAGGAACTGCTCCGGGTCGAAATCACGGACCTCGCCAGCAACTTGGCTGCCGCAACCGACGGGATCGAACGAGGACACCCGGTCGATTCCCGATTCTCCGGCGAGGAGCGCAGCCCACAGACGCTCGGCGCCAATGCCCAGCGGGGTGATGCACCCGACTCCGGTAACAACGGTCTTTCGCAAGCCGAGGGGGAACTTTCTCCGAGGGGTGCCCCAAATAGCCCACTTTCGGAGCACAGAGCAAGACAAAACACGAGGCACGGCAACTCGCGCGGCTCCGCGGGAAGCGGATCACGCCTGCCGAATCGCGCGTTTACGCGCGAGAGTCCATAGCGGCCGCGCGGGCCGCTGCGGTCACTCAGGCGGACGCGGCGAGCGGCAGCTCGACGCGAAAGATGGCGCCGTGTGGCTGTGCCGCTTCTACCGAGAGATTGATGTTCTGCAGATCCGCGATTCGCGAGGCGACGAAGAGGCCCATCCCGAGTCCGTCGACCGCGGTGGTGAAGAACGGCTCGAAGATCTTCTCGCGATTCTCCGGCGGAATCCCCGGACCTTCGTCTTTGACGACGGCGACGAGACGGCCCGACTCGTCGTCGACGTGCGCATGCACTTCGATCGTCCCGCCTTCGGGGGAGAAGCGGACGGCATTCTGCAGCAGGCTGAGGAACAGACACGTGGCGGCCTCACCGTGCACCCGGACGGCGGGCGTCGGCGCCGGCACGTCCTTGCGGTAGACAATCTGCTTCGCGCGCAGATCGGTCTCGATGCCTTCCTCGGCACGCTCGAGGATCTCGCTGAAGTGCTGCACCTCGCGGCCTTCGGCGGGAACCGTCGCCGCACGCATGATGTCCTTCACGAGGTCACGGATGCGCTCGCTCTCGGCGAGGGTCAGCTCCAGGTACTTCGTACAGAACTCCTCGTCGTCGCGGCGCGACGGCAGGAGCTGCAAGAAGGTGCGGATCGTCGCCAGCGGATTGTTGATGTGGTGCGCGAGACCGGACGCGAGATAGCCGAGCGTCGCCGCGCGCTCGGCGCGCTGCAAGCGCTCCTCGAGCACGCGCCGCTCCGCCGCGAGCCGGTACCGCTCCAGCACTTCGCGCACGAGATACGGAAGGACCGAAAGATATCCTTCCTCCTTCACGACGTAGTCGTCGGCGCCGAGCTTCATCGCCTCGACGGCGAGCTTCGCCGACGCCGCGGTCGTGACGAAGAGCGTCGGCGTCGTGATGCCCGCGGCGCGAATCTCGCGCAGTAGCTGAATGCCGTCGCCGTCCGGGAGGCGGAAGTCGAGCACGAACAGGTCGTACGGCTGCGACGTGATCCGCCGCCGCGCTTCCGCGACGGTCGAGACGACGTCGAGCCTCCAGTCCTCGAGTACGGGCAGGAGCTCGTCGCTGATGAGCTCGACGTGCGAGCTGTTGTCCTCGACGAGAAGCGCCGCGCGTTTCGTCACGATGTGACCCTCATGTGCCGCAAAACCGTCGCCGACCCCCGCCGGTGTTCGATCGGCGCCATTGTACGGAAGTCGGGACCTTCCTACTACCGCAATTCGACCCGATCGCCGACGCGCACCACCCCTACCGCGGCGACCGTCGCATACACGCCGACGTTGCCGCCGGCACGCTGTGCAACCGTGCGCAGAATCTTGGGATCACGCGGCAAGTCTTCCTGCGGCAACGTCGTCATCACGCAGCGGATCGTTCCCATGAGCACGGCTGCGCGCACGTCGCCGCCGAGCGCGACTGTCCGGCCGCTCCATCCCTCTTCGATCAGCCCCGGGGCGCCGCCGGTCGCGATGAGCACGTTCGGCCGGAAGCGCCGCACGTCGAATCGCCCTTCGGGATACGCCGCGCTCAGCATGGCCAAGGTCGCGTCCGTCAGGAGATGCAACGGCGCGGCGTCGAAAAACGTGCCCGGCGGACAGGGATAGTCGCCGGCATCCACCGCCGACTGGTCGACACCGGCCTCGATGTCGTCCACGGTCTGAATCGCGATCTCGAATTCGGCGGCGTGCTCCGGCGTCGCGCCCACGAGCTCGACGTCGCGACCGAGCCACGCGGAGAGGGCGGCGGCGTCGGTCGCGAGCCGTTTGCCGCCCGGCAAGGTGATCGTCGGCGGCGCGCTCGGACCGTCGGGATAGCTTGCCGCGCACTCGAAGAGACGCGCCCAGCGCTTGCCGCTCAGCACGCGGCCGGTCGCGCGATCGCGGAGGGCGTACGCGCGATCGCCGACGAGCCCGTTCGTGGTCACGTCGGCGCGTTGCACTTGCTCGCCGCGCAGCGACTTCACCGGGTAGCGCCAGATCGCTTCGATCGTCCCGAGCACGTCGGCCATGCGGCTCCATTAGTCCGTGCAGCCCGTCGCCACAAGTGCGAAGTGACGGCGCACGCCCGCCGCGAGCGCGATCGATGCGTCGCGCGGCGCGGATCAGCGAGCGGCTCAGTCGGCGCGACCGATGCGCCGCAGCTGCCCGGGCGTCACGAAGAACTCGAGCGTGCCCGCCGTGCGCGGCGGCAGCGACGCGACGCTGATCGCCGCGAGCCCCGCTTTCTTGAACGGCAACTGCACCAACCCCGGCGTGCCGACGAGCAAGACCGAGGCGAGCTCGCCCAAGTCGGGTTGGTGGCCGACCAACACGATGCCTTCGGCGCGCGTGTGGGAGCCGAGCACGGTGAACAGCGCGTCGCGATCGCCGGCCGGCGCGAGCGCCGCCGTCGTGAGAACGGCGCTCTGGTCGATGTCATGCTCGACGGCGACGATCTCCGCCGTCTCGCGCGCCCGGCGCAGCGGGCTCGTCAGGATGACGTCGACGGGCAGCTTCAGCGCGCGCATCCCGGCCGCGACCTCACGCAGCTTGCGCTTGCCCTCGCCCGTGAGCCGCCGCTCCGCGTCGGGCTCCCCGGGCGCCCCGTCCTCGGCGATCCCGTGGCGAAGCAGCATCAGCACGTGACCCGCGGCCGCCATCGCTCACTTCCTATTTGACGATGGTTCGCCGGCGCAAGTACAGTCGCCCATGCTCGACGACGCTCTGCTGTTCGCCTCGGCGACCCGGCTCCTCGGCCTCCTCCGTGCACGGGAGATCTCGGCCGCGGAGCTGGTGAATCTGCACCTCGCCCACATCGAGCGCGTCAACCCGCGGTTGAACGCGATCGTCACGCTCACCGCCGAGCGCGCCCGCGCCGAGGCGGCGGCCGCCGACCGGCGGCTGCAATCCGGCGACGGCCGCCCGCTCGAGGGCCTGCCGGTCACGATCAAGGACGCGTTCGCGACCGCCGGCGTGCGCTCGACCGACGGCTGCAAGCTCTTCGAGAACTTCGTGCCGGCGACCGACGCGATCCCGGTCGAGCGCTGGAAGCGCGCCGGCGCGATCATGCTCGGCAAGACGAACGTCCCCGAGCTGTCCTACGACTTCGACTGCGAGAACCCCGTCTTCGGCCGCTCGAGCAATCCGTGGGATCTCGCGCGCACGCCCGGCGGCTCGAGCGGCGGCGAGGCGGCGGCGATCGCGAGCGGCTGCTCGCCGCTCGGCCTCGGCAGCGATCTCGCCGGCTCGATCCGCATGCCGTCGCACTTCTGCGGCACCGCCGGGCTGAAGCCGACGACGCAGGCGGTCGCGCGCACCGGCCATTTGCCGCTCGGCATCCCGCCGCTGACGCTCGCGCTCATGGCGACCGTCGGACCGATGGCGCGATACGTCGAGGATCTCGCTCTCGCCTTCAATCTGCTACGCGGCCCGCATCCGAGCGACCCCGACATTCTGCCGAGCGTTGCCGCCGAGCCCGAGCGGGTCGACGTACGCCGGCTGCGCTGCGCGTTCTACACCGGCGGCGGCCCGACGCCGGTCGCGTCGCCGATCGCCGAGACCGTGCGGCGTGCGGCGCGCGCACTCGCCGACGCGGGTCTCGAGGTCGAAGAGCGCGTTCCCCCCGGCCTCGCCGACGCGCATCGGGTCTTCATCAATTTGCTCACCGCGGACGGCGGCAGTGGCTTCCGCGCGCTTGCGGGCGACCGCTTCGGCGACTTCCGTCCCGCGCTCCGCCGTTTCCTCGAAGAAGACACGCGGGACCTGCCGACGTCGGCGTTCCTCCTCGCCGGCGTGGAGCGCGACCTGATCCGCTCCCAGATCGCCGAGCTGATGACGGAGTTCCCGGTGATCCTCGGTCCGGTGCTGCCGATCCCGGCGTTTCGCCACGACCACGACGGCCATGACATCGAGGGCGTTCACGTCACCCACCTCGATCCGCTCTGGGGCACCGACTGGGTGAACCTGACCGGTCTTCCCGCCGTCGCCGTGCCGGCGGGCGCGACGCCGGAAGGCTTGCCGATCGACGTGCAGATCGTCGGACGGCCGTTCGCCGAGGGCGAGATCCTCGCCGTCGCGGCGGTGATCGAGCGCGCGCTCGGCGGGTATCGGCGGCCGCCCCTCGTCGCCTGAGATCGTGGGTCGCGCGCCGGAGGAAGTCGCGTATCTGCGCGCGGTGCTCGCCGCGAGCACCGTCGCCGCCGACGCGCTCCTCGCGATGGAGCGCGTCGCCGAGCTGCTCGCGCCCGAGCGCTCCACCGCGCTCGCCGCCGATCTCGCCCGCTTCGACGAGATCTTCGCCGCCGCGTTTCGGCATGCAGTCGAATGCGTCGGCTTCTTCACCAGCTTCCCGCGTGCGCCGGCAGCGGAGCGCATCCCGCGCATTCTGACCGCGCTCCATCACCATGCCCAGGCCCAGGAGCACTTCTACGGCATTCGCGCGCTCCTGCCGCCGTTTCGCGAGTATTGGGGCGTCGATCCGTCGCTGCGTGCTGGAGGCGATGCGCGACACGAAGCGCCGGAAGCGCCGAGCGACGCGGCACCACATGGGCCGTTGTTCCGCGTCGGCGCCGGAGGGTGTCACGGCGGGTTCTCCGCCTACGTCCCGGAGCAGCACGACGCGGCCCGCGCCTGGCCGCTGATCGTCGCGCTCCACGGCGGCTCCGGAAACGGTCGCGACTTTCTCTGGACGTGGGTGCGCGACGCGAAGACCCGCGGCTATCTCGTCGTCGCGCCGACCGCAGTCGGCGCGACGTGGGCCGAGGAGGACGGCGCGGGACTGCTGCAGATCCTCGACTGGCTCGGCGCGCGCTTCCACGTCGCGACGGATCGCGTGCTGCTGACCGGCCTCTCCGACGGCGCCACGTTCACCCTCGTCTACGGTCTCCAGTACCGGGAACGGTTTCGCGCCCTGGCGCCGCTCTGTGGCGTGTTCCACCCCGTCAACGCCGCGAACGGCAATCTCGAGCGCGCGCGCGGCGTGCCGATCTATCTCGTCCACGGCGCGCGCGACTTCCTCTTCCCGGTCGCGTACGCGCACTTCACGCGCGACCTCCTCGTCGAAGCCGGCGCCGACCTCCGCTATCGCGAGCTGCCCGAGCTGTCGCACACGTATCCGCGCAGCGAGAACGCCGCGATCCTCGCCTGGTTCGAGGACTGCTGCGCCGTCGCGCGCGCGTGAGCCGCGACCTCGCGCACGGCCGGCCGACGGGCGCGCGGATCGTGGCGCTCGCGCTCGTCGTCGCCGCCGTCGTCTCCGCGACGGCGCGGACGGGCGCGCAAGGCTGGCTCGGCATGACGCTCGCGGAGGATCGTGTGGCCGACGGCCCCGCGGTCCGCATCGAGAGCGTCCTGCCGGAGAGCCCCGCAGCCGCCGCGGGCATCGCGAGCGGCGACGTCGTCACCGCGATCGGCGCGCGGCGGGTCCGCGCGCCGATCGAGCTGAGCGCCGCCGTCCGCCGCGCGGCGCCGGGCGCGCGGCTGACCTTGCATATCGAGCGCGCCGGCGTCGCCCGCGACGTCGCGGTGCACGTCGGCGCCCGGCCGCCCGATCTCTACCGTCTCCTCGAAGCCGACCGCGATCCATGGCAGGAGCCGACGCGCGTGCTCGCCCTCCTCGACGTCGCGCCCGGTCGCGCGATCGCCGACATCGGCGCGGGCGGCGGCTACTTCACCGAGCGGCTCGCCGCCGCGGTCGGTCCCACGGGACGGGTGCTCGCCATCGACATCGATTCGGACGCGCTCACCCAGCTCACGACGCGCTTCGCGCACGCGCCGAACGTCGAGGTGCGGCGCGGCCTCGCCAACGATCCGCGTCTCGATGCCGGCACGCTCGACGGCGTGCTGCTCGTCGACACGTTCCACGAGCTCACCGACCCGGCGGCGACGCTCGCGGCCGTGCGACGCGCTCTCCACCCCGGCGGGCGGCTCGTCATCGTCGATCGCGCAGCGGCGGCGTTCGTCCCCGGCACGCACGCGATCCCGGAGGCGCGCGTCGTGGGCGAGACGGAGGCGGCGGGATTTCACCTCCGCGAGCGCGCCGATCTGCAGCGGCAGTTCGCGCTCGTGTTCGAATGACGGTGCTCGCAACACTGGTCGGCGCCCGCGCGAGGAGCGCCGCGCCGTGGTTGGCGCGCAATTCGGCCAGCGCCGCCGCGTGCGCGCTGGTGAGAACGACCGCGCTTTGATGTACAGTCGTGCTCAGATCGCATCCGAAGGAGGCACGACATGAGGCTCGAAGGCGCAGTAGCGATCGTGACCGGCGGCGCGTCCGGCCTCGGCGAGGCGACGGTGCGCACGTTCGTCGAGGGCGGCGCACGCGCGGCGATCCTCGACCGGCCGCAGTCGAACGGCGAGAAGCTCGCACAGGAGCTCGGCGGCGCGCACGCCATCTTCACGCCCGCCGACGTGACGAGCGGCGACGAAGTCGCCGCCGCGGTCGCGCAGGCGAAGGACGCCTTCGGCGCGATCCATCTCGCGGTCAACTGCGCCGGCGTCGGCATCGCGATGAAGACCGTCACCAAGCAAGGGCCGATGCCGCTCGAGCTCTTCACCAAGGTGATTCAGATCAACCTGATCGGCACCTTCAACGTCATCCGCCTCGCCGCCGCCGAGATGGCGAAGAACGAGCCCAACGAGGAAGGCGAGCGCGGCGTCGTCATCAACACCGCGTCGATCGCGGCGTTCGACGGCCAGATCGGGCAGGCGGCATACTCGGCGTCGAAAGGCGGCGTCGTCGGCATGACGTTGCCGATCGCGCGCGACTTCGCGTCCGTCGGCATTCGCGTCATGACGATCGCGCCCGGAACCTTCGATACGCCGATGCTCGCGCTGCTTCCGAAGGAGCAGCGCGACGCGCTCGGCGCCGCGATCCCGTTCCCATCGCGGCTCGGCCAGCCGTCGGAGTTCGCGGCCCTCGCCCGTCACATCGTCGAGAACCCGATGCTGAACGGCGAGACGATCCGTCTCGACGGCGCGCTCCGCATGGCGCCGCGCTGAGCGTCGAACGACGACGCTGAGCGGCGCGCGCGCACGCGCCGCATCGACCTCGCCCGCGACGCCGTTGACTGTGAGCGGCCGCGTGGAATCCTGAAGCGCGGGGAGGACGCGACCATGGCGAAGGGCGACTTCATCAGCGACGTGCAGGAGATCCGCCGGCGCGCGCGCCAGCACATCGAGCGCGGCGCCGTGACCGAGAGCTACAAGGCCGACCGCGAGACCGTCGTGAAGCTCCTGAACGAGGCGCTCGCGACCGAGATCGTCTGCAACCTCCGCTACCGCCGCCATTACTTCATGGCGATGGGCATCCACGCGCAACCGGTCGCGGCGGAGTTCAAGCAGCACGCCGACGAGGAGCAGCAGCACGCCGACCAGATCGCCGAGCGCATCACCCAGCTCGGCGGCGAGCCCAACTTCAACCCGAACGGACTCGCCACCCGCAGCCACGCCGAGTACATCGAGGGCGAGTCGCTGGTCGACATGATCCGCGAGAACCTCGTCGCCGAGCGCATCGCGATCGAGTCCTACGGCGAGATGGTGCGCTACTTCGGCAACGACGACCCGACGACGCGCCGGCTCATGGAAGGCATCCTCGCCGTCGAGGAGGAGCACGCCGACGACATGGCGGAGCTCTTGAGGACGCTCGACCCGACGAAGCCGATGTGAGTCGCACGGCGCCGGTGCGCCGGCGCCCCGGCGCCGCGTCCTGCCGTTACGCCGCTGCCGTCACTACGCCAATGCGGTCGTTCGTATCTATGGTGCGGCCCGCGGCGAGCTCTCCGACGCCGATGGCCGCAGACGCACCGGCACGCCGTTCAAGATCGACTGGCCGATGATCGGCTCGAGGGCCGCGTCGTCGACCCAATCGTTGTACGAGACGCCCTGATGATTGCCGGCGACCTTCTGCCAACGCGCGCTCTCCGCGTGGCCCCAGCCGTGCGGCAGGCACACGACGCCGGGACGCATGTCGTCGGTGACGGCGACACGCACCTCGCCGCGATGCACGCGGCTTTCGAGGATCGACATCTCCCCGTCGCGCACGCCGTAGCGCGCGGCGTCGTCGGGATGGACGTAGAGGACGCAGCGCTCGCGGCCGGAGACCAGCGTCGGGACGTTGTGCATCCACGAATTGTTGCTGCGCAGCTCGCGACGACCGATCAGCAGTAGCCCGTTCTCTCGTGTTTTCGCCTCGAGATCGGTCTCGAGCGCGCGCATCGCCTCCAGCATGCACGGCGACGTGAGATGGATGCGTTTGTCCTTGTGGAAGAGACGCTGCTCGATCCCCGGCTGGAGCGGACCGAGATCGATGCCGTGCGGCGCGGCTTTCAGCTTCGCGAGGTTCAGACCGTCCGACCACGGCAGGTAGCGGTCGCCGTGCGGGCCAAGTCGAAGGAGCAGGCTCAGAAACCCCGTCGGCGTCCAGCGCACGCCGAGCGGCCGCAGCCAGCGGAGCGGCCGGTCGAGCCATGGGTCGCCGAGCGCGCCGCCGCCGAGGCGCTCGGCGAGCTCGAGCAGGATCTCCCAGTCGGCGCGCTCGTCGGGCGACTTCTCGACGACCGGCGGCGACCAGCGGGCGATGTTCCGCACGCCGAGCGACGAGAACAGCAGATCGATGTGGTCCTCCGCGAGATTCCAACACGGCGGCAGGATGACGTCGGCGTGGCGCGTCGTCTCGTTGATGTAGATGTCGATCGACACCATGAAGTCGAGCGTGTCGAACGCGGCGGCGATGCGCCTGCCGTTCGGCACCGACAGCACCGGATTGCCGGCGAACGTCACCATCGCGCGGATCTGCCCCGGACCCGGCGTCTCGATCTCCTCGGCGAGCGCGACCGACGGCAGATCGCCGAGCGTCTCCGGCAGACCGCGCACGCGGCTCTTCCACCGCCCGCGCCCGTCCTGACCCGTGGCGCGCGCGATCTTCGTCACGTCGAAGGCGGGCGTCGTGAACATCGGTCCGCCCTCCCGTCCGAGGCGTCCGGTCACGATGTTCAGGAGGTCGGTCGCGAAGGTCGCGAGCGTACAGTGCACGCCGACGCACACGCCGACGCGCGAGTAGCAGACCGGCGCGCGCGCCGCCGCGAACTCGAGCGCCAGGCGCTCGATCGTCTCGGCGGGCACGCCCGCGAACGCCGCGATGCGCGCCGGCGTGAACGCGGCGAGCCGGCGCTCGATCTCGGGCCAGCCGCTGGTCATGCGCTCCACGAACGCGCGATCGATGCGACCGTGTTCGACGAGCGCGCGGACCATCCCGAGGAGGAACGCGGCGTCGCCGCCCGGCCGGATCGCGACGTGCTCGTCGGCCTCCTTCGCAGTCTCGGTACGCCGCGGGTCGACGACGACGACCTTGCCGCCGCGGTCACGGATCGCACGCAAGCGCCGCTTCATGTCCGGCGCGGTCATGACGCTGCCGTTCGAGATGAGCGGATTGCCGCCGAGGCAGAGAAAGTAGTCGGCGCGATCGACGTCGGGCACCGGAATCGAGAGCGCCGAGCCGTAGAGCTCGTACGACGTCACGACGCGCGGGTTCGCATCCTGCGAGCCGGCGCTGTAGCGATTGCGCGTGCCGAGCGCCTTCGTGAACGAGCCCAGCATCATGAGGGCGCCGTGATTGTTTCCCGTCGGATTGCCCCAGTAGAAGCCGATCGCGTCGGTGCCGTGCGCGGCGCGGGTCTCGCCCAGGCGGCGCGCGACGAGCTCGAACGCATCGTCCCAGGAGATCCCCTCGAACGCGCCGCTCGCGGTGCGGCGTACCGGCCGGCGCAGACGATCCGGGTCGTGATGGATGCCGGCGATCGCGATCCCCTTCGGGCAGACGTAGCCCTGCGAGAAGACGTCGTCGTCGTCCGGACGGACCGAAAGAATACGATTGTCCTCGACCTCGAACTTGAGCCCGCACGTCGCCTCGCAGAGCGAGCAAGTATGAAATACCGTGTGCGCCATCGCAGCCTCCGTGTTCTTTCGCGTCTGGACCTTCCGCGCCCGAGATGCCGTCGACTCTACGCCTCGGCCGATATCACACCGGCAGCGCCGTTGTCGTCGATCGCACGCCCGTCGATCGTCCCGCTGCTGCTGCGAAGCGCCGCCGCGACGTCGAGCACGGTCGCCAACGGCAGATCGATCTGCGCGCAGAGCGCCGCCAGGTCGAAGAAGAAGCGCTCGCCACGCAGCAGCCCGTCCGCGCAGGTGAAGATCGCGACGCACGGCAGGACGGCCATAACGCTCGTAATGCCAGCTACACCGATTCCATGGAATCTCCACATTACGTCGCATTCATGGTACCAGTTTTCCCGTGCTCCCTCTCGAGCTCGACCGCCGCGGGTCGCTGCAGCAGCAGACCTATCGCGCGCTCCGCGCCGCGATTCTTGGCGGACGTCTTCAACCCGGCGACCGCCTCGCGTCGACGCGTGACCTCGCGCGCGAGCTCGGGATCGCGCGCAACACGGCGCTGCAGGCGTACGATCGGCTGATCGCCGAGGGGTACGCGACGACGCGTCCGGCCTCCGGGACCTTCGTCGCTGCGACGCTGCCGCCGTCGCGCCATGCGGGCGCGCGGCGACGCCGCCTCTCCGCCATCGATACCGCGCCGCGCCTGTCGGCATTCGGCCAGCGCACCGTCGATGCGATCCCGACGCGGTTCGCGACGTGGAGTCTGCGCCGCGACGCTGTCTCGTACGACTTCCGCTACGGCGAGCCCGCGTATGGCGACTTGCCGCTCACCACCTGGGCCCGCCTCCTCGGGCGGCGCGCGCGCCGTCTCTCGATCCGCCGCCTCGCCTACCAGCCGCCGGGCGGCGCTCCCGAGCTCCGCGAGGCGCTGGCCGGGTATCTCGCGCGCGCGCGCGGCGTCGTCTCCACACCCGAGCAGATTCTGATCGTGCGCGGCTCGCAGCAGGCGATCGACCTCACGACCCGGTTGCTCGTCGATGCGGGCGATCCCGTCGTGCTCGAGGAGCCGCACTACACCGGCTTCTCGTTCTGTCTCCGCGCCGCCGGCGCTGACGTCGCATACGTGCCGGTCGACGATCAGGGACTGCGCGTGGAGGCGCTGGAGCACATCCGCGCCGCCGCGCTCGCCTTCGTGACGCCGTCGCATCAGTATCCGGCCGGCGGCGTGCTGTCGCTGCCGCGGCGTCTCGCGCTCCTCGAGTGGGCGCACGCCCGCTCCGCCTACGTCTTCGAAGACGACTACGACGGCGAGTTCCGCTTCGCGGGTCGTCCGCTCGAATGCCTGCAAGCGCTCGACCGTCACGGCCGCGTCCTCTACGCCGGGACCGCGTCGAAGATCTTCTTCCCCGCGCTGCGGATCGGGTGGCTCGTCGTCCCGCCCGCGCTCCTCGGCGCGTTCCAGTCGGCGCACGCCCTCGCCGATACCGGCACGCCGACGCTCGAGCAGCTCGCCTTCGCCGATTTCATCGCCGGCGGGCACCTGGAGCGCCACGTGCGCCGGATTCGTGCGCGGCACGCGTCGCGGCGTCGTGCGTTTCTCGCCGCCGTCGCCGCCGAGCTCGGCGACCGCGCGCGCGTCGCCGGCGCGAGCGCCGGCCTGCACGTCCTGCTGCGCCTCGAAGGCCTGTCCCGTCACGACGTGCCGCGTCTGCGCGCCGCGTGCCGCGAACGCAGCGTCGGCGTGTATCCGGCGGCGCCGTTCTACGCGCGACCGCCGGCGTACGCCGAGCTGCTCCTCGGGTACGGCGGGCTCAGCGAGCGTGCGATCCGCGAAGGCGTGCGCCGCCTCGCGCAGGCAGTCGACAGCGTCGTTCGATGATTCGACGGACGGTCCTCACAACCTCAACTGATCCGCGAACCGCCCGCGATACACCGCCTCTCCTTCGGCGCGCTGCAAGACGATCTGGCAGAGGCGTATCCCGGTGTGGATCGCGAGCGGGCGGCCGGCGACGTTCGACATCTCGAGCACCTGGCGGTTGTTCACGCCCGGCGCGACGAACCCCGACGTCACGTGGATCATCAGGCCGAGGCGCGCGAAGCGGCTGCGGCCTTCGAGCCAGCCGCCGACGTCCGGCGGCAGCTTGATGCGCTCGCGGGTGATGCCGTGGATCGTTTGGCCAGGGGCGAGGACGTAGCGGCCGTCGAGACGGCGAAGCTCGGTGACCGTGCGGTAGTCGGCGTCCTCGTCGAGCTCGATCGTCGGCGGGCCGCCTTCCATGACGCGGATCTCGTCGCCGAGGTGGAGGTCGATCGACGCCGGGCCGACCTGATCCGGCGAGAACGGATCGATCTCGATCCGACCGGCGGCGATCTCGCGCACGATGACGTCGTGGGTGAGGATCACGACGGCACGCTCGCACACAGCGCGGCGACGCGCTCCTTGGCGCCGCTCAGAATCGACGTGCCGTCGCCGACGAGCAGCACGTCGAAATCGAGGGCGAGGAGCTCGCGGACGCTCGCACGCAGGCGCGGCGGGTCGTCCATCACCTTCTCGCGCAAGAAGCCGCAGGCCCCGGGCGGGTTGCCGATGATCGCGTCGCCGACGATCAGGATGCGCCGCTCCGGCCAGTGAAACGCGACCTCGCCCGGCGACTTGCCGGGGACGCCGAGGACGACGAGCGGACCGACGCGCTCGCCCGGCGCGAGATCGCCGTCGATCGCTGCGCCTTGGGACCGGGCGTACGCGGCGTCGGCGCGGTGAATGACGACGCGGGCGCCCGTCCGGGCGCGGACGGCGTCGGCGGCACGCACGTGGTTGCGGTTCGTGAGCGCGATCGTCGCGACCCCTTCGCGCGCCAGCGTCTCGAGGCCGTCGTCGCCGGGCGCAACGGGGTCGATGCAGACGTTCCCGTGCGGGTCGCGGACGAGGTAGCCGTTGAAGTCGTAGCCGTGCGGCTCCGAGAACCACGGCCAGGTGAGAATCCCGCTCACGATCTCGCGCAGCTGACCCATTCGCCCCTCCACGCTCGGCGCGTCCCCGAGAGCGGGGATTCTACGGAACCGAGCATTGCCGCGATAGCAGGCAGGAACCTCGAATTGCCGCAAAAAGAGGCAGCGACGCCCGAGTCGGGAATTCGTCGAACCGCCTTTTTGCCGAATGAAACCTTGACAAACACCGGCTGGACCAATAATCCATTCGGCTCCGGGGGGTTTCCACCGAATGAAAACAGGCGACGCCCAGCACGACTTCGACGCCATTGACCGCCACATCCTGAGCCTCTTGCAGGACAATTGTCGATTGCCGCTCGCGAAGATCGGCGAGCACGTCGGGCTCTCCGCGCCCGCAGTGACGGAACGCGTGAAGAAACTCGAGGACTCGGGCGTCATCACCGGCTACCACGCGATCCTGAACGCGCGCCTCGTCGGCATGGACATCACCGCGTTCATCGGCGTGTCGATCGGGCATCCGAAGGCGATCGCGAATTTCGAGCGCGCGGTCGAGGCGCTCGACGGCGTGCTCGAGTGCCATCACGTGACCGGCGAGCACACGCTGCTCCTCAAGGCGAAGACGCAGAACACGTCGTCGCTCGAGGAGCTGATTCGTTGCGTACGCTCGATCGACGGTGTCGTGCAGACGGAGACGATGGTCGTACTGTCGACGCATACCGAGCGCCAGCAGCTCTCGCTCGACGACTCGAACGGTGCCGGCAAGCGGGCGCGGCGGAACGGCGCGGAGAAGATCGCGCGGCACCCGGACAAGAGCGTGCAACATCTGAAGGGCATATAGGCGGAGGACTTCCTCATGGACGAGCGACGACGACCCCCCCGGCGCCAAGGCCTCTACGACCCGATGCACGAGCACGACGCGTGTGGCGTCGGCTTCGTCGCCAACATCAAAGGCGTCGCCTCGCACACGATCGTCGAGCAGGGGCTGCAGATCCTGCAAAACCTCACGCATCGCGGCGCCTGCGGCTGCGATCCGCTGACCGGCGACGGTGCCGGCATTCTCGTGCAGATACCCGACGCGTTCCTGCGCCAGGCGTGCGAGCCGCTCGACATCGCGCTGCCGCCGCGCGGCGAGTACGGCGTCGGGATGGTGTTCCTCCCGCGCGAGGTGAACGAGCGCAACGAGTGCCTCGAGCTCTTCGAGCGCGTCGTCCGCGACGAGGAGCAGCGCCTCCTCGGCTGGCGCCGCGTCCCCGTCGATACGACCAAGTGCGGCGACCTCTCGCGGAGCGTGATGCCGGAGATCCGCCAAATCTTCATCGGGCGTGGCCGTCACACCCACGACGCCGCCGCCCTCGAGCGCAAGCTCTACGTGATCCGCAAGCGCGTCGAGCGTCTGGTGCGCGAAGCGGCGCTGCGCGACTCCGAATCGTTTTACGTGTCGAGCCTCTCGACTCGGACGCTCGTCTACAAGGGGCTCCTCCTCCCCGACCAGATTCCGCAGTTCTACCACGACCTGACGGACCCGGCGTTCGCGAGCGCGCTCGCCCTCGTCCACCAGCGCTTCAGCACCAACACCTTCCCGTCGTGGGACCGCGCCCACCCGTATCGCTTCCTCGCGCACAACGGCGAGATCAACACGCTGCGCGGCAATATCAACTGGATGCACGCGCGCTCATCCATGTTCGCGTCGCCGCTCTTCGACGACGACATGCAGAAGCTCTTCCCGATCATCACCCCCGGCGGCAGCGACTCGGCGATGTTCGACAACGCGCTCGAGCTGCTCGTCCATACCGGCCGCTCACTGCCGCACGCGGTCATGATGATGATCCCGGAGGCGTGGCAGAAGCACGAGAGCATGAGCGCGGAGAAACGCGCCTTCTACGAGTACCATGCGTGCCTGCAAGAGGCGTGGGACGGCCCGGCGTCGATCGCGTTCAGCGACGGCACCGTGATCGGTGCGGTGCTCGACCGGAACGGCCTCCGCCCGTCGCGTTACGTCGTCACCAAGGACGGTCTCGTCGTGATGGCGTCCGAGGTCGGCGTTCTCGACATCGCGCCCGAAAACGTCCTCGCCAAGGGACGGCTCCAGCCCGGGCGCATGTTCCTCGTCGACACCGCGGCGGGGCGCATCGTCGACGACGACGAGCTGAAAGCGTCGATGGCGGCGCGGAAGCCCTATCGCCAGTGGCTCGACGAACAGCTCGTCCGTCTCGATGCGCTGCCGGCGCTTCCGGCGTCGGAGATCCCGGCGTCCGATGCGGAGGCGCTCCTCACGCGCCAGCAAGCGTTCGGCTACACGATCGAGGACCTGCGCCTCTTGATGGCGCCGATGGCCATCAACGGCCAGGAGGCGGTCGGCTCGATGGGCACCGACACGCCGCTCGCCGTCCTCTCCGACAAGCCGCAGCTCCTCTTCAACTACTTCAAGCAGCTCTTCGCGCAGGTGACGAACCCGCCGATCGACCCGATCCGCGAGGAGCTCGTCATGTCGCTCAAGGCGACCCTCGGCTCCGAGCAGAACCTCTTCGACGAGACGCCGCGCCACTGCCATCAACTCGAGCTCGAGGCGCCGGTGATCGGCAACGCCGACCTCGCGAAGATCAAGGCGCTCGCCAAGGGCGATTTGCGCAGCGTGACCTTGCCGATGCTCTACGACGTCCACGACGGGGCCGCCGGGCTCGACAAGGCGCTCGCGGTGCTCTGCTGGGAGGCGTCGGCGGCGGTGCAGAACGGCGCGACGATCCTCGTCCTCTCCGACCGTGGCGTCGAGGAGCAGCACGCCGCGATCCCGAGTCTCCTCGCGACGGCGGCGGTGCACCATCATCTGATCCGCGAGGGGACACGCACCCGCTGCGGTATCGTCGTCGAGTCGGGCGAGCCGCGCGAGGTGATGCACTACGCCCTCCTCGTCGGCTACGGCGCCGGCGCCGTGAACCCGTACCTCGCGATCGAGACGATCGGGGACCTGATCGCGACCGGGCAACTGAAGAACGTCGACGCGAGCGCGGGTGGCGATCACTATTTGAAGGCGGCCAACAAGGGGATCCTCAAGGTCATGACCAAGATGGGGATCTCGACCTTGCAGAGCTATCGCGGCGCGCAGATCTTCGAGGCGATCGGCTTGAACCGCGAGCTCATCGACAAGTACTTCACGTGGACGGCGTCGCGCATCGAGGGCATCGGCCTCGAGGCGATCGCCAGCGAGACCGCGGCGCGCCACGCGCACGCCTTCGAGGTGATGCCCGAGCTCGACGGCGATCTCGACGTCGGCGGCCAGTACCAGTGGCGGCGGCGCGGCGAGTTCCACATGTACAACCCGAACTCGATCGCCAAGCTGCAGCACGCCGTGCGCGCCGGCAGCTACAAGATGTTCAAGGAGTACAGCGCGATCGTGAACGACGAGAGCGAGCGCCACGCGACCTTGCGCGGGCTCCTCAAGTTCCGCCCGTCACGTCCGGTGCCGATCGACGAGGTCGAGCCGGCGAGCGCGATCGTGAGGCGCTTCAAGACCGGGGCGATGTCCTTCGGCTCGATCTCGAAGGAGGCGCACGAGAACCTCGCGATCGCGATGAACCGCATCGGCGGCAAGTCGAACACCGGCGAGGGCGGTGAGGACCCGGAGCGCTACAAGCCGCTGCCGAACGGCGACTCGAAGCGCAGCGCGATCAAGCAGGTCGCGTCGGGGCGTTTCGGCGTGACCAGCTACTACCTCGTGAACGCCGACGAGCTGCAGATCAAGATGGCGCAGGGCGCGAAGCCCGGCGAAGGCGGCCAGCTCCCCGGCCACAAGGTCGACGACTTCATCGCCAAGATTCGCTACTCGACGCCCGGCGTCGGCCTCATCTCACCGCCGCCGCACCACGACATCTACTCGATCGAGGACCTGGCGCAGCTCATCCACGACTTGAAGAACGCCAATGACCGCGCCCGCATCAGCGTCAAGCTCGTCGCCGAGGTCGGCGTCGGCACGGTCGCGGCGGGGGTATCGAAGGCGAAGGCCGACGTCGTGCTGATCAGCGGCCACGACGGCGGCACCGGCGCCTCGCCGCTTACCTCGATCAAGCATGCCGGGATCCCCTGGGAGCTCGGCCTCGCCGAGACCCAGCAGGTGCTGGTGATGAACGATCTCCGCAGCCGCATCCGCGTCGAGACCGACGGCCAGCTGAAGACCGGCCGCGACGTCGCGATCGCGGCGCTCCTCGGCGCCGAGGAGTTCGGCTTCGCGTCGGCGGCGCTCGTCGCGTCGGGCTGCATCATGATGCGCGTCTGCCATTTGAACACCTGCCCGGTCGGCATCGCGACGCAGGATCCGGTCTTGCGGAAGAAGTTCACGGGGACGCCCGAGCACGTCATCAACTTCATGACCTTCATCGCCGAGGAGCTGCGCCAGATCATGGCCGAGCTCGGCTTCCGCACCGTCGACGAGATGATCGGCCGCGTCGACAAGCTCGAGGCGCGCGAGGCGATCGATCACTGGAAGGCGCGCGGCCTCGATCTCACCGAGATTCTGCACCGCCCCGAGGCGCCGGACGGGATCGCGATCCACTGCACGCAGCCGCAGGACCACGGCCTCGAGAAAGCGCTCGACCGCATCCTGGTCGAGCGCTGCCGGCCGGCGTTGGAGCGGCGCGAGCCCGTCGAGGTGTCGTTGCCGATCCGCAACGTGAACCGCACCGTCGGCACGATCCTCTCGTCCGAGATCTCGCGCCGGTGGGGCAGCGACGGCCTGCCGCCGGAGACGATCACGCTGCGCTTCCACGGCTCCGCGGGCCAGAGCTTCGGCGCCTTCCTCGCGCCCGGGATCGCCATCACCCTCGAGGGCGACGCCAACGACTACTTCGGGAAGGGCATCTCCGGCGGCCGCATCGTCGTCTACCCGCCGCGCGCGTCGACGTTCGTCCCCGAGGAGAACATCATCGTCGGCAACGTCTCGCTCTACGGCGCCACCGGCGGCGAGATCTTCTGCCGCGGCATGGCGGGCGAGCGCTTCGCCGTCCGCAACAGCGGCGTGACGGCGGTCGTCGAGGGCGTCGGCGACCACGGCTGCGAGTACATGACCAAGGGTACCGTGCTCGTGCTCGGCAAGACCGGCCGTAACTTCGCCGCCGGCATGAGCGGCGGCGTCGCGTACGTCCTCGATGCCGACGGCGGATTCGCGGCGCGCTGCAACATGAGCATGGTCGCGCTCGACCCGATGGACGAGCACGATCTCACGATCGTGAAGGACCTACTGCATCGCCACTACGAGTACACGGAGAGCGCGGTCGCGTGGCGCATCCTGTCGGCCTGGCACGAAGCATCGCGGCAGTTCGTGAAGGTCATGCCGGTCGAGTACCGCAAGGTCCTCGCCGCCGCGCACTTGGACACCGACGCTGCTCGCGTCGCCGCAGTGTAACCGCATGGGAAAAATCACCGGCTTCCTCGAGATCTCGCGCGAGCTGCCGCCACGGCGGCCGATCGCGGAGCGCCTGAAGGACTGGCGCGAGCTCGAAGGCAAGCTCCCCGAGGACACGCTGCAGGCGCAGGGCGCGCGCTGCATGGATTGCGGCATCCCCTTCTGTCACAAGGGCTGCCCGCTCGGGAACATCATCCCCGACTGGAACGACCTGGTGTACCGCGGCCGCTGGCGCGAGGCGATCGAGCGCCTACACTCGACGAACAACTTCCCCGAGTTCACCGGCCGCATCTGCCCGGCGCCGTGCGAGGAGGCGTGCGTCCTCAACATCAACAACGATCCCGTCACGATCAAGCAGATCGAGAAGCAGATCATCGATCACGCGTTCAACGCGGGCTGGGTCGTGCCGGTGCCGCCGACGCGGCGGACCGGAAAGCGCGTCGCGGTCGTCGGCTCGGGGCCGGCCGGTCTCGCCGCCGCGGCGCAGCTGAATCGGGCCGGCCACACCGTCGAGGTCCTCGAGCGCGCCGACCGCATCGGCGGGCTCCTCATGTACGGCATTCCCGACTTCAAGCTCGAGAAATGGATCGTCGAGCGCCGGTTGCAGCAGATGCGCGACGAGGGCGTCGTCTTCCGCGTCAACGCGCACGTCGGCGTGAACGTCTCCGTCGACGACCTGCGCCGCAACTTCGACGCCATCGTCCTCGCCGGCGGCGCGACCTGGGCGCGGGATCTCCCCATTCCGGGGCGCGAGCTGAACGGCATCCACTTCGCGATGGACTTCCTGCCGCAGCAGAACAAGAAGGTCGCCGGCGACGAGGTGCGCGATCAGATCCTCGCGACCGGCAAGAACGTCGTCATTCTCGGCGGTGGCGACACCGGCTCGGACTGCCTCGGCACGTCGAACCGTCAAGGCGCGACGCACGTCTACCAATTCGAGCTCCTCCCGAAGCCGCCGGAGACGCGCGACGGCGACGGCGTGGCGCCGTGGCCGTACTGGCCGATGATCCTCCGCAGCTCGAGCTCACACGAGGAAGGCGTGCAGCGCGATTGGAGCGTCAACACCAAAGCGTTGTCCGGCGACGCCGACGGCAACGTCCGCAAGCTCCACGGCGTCCGTCTCGAGTGGAAGAAGGACGCGAGCGGCCGCCCGCAGATGGTCGAGATCCCCGGCAGCGACTTCGAGATCGAGTGCGAGCTCGTGCTCCTCGCGATGGGCTTCCTCGGCCCCGAGCGCGCCGGCATGCTCGACGACCTCGGCGTGCGCCTCGACCAACGTGGCAACGTCGACGTCGGCGCGGATTACCAGGCGAGCGTTCCGGGTGTCTTCGCGTGCGGCGACATGCGCCGCGGCCAGTCGCTCGTCGTGTGGGCGATCTGGGAAGGCCGCGAGGCCGCGCGCGGCGTCGACGCCTTCCTCATGGGTCACACGTTCCTGCCGTCGAGTCCGGAGTTGTAGGAACTCGCGGCGTCATTCGCGGACACATCCTCTCGCGCGCACGGCGGGTCGTCGGGGCCGCGGAGAAGAATCTTCAGAGGTATACTTTTCTTCCGGTACGCTCGGTGGTACCTAAACCAATCGCGACGACAGTCGACACCTGCGACGACACTGCGCTCCTCGCCCTCGAGGATCGCGTTTGCTCGCACGGCGACACCGTCCATTACGCGGCGCCGCCGAAGATCTTCGCCCGTTGCGAGGGCAGCTACCTCTACGACGGCGCCGGCACCCCGTATCTCGATCTGCAGATGTGGTACTCGGCCGTGAACCTCGGGTACGCCAACGCCCGCGTCAACGCGGCCCTGAAACGGCAGATCGACCAGCTGCCGCAGCTCGCCTGCCAATATTTGCATCGCGAGAAGATCGAGCTCGCCGCCGCGCTCGTGGACAGTGCCGAGCGCGGGTTCGGCGGCCACGGCCGTGTGCACTTCAACGTCGGCGGGTCCCAGGCGGTCGAGGACGCGTTGAAGCTGGTGCGGCGCAATACCGACCGCACGCGCATGCTGGCGTTCGAAGGCGGCTATCACGGCCGGACGCTGGCTGCATCGGCCATCACGTCGTCGTATCGCTATCGCGAGGCGTACGGCGCGTTCGCCGACCGCGCCGAGTTCGTGCCGTTCCCGTACTGCTTTCGCTGCCCGTACGGGAAGCGGCGCGATACCTGCGAGCTGTATTGCGTGTCGCAGGTCGAGCGCAAATTCGACCACGAGTACACGGGCGCCTGGAATCCGAAGACGGGGCGCGCCGAGTTCGGCGGATTCTTCGTCGAGGTCGTCCAGGGCACCGGCGGCTACGTCATCCCGCCGCACGGCTACTTCGAGCGTCTCGCGACGCTCTGCCGCGATCGCGGCATCCTCCTCGTCGACGACGAGGTCCAGATGGGCATGTTTCGCACCGGCAAGATGTGGGCGATCGAGCACGTCGGCGTGGCACCGGACGTCGTCGTCTTCGGCAAGGCGCTCACCAACGGTCTGAATCCCCTCTCCGGCATCTGGGCGCGGGAGGAGCTCATTTCGCCGACGGCGTTCGGTCCCGGCTCGACCCATTCGACGTTCGCGTCGAATCCGCTCGGAACGGCGGCCGGCCTCGAGGTCATGCAGATCTTCGCCGAGTCCAACTACGCGGCGTCGGTCGTCGAGAAGGGCGACTACTTCTTGACCTTGCTCCGCGACCTGCAGCGCCGCCACCCCGAGATCGGCGACGTCGACGGCCTCGGCCTGGCGTTACGGGTCGAGATCTGCGAGCGTGACGGCATCACGCCGAACCGCGCGCTCGCTGATCGCATGTTCCAGCGCGGGCTCGCCGGCGATCTCCGCGTCGGCGACCGTGCGCTCGGTCTCGTCCTCGACATCGGCGGCTACTACAAGAACGTCATCACGCTCGCCCCGTCCCTCGAGATTACGCGCGAAGAGATGGACCTCGCGCACGACCTTCTCGACCTGCTTCTTTGCGAGTGCCGGCTCTCGTGACCCGGCGCCCACTCGAGGTGCTCTGCGACTTCGACGGCACGATCGCACGCGTCGACACCGTCGATCTGCTGCTCGAGCGGCTCGCGGACTCGCGCTGGCGGACGCTCGAGGACGCGTGGGTCCGCGGCGACATCGACTCGCGCGCCTGCATGGCCGGACAGGTGGCGCTGCTGCGCGGCGGCTGGCCGGCGATCGAGCGCGTGCTCGCCGAGGTCGATCTCGACCCGACGTTCGCGCGCTTCGTCGCGTGGTGTCGCGCGGCGGGGATCGCGCTCCGGGTCGCGAGCGAGGGCATCGACCGCGTGATCTGTCACCTGCTGGCGCGGAGCCGCATCGTCGTCGACGACGTGTGGGCGAGCACGCTCGTCGAGGAGGACGGCGGCGGGCTCGCGCTGCGGTTCCCGGCGATCCGGCGGACTCGCTGCGGCGCACCATTCTGCAAATGTGCGCTCTTTCCCCGGCACGGCCGCCGGCCGGTGCGGGTGCTCATCGGTGACGGCCGCAGCGACTTCTGCGCGGCCGCGTACGCGGACGTCGTGTTCGCGTCCTCGAAGCTCGCGATCCACTGCCAGCAGCACGACATCCCGTTCGTCCCGTTCGCGGATTTCGGCGCCGTCGCGCGCGTCCTCCACCAACGCCTGCCGCTCGTGACGAGCGCGTTCGAGCCGGCGTCGAGCGCCTCGTGACGGCCGCGAACGGCATCGCCAGGTCGGCACGCACCGCCGTCTCGACCCACGTCGGCCGTCCGGGGATCTTGCTGCTCCACGGCTTGACCGGCATGCCGTCCGAGATGCGACCGCTCGAGCGGCACCTGCAGGCGCAGGGGTATTCGGTGAGCGTGCCGCTCCTTCCCGGGCACGGCGGCACGCATCGCGAGCTGCTCGCGACGACCTGGAGCGACTGGGTCACCGGCGCGCGCGCCGCCTGTGGCGAGCTCGCCGCCCGCTGCGACACGGTCGTGGTCGCGGGCCTGTCGATGGGAGCCTTGCTGGCGACGCTGCTCGCCGTCGACGACGCGCGCGTCGCCGGCATCGTGCTGCTCTCCCCGACGCTGCGCTACGACGGGCCGAGCATCCCGTGGACGCGTCGGCTGCTGCCGCTCGCCCACGTCGTGCCGGGGGCCGACCGGCTCTTCTACTGGACCGAGAAGCCGCCGTACGGCCTGCGCGACGAGCGGCTCCAGCGCCTCGTGACCCGCGCCGTCAAAGCTGCGCGCCGCGGCGAGCACACGGAGTACGGTCTCTTCCGCACCTACGTCGGCTCGGTTCGCGAGCTGAACCGGATGGTGCGTCTGGTGCGCCGGCGAGCGGGCGCGGTGCGCTGCCCGGCGCTCGTGCTCCACAGCCGCGAGGACACGATCACCAGCGGCGCGAACGCGGAAGAGATGCACGCGCTTCTCGGCAGCGCCGAGAAGTCGATCCGATGGCTCAGCGGCTGCGATCATGTGCTGACGGTCGATTTGCAAAAGCACGTGGTCGCCCGCGCCATCACCGACTTCGTCGCGGGTCTGCCCTCCGCCGCGCGCCGCCGCGCCTGATTTCGCAGCGGCGTCGTCGATCAGAACGCCACGCGGATCCAGACGGACCGGCCGCCCCAGCGGACGCTGGCGACCGCTCGAAGCCCTGCCACAGGACGACGCTCGACGCCCCCGTCACGACGACGTTCAGCACGTGCACCAGCCACGACCGCGCCTCGCGCTCCGCCGCCGCCGCGCGCGCCCGCTCCGCCGCCGCCGTCTCAGCGCGCGCGCGCCGCTCCTCTTCGGTGCGCGCCGGCATGCGGTCGACTGTGTCCGCCGCGCGCGCGACCTCGCGCAGCGGCGACAGCAGCATGCCGACGACGCCCAAGACCGAGGTCGCGGCCCCGACCTCCATGTCGATGCGAGTGTCGCGATCGTGGACGGCACCCGCCGCCGCTCCTTGCCCCACCGTGAATGCGGCGTACGTCGCCGTCCAGGCATTCCACCAGCGGCGCTCCCGCCGCGCCTCGTCGTCGAGCTCGCGTGCAATCGTGTCGGCCGGCTCGCCGACTGCAGGCTCGCCGGCATCCGCACGCGGCGGCATCGCGGCGGGCCAGAGCAGCGACGCCACGAGCACGAGAACCACGATCTCGACGCCGAATGCCGGCGCCAGCCGCCCCATGCACGGACGGTGTGCGCGTCCGAGCGCCCGTGTCAACGCACGGCCGCGTCGGTACGATGGAGGCGTCACACGACGCAACTTCGCCTCGACCGGAACGTTTCAGCGCTGGCCGAGACGCGTCTCGAGCATCGCACCTGATCGGTGCGCCATCCGGAGGGTAACGACATGAGCACACGCACGAGCATCATCGCTGCGGTAACCACGGTTCTGTGCACCGGCGCCGCCGCGGGCGCGGCGCCGACGGGGGTCCAATGGACGCCCGATGCGCTGCGCATCCTGGTGAACAAGGACGTCGGCGGCGAGCGCTGGGCGATCACCTGGAATCTTTCCGACGTGTCGACGACCGGCAACGTCTTCTTTCGCGACGATCGCGCCCCGGCGTTCGTCTGGTGCCAGAATACCGACCATGACTTCGTCGCGTCGATCGGCGAGCTGAATCTACAGTTCCGCTGCTTCGGCGCCGATCCGTCGTTCGGCGGCTTCCACTTCGCCGATTGGACCGTGATCAGCGACAGCGTAGTCCTGCCGACGAGCTTCTTCATCCCGCCTGCGGAGACGTGCGACCTCACCGCCGCCGTGAATGGGCCAAGGGCCGCTGAGGCGTCGTCGTTCTGGCAGTGCGACGGCAACGGCGGCCGGTTCGATTTCCAGGTGTTTGTGAACGGCACGGCGATCAGCTCCGCCACCGGCGCGTTCGACTACGACGTGATCGCCTCGGCCTGCACCATCGCCCGCGTCGAAGGCGGCTTCCTCGACGTCGAGTACTCGCCGAGCCGCGACCATCTGACGCTCTACGAGATCCCGTCGGCCGTCGATCAGGTGACCGTCAGCGAGTGCGATCGTCAGGCCGTCTGAGCGGCGCGGGACGGCGCGCTGGGCGCCTCGCAAGGGAGAGGACGGCGGCATTGGGCGGGTGATGGGCGACAAAAACGGAGGAGAGCCCGGAAAGCGATTGACACCCGCAGCGCGCTCTGCGAGCCGCGCGACATGACGACCATCCATCGGACCGTCGCGCTCGCCGCGACGGCGTTCGTAGTCGCCCTTCCCATCCGTAGCGCCGCCGCCATTCGCCCGCGCATCTATCGCGTCTGCAACGGCAGTACGACCGCGTGCCCGCGCGGCACCCGTTACACGAGCATCACCGCCGCCGTGCAGCGCATCCAGCAGCTGCGGCCGCGTCCGGACCGCCAGCACTGGATTCTGGTCTGGCCCGGCGTCTACCACGAGAAGGAGATGGACGGCGCCGGCGTCCTGATCACGACAGCGAACGTCCACGTCCGCGGCATGGACCGCAACCTCGTCATCATCGACGGCTCGAACGGCACCGCCGCGAGCCCCTGCCCGTCCGACGCCGCGCTGCAAGACACGAGCGGCCGCGAGGGCATCGAGGTGTTCAAAGTCGACGGGACGTCGATCGACAATCTCACGGTCTGCAACTACCTCGACGGGCCGAACGGCGCAGGCAACCAGATCTGGTGGAACGGCGGCGACGGCAGTGGCCTGATCGGCATGGGGACTTACAGCGGCAGCTATCTCACCGCGACCTCGACCTTCTTCGGCGGCGACGATCAGTCGATGGGTCAGTACGGGATCTTCGTCAGCAACGCGAAGGGTCCGGGGACGATCAGCTACTCGTACGCGAGCAACATGGCGGACTCGAGCTTCTACGTCGGCGCGTGCCCGGACTGCAACGCAACGCTCGACCACGTGCATGCGCAGAACAGCCCGCTCGGCTACTCGGGCACGAACAGCGGCGGCCATCTCACCATTCAGAACTCGGAATGGGACGGCAACATGGTCGGCATCCTGCCGAACTCGCTCAACAACGACGACGCCCCGCCGCCGCAGAGCGGCCTCTGTCCCGACGGCATGGGCTCGTGCACGTTCATCCAAGACAACCACGTCCACGACAACAACAACCCGAACGTGCCGTGCAGCGGCATCACCTGCGAGGCGCCGGTCGGCACCGGCATCGAGATCTCCGGCGGCAGCTACGACACGATCACCGGCAACCTCGTCGAGAACCAGGGCGCCTGGGGCATCGCCACCCACGACTTCCCCGACACCGAGACGCCGCCGCCGATCTCGAATTGCCAGGGCGGCGTCGGCCAGGGCGACACGTGCCTCTTCATCGCGATGGGGAACCTGGTCACGAACAACCAGCTCGCGAACAACGGCTTCTTCACGAACCCGACGAACGGCGACCTCGTGAACCAGTCGTACTCGACGCCGCGCAACTGCTTCTCGGGCAACATGGATGCCGCCGGCCTGACGAGCGAGCCGCCGATGATCGAGACCGTCGACGGCCCGCCGTGTGATCAACCAGGGGTCGGCTCCGCGACCGCCGCCGGCGAGCTGGCGTGCGACGCCGGCCTGACGCCGTGCCCGCCGGGCTCGAGCTACCCGACGCGGTCGCAGGTCGCGATGTTGCCGCTCACGCACCAGGATCCGATGCCCGACCCGTGCGCGGGCGTGCCGCGGAACCGCTGGTGCCCGTACGTGGGCCCGCATTCGTGACCTGCTAGACCGCTTGTCGCGGCGAGCGGAGGGCGCGAAGATTCGCGGATGGCACACATCGCGAATCGGCGCCGATCCAGTTCCGCGCTCACTCGGGTGCTGACGTGCGCCGTCACCGTCCTCATCGGTGACGCGCCGATGACGATCGACCGCGCCCACGCCGCGACCCTCAGTTGCGGGATGGTAGTCCAAGACCAGCTCGTGCTCGATCGCGACCTGCGCTGCCCCGGTCCGGCGCTCGTCATCCGCAATCCCCGCAGCGTCGTGCAGCTGAACGGACACACGATCGAGTCGACGCAGGCCTGTCGTGACGCGGGGGCAACGGTCGGGATCGTCGTCGAGGAGAGCGCCGCGCGCGCCAACATCCTCGGTCCCGGCATCGTCCGCGGCTTCGCGACGGGGATCGCGATCGACGGCACACATCAGGTGCAGCTCCGCGACCTCCGCGTCACCGAGAGCTGCGGGTTCGCCGTCGCGCTCCGCAACACGATCGCCACCCACGCGCGCGACGTCGTCCTCGACCGCAACGGCGACGGCGGCGCGACCGCCGGCGCGCTCCACGCGGAGGGCGTCCGCGGCCTCGTCCTCACCGACAGCGACATTCTTTTGAACGACGCCGGTGCGAGCGGTGCCGCGATCGACGTCCATGACGGCCGCGGCTGCCGCATCGCCGGCAACCGCGTCGCGGGCAACCGCGGCGTCGGCATCCGCCTCGACGTCGACTCGCAAGGGAACGAGATCGAGCGCAACCTCGTGCTCGGTCAGCGCGGCAAGGACGTCGCCGACGCCGGATCCGACAATCTCTTCACGCTGAACGGCTTCGAGCACGGCGACGGCGTCGACCCGCCACCGCTCTGGCCGCTCCGCGGCATACCCGCCTCACCCGCGCCGGGCATCGCCGGCTGCGGCACGCTGCACGACCGGATCGAGCCGCGCGCGACTCTGACGATCACGTGCCCGCAGGATCCCGGACTGCGCGCGGTACGCAACAGCGTCGTCGCGTACCGACTGATGAATCCGTTCAATCCGTCGCAGCTCTTCGGCGCGAATTGCACCCCCGTGGAGCTGCACCCGGCCAACGGCACGACCGGCGGCGCTGTCACGTGCGCCAACCCGAACTCGATCTATCCCGCGATACTCGAGGTGACGTGCTGCCTGAACTGAGCGATCGCGGCCCGACGAGTGGGCGATGGACCAACGCTCGGCGTGCGGTGCGGCGTGAACCGAGCAATCACTCCCGCAGCTGCTCGGCGAGGTAATCGACCTCGCCGAGAGTGTCGACGAGGCCGAGCTGCGTCTCCAGCCAATCGAGGTGCTCCTCCTCGCTGGTGAGGATGCGTGCGAGGAGCTCGCGGCTGCCGTTGTCGCCGACCTCCACGCAGAGCGCGATGCCTTTGTTGAGCCGTGCCACCGCCTCGACCTCCGTGTCACGGTCGGCGCGCAGCTGCTCGGGGACCGTCTCGCCGACGTGGACTTTGTAGAGGCGCTGCAGGTTCGGCAGCCCCTCGAGGTAGAGAATGCGCTCGATCAGCTCGTCGGCGTGCTTCATCTCGCCGATCGACTCCTTGTGGTTGACCACGGCGAGGCGCAGATACCCCCAGTGGCGGCACGTCTTCGCGTGCAGGAAGTACTGGTTGACCGAGGTGAGCTCGCCGGTGAGGACGTCGTTCAGGAGCTCGATGACCTTCTTGTTCCCTTTCACCCCACACCCCTGTAGCGGAGAGTCGGTGGGACGCTAGCACGCGGTCGCGAGGCGAGCGAGTCGACCGCGTCGACGGCCGACCTCAGGCGGCGGCGAAGTCGGGCGTGGCGGCGGGAGTGAGGTCGAGCGTGGCGATCTCGGCTTCGGCACGGCACTCGCGAATGCACGCGCGGATCGCGTCCCGGCAGGCGCCACAGCCGGCTCCGGCATCGCAGCGTCGCTGCACTTCGCGCAGCGTCGTGGCGCCGTCGGCGACGACGGCGCGGAGTTGACGCTCGGAGACGTTGGCGCACACGCACACGATCATGGGTACGTTGATACCGAATTTGAGAATCATTTTCAATGGTAACGCGAGCCGCGTGCCGGATCGCAGTGATTCCAGGAGGTTACATCAGATGTTGATCGATCGTTTGGCGACACCGAGGGCCGCTTCCTTGATCGCCTCCGTCAGCGTCGGATGCGCGTGCGGGGTCCGGCCGACGTCCTCGGCGCTCGCGCCGTACTCGATCGCCAGCGCCGCCTCCGCGATCAGGTCCGACGCGCGCGCGCCGAGGATGTGGACGCCGAGAATCCGATCGCTGCGCGCGTCGGCGATCACCTTGACGCCGCCCTCGGTCGCACCGAGACACTTGGCGCGTGCGTTCGCCATGAACGGGAACGTCCCGATGTGGACCTCCACGCCCCGCGCCGCGGCGTCCTCCTCCGACCAACCGACGCTCGCGAGCTCCGGCCACGTGTAGACGACGTTCGGAATCGCGTCGTAGTTCACGTGGCCCGCTTGCCCCGCCATGCGCTCGACGGCGGCGACGCCCTCCTCCTCCGCCTTGTGCGCCAGCATCGGCCCGGCGATGACGTCGCCGATCGCGAACACGCCCGCGGCGCTGGTCTCGAAGTGCTCGTTCACCGTGATGCGGCCGCGCTCGTCGAACCCGACGCCGATCTCGCGCGCGCCGAGATCGTCGGCGTACGGCCGCCGCCCGACCGCCACCAGCACGACGTCGGTATCCTCGACGAACGACTCACCTTTGGACTCGAGCGTCACACGCACGCCGTCCGCGGTGCGCTCCGCCTTCGTCGCGGAGGTCTCGAGGCGAAACGTCAGGCCCTGCTTCTTCAGCGCCGCGTGCAGCTGCCGCCCCATCCCGCGATCCATGAGCGGGACGACGCGATCGAGGAACTCGACGACCGTGACTTGCGCGCCGAGCCGCGCCCAGACCGATCCGAGCTCGAGCCCCACCGCGCCCGCGCCGACGACGAGGAGACGCTTCGGGACCGTCGCGAGCTTCAGCGCCTCGGTCGAGCTGACGATGCGCTCGCCGTCGAACGGCAGCGCGGGAAGCGGCGTCGGCTTGCTCCCGGTCGCGATCAGGACGCGCGCCGCGTCGAGCATCCGCTCGGTCGCGCCGCGCACTCGCAACCGCTGCGGCGATTCGAAGCGCGCCATCCCGAGCACGCGCTCGATCTTGTTCTTCTTAAAGAGCGACGCCACCCCCTGCGTGAGACCGCGCACGACTTTGTCCTTGCGCGCCATCATCGCGCCGAGGTCGAGCGTGACGTTCTCGACGCCGATCCCGTGCACCGCGAGCCCGCGCCGCGTCTCCTCGTAGTGCTCGCTCGAATCGAGGAGCGCCTTGCTCGGAATGCAGCCGACGTTGAGGCACGTGCCGCCGAGCCGCTCGTACTTCTCGACGCACGCGACGCGCATGCCGAGCTGCGCCGCGCGAATCGCCGCCGTGTACCCGCCCGGTCCCGAGCCGATCACGACCAGATCGAAGCGCTCGTCGGCCATCACACCTCGAGGAGAAGTCGCGCCGGGTCTTCCAGGCGCTCCTTCACCCGCACGAGACACGTCACTGCTTGCCCACCGTCGACGAGCCGATGGTCGTACGACAGCGCGACGTACATCATCGGCCGCACGACGATCTGATCGTCGACGACGACCGGACGCTTCTCGATCTTGTGCATGCCGAGGATCCCGCTCTGCGGCGGGTTGAGGATCGGCGTCGACATGAGCGAGCCGTAGATGCCGCCATTGGAGATCGTGAACGTCCCACCGGCGAGGTCGTCGATCGTGAGCTTGTTGTCGCGCGCGAGCGCCGCGAGCCGCGCGATCTCGCGCTCGAGCTCGGCGAACGACATGCGCTCGGCGTGGTGCACGATCGGCACGACGAGGCCACGGTCGGTGCCGACGGCGATCCCGAGATGCACGAAGTGCTTGTACACGACGGCGTCGTCGCGGATCTCGGCGTTCAGCTCCGGCACGTCGCGTAGCGCCGCGATCGAGGCGCGCGCGAAAAACGACATGAACCCGAGCGCGACACCGTGGAGCTTCTGGAAGCGCTCTTTCTGTGCCGCGCGGAGTGCCATCACCGCGCTCATATCGATCTCGTTGAAGGTGGTGAGGATCGCCGCCGTGTGCTGCGCCTGCACGAGGCGCTCGGCGATGCGCTTGCGAAGGCGCGTCATCGGCACGATCTCTTCGCCCTCGTCGGCGCCGCGCGCGTCTGGCGCCGCGGCCGACGCCTCCGCGATAGCCGGGCGCGCCGCCGACGCCGGCGCGACGCCGATGCGCGCCGTCGACGGCGCCTCGAGGACGCGGGGCGTGGGCGGCGCGCTCGCAGGCGCGGCGGTCGGACGCGGCGCCGCGTTCGTGGCTCGGGCCGACGTCGTGTCGCGCCGCTCGAGGTACGCGAGGACATCCTCTTTGAGAAGTCGTCCGCCTTTCCCCGACGCTGCGATTGCCGCCGGGTCGAGCTCGTGCTCCTCGATCAGCTTTCGCACCGCGGGGCTGAGCGGCCCGACGCCGCGAGCGGTCGCGACCGCATCCTGCTCGGACGCGCCCTCGAGATTCGGCGTCGCGACCGGTCCCGGTCCCGGCGACGGCAGCGGCGCCGCCGGGCGCGCCGGCGCCGTCGACGGGCTCTCGCCGCCGTCGACGTCCGTCGCCAGGCGGACACGCGGCGCCGTCGTACTCAGGCCGTCGTCGATGCTGCCGACGACGTCGCCGACGTTCACAGTGTCGCCCTCCTGACGCAGCACGTGCAGCGTTCCGGCGCTCTCGGCGGCGATCTCCATCGTCGCTTTGTCGGTCTCGAGCTCGAGGACGACGTCGTCTTTGGCGACGGTCTCGCCGTCGCGCTTCGCCCACCGGACGATGACGCCCTCGGTCACCGACTCGCCCAACGGGGGAATGCGGACCTCGACTGCCATGCTTCTCAGCGCTCGCCCGCTCTCACCGCACGGCCGCGCTCGACGCCTCGCCGGCGTGCTCGCGGGCGAACGCGCGATTGACGATGTCCGCTTCCTCGGCCTGGTGCATCTTGTACGAGCCGGTCGCGGGGCTCGCCGCCTCCGGGCGCCCGACGTAGTTGAGCGCGTGCGACGGCGGCAGAATGCGCCGCAACCGATGGTACATGAAATGCCACGCGCCCATGTTCCACGGCTCCTCCTGCACCCAATACACCTGCTGCACGTTCGGATATGCGGCGATGATCGCCTCGATCTCGCGCTGCGGAAACGGGTAGAGCTGCTCGACGCGAATGATCGCCGTCGTGTCGACGCCGCGGTCGCGACGCCCGTCGAGGAGCGCGTAGTAGACCTTGCCGCTGCAGAGGAGGAGCCGGGTGACGTGCTGCGGGTCGACACGGACGCCCGCCTCGGGTGCGCCCGCGACGGCGACGTCGTCGAGGACCGGCTGGAACGTCCCGCTCGTCAGCTCGGCGGAGGTCGACACGGCGAGCTTGTGCCGCAGCAGACTCTTCGGGCTCATGATGACGAGCGGCTTGCGGAACGGCCGATGCATCTGGCGGCGTAGCGCGTGGAAGTACTGCGCGGGCGTCGTCAGGTTGCACACCTGCATGTTGTCCTCGGCGCAGAGCTGGAGATAGCGCTCGAGGCGTGCGCTCGAGTGCTCCGGTCCCTGCCCTTCGTAGCCGTGCGGCAGCAGCATCACGAGGCCGCTCATCCGCTGCCACTTCGATTCCGACGAGGCGATGAACTGATCGATGACCACCTGCGCGCCGTTCGCGAAGTCGCCGAACTGCGCCTCCCAGATGACGAGCTTCCACGGGTCGGCGGAGCTGAAGCCGAACTCGAATCCGAGGACGGCCCACTCCGAGAGCATGCTGTCGAGAATCTGGAACCGTCCCTGCCCTTCGCGAATGTTGTCGAGCGGCACGTAGCGCTCGCCGTTCTTCGTGTCGTGGAGCACGGCGTGACGATGGCTGAACGTGCCGCGGCCGGTGTCCTGCCCGGTCATCCGCACCGTCGTCCCCTCGAGGACGAGCGTTCCGATCGCCAGCGCCTCGGCGCAGCCCCAATCGATCTTGCCGCCCTCGCGGACCGCCGCCGCGCGCGCTTCCATGAGGCGCGCCGCGCGCGGATGCGGCGTGAACGCCGTCGGCAGACGGACGAGCGCGGCGGCGATCTCGTCGAGCGTCCCCTGCGAGACCGCCGTCTGCGCGCTCCAGTCGGTTCCCGCCCACCCGAGGCCTTTCCACAGCCCGCCGAACGCGAAGACCGGCAGACGCGGCATGAAGTCGCGCGCGTACCCTTGCGCGTCGTCGAGGAGCTCGCGGAACTCGCCCGCCTTACGCTCGGCGTCCTGCGGCGCGAGCACGCCCTCGGCGGCGAGCCGCTCGCGGTACTGGGTGAGCGGCGCCGGGTGCTGCGCGATCTGCTGGTACATGACCGGCTGCGTGAAGGTGGGGTCGTCGAGCTCGTTGTGGCCGTGCTTGCGGTAGCAGACGAGGTCGATGATGACGTCCTTCTTGAAGCGCTGGCGAAACCCGATCGCGAGGCGCGCCGCCTGCACCGCTGCCTCCGGGTCGTCGCCGTTCACGTGGAAGACGGGGGCCTGGATGATCTTCGCGACGTCGCTCGGATACGGCGTGAAGCGGAACGCATCCGGCGACGTCGTGAAGCCGATCTGGTTGTTGACGATGACGTGGATCGTGCCGCCGGTGCGGTAGCCGGCGAGCTCCGAGAGCCACAGCGTCTCGGCGACGACACCCTGGCCGGTAAACGCGGCATCGCCGTGCATCAGCACTGGCACGACGCGCTCGCGGTGCCGGTCGCCGTAGCGGTTCTGCTTCGCCCGCACCATGCCCTCGATGACCGGATCGACCGCCTCGAGGTGGCTCGGGTTCGGGCTGAGCGAGAGGTGGACCCGCCGCCCCGAGCGCGTCATCTGATCGCGCGAGTAACCGAGGTGGTACTTCACGTCGCCGTCGCCCATCGACTCGCGCGCGAGGAAGCTGCCTTCGAACTCGGCGAGGACCATCTCGTAGGGCTTGCGCAGGACGTTGGCGAGGACGTTCAGGCGGCCGCGATGCGGCATGCCGATCACCATCTCCTCGGCGCCGAGCGCGCCGGCGTCTTCCACCAACACGTCGAGGAGTGGGATCAGCGACTCGGCGCCCTCGAGCGAGAAGCGCTTCGCCGTCGGGTAGCGCGTCTGCAAAAACTGCTCGAAATTCTCCGCGACCATCAAGCGCTCGAAGATGCGGATGCGGTCCTCGCGCTCGAGGGCGGGACGGTTGGACGTCGGCTCCATCCGCTCCTGCAGCCAGAGACGCTGATCGCGATCCTGGATGTGCAGGTACTCGACGCCGAGCGTGCGGCAGTACGTCCCCTGCAGCCGGGCGATGAGATCGCGCAGCGTCGCCGTCGCGCATCCTTGGAAGCTGCCGCACTCGATCACGCGATCCATGTCGCGCTCGCCGAAGCCGAACTCCGACGGCTCGAGGAGCGGGTGGCCGGCGGGCTTCGGCGCCAGCGGATTCAGGTGCGCGACGAGGTGGCCGAGCTCGCGGTAGGAGTGGACGAGATCGAAGACGCCGATGACCGGTTCGGCCGGCGGTGCCGGCGCCGCCTCGACGGCGCGCACCACGTCGCCGTTCGCGGCGGCGACGCCGCTCGCGCCGTTGCCGTTCGCGGCGAGCTCGAAGCCGGCGAAGAAGAGCGCCCAGTTCTCGTCGACCGAGCTCGGATCCTCGCGATAGCGGCGATACTGCTCGTCGACGTACTCCGCGTTGGCGCGCGTGACGAGATCCAAGCTGCGCATTCGTTCCTTTTAGCCTCTCGGCGCCGTGCCCGCCACCGCCCGACGATCGCCGCTCTGTCGGGCGCCGCTCATCTGGTACAGTGAGAGGCCATGGCGCGAGCGCAGCGCAGCGACGTCGTCGCGATGATCCTCGCCGGCGGCGAGGGGAAGCGCCTCTACCCGCTCACCCGCGACCGCGCGAAGCCGGCGGTGCCGTTCGGCGGCCGCTACCGCATCATCGACTTCGTCCTCTCGAACTTCGTGAACTCCGGGATCTTCAAGATCAGCGTCCTCACCCAGTACAAGTCCGGGTCGCTGATGCAGCATCTGGCGCGCGGCTGGCAGCTGGCGCCGCAGATGGGGCACTACGTCGCGCCGGTGCCGGCGACGATGAACGTCGGACGGCAGTGGTTCCGCGGCAGCGCCGACGCGGTCTTCCAAAATCTCGACGTGGTCGCGAACGAGCGTCCGGCGTACGTCTGCGTGTTCAGCGCCGATCACATCTATCAGATGGACGTCGGCCAGATGCTGGAGTTCCACTGCGAGCGCGGCGCCGACGCGACGGTCGCCGCGATCCCCGTGCCGGCAGCGCAGACGGAGCAGTTCGGCATCGTCGACGTCGACGACGAGCGGCGCGTGACCGCGTTTCGCGAGAAGCCCGCGCCCGCTTCCGACGCGAGCGGCACCGTGCCCGCGTCGATGGGTCTCTACGTGTTCACCACCGACGTCCTCGTGCGCGCCGTCGTCGAGGACTCCGAGCGCACCGACTCGACGCACGACTTCGGCAACGACATCCTGCCGCGTCTGGTCGAGACATCGCGCGTCTTCGCGTACGACTTCTCGACCAACGAGATCCCCAACATGAACGAGCAGCAGCGCGGCTACTGGCGTGACGTCGGTACGATCGACGCCTACTGGCAGACCTCCGAGGATCTGATCTCGATCACGCCGATTCTCAACCTCTACAATCCGGCGTGGCCGATGATCTCCGCCTTCTATCCGAATCCGCCCGCCAAGTTCGTCTTCTCCGATCCGGATCACAATCGCGTCGGGCTCGCGACCAACTCGATGGTATCGGAGGGCTGCATCATCAGCGGCGGCCACGTCGACCGCTCGATCCTCGGCCCGCGCGTCCGCGTCAACAGCTTCTCGATGGTGAGCGAGTCGATCCTCTTCGACGACGTCGAGGTCGGTCGCCACGCGCGCATCAAGCGCGCGATCGTCGACAAGGGCGTGCTCATCCCCCCCGGCACGACGATCGGCTACGACGACACGGAAGATCGCCGGCGCTTCACGGTCTCCGAAGGCGGGGTCGTCGTCATTCCCAAGGACATGGTCCTCTAGCGCGCGCCGCTCGCTCGTTGAAGAGGCGTCGGCGGGCGCGGGCGCGGGTGGGGGCACGGACGCGGGAACGGGGTGCGCGTGGCCGGCACGCGCGCACAGCGCAGGCGTCCGCGCGGCCGCACCCGGGCGCATGCGGACGTCGGCGGCCGCGCACACGGGTCGCCAGGATTTGCAAATTCTACGTCCCCGCGCACCCCGTTCCCGCGTCCGTGCCCCCACCCGCGCCCGCGCACGACCGATGACGTTCAGCGCGCGGCGCGCGCTCCGCATCCAGCCCACCGCAAGCGAGCGCGAGCCGCTGTACGCCCTTCCAGAGCATTCGCGTTCCGATCGGGACTCGGGTGCTGCAGACGCGGGCCACGACGGTCGCCGGCGCGCAGGACACGGATCTCCTATTGCTGCGCTGCCTCCGCCCTCCGCGCGTACCCTGATTCCACCCTTCGGCGCCGCACCCAGCGAAGACGGCGTCGGGCGCTCGTCGCAGCCGAGCCGTCGCGTCGCGGGCTCTCGGCGCTGGTCTCAGCCGAGCAGTCGTCGCGTCGCGAGATCGGCGCCCGCACGGAGCGCCGCGAGCTTCTCCCAGACCACCTCCTCCGCGACCTCGCCGAGACCGGCGGCAGTCGCGAAGCCGCAGTCGGTGCCCGCGAGCACGCGATGCGGGTCGCCGACGGCGCGCGCGGCGAGCTCGATGCGGTCGGCGACGACCTCCGGGTGCTCGACGTAGTTCGTCGTGGTGTCGACGACGCCGGCGACGAGCAGCATGCCGTCGGGCAGCGGGTGGCGCGCGAAGCAGCGGTGCTCGTGCGCGTGGCGCGGGTTCGCCATCGAGACGACGAGGGCGCCGACGCGCGCCGCGTAGAGTCGCGGCAGGATCTCCTCGAGCGGCACGTCGAGCGTGTGCGGCGCCTCGTAGTTTCCCCAGCAGACGTGCAGCCGCACCCGATCCGGCGGGATACCGGCGATCGCGTGATTGATCGCGCCGACGACGAGATCCACCCAACGCAGGAAGTCGGCGAGCGGCCGATCGGCGAAGAGCGTGTGGCGCTCCATCGCGAGATCGGGACAGTCGAGCTGCAAGACGAGCCCGTGCTCGACGATCGCGCGGTACTCGACCGCGAGCGCCTCGGCGAGCGCCAGCACGTAGTCGTCGAGCGTCGCGTAGTGGGCGTTCGCCATCGCCGCCGCGACGATCCCCGGCGACGCCGCGGTCATGAACGTCTCGACGAAGCGCCCCGGCGCGTCGGCGACGAGGCGCGCGAGCGCCGTACACTCGGCATCGACGGCGCTGCGGTCGAGGTAGCGCACCGGGCCGGTGGCGCGCGGCGCATTCAACAGGCTCACCATCGTGCGCGAGAAATCGGGGAGCTTGAGGGCGAGAAAGCTCTGGAACTGGACGATGTCGCGCATGATCGGCCGCTCGCTCGCGCCGCTGAAGCCGCTCATGCGGTGCTGGACGTACGTCACAAAGCTTTCACGCGGCTGCTCGCCGTCGTTGCCGACGTCGATGCCGGCCGCGAGCTGGCGCACGATCACGTGACGCGTCGACGCCTCGACCTCGCGCGCCAGCGCCGCCGCGTCGACCGGCTCGCGCTGACTCAATCGTACCAGCATCTCGAGCAACGCCGGCGACCGCGGGAGGCTGCCGGCGTGGGTCGTGAGGATGCGGTCGTCACTGCGCTTCATCGTCGTCGTCCGTGTCGTCGTCGGCGTCGCCACCGAGACGGCGCGTCACCACGATCTCGATCTCGTCGAGCGGAGACACGCCGCGATTGCGCACGCGCGCGCTCCACGCCGGCGTCGCGCGCAGCTGCGCGAACACGGCGCGGATCAACCCCGGCTTGATCTCGACCTCCCACTCGTCGAGCCACGCGTCCTCCTCGAAGTCCTCCTCCTCGAAGAGCGCCTCCGGGATCTGCGCCTCGAGCGTGAAGCGCAGGAGAAAGGTCTTCTCACGAGTCTCCATGCCGGCGTCGTAGCAGCGGCTCACGATGGGGCCAAGCGCCCGCAATGCGCTCGCGGCGCCGAGCGCTCGTCGATCGTCGCGACGTCGGTTTGTGCCGTTGCATCGCGATCGCCGGCAGTCCAGAGTTCCGCGCGTGCGTCCCGACGCCACGCGATACTCGCTCACGCGCGGCTGGCCGCTCGTCGCGGTCGCCGGGTCGGCGCTCGTGCTCATGATCCGGGCACTCCTCGCCGGCTTCGGCACCGACGAGCTCGGAATCCGCGTCGTCATCCGCGCGACTGCGCGAACGTCGTTCGTCCTCTTCATGCTGGCGTTCGTCGCGTCAGCGCTGCGCCGGGCGTGGCCGAACGACGCGACCGCGTGGCTGCTCGCGAACCGGCGCTACGTCGGCGTGTCGTTCGCCGTCTCGCACGTTCTGCACCTGCTCGCCATCGTCGCGCTCTACGACTGGTCGGTGCGCCGTTTCGCCGTCGAGGCCGGCGCCGCCGCGATTCTGCTCGGCGGTCTCGGCTACGCATTCGTCTTCGCGATGGCGGCGACGTCGTTCGATCGCACCGCGGCCTGGCTCGGGCGCCGCCGCTGGCGACGCCTCCACACCGCCGGCGCCTACTACCTCTGGACGATCTTCACGATCAGCTACCTCCCGCGCGCTGTCATGGAGTCGCCGGCGTACGTGCCGTTCGCGGTCGTCGCGCTCGCGACGCTCGCGCTACGGATCGCGTACCGGCCGCGCCGCGCGGCGCGGCCGACGCTCGCTGCCGCGTAACGCCGTCGCTACGCGCCGAGTTCAAGGTTAACGAGCGCGAGCGTTCGGTCGCACCGCTTCGAGACGCGCGCGCGCGCGACGGATCGCCGCCTCGGTGGTCGTGATACCGTCGCCAGCGGCGTCGTCGAAGACCGCGTCGAGGCGGGTCTCGATCCGTCGCACCACGTCGAGCGCCGTCGCGGCGCGGCCGGCGAAGGTCTCGAAGCCGACGATGACGGCGCCGGCGTTGGCGACGAAGTCGGGGGCGTACCAAATGCCGCGCGTCGCGAGAACGCGCCCGGCGTCGTCGCTCGCGAGCTGGTTGTTCGCGGCGCCGGCGATGCCGCGTGCGCGCAGGCGGTGGGCGACGTCGCTGGTGATCACCTCCCCGACGGCGCACGGCGCGAGCACGTCGACGTCGGCGTCGAAGATCGTGTCCGCCGCCACGCGCGCCGCGCCGAGCTCGGCGGTGCAGCGCGCGGCACGCTCCGCGTCGACCTCGCTGAAGCTGACACGCGCGCCCGCCTCCGCGAGGAGTCGCACCAGCACCATGCCGACGTCACCGACACCTTGGACGAGCACGCGTACGCCGTCGAGTGACTCGGCGCCGGCGATCCGCCGCCACACGGTGTGGATCGCGACCAGGACGCCGGTCGCGGTGCCGAGATCGAGGCCGCCCGCCGCCTCCTCCGCGAGCGCGAAGCGCGTGCGGGACTTCACCAGCGCCAGCTCGGCGACGGTCGTGCCGTAATCGCACGCGGTGATGTAGCGGCCGCCGAGGGCCTCGATGGCCTCCCCGAGCGCCGGGAACGCCGCCTCCCGTCGCATGCCGGGCTGCCGCAGCACGACGGTCTTCCCGCCGCCGAGGTCGAGCTCGGCGCACGCGTTCTTGTAGGTCATGGCGCGCGCGAGCCGCAGGACGTCGCGCGCGCCGTCCTCCGGACTGGCGTAGCCGCGCCAGCGAATGCCGCCGGTGGCCGGCCCAAGGCGCGTGTCGTCGATCGCGATGAGCGCGGTGAGACCGAGATCGCGCCGATGCACGACGTGAAACTCCTCGGGTCGGAACTCGTCGACGATTGCCAGGAGAGAAGAGGCGGCAGCCATGCGTCTCGCTAACCGGCGCGCGTCCGCAGGTCAACGCGTCGAGCGAAGGCGTGTCGAGCGAAGGCTCAGGATGCCGGCGCGAGCGCCGCGACCGTCGACTGCGGCAAAGTCGGGCGGCCCAACGGCGTCGCCGGATGGCGCGCGACCGGCTCGCGCGGCAGTGTGAACTCGAACGCGGCGCCTTCGCCGTCGACGTACGGCGACAGCGCGCGAATCGCACCGCCGTGGTGCTCCACCGCCAAGCGGCAGAACGTGAGCCCGAGCCCCCAGCCGCGTACCTGATCCGCCCCCTGCTGGTGCTTCTTGAAGATGTTCGGCAGTAGCGCCGGCGGAATCACTGGACCGCGGTTGCCGACGCGGGCCGCGAGCGTCCCGTCGGCGCCGACCTCCGTATGCAGGTCGATCACGGTCGCGGGCGGCGCGGCGCTCACCGCGTTGTCGAGCAGGTTCAGCAGCACGCGCTCGACGAGCTGCTGGTCGCAGCGCACGATGACCCGCATCTCGCCCGACGCGACGATGCTCAGATTTTTCGCGTGCGCCATCGCCGACGCGTCCTCGATGAGCGGCGCGCAGATCGCCGACCACGGCACGTCGTTCAGCCGCAGCGGCATCCATCCGCTCTCGAGCCGGTTCACGTCGAGGAGCGTCGTGACGAGCGTCGTGATGCTGCGGGTCGAGTGACGGATGATCGGAATCATCGCCTGAACGGAATCGGGCTCGAGCTCCACGACCTCCAACGCCGACGACGCCGTGTGTACCCAGTTCTTGATGTCGTGGACCGTCAAGTCGACGAGATCGTTGCGCCGGCGCTCGCTGTCCTGCAGCTGCGCGGTACGCTCGCCGACGATGCGCTCCAAGTCGCGCGCGTACTCCCGCAACCGCGCGTCGGCGGCGCGCAGCAGATCCGTCTGCGTCACGATGCCGCGCAGCGCCCCAGTGTCCGACACCACCGGCAACCGCCGAATGCCGTGGCGACGGCATTCCGCGACCGCGTCGTCGACGCTCGTCTGCGGCTCGACGACGACGAGCGCGCGCGCCACCATCTCGCGCACCGGCCGTGACGACCAACCGGTGGGATCGGCGGCGCACATCCGCACGACGTCACGCTCCGAGAGGACGCCCACGGGACGGTCGCCGTCCATGACGACCGCGCAGCTGATGGTGTGGTCGGCGAGCAGGCGCGCCACGTCGCCGAGCGTCGCCTCGAGTCGGACATGTTGCACGTCTTCCGTCATGTGGCGCTGCACCGACACGCCTTCAATATCGAGCCGGTCGGGGCTGAACTTGAGCGCCACGGCACGTCGCACGACATCGCGCGGGCGCGGGCGTTCTACGAGCCGCGCCTCCGTGCCCATGCTCGAGGGGGGCTCGGAGAGGCGGCTCGCGAACGCGGCGTCGATTCCGAGGAGGCACCGGCCCCAGATCGATATTCCGCCGAACGAGAATCGTCGGAAGTGGACAAAGCACATTTCGAAATTCGAGCGACCCGAAGTTCGGAGAGCGCGCGGCGCCGCTACATGTGCTTCCGGAACTCCATCTTCGCGATCGCGTTGCGGTGCACCTCGTCGGGACCGTCGGCCAGCCGCAGCGTGCGGACGTGCGCCCACGCCGACGCGAGCGGGAAGTCCTGACACACGCCGCCGCCGCCGAAGGCCTGAATGGCGTCGTCGATCACCCGCAGCGCCATGTTGGGCGCCGCGACCTTGATCATCGCGATCTCGGCGCGCGCCGCCTTGTTGCCGACGGTGTCCATCATGTAGGCGGCTTTCAAGGTCAGGAGACGGCACTGCTCGATGTCGATGCGCGCTTGGGCGACGCGCTGCTGCCAGACGTTGTGGCGCGCGATCGGGACGCCGAAGGCCTCGCGGGTGAGGAGCCGCTTGCACATCGCCTCGAGCGCGCGCTCGGCCATGCCGATCGTGCGCATGCAGTGATGAATGCGCCCCGGGCCGAGGCGACCCTGCGCGATCTCGAAGCCGCGGCCTTCGCCGAGCAGCATGTTCGACGCCGGAACGCGCACACTGTCGAAGCTCACCTCGGCATGACCGTGCGGCGCGTCGTCGTAGCCGAAGACGCTCAGCATGCGCTCGACCTTCACGCCGGGCGCATCGATCGGCACGAGGATCATCGATTGTTGCCGATGACGGTCGGGATCGTCGGGCGCCGACTTGCCCATGAAGATCATGACGCGGCAGCGCGGGTCCCCTGCCCCCGACGTCCACCATTTGCGGCCGTTCAGCACGTACGTGTCGCCGTCGCGGCGGATGTTGGCCTGGATGTTCGTCGCATCCGACGACGCGACCGCCGGCTCCGTCATCGCGAACGCGGAGCGGATCTTGCCCTCGAGGAGCGGCTCCAGCCACTGCTTCTTCTGCTCGGGTGACCCGTAGCGGACGAGCACCTCCATGTTGCCGGTGTCGGGCGCCGAGCAGTTGAACGCCTCCGACGCCATCGGCGAGCGCCCCATGATCTCGGCGAGCGGCGCGTACTCGAGGTTCGTCAAGCCGCCGCCGTACTCGCTCTCGGGAAGAAAGAGGTTCCAGAGATTCTGCGCGCGCGCTTTCGCCTTCAGCTCCTCGACGATGCGCGTCGGCTGCCAGCGATCGCCCTCGGCGACCTGCCGCACGAACGTCGCCTCGTTCGGGTACACGTGCTCGTCGATGAAGCCCTGCACGCGCCGTTGCAGCGCTTTCACCTTGTCGCTGTAGTCGAAATTCATCGCGTCGCCTCCCGAGAGGTGGCGACGCTATCGCATGCACCCCGACGTCGCCAACGTCTCGAACGCGTGAACACCGCCATCGCGAACGCTGCGCTCGCTCGCGGCGTCCGCGTTCATACGAACCCACGTGCCCAGGCTTTCGTCACGTGATCGGCGGGCGTAGCATTACGCTCGCGGAGGATGTGCCATGCCGAAAGCGATCTGGAACGGTGCCGTACTCGCGGAGAGCGATCGCTGCGAGATCGTCGAGGGGAACTGTTACTTTCCACCGGACGCGGTCGCGCGCCAGTATCTTCGCGACAGTGCGACCCACACCACCTGCCCGTGGAAAGGCACGGCGAGTTACCTCGACGTCGTGGTGAACGGCGAGACGAACAACGACGCGGCCTGGTACTACCCGGATCCGAAAGAGGCGGCGACGCAGATCAAGAACCACGTCGCCTTCTGGCGCGGCGTTCAGGTCGAGCCCTGACCGCCGGCCGCGCTCACCGCGCGGCTGCTCGAGCCCGTAGACGCTGCGCGCCCGGCTTCTCGAGCCGGTAGGCGCTGCAACGCTCGCCCGCATCCGTAAGCGGCAATTTCGCGCGTACGCGCTTTTTACATGGCGGGGCGCGAACGCGCCGCGCCGCAGTGGCCGCAGATGTCGTCGATCCGCCTGGTTGCGAGCGTCGCCTGCGGGCACGCGCGTTGCACCACGTACGCGAGAGGCGCTCGTCGTCCCGCACGGAGGCGGGCGCGCCTCGAAGGAGGGAGAACATGAAGCGACACATGGTAGCAGCGCTGGCAGTCGCAGCAGTCGCGTTCGTCGCGGCTCCCGCTACGACGTCGGCGGCGAATCCGTTGCGCGGCGCCAAAGAGGCGGTCACCGGCAAGACGCGGACTGATGCCGCGTTCATCAAGGAAGCGGCGCAGGGCGGGATGGCGGAGGTCGAGCTCGGCCGTCTCGGCGTCGAGCGTGCCGAGAGCCCCGACGTGAAGCAGTTCGCGCAGCGCATGGTCGAGGACCACAGCAAGGCGAACGACGAGCTGAAGCCGATCGCCAGCAAGGAGGGCGTGACGATTCCGAAGACGCTCGATCCGAAGCACAAGGCGACGAAGGACAAGCTCGCGAAGCTCTCCGGTCACGACTTCGATCGCGCGTACATGCGGGAGATGACGAGCGACCACAATCACGACGTCTCGATGTTCCAGAAGCAGTTGGCGAAGACGCGGGATCCCGAGCTGAAGTCGTGGATCGAGAAGACCTTGCCGACGCTGAAGGAACATCAGCAACTCGCGCAGGAGACCGCGAGCAAGGTCGGCGCGACCATGACGGGGCGCGTGACGGGCACCGTCCCGCGGATGACCCATCGCGGGCGATCGAACCAGGGCGACGCGAGCCGCTGATCTCCGTTTGGCCGTTAGCGGTTGGCGTTGGTTGGCGCGCGCGCCGTTCATTCCTCGGGCAGGGTGTCAGGTCCGTGGCTCGGGGTGGGCGGCGCGGCGCGCCCGTCCGCGGGGTCGGCGGCGGATTCACCGCCCGACGCCAAGACGTTGCGGGTGGCATGTGCGTTGCTCCGCTGCGGGGATCGATGGATGCGCGGCCGGAGCAGCCGGGACAGGTTATTCGGGCGCTGCGGCTCGCATTGGAGATGAACCAGGCGGAGTTTGCGCGCGCGGCGGGGTGGTCGGCGTCGACGATCTCCAGCTGGGAGCGGGGACGGGCGACGCCGAGCCGCCTGGCATTCAAGACCATCCTGGCGTTCGCCGAGGAGCGCGGAGTGCGTTATCGGCCGTCGTCTCCGACGAACGCGCTCGTTCGCGTCGGCGGCGGTGCGCGCGACGAGATGGCGCACGCGACGGCGGCCACGTCGGGACCGCGCCCGGCGCTGCGTCCGCTCCTCTATCCGAACAGCGCGCCTGCGGGCGCCGGCCACGTCGAGCCGACCGTCGCGTCGTCGGATCCGCCCCCGTGGACCGCCGAGCCCGCGGGCGCGTCCGCGCCGCGGTGGCAAGCGGAGGCGAGCTTTCGCGTGAGCCTCGGAGCGCGTACGCCCCGGTCGAGCGCGGCATCACGGCATGCCGTGGAAGTTGCGATCGTAGCGCTCGGATTCTGCGCCGCCTTCGGATTGCGAGAGCCGGCGCGGTGGCTGCTCCACGGAGATACGGTGCGCGCTGGCACGACGGCGGCCGCGCTCACGGTCGCGCCCGCGATCGCGCCGCCCGCAGCAGTCACGGCGCCGCGACTCGATGCGGTCGTTCCGCGCTCGGGCCGCGCGCAGTCGCAGCCGTCGCGGGCTACGACGGTCGCCGCGCCGGCCGCGACCGTGGTATCGCCGACCGCGCGGCTCGAGAGTGTCCTCGCGATCGGTGCGATGGCACGGGCGACGTTCCGCAGCGACAACGATAGTGTGACCGTCGTGCCGGGCGAGTGGATCGGCGGTCGTCTCGTCGTCGCGATCGATGCCGACGGCGTCACGCTCGCCGACCGCGTCGGCGCACGTCACCGCGTCGGCGTCGGGCAGCGGACGCCGTTCGACTGATCAGCGGGTCAGAACGCGCCCCAGCGGCCGCTCTGATCGTTCAACGGGCCGAGCTCGGTCGACCATCGTCACGATGACCAGTCGCTTGCCAATTTGCGCCACGAAAATGCTCCTTCTCTCGATCGGCCGCCGTCTCCCCCTAAGCCAGGATCGCGACCATCTCTCTCTAACCGGCCTTTTCGCTTGAAGTCCCCTCCTCGACGGTGCGGGTCCGGCACGGCCCGGATTTTACTGCGCGGCTGGCATTACTACCTTGCGCCCGCCGAACACACTGGGTACCTTG
>WNFR01001414.1_pt1 | contig 51940 bp, 50 predicted proteins | sample 5400221 | NCBI WGS metagenome assembly WNFR01 (sample SAMN13153357, study PRJNA577476) | soil metagenome | isolation source: 40 cm soil under Madrone tree | place: USA:California | collected 2016-06-14 | reverse complement strand
CGGCGTGCATCGACGACCGTGAACGAACTGGCCGGCAGATGGACGCCGTCGGCGTCGGCGGCCAGCGCGACATCGAGGCGGTCGTTCACGAGCAGCCGCGCGCCCTGGCGCCGCGTTGATGCGCGGAGCGTCGTCGCGGCGGCGAGCAGGGCGCCGCCGGCCGCGGTCCGGTCGCGGAGCTGCACGGCGTCGATCCCGGCGGCGAGCGCGGCCTCGATCGCGGGCGCGCGTGCTCGCACGTCGGCGGCGCTCACGACCAGCATGCAGTGCGGAACCGTCACGCGTGCGTTACTGGATCAAACCGTCGAGCGGGCTCGACGCGGTCGCGTAGAGCTTGCGCGCGATACGGCCCGCCTTGAATGCCTTCCGTCCGGCCTCGACAGCGAGTCGCATCGCCTCCGCCATCAGCAGCGGGTCCCGCGCACCGGCGATCGCGGTATTCATCAGCACCGCGTCGCAGCCGAGCTCGAGCGCGGCGGCGGCGTCGGACGCGGTGCCGACGCCGGCGTCGACGATGACCGGCACCCGGCTCTGCTCGAGAATGATGCGGATGTTGTACGGGTTGCGGATGCCGAGGCCGGAGCCGATCGGCGCCGCGAGCGGCATCACCGCGACGCAGCCGATCTCCTCGAGCTGCTTGCACGCGACCGGATCGTCCATGATGTACGGCATCACCTGGAACCCCTCGGCGACGAGCGTCCGCGCCGCCGCGATCGTCGCCGCGACGTCGGGAAAGAGCGTGCGCTCGTCGCCGATCACCTCCAGCTTCACGAGCGAGCCGACGCCGGCCTCGCGCGCGAGGCGGCACGTGCGGACGGCGTCCTCGGCGGTGTAGCAGCCCGCGGTGTTCGGCAAGATCGTGTAGCGCCGCGGGTCGATCCAATCGAGCAGATTCTCGGATCCTGCGTCGGTGATGTTCACCCGCCGCACGGCGACGGTGACGATCTCGGCGCCCGAGCGCTCGACGGCGTCGCGCGTCGCACGGAAGTCGCGGTACTTGCCGGTGCCGACGATCAGGCGCGAGCGATAGGACCGCCCGGCGAGCACGAACGGATCGTCGAGCGCGCCGGACGGATCGGGGTTCTCGGTCGAGCGTGGGTGGGTCATTCAGCCTCCGCCGACGAAGTGCACGATCTCGACGCGGTCGCCGGCGGCGAGGCGGCGCGCAGCGTAGGCGTCGCGCGGCACCACTTCCTCGTTGATCTCGACGGCGATCCGGCCGGCCGAGAGGCTGAGCGACCGCACCAGGTCCGCGACGCTGAGACTCGCGTCGAGCTCGCGCGACTCGCCGTTGACCGTGACGCGCACCGAAAAACGCTACCCGGTTCGTGTGCGCATTACAACGTTGCGGGCCGTCAACTTTACATCCTGGGAGGCGTGCGGTAAGCCTGCGGCTCTTCCCCCAGGTCCGTCACATGGAGCATCAGAGTCAGGCGAGGCCGACCGTCGCCGAGATCGACGGGCGCGCGCTCGCCGACAACTTCGCCGAGCTGGCGCGGATCGCCGGCGGCCGTGCAATGGTGCTCCCGGTCGTGAAGTCGGACGCGTACGGCCACGGGCTCGCGCGCGTCGCCCGCATCCTGCACGGCGCCGGCGCCGAGCGGTTCGCGGTCGCGACTGCCGCCGAGGGCGAAGTGCTGCGCGCGGCCGGCTTGAACGTTGCGGTCGTCGTGCTGGGCGGCGTGTATCCCGCCGAGCACGAGCGCGTCGTCGCGGCGCGGCTCACGCCGGTCGTGTGGGACGCCGACGGCGTGCGGGCGCTCGCCGCGAGCGCGCGTGCCGCGGGGCGCGTCGTCCCGGTGCACGTCAAGGTCGACACCGGAATGAGCCGGCTCGGCATCGCGCCGGAGGACGCGCCGGCGCTGCTGCGCGCGCTCGCGGACGTCGACGGCATCACCCTCGAAGGGCTGCTGACGCACTTCGCGAACGCCGAGTCGGTCGACGACGCGAGCGTCCGCCGCCAGCTCGCCGACTTCGAGCGACTCGTTGCCACGCTCGCCGACGCGCACCTCAGGCCGCCGATCGTCCACGCCGCGAACAGCGCCGCGACGCTCACCACGCCGCGCGCGCGCTTCGACGCCGTGCGTCCGGGACTCGCGCTCTACGGCATCCATCCCTCGCCTGGATCGCGCGGCGCAGCCTCGCTCAAGCCGGCGATGCGCTTCGTCACGCGCATTGTGGCGCTGCGCCGGATCGCGCCGGGCGTGGCGGTGAGCTACGGCGGGACCTTCGTCGCGCGCCGTCCGAGCACGATCGCCACCGTGCCCGTCGGCTACGCCGACGGCTATCCGCGCGCGCTCTCCAATCGCGGCGAGGTCGTGGTGCGCGGCGCGCGCGCGCCGATCGCCGGGCGTGTGTGTATGGATCAGACGATGATCGACGTCACCGACGTCGCGGATGCGGCCGTCGGCGACGAGGTGGTGCTCTGGGGCGGCGCGTTGCCGGTCGAGGAGGTGGCGGCGCGCGCGGAGACGATTTCGTACGAGCTGGTCGCGCGCGTCGGCACGCGCGTGCCGCGGGTCTTGGCGGGAGAGGAGGAGACATGGCACGGATCACGCGAGCGCTCGTGAGCGTCAGCGACAAGCGCGGGCTGGAAGCTCTCGCCCGCGCGCTCGCTGCACGCGGCGTCGAGATCCTTTCGACCGGCGGCACGGCGCGTGCGCTCGCCGACTGGGGCATCCCGGTGACCGCGGTCAGCGACTACACCGGCTCGCCGGAGATCCTCGACGGCCGCGTGAAGACGCTGCACCCGCGCATCCACGGCGGCATCCTCGGCCGGCGCGACGACCCCGCGCATCAAGCCGAGATGCGCGCGCACGCGATCGGTCCGATCGACATGGTGGTCGTGAACCTCTACCCATTCGAGGCCGTCACGGCGCGTTCCGCGACGACGTTCGACGAGGCGATCGAGAACATCGACATCGGCGGCCCGTCGATGGTGCGCTCGGCGGCGAAGAACCACGCCGACGTGACGGTCGTCGTCGACCCCGACGACTATCCGGCGGTGATCGAAGAGCTGGCGGCGAGCGGCGCCGTGTCGGCGGCGACCAACCGCCGCCTCGCGGAGAAGGCGTTCGCGACGACGGCGCGCTACGACGGTGCGATCGCCGATTATCTCGCCGCCGCGCGCACCGACGAGCCGTTCGCGCCGGCGGCGCGGCTCGTGGGCGTCAAGGTGCAGGATCTGCGCTACGGCGAGAACCCGCACCAGCGCGCCGCGTTCTATCGCGATGCCCTGCCGCTCGACGAGCCGTCGGTCGCCGGCGCCCGCCAGCTGCAAGGGAAAGAGCTCTCGTTCAACAACATCGTCGACGCCAATGCCGCCCTCGAGCTGGTGAAGGAGTTCCGCGCGCCGACGGCGGTTGCGATCAAGCACACGAACCCCTGCGGCGTCGCGACCGCGGCGACGCTCGTCGAGGCGTTCACGAAAGCGCGCGCGTCGGACCCGGTGTCGATCTTCGGCGGCATCGTCGCCTTCAACCGCACGCTCGACGGCGCCACCGCCGAGGCGATGCAGGATCTCTTCCTCGAGGTCGTGATCGCGCCGCGGATCGCGCCCGCCGCGCTCGCGCTCTTCGGAGGCTCGAGGCGGTTGCAGCAAGTGCGGCTCCTGACGCTCGACCTCGCCGACGGCGACGACCTCTTCGCGGCGAGCCGCCGCGCGTGGCACGGCGCTGCCGGACGCAGCCGCGACGTGAAGCGCGTCGTCGGCGGCTTCCTGGTCCAAGACCGCGACCTCGCCGAGGTCGACGTCGCCGCGTGCACCGTCGCGACCGCGCGCAAGCCGACCGCCGACGAGCTCGCCGCGCTCGATTTCGCGTGGCGCATCTGCAAGCACGTCAAGTCGAACGCGATCGTGCTCGCGCGTGCCGACCAAGTCGTCGGCGTCGGCGCGGGACAGATGAGCCGTGTCGACTCCGCGCGCCTCGCCGTGATGCGCGCCGGCAACGCCGGGCTGACGACCGCGCGCACGGTCGCCGCCTCGGACGCGTTCTTCCCCTTCCGCGACGGGCTCGACGTCGTCGCCGCGGCGGGGGCGACCGCCGTCATCCAGCCCGGCGGCAGCATCCGCGACGCCGAGGTGATCGCCGCCGCCAACGAGCGCGACCTCGCGATGATCTTCACCGGCCAGCGCCACTTCCGACACTGATGCGCGTCCTCGTCGTCGGTGGCGGCGGACGCGAGCACGCGCTGCTGTGGAAGCTGCGGCAGAGCGCGCGCGTCACCGCGTTGTACTGCGCGCCCGGCAATGCAGGTACGGCGGCGCTTGCCGCGAACGTCGCGATCGCCGCGGACGACGTCGCGGCGCTCCGCGACTTCGCGCGCCGCGAGCGCATCGACGCGACCGTCGTCGGCCCGGAGCTGCCGCTCGTGCTCGGTATCGCCGACGACTTCGCTGCGGCCGGTCTGCGCTGCTTCGGTCCGTGCCGCGCCGCCGCCGCGCTCGAGGGCAGCAAGGCATTCGCGAAGGACGTGATGGCGCGCGCCGGCGTACCGACCGCGCGTCACGCCGTCTTCGACGACGCGGCGGCGGCGTCGCGCTACGTCGACGAGGTCGGCGCGCCGGTCGTCGTCAAAGCCGACGGCCTCGCGGCGGGGAAGGGCGTCGCGGTGTGCGCCACGCGCGCCGACGCGCAGGCCGCGATCGACACCAGCATGCGCCGGGGCGCGTTCGGCGATGCCGGGCGGCGGGTCGTGATCGAGGAGTTCCTCGCCGGCGAGGAAGTGTCGTTCATGGCGGTCACGGACGGCGACACGGTCGTACCGCTCGCGTCGTCACAGGATCACAAGCGCCTCGGCGACGACGACACTGGTCCCAACACCGGCGGCATGGGCGCGTACTCGCCGTCGCCGCTCGTGACACCGGCGCTCGAGCGCGCGGTCATGGACGAGATCGTGCGGCCGGTGATCGCGACGCTCGCCGCGAGCGGCATCCGCTCGCGGCGTGCTCTACGCCGGGCTCATGGTCGACGCCGGTCGCGCCAAGGTGCTCGAGTTCAACGTCCGCTTCGGCGACCCAGAGTGCCAAGTGCTCATGCTGCGCCTGCGCTCCGATCTCCTCGACCTCGTCCTCGCCGTGACCGACGGCACGCTCGCGCGGCACGTGCCGCAGTGGGAGACGCGCGCCAGCGCCGGCGTGGTCCTCGCCGCAAACGGCTATCCGAACGAGCCGGTCAAAGGCGATCCGATCGCGGGGCTGGACGGATGGCAGGGCGGCGTGGTCTTTCACTCCGGGACGGCGCGGCGCGACGGTGCCGTCGTGACGAACGGCGGTCGAGTCTTGACGCTCGGCGCGCTCGGCCGCGACGTCGCCGAGGCGGTCGCGAACGCGTATACCGGCGTCGAGCGTATCCGCTTCGCGGGCATGCGGTACCGTCGCGACATCGGTCACCGCGGCGGCGCGCCGCCGCGGTGACGCAGGTGAGCAGCGCGCGGGGCGTCGGCGGCTGACGGGCGACGAGGAGGCGACGTGAATCGCAAACGCAAGGAACGATCGGGAGCTGGGCAAAGCGCGCGAGTGGCGATCCTCATGGGCAGCGACAGTGACTGGCCGGTCATGTCGGCGGCCGCCGACCGCCTCGGCGCCCTCGGTATCGCGCACGAGGCACGCGTGCTCTCCGCGCACCGCTCGCCGGACGAGACGGCGCGCTTCGCGCGCGAGGCGCGCGACCAGGGCTATCGCGTCCTGATTTGCGGCGCCGGCGCCGCGGCGCATCTCGCCGGCGCGGTCGCGGCGCACACGACCTTGCCGGTGCTCGGCGTGCCGCTCGACGCCGGCGGCCTCGGCGGCCTCGACGCCCTCCTCGCGACCGTGCAGATGCCGGCCGGCGTGCCCGTCGGCACGCTCGCGATCGGCAAGGCGGGTGCCGACAACGCGGCGCTGCTCGCGGCGCAGATCCTCGCGCTCGACGACGCGGCGCTCGCGGCGCGCCTCGCGACGTCGAAACGCGAGATGGCCGCCGGTGTCACGGAGAAGGACCGGCGCCTGCAAGCGGCGCGGGCGCGTCCCGGTGGAGCGGTCGCCAAACGCTGAGGCGAGAGCGGGCGTGTTCGCCGCGAGGATTCTCACCGGGTGATCGACGCCGTCCTCGAAGACGCCATCGCCGCGCTCCGGGGTGACGGCCTCGTCGTCTACCCTACGGAGACCTTCTACGGCACCGGCGCGCGCGCGCTGCGCGCGCCGGCGGTCCGTCGCGTGGCGACGCTGAAGGCGCGGCTCGGCGAGGGCGCAAAGCCGATCTCGGTGATCGTCGCCGACCGCGCGATGGCGGCGCGCGTCGTCACGCGTGTCCCCGCCGCCGCCGCCGCGCTCATGGAGCGCTTCTGGCCCGGCCCGCTGACGCTCGTCCTGCCGGCGCGTGATGATCTCCCCGCGGAGCTCACCGCGGGAACGGGCTGCATCGGCGTGCGCGTGTCGAGTCATCCGATCGCGTGCGCGCTCGCCGCCGCGGTCGGCGAGCCGATCACCGCGACGAGCGCGAACCGCGCCGGCGAGCCCGCTGCGTGCGACGTCGCGACGGCACGGCGTGCGCTCGGCGCCGCCGTCGACGTGTACCTCGACGGCGGAGCGCTCGCTGGCGGCTCGGGCTCGACCGTGCTACTCGTCGCGAACGACGGGGCGCGGGTGATGCGCGCGGGCGCGGTCTCGAGCGAGGCGCTCCGTGAGGTGCTCGGCGCCTTTCCGCTCGAGACTCCATCCTGAGGACGAGGCGCGGTGGCGACGCTCAACCCCTTTCGCGGACTCCGGTACGATCCCGCCATCGTCGACGACGTCGCGCGCGTCGTCGCGCCGCCGTACGACGTCATCGATCCTGCGCAGCAGGCCGCGCTCTATGCGCGCAGCCCGCACAACGTCGTGCGCTTGATCCTGAATCGCGAGGCCGACCCGTATGCCGCCGCCGCGACGACGCTGCGCGATTGGCGGCAGTCGGGGGCGCTCGCGCGCGATCCGTCACCCGCCCTGTATCTCTACGCGCAATGCTTTCGCGCGCCGGCGGGCGACCTGCGCGAGCGCGTCGGCATCATCGGCGCGCTCCGCATCGAGAGCTTCGACTCGGGCAAGGTGCGGCCGCACGAGCGGACGCTCGAGCGCGCGAAGAGCGACCGCTTGGCGCTGGTGCGTGCGTGTCGCGCGTCGCTGTCGCCGATCTTCGGGTTGGTGTCGGCGGCGGACTGGTCGATCGCGGCGCTGATTCCGGATTGTGCGCCCGACCTCGACATCGGCGGCGATGACGGTGCGCGCGACCGCGTGTGGCGGCTCACCGACGCAGCGACGCTCGCGGCGATCGCCGAGCGGCTCGCGACGCGCGAGGTCTTCATCGCCGACGGTCACCATCGCTACGAGACGGCGCTGCACTACCGCGACGAGACGCACGCCGCGCTCGGATCCGCGGCGCCGCCGCCCGGCGCCGCGCCGTACGATTACGTGCTCGCGTATCTGACCCGCATGGAGGACCCGGGGCTCGTCGTGCTGCCGACGCACCGCGTGCTCGCGTCGTCGCCGCTCGCGGCCAACGATTTGGAACGCGCGCTCGCCGCCGAGTTCCGCGTCGATCGGCTGCCCTGGACGGACGCCGGCATGGCGCGACTCCTCGAACGCTTGAGCTGCGGCGACACTGAGGCGATGGTGCGGCTCGGCGCCGCGGTCGCCGGCGCGGATGCCCTGTGGCTGCTCTCCGCCGCGACGACGGCGCTGCCGTTTCCCACGTCGACACCAGCGGTGCTGCGCGCGCTCGACGTCACCGCGCTCCATCAGGTCGTCCTCGGCGGCATGCTCGGTCTGCCGACCGGTGAGCGCGGCGGCACGCCCGGCCTCACGTACACGCAAGATGCGACGACGGCGCTCGCCGCGGTGGAACGTGGCGGCGCGGCGGCGGCGTTCTTCGTGCCGCGGACGAGCCTCGCGGCGCTGCGTGCGGTGAGCCTCGCCGGGCTGACGATGCCGGAGAAATCGACGTACTTTCACCCGAAACTGCTGACGGGACTCGTCATCTACCCGCTCGACGGCGGCGGCTGACGTGGAGATCACCCCCGAGGCGGTGCACGAGGGGCTGGCGCGGGCGCGCTACATCACTACTGCGCGCGTCGAGACGGTGCTCTACCTCGCGCTCGTCCTCGAGAAGCCGCTCCTCGTCGAAGGCCCGGCGGGCGCCGGCAAGACGGAGCTCGCCAAGGTCGTCGCCGCGATGCTCGCGACCGAGCTCATCCGCCTGCAATGCTACGAAGGCCTCGATGACGCGCACGCGCTCTACGAATGGAACTACCAGAGGCAGCTCCTGCGCCTGCAAGTCGACCGCGACAAGGAGACGCCGTGGGAGGAGCTCGCGGGCCACATCTTCTCGCGCGACTATCTCCTCGAGCGGCCGCTCCTGCGCGCGATCGTCGCTCCGCATCGCGTCGTGCTCCTCATCGACGAGGTCGACAAGGCGGACGAGGAGTTCGAAGCGTTCCTCCTCGAGGTGCTGTCCGACTACCAAGTGAGCGTGCCCGAGCTGGGGACGATCCGTGCCGTCGAGCGACCGGTCGTCATCCTCACCTCGAACCAGCGGCGCGAGCTCTCGGAGGCGCTCAAGCGGCGCTGTCTCCATCTCTTCCTCGAGTTCCCCGGCGTCGAGAAGGAGCGGGAGATCATCGCCCTCAAGGTGCCCGACCTCGACGAGCGCCTACGCGCGAAGGTCGCGGAGTTCGTGGCCGGTCTGCGCCGCCTCGACCTCCGCAAGGCGCCGAGCATCGCCGAGACCCTCGACTGGGCGCGGGCGCTGCTCGCGCTCGGGATTCGCGAGCTCGACGCCGACGCCGTCCGTCGCACGCTGTCGGTGCTGCTGAAGCACGAGGAGGACGTCCGCAAGGCGGCGCCGAAGATCGCGGCGCTCCGCCGCTGAGCGACGCGCGCCCGCTCTCGACGAACGCGACCGCGAGGGTGCAGCACTCTGCGAGGCTAGCTAGCGACGCGCGCGGCGGCGGTCGAAAATGCGGCGCGCTACTGTGCGAGGCGGAATGCCCACGGCACGAGCGACAACGCCGCGTAGGCGACGAGCGTGAACGACAACCCGACGCCGACGAGCGCCGGCTTGCCGGCGCGGGCGAGCACGAGGATGAGCGCGCCGGCAACGATCTTCGCCATGACGAGCGTCACGCCGGCACCCCAGGCGTCGAAGCCGGCGCGGAGCAGCGGATTCGCCTCGCCGAAGCGCTGCCAGCCGACGTACGTCGCGACGCCGTCGAACATCTGCAGCGCCAAGTTCAAGATGATGAGGAGCACGATCGCGGGCTGCGGCTGCATGCGAGCCCACGATCAGCAACGGCGATGCCACGGAAATACGTGAAAATACGGCCTCCTCTCGGCGGCGTGACCCCGCAGCGCTGCACGATCGGGGCGCAGCGCTTGCGGGCGCGCGCGGAATGAAGGCACGGCTCGGCGCCTTGATCGCGGACCTCCGCGCCGCGGGCGTTGCGGTGAGCGTGGCGGAGGCTATAGACGGCGCCCAAGCCGCGGCCGTCGTCGGCATCGAACGTGCGGCGCTCGCCGACGCGCTCGCCGCAGCGGTCGTCAAGGACGAAGGCGACCGCGCGCTCTTCGACGAGTGCTTCGCGCGCGCGTTTCCGCCAGCCGCGCCGCGGTGGGCTGCGGCGCGCCGCGGCGGCGCGCGGGGCGCCGACGCGGAAGGCGTCGGCGGGAGCGGTCACGGCGGCGGTGAGGCCGCCGGCGCTGGCGGCGTCGCCGGCGCCGCGTCAGGCGGCCGAGCCGACGCGACGTCGCGGCGTGCGGCGGCGCGTGCCGCCGACGCGCGCGGGCGCGAGCACGCCGCAGCACCGCGCAGCGACGATGCGGCCGCCGGTCGCGACCCCGACGGCGATGCTGCGGCCGCGCGATACGGCACGCCGGCGTCGCAGCGCGCCCGCGGCACGTCGTCCGAAGACGACATCGGTGCGGCGGGGCGTTCCAAAGCGGCGCGGGCGCGCGCGCTCCGGACGATGCCGTTCGCCGCGATGTCGCCGCGCGACATCGCGGAGGCGAGCGCGCTCGTGCGGACGCTCGCGCAACAGGTATCGACACGGCTCCGCCGCAGACTACGACCGCAACCGCGCGGCCGGCTCGACTTCCGCCGTACGCTGCGCGCTGCTACACCGCGCGGCGGCGTTCCCCTCGAACGTTACTTCCGGGGGCGCCGGCCGCGGCCGCCGGCGCTCGTCGCCCTGTGCGATCTCTCCGCGTCGGTCGCGACCGCGACCGACTTCTTCCTCGCGCTGCTCGCGCCAGCCGCCGCATGGTTCCGCGGCGTGCGGCTGTACGGCTTCGTCGACCGGCTCGTCGAGATCGAGTTCGTCGCCGGGCAGGTGCGGCCCGCGGCGCCGCTCGACCTCATGGCACGCTCCGACTTCGGCCGCGTCTTGGCCGACCTCATGCGCGACGCGCCGTCGCAGCTCACGCGCGACACGGTGCTCCTCGTCCTCGGCGACGCACGCAACAACCGCCGTCCGGCCCGCGCCGATCTCCTGCGCGACGCGCGCACGCGCGTCCGCCGCGTCGCGTGGCTCGAGAGGCGGGGGCGTCTGCTGCACCCGTGGTGCGCAAACTTACCCTCTTGCGCACGTCGGGTGCGGCAGACGCCCCTGCCTCTCGGCGCACCGCCGTCACGACGGCGCGAGTGAAGCGGCCACGTCGACCCGTCAGAAGGCGAGACTCGCGTACGTGACGACCGAGCGCGTCGTCTCGTCGACGTTGCGGTCGTAGTGCAGCAAGCGTCCCGACGCGCCGTTCATGAGTCGCGAGAAAGTGTAGAGCGGCGCGAGGCCGCAGATGCGGGTACGGTCGCCGTCGGCGGCGACCTCGGCGAAGAAGCTGTCGCCGTCGCCCCGCTCGAGCGCCGCGATGAGCCGCCGGTCCTTGGCATCCGTCATCGCGACGAGCTCGGAAGTCAGGCCCTCGTTGTCGCCGAATTTGGCGCCGACGTGGGCGAAGTCGACGCCAGCGACGACGACGGTCGGACGCGGGTCCTCGGTCAACACCTCGCGGAGAGCGGTGACGAAGCCGGCGAAACGCGGATCGCACGCCGGCGCACGGCCGGCGAGCGCCATCTCGTGGAACGAGCCGACGAGAATCGGCACGATGTTGAACGGGCGGCGGCCGCCGAGCAGGTACTGCAGGAGCACGACCTGAAACTCGATCGTGTGCTCAATGCGGTGCAGCAGCTCGTCCGCGTAGAGATCCTCCGGTGCGCGGCGCGCGAGACGGTCGAGAAAGCCGCGATCCGTCGCGACGGTGCCGAGCGGGGTCGCGAAGTCCTTGCGTGTCGCCGTGAAGAGCGTGCGACTCGGATGGTGCGACGTGCCGAGAATGACGAAGCGCTCGGCGTCGGTCGCGGAGAGCACGGCGTACGCGTGACCGTAGGCGACGCCGCCGACTCGCAGGTCGATGTGCGGCGCGACGATCCCGCGCACCGGACCGCGGCCGTCGCAGGCGATGCCGGCGAAAAACCCGTCGAGATGGTGGCGCAACGCCTGTGGCTCGTCGGGATAGCTCGTCCCGGCGTGCGCGGCGCGCCGCAACGGATCGGCGCGGAACGCCGCGATCAACGACTCGCGGTGCACTGCGAACGCATCCGACTCGAGGTAGTAGTGGCGATCGAGCGCCGCGATCAGCTCACGGAGCTCGGCGGACTCGAGAATCGACCCGAAGCGGCGCGTCCAGGCCTCCTGGACGTCGATGGTCGTGTGGGCGCCGTCGAGGAGCGTCAGGATGAACAACGCCGGATACGCGACGACCAGCGACTCCGCGGCGTACTGCAGCGGGTCGCGGAGACAGATCAGCTGCCGGCCGTCGACCACGACCGGGAACGCTTCGATCGCGCGAAGTTTCGGGAGCTGCAGGTCCATTGGCCGACGCGGAGACGCATGGTAGGCAGATCGGGATCGTGGAGCAATCCACCCGGGAAGTCGTGATCGGTCGGGCCGGCGATCTCCCGTGCGGTACGACGCGGAAGTTTCTGTTGCCGGTCGACGGTGAGCCCGTCGAGGCGTTCGTCGTGAACGTCGACGGCACGCTCCACGCGTGGGTCAATCGCTGCCGCCACGTGGCGCTGACGATGGACTGGGTCGAGAACCGCTTCCTCGACGAGACGGGGCTCATCGTCTGCGCGACCCACGGCGCCCGCTACCGTGCGGACACCGGCGAGTGCGTTCTCGGACCGCCGATCGGCAGACGACTGATTCGCGTGCCGCTCAGAATCGACGGCGATCAGGTGCTGGCCGGCGTTCCCGCCGACCTCTGACGGCGCCGCGGCCGGCGCGATCGGCCGTCGCCGTTCGGCGCTGACTTACTCCGGCTCGTCGCCGAAGTGGGCGCGGATGATGCGCTGCTTCAAGTACTCGAGGGTGCCGAGGTCCTCCACGATGTCGCCGCCGGTGTCGTAGAAGAAGATCTCGCCGTTCTTGTTGCGGCCGACCGCCACCAGCCACTCGAGCTCGTCGCGATCCTCGAGCAGGTAGTTGATGGTCTGCGAGACCCCCTTGCCGGAGATGATGGTGACCTTGGCCTTGGCGGTTTTTTCCTCTTTCGGCATCGCTGGCACCTCGCGGTGGCGCGAAAAAAAATCGAGCGAAGTCGAAGATATACGGCGCTGTCCGGGTCAGTCAATAGCGAGAGCGGCTTCGAGCACCGTTTCGACGTGCGGCGTTTGTGGAAAGAGATCGAGCGGTTGCAGACGACCGATGCGGTAGCCCGCGGCGGGGAGCACGGCGACGTCGCGCGCGAGCGTCGCGGGGTCGCACGACACGTAGACGATCCGAGGTGCGCGCAGACGGGCGAGCTGCGCGACCGCGCCGGCGGCGCCCGTCCGCGGCGGGTCGAGCACGACGAGCTCGGCGCCGGCGAGTCCCTGCTGGCGGAGGAAGTGGAGCGCCGAGGTCGCCTCGAAGCGCGCCTTGGTGAGCCCGCACGCCGCGGCGCTGGCCCGGGCGTCGGCAACCGCGGCCGCGCTCGCCTCGACGCCGATCACGTCGGTGCCGGCGCGCGCGAGCGGCAGACTGAAGTTGCCGGCGCCGCAAAAGAGATCGAGGACGCGCCGCGCCGGAGCGGCCATCGTGCACACCGTCTCGACCAGGAGGCGGTTCGCCGCCGGGTTCACCTGACTGAACGCCCGGGGGTGCTGCACGATCGTCGTGCCGCCTGCATCGGGATCGACGCGGACGCGGACGTCGCCCCACGTGCGTTGCCAACCGTCGGTGGCGAGCTGGACGCCGACGATGCGCCCGGGGGCCGGCGCGGTCGCAAGCAGTGTGCTGATGTGACGCTCGTCGGCGGCGACGAACGCGCCGTGTGCGGCACCGCTCACGACGACACCGCCGGTGCCGTTGCCGAGGAGCTCGACGGTCGCGAGACGGGTCGCCAACCGTCGGACCAGCGCGCGCACCGCGGGCAGCGCCGCCGCGAGCGCGGCGTCAGCGATCACGCAGTCGCCGATCTCCACCACCTGGTGCGAGCGCGCGCGACGATACCCGAGCGCGCCGCCGGCGCCGACGTGCAGGCGAATGCGGTGCCGGTAGCGCCACTCGTCGGGAGCACGCCGGATCGGCAGCTCGTGGGCGGCGCTGAGGCCGCCGATCCGCGCCAGTGCCTCGCGGACGTTCGTCGCCTTGGCGGCGAGCTGCACGTCGTACGCGACCTGCTGCCACGGGCAACCGCCGCACTCGGTCACCCACGCGCATGGTGCGACGCGATACGCGGCGCCCGATGCGAGGCGCCGTACGACCTCGGCACGCGCGAACGACGCACGCTCGCTCACGAGTCGCGCCTCGACCATGTCGCCAGGCGCGACACCCGGCACGAACACGACGCGACCTTGGTGGCGGGCGACGGCGTCGGGACCGTGACTGAGGGAGCTGATCTCGAGCGCGACGGAGAGGGTGGACCCCGGGCGCGACGCGCCCGGGGTGTCACCGTTCAGGACTTCTTCTCGCTTGGTGCCGTCGTCTTCTTCGCCATCGGCGTGGTGCATTTCTTCACGTACGCCGCCGTGACGTGCATGTCCTTCTCCACGTCCTCGGCCGCCTTGCCGCCATCGATCGCCTCCTTGATCTGCTTACAAGTGGTGTGATGGCGCGTGTGCTTCATCGCCGCGGAAGCCGGCGCGCCCGCGAATGCGAGAAGCGCCACTGCGACGACAGCCGTCGTCATGACCCTCTTCATCTGTCCTCACCCCCTTTCGGTTGAAAGCGCGCGGACTCTAGCACGAGTCCACGGCGAGGTTGAGCGCTCGCCTCAGGGCGTTCCGGGCGGCGCGCCGGCCTCCGCCGTCGCCGGCGGCGCCGAGCGCTCGCCGGCCGCGGCCGGGCGCTGCATCGCCTCGAGTCGCCGCTGCAGCTCCTCGAACCGTTGCCCCATCTGCTCCAAACGGTCGGTCACCTTGTCGAGCTGCCGCGCGACCGTGCTGCGCTGCTCGTCCGCCGACCGCACCTTCGCCTCGAGATCCTGCACCCGCGGATTGGCGGCGATCACCGGCGCGATCAAGTAGTTGCCCGCCGGCGACGTGACCAGAAAGCCGGCGCCGATCGCGCCCACCAAGAACCCGAGCAGGAATGCGAAGAGAATCCTCAGGATCATGCGTCTTCCTCCAATCGTGCGAGCTCGCGGACGACGACGATCATGGCCGCGAGCGTGACCCGGCCGCCACTGCGTAGATCATCCAGGAGTCCACGTACACGCGCCAGCGTCGCGGCATGCGCCTCCTCGAACGCGTGCGCGGCCGCGTCGAGGTCCGGCTCGGGGACGAGCTGTGCCGCCAGCTGGCGCCGGAGGTCGTCGAGCTCGGCGAGCAGGCTCTCGGCGGCGCGGCGCTCCCAGCGGCCCTCGGCGGCAGCGCCCTCGAGCGCGGCGCGGAGCCAGGTGAAATCGACGACGTCGCCGACGCGCCAGTATGCGCGTGCGGCGCGCTCGTCGGCGACGCCGGCCGCGGCGGCGATGTCCACGATCTCGAGCCCTTCGCGCAGCCAGTCGGCGGCGACGCAGCCCGCGGCGACGTCGGCAGGCGCGCCGGCGCCGAGCTCGGCGACACGCGCCTGCCGCCGTGCCTCCTCGGCCGGCGGCAGCCGCGTCGCCTCGGCCGCCGCGCGGCGGAAGCGCGCGACCAGCGGACCAATCGCGCCGAGCGACGCGTACGTGGCGAGGAGCCACCGCACCACGCGCTCGACCGCGGGGAGCAGCACGCCGAGCAGTCGGCTCTCGGTCTCCGTGCCGGTCGCCGCGGCGCGCGCGGCGAGATCGCGGGCGTGCGCGAGCGCGTCGACGACGACGAACGCGCGCACGACGTCGGCCGGGTTCGCCCCCGTGTCGCGCACCGTGCGGGTGACGAACGTCGTCCCCATGAGGTCGATCACCTCGTTCGTGAGCGTCGTCGCGATCAGCTCACGGCGCAAGCGATGGCGACGAATCGCGTCGCGATGGCGCGTCGCGAGCGCGGTCGGGAAGTAGCGCAGCAGCACCTCCTCCAGGAACGGATCGTCGGCGAGCGGCGATGCCGCGATGGCGTGCGCGCAGTGCATCTTCGCGTACGCCAGCAGGACGGCCAGCTCGGGACGCGCGAGGCCGAGGAAGTCCGCGCGCCGGGCGCGGAGCGTCTCACGATCGGGCAGACTCTCGAGCGCGCGATCCAGCAGGCCTTCGCGCTCGAACGCGGCCATCAGCTCGCGGAACTCGAATAGGCGTTGCCGGCTGCGGCGCTGATCGCGCGACAGGACGCGCGCCTGGTCGCGATTGTGCGCGAGCACCGCGTCGGCCACGTCTTCCGTGACCTCCTCGAGGAGCGCGTTCCGCTGGGTCGGCGACAGCGCGCCGCTCGCGACCAGCGGCTGGAGCGCGATCTTGAGGTTCACCTCGTGGTCGGACGTGTCGACGCCGGCGGAGTTATCGATCGCGTCGGTGTTGATCGCACCGTCGGCGAGCGCGTACTCGATCCGGCCGCGTTGCGTGATCCCGAGGTTGCCGCCTTCGCCGACGACGCGCGCGCGCAGCTCGGCCCCGTTCACACGCACGCTCGCATTCGCCGTGTCACCGACCTCCGCGAGCGTCTCCCCACGCGCCTTCACGTACGTGCCGATGCCGCCGTTGAAGAGCAGATCCGTGCGCATGCGGAGCATCGCGCGGATGAGGCTCTCGCCGTCGAGCGCGTCGTCGGACACCTCGAGGAGCGCCTGCACCTCACGGGTGAGCGGCACGCGCTTCGCGTCGCGCGCGACGATCGTCGCGCCAGGGCCGAGCGCGTCGCGCCGGTAGTCCGCCCAGCTCGACCGCGGCAGCGCGAATAGACGGGCACGCTCCGCGTACGACACGGCGGGATCGGCGTCGGGATCGAGGAAGATGTGGCGATGGTCGAAGGCGGCGCGCAGGCGCAGCGTGGGCGAGAGCAGCATCGCGTTGCCGAAGACGTCGCCGCTCATGTCGCCGATCCCCGCCACGGTGAACGCCTCGCCGCCGACGTCGATGCCGCGCTCGTGGAGGTGATGCGCGATGCACTCCCACGCGCCACGCGCCGTGATGCCGAGCCGCTTGTGGTCATAGCCGTGCGAGCCGCCGGACGCGAACGCGTCGCCGAGCCAGAAGCGATACTCGGCGGCGACGTCGTTCGCCAAGTCCGAAAAGGTCGCCGTGCCCTTGTCCGCCGCGACGACGAGATACGGATCGGGCTCATCGTAGCAGACAAGCCCGGGCGGCCGGCAGACGTCGGCGTCGACGACGTTGTCGGTCAGGTCGAGCATGCCGCGGATGAGCGTCGTGTACGCCGCCGCGACCGCGTCGGGACCGGCGGCGCGCTTGACGATGAAGCCGCCTTTCGCGCCGACGGGGACGATGACCGCGTTCTTCACCGTCTGCGTCTTCATGAGACCGAGAATCTCGCTGCGGAAGTCGTCGTGGCGGTCGCTGAATCGGATGCCGCCGCGGGCGATTCTGCCGGCACGCAGGTGCACGCCTTCCATGTGCGCGGCCTGGACGTAGATCTCGAAGAGCGGCCGCGGCTTCGGTAAGGTCTCGATGCGGGCGCAGTCGAGCTTGATCGCGACGTAGTCGCCGCCCTGCACGCGCACCGCGTAGAAGTTGCTCCGCACCGTCGCGTCGACGAGCTCGCAGAGCGCACGCAGCGCACGGTCCTCGCCGATGTTGTCGACGTCGTCGAGACTCGCGACGAAGGCTTGGTGCCCCGACCCTGCCTCCCCACGGTCGAGGTCGGGCTGGAAGCGCGCCGCGAAGTAGCGGAGGAGCGTGGCGGCGCAGCGCGGATGTCGGACGAGCGCCTGGGTCAGCGCGCGGCGGCTCGGCGCAGCGCCGATCTGAAAGCCGTAGTTGCAGTACGTCCGCAGCAGGTCGACCTCCTGCCACCCGAGCGCGGCGGCGAGGACGAGCTGGTTCAAGGCGTCGCTCTCGACGGCGCCGTTACGCACCGCCGTCAACGCCGCGAGCAGTCGGTCGCCGTCGCGGCGGACGTCGACGCGCGCCCCCGCCGCCGTCTGCACGAGAAACGTGTGCAGATACGCCGCGCCGCCGTCGAGGACGGGAATCGTCAGCGCGCTTTCGGCGAAGACGCGCAAGCCGAGATCCTCGAACATCGGCACGACGTCCGAGAGCACGAGCTGCTCGCGCAGATAGAGGCGGAGCGCCGTGAAACGGTCGTCGCCGCCGATCGGGTTCGCGACGTCGCAGCTCGCCGCGGCGCCGCCGCGCAGCGTCTCGAGGTGCCGGATGTCGTTGACGACGGCCGGGATCTCCGTCGCCGCTTTGTACTGCTCCGGAAGGATGCGACCGTAGCGCGCGGCGAGCTCGGCACCGCGCGCGGCGCCGTGGAGCGCGATCAGCCGCTCGGCGAGGCGGTCGTCCCAACCGCGCGCGAGCTCGGCGATCTCGTGCCGGAGGTCCTCCCACCGGACGCGCCGGACGCGCTCGCGCGGCGCCTCGAGAAAGAAGTGGAGTCGCGCTTGATCGCCTTCGCCCAGCGCCAAGTGATAATCGAGTACTTGGCCGCCGAAGCGCGCGGCGAGCGCCTCTTGAATGCGCGCGCGGAGGTCGCCGGAGAACTTGTCGCGCGGCATGATGACCATGACCGCGGCGCCGCGCTCGAGCACGTCCGGCCGGACCGTGACGTGCACGTCCTTTGCGCCGTGCGCGCGGATCGTCTCGATGTCGGCGCGTACCGCTGCGACCGGTGCCGGGAAGAGCTCGGTCTTCGGCATGCTGTTGAAGATCGCGACGATCTCCTTGTAGTCGTGCGAGCCGGGGACGATGCGCTCGGCGCGCAGGATCTGCGCCAAGCGCTGGCGCAGGATCGGAATCTCCGCCGACTCCTCCGCGTAGGCCTTGCTGGTGAGGAGGCCGAGCAAGCGGTGCTCGCCGCAGATCCGGCCGTGGTCGTCGAGGCGCTTCACCCCGACATAGTCCATCCGCACGTGGCGGTGGACGGGCGCGTACGCGGCGGTGCGGGCGACGCTCAAGAGCGCGCCGCCGACGAGACGACCGCGCACGGGCTCGGCGATCTCCCTGAGGTCCGTTGGGGTGGCGTAGTGCGACCGCTGCTCGTCGCGCAGCAGCCCCAGCCCCGAGCCGGGATCGATCTGCACGGTCGTGGCGCCGTCGCGCTCGACGAACGAGAGGCTGCGCGCGCCGAGAAACACGTAGCCGCCGTGGACGAGCCAGCGGAGAAAATCCTGCACCTCGCGCACTTCGTCCTTGGCGAGCGCGCCCGCATGACGCTCGAGCTCGTCCGCCACGGCTTCCGCGCGCGCCGTCATCGCCGCGAAGTCGTCGGTCACGACGAGCACGTTCGCGAGCCGCTCGCGCACGCCGGCGGCGAGGGCGGCGAGCCGGTCGTCCGGCAGCAGCGGCAGCACCGCGTGCACGAAGGACTGCGGTGTCTGCCCGTCACCGTCGACGACGTCCGCACCCAAGATCGGGTGCAGCAGGTGACGCACCTCGACGTTCTCGCTGCGGAAGTATTCGCGGATGGTATCGACGATGAAGGGGCGGTCGGGCATCGCCGTCTGCACGACGGCGCTCGTCGACTCCCAGCCGTCGACGGCGAACGTCGGCGCGAACGCGCGCACGCGCGGCGGTGGATCTTGCTCGAGGAGGAAGCCATGCGCGCTGACGACGAGCGCGACCGCCTCCTCGTCGCCGAGCTCGGCGAGGTACTCGCTCCCGTGCTTCGCGAAGAGCGCCGCCGCGAAACGCTCGAGCGCCGCGGCGGCCCCGGCGAACTTGGCGCGCACGAGACCGAGCACCCGTGCCAGCCGAGCGGAGCTCTCGGCTTCGGCGAGCTCGATCATGGCGCGAGCGCTCGGACGAGCGTCCGTGGGCCGGCGCTCCATCCCTCGGCGACGAGCGCATCGGCGAGGGTGCCGCCGCCGGCCGCGCCGCTCTCGAGCTGAACCTCGAGACGGCTACAGCCGCGCGCGCGCGCGCGTGTTCGTCCGGATTCGAGGAGGACGCGCGCGGCGTCGTCGGTTGCGGCGTGCAGTTGTCGCACGATCGCCGCCGGCGCGCCGAGACCACGCACATAGACGATCACCGCCAGGCCGACGAGCACGTCGTCGCGCTCGGCGAGGTACAGGTCCTCGCGCAGCGTCGAGACGAGCCGGCGCCAACGCTTGCGCTCCCGCGGCGTCGGCACGTCCGCCGCGCCGAGGAGCGCGCGCACGCGATCGAGGTCGTCACGGCGCGCGCGTCGCACCCGCACACGGGCGTTCATCACGCGATCTTTATACTGGGGCGATTTGCGTCGCCATACTTCGTTGCTCGGTCGCTCCGCTGCTCGGCGTAGCTCCCGCTACGCCTGCGCTGCTCACTTCCCTCGCGCCTCGTCTGGCTCGCAACTCGACCCAGTATTCCCGCGGAGAAACGGGCGCGCTATCGTGCACGCCTACTCGGGTTACCGCGGCGGGCGGCAGGTCACGTGGGTGCGGCGACGGTTGGTCGTGCACTGACCGAGGCCGAAGTAGCTCGACGGATCGACCTGCAGCTGGACGAGCAGGGACGGGACGTCGCTGCCGGCGAGATCGAGATGCTTGGCGGCGAGCGTGAGGTCGTAGTGAATGCCGTCGCGCGACTTCAGGCTCACGCGCGTGAGGCCGCCTTGGAGCTGTCCGCCGGCGTCGTAGAAGAGCAGCTGGGTCCCGGAGCGGTTCGCTTTCCAGCCGCCGCTCGGCACCGTCATCGTGACGATCGGGGGGTTGCCGGCGTCGCCGAGCGCGAGCGTCACCGGCTGGCCGGCGATGTCGGTCATCGAGCGGGCGCTCGCGACCGTGAAGCGCCCGTGCAGACGGAGACGGTCGTCGGCGGCGAGCGGATCGCGTCCGAAGGTGACGCTCATGCTGACGACGGCGAGGCCGGCGCACGCCGTCGCCGGATCCTGCGTCGGGTTCGCGATCGCGACGCAGTTGTCGCAGGCGTCACCTACGCCGTCGCCGTCGCTGTCGGTCTGCGCCGGGTTCGCGACCGCGGGGCAATTGTCGACCGCGTCGGGCACGCCGTCACCGTCGGTGTCGGGCGCATCCGGCGTGGGCTGCGGCTTCGGCGTCGGCGTGAAGGTCGCGACCGGCACGCCCGTGTCCGGGTAGATGAACGTCGCCCCCGCTGCGTCGTCCGGCATCACCGACGCGCCGCGGCCGTCGAAGTGGGCGAAGGCGTACATCGTCGCGGTCTGATCGGTCGAGTGCGCGAGGCCGATCGTGTGGCCGAGCTCGTGCGTCAGGATCTCGCCCAGGTTGGTCGCGTTCCAGAACCAGCAGCCGCTCCAGCCGTTGTTGACGGTGACGTCGCCCTCGACGATGCGGCTGAACACGGTGTCGTTCACGGTCGTCGTCTCGCCGTTCGCGCAATAGCCGCCGACGGCGAGAATGCCCGAGCAATTCGACTGATCGGGAACGGTGCCCGACGGATCGTTGAACACGATCGCGTTCTTGCCGTCGCAGCCGCCGCTCGGCGCGCCGGTGATGGTGCCGCCATCTTGGAGAACGATCGATGCCGTCGGAATGTTCGTCCACGCGGCGAGCGCGTCGTCGACGGCCTTGCGCGACGCCGTCGCGCCGATCTTCGGATCGCCCGCCGCATCCACCAGGTACACGACCGGCAGGCCCTGATCGGGCTCGAACCAGCGCACGTCGTTGAAGAGCTTGAAGCCGGTCGAGGACGTGGCCACAGTTTGGTCCGCGGCGAAGACCGGCGCCGACGCCAGCGGCCCGCGCATCGCGGGAACCGGCTGGCTGCGGACGATCGCGCGCAGCCGACTGCGAAACGCGTGCGCCGGCCGGCGGTCGTCGGGCGGGCGGCTCTGCAGCACGCGTCCCGGAACGATGACGTCGGCGTCCTCGATCGGTCGCACCGCCACGTCCTCCTGCGTCGCCGGGTCGTGGACGACGCTGAACTTGCCGAGCGCCATCTGTGTCGTTCGCAGCATGCCCGCGGCGTCGCGACGCAGGAACGCGATCACCGACTCGCCGACAGTGTACGTCGGATTGCCGAAGAGCCACTGCTCGACGTCGCCCACGCGGCCGCCGCGCTCGCGGATCGTCACGTCCCCGAGCGGCACATACCCTTTCAGCATCTCGTCGGGCCGCACCGTGACATAGCTGTCGACGCCGCCGTCGGCGGCGCGCATCGCGTGCACGGCGGTGACGGTGCCGGCCACGATCGCGTCGGAGGTGAGCGCCAAGTCCTCGTCGCTCATCATTACCATCGTCGTCGAGAGCGCCGGGCTCGAGAGCAACGCGATCAGTGCCAGGATCGCGGCGGCGATGCGGAGCGACACCTTCAGGTCGGAGCGGAGAGCGGTCACGACAGCGGCGGGTGAGCAAGGCAAATGCCACGGGAAATCGGACGAAAAGGGCCGTTCGACGGGCCGTACGTCGCGCGCGCTGCGCGACGTCGGTGGCGCCTGTCACCGCAATGACGCCACCCGGCAAGGCGCTGACCGTCGCGCCATGCGACGTCCCATGCGCGCGGGGACGGTGGCGGCCGTGGCGGAGCGGCCGGCGCGTCTCGAATCACGCAATTGCTACTCGCCTCCAGATGCAGCTAAACACCGGAACATGGCATCGACCGGCGGCGCCGATCCCCCCAAACTCCAGCTGACGGTGCTCGGATCCGCGGATGCGTTCAGCAGCGGCGCCTGCCTCAACGCCACGTATCTCTTCCAGACGCCGCGCTCGACCTTTCTCCTCGATAGCGGTCCGGCCGTGCTGTACGCGCTGAAGAGACAGCGCCTCGATCCCGCCGATATCGATTTTGTGATCATCAGCCATTTTCACGGTGACCATTACGGCGGGTTGCCGTTTCTGCTGCTCGAGTACATGTTCGAGCGGCCGCGTACCCGCCCGTTCCTGATTCTCGGTCCGCCGGGGATCGAGGAGCGGGTGCGGTCGCTCTTTCGCCTGCTGTACTGCGACGTCGCCGCCAAACCGATGCCGTTCGAGCTCCGCTTTCGCGAGCTCGTACCCGAGCAGCGCACGACGATCGCCGACGTCGAGATCCTGCCCGTCCGCGTGCCGCATCAAGAGGACGAGGTCGCGCTCGCGCTGCGCCTCGACGCCGGCGGCGCGCGCGTGCTCTACAGCGGCGACACGCCGTGGATGGACCGCTTCTTCGAGCTGGCGCGCGGCGTCGACGTCTTTCTCTGCGAGTGCACCGGCTACGACAGCGGACTCGGTCGGCACGTCCAGTTCACGACCCTGCAGCCGTTGCTCGCTCGGCTCGAGTGTCGCCGACTGGTCCTGATGCACCTCGGCCGCGAGATGCGCGCCCATGCCGCCACGCTCGGCGTCGAGTGCGCGACCGACGGATTGGTGATCCGCGTCTGACGGCGCCGCTCAGTGCCGCGGCCGGATCGGCGGCACACGCGCGCCGCGCGACGCCGCGCCCGCTACGCCGGGGCGCACCAACACCGAGCCTTGCGCCTCCTCGCGCGCGCGTGCGGCGTCCTCCTCGAGCAGGACGGCGAAGCTCCGGCGGGTGAGCTCCTCGAAGAACGGAATGCCCTCGCCGCCGGCGGTGCTCGCGGCGAGCGCCTGCGCGCTCGCGAGCGCGACGATCGCGAGCGGGCGCCGCGCGGTCGCGTCGAGGTAGTACGCCATCTCCTCTAGGCGGCGACGGTACGCGGCGCCGCCGTCTTCCGCGAAGAGCTCGCGCAGCGCGCGCGCGACGACGGCGCGCACCCGCTCCTCTTGCTGCGGTCGACTCAAGACGAGCGGGCTCTCGCGAACCGCGGCGATCTCGGCGACGTAAGCGGCGAGCGCCGGTCGCTCGAGACGCCACGTGGTGAACTCGAGCTCGTCGAGGAGGCGCGCGCCGTCCGCGACGTCGCGGCCGGCTTCGCCGAGGACGCGCGCGGCGAGCGGCGGATCGCGCGGCGCCGGCTCGGTGCTCGTGAGCCGCGCGCGAAAGGTCGGGTACTCGCCGACGCCGCCGGTACCCGCGGCCCGCGCGCGCGCGAATCCTTCGGCGAGAAGCGCATCGCAATACGCGCCGTCGGCGGCGACCATGCGCAGGCGATGGCTCGCCTGCAGATCGCGCTCCATGCGGCGCAGCGTCTTCCGCGGCAGCTCCGCGAGCGACGCGTCGCGGAGACCAGCCGGCTCGTTCACGATCGCCGTGAGCACGAGGAGACCGCCCTCGCGCTGCGGGCGCACGAGCCAGATCAGACGGTCGCCGCGGCCGTCGATCGCCGACACGTACCCTTCGAGCGACCCCGGCGCCGCGAGCCGCCGCGCGGGCTCGATCCGCTCCGGCTCCGGCACCGTCACGCCGCGCTGGCCGAGGAGATAGAGCGCTCGCCGCGCCGCTTTGACGACGGCTTTCGGTCCGGCGCGCGCCGCGTCCGCCTCGACGCGACGGAGCGCGGCCGCGTGCGCCTCGTCGGCGACGCGTGCGAGGCGCGCCACGATCGCGAGATCGAGCGCGGCGTCGCGCCCCGCGAGCGGCAGGAGCCGCGCCGGGTCGGTGTCGTCCGCCGCGACGCCGGCCGCGCGGAGAAGCTCGTCCGCGTCTGCGCGCGGCGTGTCGTCGCGCGCTGCCACGGCCCTCCTAGCCGTCCCGGCGCGCGGTCAACGTCGTGTGCGGGTACGCATCGATCTTCGCGGTGACGTGGTCGTGGATCCACTTGCCGTCCCACCACTCGACCGGATCGATGTGCGTTCCCCACAGCATCACGCTGAAGTGCAGATGGTCGCCGCCGGCGAGACCGGTCTCACCGGTACGCCCGATCACGTCGGCGCGCTGTACCGACGCGCCGACCTGCGTCGTGATCGCGCTCAGGTGGCCGTAGAGCGAGAAGATGCCGAGGCCATGGTCGATGATGATCGCGTCGCCGTAGATCGCGAGCGGACCCGCGAACACGACCGTGCCGTTGCTCGCCGCCGTCACCGGGCTCTGTCGCAGCGACGCCAGGTCGAAGCCGAGGTGCGTCTGATTGTCGATGACCTTACCTTGATAGACGTACGAGCGCCGATCGGCGAACCCGGAGAGCGGCGAGCTGTTGGGCTGGCGGAAGAACGCGCCGTCCCAGAGCGGCGTCTTCGCCGACGTACGCGTCGCCTCGTGGATCCGTTCTTCGCTCCACTTGCGCAGGGTGCGGTTGATGAAGAGATAGCCTTGGACGAGATCGGCTTGCGGCGGCGAGTTGGTCGCGGAGAGGATCTCCGGCACCTTGCGCTGGAGGAAATCGTCGTCGAGGACGAGCGTCTTGTCCGCGAATCGACGCGGCTTCACGACCGTGTGGAAGTTCACCTCGCGGCGGTTGCCCGCAGCATCGACGGCGACCGCTTTGGGCATCGCGCGTGTGTCGAGGTCCTGCGGCACGGCGAAGAACGCGGCGTAGATCGCCGCATCGTCGAAGAGGCCGGCGGTGCCCGGAAAGAAGTACTTGTCGACCTGCACGCCGCTCTGGATGGCGTCGCTCGACACTTTGTAGAGCACGAACTCGGCGCCGCCGACCTTTACGTAGTGCTCGGTCGAGAGCACCTCGAGCGTCGGCGGCGTGAGGTCGATCGTCGCCGGCGCCTCGATCGTCGGCCGCTCGCCGCGTACGAACCGCAGCCACGAGTAGTCGTCGGCGTAGACGCGGATCGTCGCCGGACCTTCGGGAATCTTGCGCTCGATCGCCTGTAGCGGCACCGAGAGCGTCGTCTCCATCGCGGTGCTGCGCCGCCACGACGCCGCCGGATAGTCCTCGCTCGCGAGGACGGTACGCGTGCCGCCGGCCTCGATCTCGACGCGAGCCCGGCTGAGTCCGGTCTGCGCGTCGGTGAGGTGCACGTCGATCGTGCTCGTCCGCCCGAGCGCGTCGACCGGGTGCAGCAGCTCGCCCGTCGGGCGATGCCACTCGAGCTTCGTCGTGGCGAGAAAGACGACGCCACCGACGAGCGCCAGCGCTACGACCACGCGCAAGCGGCGGCGCCAAATCCCTTCGCGCTGCTCACGATATCGCGCCGACCGCATCCCCCGTCTCCGCTCCGCACCTTACGAGCGGCAATTCACCCTGTCAATTGATTTTGCCCCCGTGCGCGCGGCGCGCTCCGCGCGCCGTGCTCCGATGGGCGTCGCACCGCGCGGCGCGACGCGCGGTGCTCCCCGCGTGCGGCTTCGCCGCGCGACGGCGTCGTAGCGCCGCGGCGCGCAAAGCGCGCGCAGCAACGCGACGCCTCGCGCATGGACGAAGAACGCCCAGCGGTGCGTGCCGGGCGGCGGGGAGCGCCGCGCAGGCGAATAGATCGTACAGAGGCGGAAGGCGCCGCTCCGTTCGGAAGGATCCCCACGCGGCCGCGGCCCGCTAGATCTGCTGAGCCAGCGCGGCGCTCCCCGCCGCCCGGCGCACGACGTCGCGCTCTTCGTCAGTGCGCGAGGCTCACGTTCCGGCGCGGACTGCTTGCAGCAGGTCGAGCAGCGAAGAGGTGATGCGATGCGTGGCTCCCCAGATGACGTGCTCGCCATGCCGATACGTCGAGATCGGTACGGTCGCGCCGTCGATCGTCCACTCCTCCTCGGCTGCAGTTGCGGGATCGAGAAGCACGTCGAGCGCGACGGAGAAGATCGCGCTCACCTCGCGCGGGTTCGGTCGGAAGTCGTAGGGATGCGGGATCATGCCGACGAACGGGCTGATCAGAAAATTGGAGCTGAAGGTGTGGATCGGTGCCAGCGTGCCGAGGACGTCGACGTCCGACGGCGCGACACCGATCTCCTCCTCGGTCTCGCGCAGGGCGGTCGCGAGCAGGCTCGGGTCGGAATCGGCGACGTGGCGGCCGCCCGGAAACGCGACTTGGCCGCGATGATGCGGCAGCGATTCGCTGCGCTTCGTGAAGAGCAGATGCAGGTCGCCGTCGCGCTCGAAGAGCGGCACCAGGACGGCCGACGCGATGCCGGGCGGTGTCTCCGACGGCGGCGGCGCCGCGGCGAGGGCGGCGCGCAGGCGCGGCAGGACGCCGCCTCGACCAGCGCCGCGATGCGCTGCGCGCCCTCGGCACCGCCACCGGTCGCGACGAGCACCGCGTCGACGACGCCGCGCAGGCGTGCGAGGTCGGCAGCGCTCGCGATCGGCTCTTGCGCGACCAGGGGATGGCGCGGCGAGATCGTCGACGCGAGCGCGAGCGCGCCGGGCGCGAGCGCCACGACCGGGGCGGCGGCGGCGCTCGCGGCCGCGGAATCGGCCGCGGTTGCGACCTCGACGACGCAGACGACGTGGATCGCGCGCGCGAGCGACACCAGCCGCGGCAGCGACGTGCCGGCGAGCGCCGCCGGAACCAGCACCGCATCGGCACCGGCGAGCCGCGACTCGTAGAGCCGGTTCTCGTCGGCGACGCAGTCGTAGCGCAGCACCGGAGCCGACGCTGCGCCCATCCCCTGGTCGCGCAAGAGCCGATCGCGAGCGCTGCCGACCTCGCACGCCTGCGCGGCGTCGTCGACGCGGTGCTCGTCGCGACCGGTGGCGGTGCCGAGGGCGCGCAGCGCATCGCGGCGCTGGTCGAGGCGGCGACGCGCGGCGCGGGCGGACGTGTCGATTCCACCTGCCGCCAGTCCATCCGTCTCGTGTAGCAGGCGGTTCGCGCCACCGGAAGCGTGGTGGTATCGTCGCGCGATGGCGTGCGTCGTCGTCCGCTATCACGAGATCGCGCTGAAGGGCGGCAACCGCTCGCGGTTCGTCGCGCGTCTCGTCGACAATCTGCGCGCGGCGACGGCGGGCCTCGGCGTCACCCACGCGCAGAGCCTTCCCGGACGCATCGTGCTCTCGCTCGCCGACGGCGCCGCTCTCGACGAGATTCAGGCGCGCGTGGCGACGACCTTCGGCGTCGCGAACTTCTCGTGCGGCGTCGCGACGGCGCTCGACCTCGATGCGATCTCCGACGCCGCCGTCGCCGCGGCGTCGCGCGCTCCGATGGAGTCGTTCGCGATCGTCACGCGCCGCGCCGACAAGTCGTTCCCGCTCACGTCACCGCAGGTGAACGCGCGCGTCGGCGAGGCGGTGCGGCTCGCGACCGGCGCGCGCGTCGACCTCGACGAGCCGGCGGTCGCGATCGCGATCGAGATCCTGCCGCGCGCGGCGTTCGTCTCCGCCGGGAAGATGCGCGGCCCCGGCGGCTTGCCGGTGAGCATCAGCGGCCGCGTGACCTGTCTCTTGTCGGGCGGCATCGACTCGCCGGTCGCGGCGCATCGCATGATGCAGCGCGGGTGTCGCGTCGGGTTCGTCCATTTCCACGGCGGCCCGTACACGGATCGTGCCAGCCGCGACAAAGCGCGCGAGCTCGTCGCGCATCTCACGCGCTGGCAGCTGCGCTCCGAGCTCTGGGTGGTGCCGTTCGGCGACATCCAGGCGGAGATCGTCGCCCGCGTACCGCGCTCGCATCGCGTCGTCCTCTATCGGCGGATGATGTTGCGCATCGCCGCGGCGCTCGGCCGACGCGGCGGCGCGCGCGCGCTCGTCACCGGCGAGAGCCTCGGCCAAGTCGCGTCGCAGACGCTCGAGAACATGGATGTCATCGCCGCCGCGACGCCGATCCTGGTGCTGCGGCCGCTGATCGGCATGGACAAGGCGGAGATCATCGCCCAGGCCGAGCGCATCGGCACCTTCGCGACGTCGATCCTTCCCGATCAGGATTGCTGCTCGCTCTTCGTCCCGCCGCACCCCACCACCCGCGCGACGGCGGCGGAGGTCGCCGCCGCCGAGTCGCTGCTCGACGTCGACGCGCTCGTCGCCCGCGGCGTCGACGCCGCCGAGCGCGAGACGTTCGTCTTCCCGCCGCCGGTCACCGCCCGCGGCGCGCGCGAGTCGGCGTGACGAGCGAGCGCATCGCGGATTTGCTCGCGCTTCTCGAAGACGAGCCCGACGACGCGCTGCTCCTCCTGACGCTCGGCAAGGAGTACCTCGACGCGGGCGACGCCGCTGCTGCGCTCCCGCACCTCGAGCGTGCGGTCACCGTCGACCCGCGCTACACCGTCGCGTATCGCTATCTCGGCACCGCGCTCGAGGCGGCCGGCCGCGCCGCGGACGCGGACGCCACGTGGGAGCGCGGCATCGCCGTCGCCGAGGAGACGGGAGACCTCCAGGCGGGCAAGGAGATGCGCGTCTTCCTCGAGCGCCTGCGCGCCCGCGGCGGCTGAGCGGTCGCGCGTCCAGGGTCGCGACCCAGAGGCACGAGCGCGCTCAGCGCGCGCCGGCCGCATCACGACGCGCCAGGAACTCGCGCGCGACGTCCTCCGGGCTCCGCGCGTCCTGGTCGACGGCGGCGTTCATGCGGCGCATCGTCTCGGCGTCGATGGTCCCGGCGAGGGTGGTGAGCGCGGCGACGACGCGCGGCTCGTCGCGCACGAGACGCGCGCTTGCGAGCACGATGGCGTCGTAGGGCGGGATTGCGCCGCGGTCGTCGTCGAGGACGCGCAGATCGAAGGCCGCGATGCGACCGTCGGTCGAGAATGCGCTCGCGACGTCGACGTCGCCGGCGGCGACGGCTTGGTACATCAGCGATGGATCCATGCTGCGTTGCGCGGCGAAGTGGAGGCCGTATGCGGCGGACAGGGCGCGCCACTCCGGACGGCTGAAGAACTCGTAGTCGGACGCGATCGTCAGCTGCGGCGCGCGCGCGACAAGGTCGCTGATGCGCCGCACACCGGCGGCGCGTGCGCGATCGTCACGCATCACGAGCGCGTAGGCGTTCTCGAAGCCGAGCGCCGCGACGATGGTGACGCCGGCCCGGTCGCGAAGGAATTGCGTCATCTCGGTCAGCACCGCGGCGCGATCGGACGGGACGTCGGTGCGGTGCATGATCGTCGCCCAGATCGTACCCGAGTAGTCGACGTAGCAATCGAGGGTGCCGTCGCGGAGCGCGTCGAAGGCGACCGTCGAGCCGAGCGACGGTACGACGCGCACCGGCGCGCCGGCGGCGGCGACGCGGTCCGCGAGGATCGCGCTCAAGACGTACTGCTCGGTGAAGGTCTTGGCGCCGATCACGACCGCGCGCGGTGCGTGGCCCACGATGCCGGCGGTGAGCGTCGCCGCGGCGTGAACGTACAGCGCCGCGAGAACCAGCGCCGCGGCGACGACGAGACCGCGGCGGCGCGTGCGCACCCCGTGCTCGAGCGCGTGCACGAGCGCGTCGAGCACCAGCGCGAGCGTGGCGGCGGCGACGCAGCCGACGAGGACGGCGGCGAGGTTGCGCGTCTGCAGGCCGCTGAAGATGTAGTTCCCGAGGCTCGGCGCGCCGACCGGCGTCGAAAGCGTCGCCAGACCGACGACCCACACGGCTGCGGTGCGCACGCCGGCGACGATGACCGGCAGCGCGAGGGGCAGCTCGACGCGTCGCAAGCGCTGGCGATCGGTCATGCCGACCGCGCGCGCCGCCTCGACGACGGCGGGATCCACGCCGGCGATGCCGATCACGGTGTTCTGGAGGATGGGCAGGACGCTGTAGAGGGTCAGGCCGATGAGCGCCGGCAGAAAGCCGATGCTCGGGACCGTGACGCCGAGGCTCGCCTGCGTCGCGCGCCCGAGCGCGGCGAGCGCCGGCACCATCATCGCGAGCAGCGCGAGGCTCGGGATCGTCTGCAGCACGCTCGCCGCCCCGAGCGCGACGCGCCCGGCGCGCGGACGCCGACTCGCCCAGATCCCGAGGGGGATGCTCAGCGTCGTGCCGAGGAGCAGCGCGAGCAGCGTCAGCTGCAGGTGCGCGGCGAGATACGTGGGCAGGAGCGCGAGCTGGTCGCGGAGCGCCTCGCTCACCGGACGCTCGTTGCCGCGTCGGCGCCGTCGTTTGCCGTCGGCGCGATCATCAGTTCTGCTGCGATCCGGCGAGCGCGTCGACGATTCGGCCGTGACGGAGCGGCGTCTCCATCAGTTGGGCGACGTACGGGTCGGCGGGCCGGCGCAGCAGCTCGGCCGGCGTGCCGAGCTGCACGAGGCGGCCGTCGCGCAGGACCGCGATGCGATCGCCGAGGAGCAGTGCCTCGACCATGTCGTGCGTGACGAAGACGATCGTCACCCCGATTTTCGTGCGGATGGAGATGATCGACTGTTGCAGACGGTCGCGCGTCAGCGGATCGAGAGCGCCGAAGGGCTCGTCGAGGAGGAGCACCGCCGGCTCCGCGGCGAGCGCGCGCGCGACACCGACGCGCTGCTGTTGACCGCCGGAGAGCTCGGCCGGGCGGCGATCGCGAAACGTCGCGGGATCGAGCTCGACGAGCTCGAGCAGCGTGTCGACGCGCGCGGCGACTCGCGCGGCCTCCCAGCCGAGGAGCGCCGGCGTGATGCCGACGTTCTCGGCGACGGTCATGTGCGGGAAGAGCCCGACCTGCTGGAACGCGTAGCCGATGCGGCGGCGGAGCGCGGCAGGTTCGACCGCCGTCACGTCCGCGCCGTCGATCAGCACTCGTCCCACGCTCGGCTCGACCAGGCGATTGATCATCTTGAGCGTCGTCGTCTTGCCGCTTCCCGAGCCGCCGAGGAGCACGAGGAGCTCGCCGCGCGCGACCTGGAGCGACAGCCGGTCGACGACGACGGCGTCGCCGTAGCGTTTCGTCAACTGCTCGAGCACGATCACGCGCGACGTTCGGCGGAGCGGCGCTCGGTCACGCGCGCTCGAGTGTCGTGAGGAACGGCTCGACCGCCGCGAGAAAGCCCGCGGGATTGTCGCCCATCACCGAGTGCCCCGCGCCCGCGACCGTCCGCACCTCGGCGTGGACGAGGCCGCCGAGACGTGCGGCGGTCTCGGGCGCCAGCACGTCGCTCTCGCCGCCGCGGATGATCAGCGTCGGGCAGCGGATCTCGCGCACGCGGTCCCAGAGGTTCGCGATGTCGCCCGCCGCGCGTCCCGGGTCGCGGAGCGTCGGATCGTACTTCCACGTCCAGCGCCCGGTCGGGAGCCGACGGAGATTGTGGCGCAAACGGTCGCGGATGTTCTCGAGCGAGCGCCGCGGGTTGAAGGCGTGGGCGCGGGCGACGAAGTCCTCGAAGGTGTCGAGCTCGTCGTTCGCGGTGACGAACTGCCGGATGTGATCGACGCCTTTGCGCTCCACTTGCGGCGCGATGTCGACGACGACGAGGGCGTGGACGAGCGCCGGCTCGCGGGCCGCGAGCGTCATCGCGTTGAGACCGCCCATGGACAGCGCGACCAGGACGGCCGGCCCGCCGACGACGCTGCGCAGGAACTCCTCGACGTCGCGGCTCTGCGTGTCGATGCGATAGTCGCCGTCGGTCGCCCAGCTCGAGTCGCCGTGGCCGCGCTGGTCGAGGGCGCGGACGTAATGCGTGCGCGCCAGCGCCGGCGCGACGTCATCCCAGCTGTGCGCGGTTTGCGTGATGCCGTGCAGACAGACGAGCGCGGGCAGACCCGCCGTGCCCCAGTCGAGATAGTGGAAGCGGAGACCGCGCAGCTCCGCCGTCGCGTCGCGTGCCGCCGTCACGAGCGCGCGCGTCGGCGCCAGGCGCGCGTGATGCCGTCCAACGACGCGCGCAGCGGCTCGGGAAGCGAGGCGAGCTCGTCGTCCGTGGGTGGCGGCGGACACGCGCGCGCCGAGCGCGTCGTCGCCGGCGCGACGTCACCGGCGCCGTCGATCGCGCCCGGCAGCGATGTCAGAACGAGATGGAGATCGCCGACGATCGGCGTCGCGAGGCGCGCGTTCAGCTCGGCGAGGATCGTGCGTTTCAGGAGCTGCAGCTCCTGCATCCACGGCGCGCTCGAGACCGCGACGAGGAGCGTCCGTCCGCGCAGCCGCACCGGCTGCGCGCGCCGCGCGACCTGCGGTCCGACGGCGTCGGCCCACAGCCGCCAGATCGCCGCCGCGCCGCGCTCACCGGCGACGCGATCGAGGCACGGCTCGAGCAGCTGACGAACGGTCGTCGGCGGCGATTTCGGGTTCATGCCCGCCGTCTCTAGCACACGCCGCTCGTTACCGCGTCGTGCGTGCGACGAGCTCACCTGCTCGGTCAAGTGGTTACGCGGTCGTAACCGGCTCGTCATTTTTTTCTTGACAAGGTTCCCACACATTGTGTAGTCACGCGCCGTCCTCTACAACATCTTGTAGATGATGAGCCACAAACACGGCAAACGGGACGGCAGCCGCCGACAGCCCACGGGCGGCGTGGAGGCGCGGAGGATGGAAAACGGGGCGGTGGTGGGACAGCGGGCGGCCGAGACCGAGGCAGCGGCCGCGGGGATTCCGCTCACGACGACGACGGCCCAGCCGGCAGCATCGCGACGCGGGCTCGTCATGCAGCGCTACTTCACCGAGCCGGGCATCGATGCCTACGCCGGCGTCGAGTGGGAGCGGCGCAGCGCGGTCATCTACGGCGAGAAGGGCGAGGTCGTGTTCGAGCAGCACGACGTCGAGATTCCGAAGCCGTGGACACAGCTCGCGACGAACGTCGTCGTGTCCAAGTATTTCCGCGGTCCGCTCGGCACGCCGCAGCGCGAGCGCAGCGTGCGGCAGCTGATCGGTCGGGTCGTCGACACGATCCGCTCGTGGGGCGTCGCGCAGGGCTATTTCGCTACACCGGCCGACGCGGCGACCTTCGCCGACGAGCTGACGCACCTCCTGCTGCATCAGAAGGCGGCCTTCAACAGCCCGGTCTGGTTCAACGTCGGCGTCGAGCCGAAGCCGCAGTGCAGCGCCTGCTTCATTCTCTCCGTCCACGACACCATGGACTCGATCCTCGACTGGTATCGGCGCGAGGGCGTGATCTTCAAGGGCGGCTCGGGCTCGGGCGTGAACCTGTCGCGCATCCGCTCGTCGCGCGAGCGTCTCGGCGGCGGCGGCACGGCGTCGGGGCCGGTCTCCTTCATGAAAGCGGCGGACGCGTCGGCGGGCGTCATCAAGTCGGGCGGGAAGACGCGGCGCGCGGCCAAGATGGTGGTCCTGAACGTCGACCACCCGGACCTCCTCGAGTTCATCAACTGCAAGACGGAGGAGGAGCGCAAGGCGCGCGCGCTCATCGCCGCCGGGTACGACAGCTCGCTCGACGGCGCGGCGTACGGGTCGGTCGCGTTCCAGAACGCCAACAACTCGGTGCGGGTCACGGACGAGTTCATGCAGGCGGTGCTCGCCGACGGCGAGTGGCACACGCGGTTCGTCACGACGGGCGAGGTCGCCGACACGTTCCGCGCCCGCGAGGTCATGCAGGCGATCGGCGAGGCGGCGCACGCGAGCGGCGACCCCGGCATGCAGTTCGACACCACGATCAACGATTGGCACACCTGCCCGGCGAGCGGCCGCATCAATGCATCCAATCCATGCTCGGAATACATGCACCTCGACGACTCGGCGTGTAACCTCGCGTCGCTGAACTTGATGAAGTTCGTGAACGCCGCCGGCGACTTCGACGTCGCCGCGTTCCGCCACGCGGTCGATGTGCTCATCACCGCGCAGGACATCGTCGTCGACAACTCGAGCTACCCGACACACGAGATCGAGCGCAACGCGCACGCCTTCCGCGAGCTTGGTCTCGGCTACGCCAACCTCGGCGCGCTCCTCATGTCGCTCGGCCTGCCGTACGACTCCGACGGCGGCCGGCAGTACGCGGCCGCGGTGACCGCGCTCATGTGCGGCGAGGCCTATCTGCAGTCGACGCGCATCGCCGCGGAGCTCGCCCCGTTCGAGGGCTCCGCGCCGAACCGCGAGGCGATGCTGCGCGTGATCGGCAAGCATCGCGCGGCGGCGCACAAGATCGCCCCGGCGCTCGTGCCGCTCGAGCTCCTGAGCGAGGCGCGGCGGGTGTGGGACGAGGCGCTCGCGAGCGGCGAGCGCGACGGCTTCCGCAACTCGCAAGCGACGGTGCTGGCGCCGACCGGCACGATCGCCTTCATGATGGACTGCGACACGACCGGCATCGAGCCCGACATCGCGCTCGTGAAGTACAAGAAGCTCGTCGGCGGCGGCTTGTTGAAGATCGTCAACAACACGGTGCCGCGGGCGCTGAAGCGCCTCGGCTACGAGAGCCGCCAAGTGCAGGAGATCGTCGAGTACATCGACGAGCAGGAGACGATCGAGGGCGCGCCGCATCTGCGCGACGAGGACGTCGCCGTCTTCGACTGCGCGTTCAAGCCGCAACGCGGCGCGCGCACGATCCAGTACCTCGGCCACATCCGCATGATGGGCGCGACGCAGCCGTTCATCTCCGGCGCGATCTCGAAGACGGTGAACCTGCCGGCGGATGCGACCGTTGGCGACATCGTCGAGGCCTACGTCGAGGCGTGGCGCCAGGGTCTGAAGGCGATCGCGATCTACCGCGACGGCTGCAAGCAAACGCAGCCGCTCAACACCGGCAAAGCCGTCGAGGCGGCGCCGGTGGCGGAACCGCACCCGGTTCGACGCCGCCTGCCGAACGACTGCGACTCGATCCGCCACAAGTTCGAGATCGCCGGCCACGAGGGCTACATCCACGTCGGCTTCTACGAGGACGGGTCGCCGGGCGAGATCTTCATCAAGATGGCGAAGGAGGGCAGCACCATCTCCGGCTTGATGGACACCATCGCGACGTTGACGTCGATGGCGCTCCAATACGGCGTGCCGCTCGAGGTGCTGGTGAACAAGTTCGGGCACGTCCGCTTCGAGCCCTCGGGGTTCACGAAGAATCCGCAGATCCCGATGGCGAAGTCGTTGACCGACTACATCTTCCGCTTCCTCGGCGTGCGCTTCCTCTCCGCCGATCAGCGACGCGAGGTCGGCCTCACGGAATCGACGCCGTCGGACGCGGCCGCGACGTCGAGTGCACCGAGCGCGGGCGTCCCCGACCTGAGCGCGCGCGCAACCGTGATCAGCTTCAGCCCGCAAGCCGATGCGCCGAGCTGCTCGGACTGCGGCGCGATCATGATTCGCAACGGGAGCTGCTACAAATGTCTCAACTGCGGCGCGACGAGTGGGTGCTCGTGAGCTGCACTGCACACGTGTCCAATGCCGCGCGCCACGCTCGTGGCGTCGGCGTGGAGGGGCGAGGGGTCGGCGGGGGATGAGGCGGCGGTCGTAGGAATCGATCCCAGAGTCTCGATGTGGTCGAGGGGTGGGGGGAGAGGAGAGCCGGCTCGCGCATGCGTGAGCCGGCTCTTCTCGTCTCGTCGTGCGCCGAAAGCTCGCTTGACACTGAAAAGATGGGCCCTATAAGGCGAGATGCAGACGAGGACCTGCGGATGGCGGACACACTGAAGTTCACTCCCGATCACTTGTGGCTGCGCGTCGAAGGATCGCGCGCCCACCTCGGTATCTCCGAGCATGCGCAAGACGAGCTCGGCGAGATCATCGCCGTCGAGCTTCCCGATGTCGGTGACGAAGTCGAGAAGGGACAATCGTTCGGTGAGCTGGAATCGGTGAAGACCGTCAACGAGCTGATCGCGCCGATCACCGGGCAAGTGGTGGCGATCAACACCGAGCTCGACGATCACCCGAACATCGTCAACGAGGACCCGTATCACGAGGGATGGCTCATCGAGGTCGAGCTCAACGACGACACCGAGCTCGACACGCTCCTCGATGCGGACGAGTACGACGCGCTGATCTCCGGCGAGGAGGAGGCGTGAGCCGCGGGCGAGGTCCCGCGCTCTTCGCCCTTTTCGCGCTCCTCACCTTCCTTCCCGCGGCACACGCCTTCGGAGCCTCCGCGGCGCAGCTCGCCTCCGAGCTGCAGGGGCGCGGCATTCGCGACCCGCACGTGCTCGACGCGATCCGCCGCGTGCCGCGCGACGCGTTCGCGCCGTCGGCCGCGCACGACCACGCGTACGACGACACGTCGCTCGACATCGGCCACGGGCAGACGATGTCGCAGCCGTACGTCGTCGCGTTGATGGCCCAGCAGCTCGGTCTCGAAGGCAACGAGCGCGTGCTCGAGATCGGCACCGGCTCCGGGTACAACGCGGCGGTCCTCGGAACGCTCGCGCACGAGGTCTACTCCGTCGAGCTCATCCCCGAGCTCGCCAGCGCCGCACGACTCGCCTTGACCCGCGCCGGTTACCGTAACGTGCACGTGAAGCAAGGCGACGGAACGCTCGGCTGGCGCGAGTACGGGCCCTACGACGCGATCGTCGTCACCGCCGCCGGCCCGACGGTGCCGCGCGCGCTGATCGATCAGCTGCGCGAGGGCGGTGTGCTGGTGATGCCGGTCGGCGATCCGAACGGACGGCAGGTGCTGGTGCGCGGCGTGAAGCGCGGCCTCAAGCTGCGCACGCGCGAGATCGCCGAAGTGCGCTTCGTGCCGCTCCTCGGCGGCGGTGCCGGCTACAACGCGACGGCCGAGCCGCGCCGGCAGCCGCCCCGCGACGACGCCGGCGAGCGGCGCCGGCCGCCCGCGCTCGACACCGAGCGCCCGCCAGCGGCAGCGCACGTCGAAGAGCGCCAGCGGAGCGCGCCGCCGTCCGTCGACGTCGATGAGGACGAGGGGCGGCGATCACTCGACGTCGACGAGGACGAGCGACGCCCGCCGTCGTCACCAAACGTGGAGGAGCACGAGCGACGCCCGCCGTCGTCGACGGACGTGCAGGAGCACGAGCGACGTCCGTCCGCGCCCGACCTCGAGGAGCGCCGACGCGAACGCGACGCGGATCTGGAGGACGAGGAGCACCACGCTCCGGACGATCGCGGCGACCGCGCGCGCCCGGCGCCGGACGTCGAGCGGCGGCCGCCGCGCGATCTCAACGAGGAGGACCTGCGGGAAGAGGACGGTCCGGACTCGGAAAACGATACACGACCTCTCCCGGCCGCACGAACCCGAGTTGCTCGCGCGCCAAGCGCTCCAGGTAGCGATCGTCGCTGCGCAGCGCGTGCAGCTGCGTGCGTAGACGCTGGTTCTCCAGCAACAGCCCGCCGATCCGCTGCTTGATCGCCGCCTCCTCGTTGGTGAGCGCGCGCAGGCGCAAGAGGCCGCGGCTACCGAACAAGATCGCGGCGACGAGCGCCGCCGACACGCCGGCGGCGGCGACGATCGCGAGCCGTTGCCGCACCATTCGACGGCGCGAAGGCGGTTGACGCACGAGCGCGGACCGTACACGAGGCGCGCCGCGGAACACAAGCAGCGAGCAGCGAGAAAGGAGTCGATGTGAAGATTCGGAAGGTGCATGCGCGCGAGATCCTCGATTCGCGTGGCAACCCCACGGTCGAGGTGGACGTGATGCTCGACAACGGCGTCTGTGGTCGCGCCGCGGTGCCGTCGGGCGCGTCGACCGGCGAGCACGAGGCCGTCGAGCTGCGGGACGCGAAGGCGAAGCGCTACGGGGGGAAGGGCGTCGAGCACGCGGTCGCCAACGTCGACCGCGTGCTGGCGCGCAAGCTCGTCGGCCGCGACCCGCGCCGCCAGGCGGAGATCGATCGCATCATGATCGAGCTCGACGGGACGCCGAACAAAGCGCGACTCGGCGCCAACGCCATCCTCGGCGTCTCGCTCGCGGTCGCGCATGCCGCGGCGACGGCGCTGAAGCTCCCGCTCTACGCGTATCTCGGCGGCAAGGACGCGCGGGTCCTGCCGGTGCCGATGTTCAACATTCTGAACGGCGGCGCGCATGCCGACAACACGGTCGACCTGCAAGAGTTCATGGTGATGCCCGTCGGCGCGCGACGCTTCGCCGACGCGCTGCGCATGGGCGCCGAGATCTTCCACGCGCTGCGCGGCGTGCTGCGCGGACGCGGGCTGTCGACCGGCGTCGGCGATGAGGGCGGGTTCGCGCCGAACCTGGCGTCGGACGAGGAGGCGCTCGACGCGATCATGGAGGCGATCCGGACCGCCGGCTACCGCCCGGGCAGCCAGGTGCGGATCGCGATCGATGCCGCCGCCAGCGAGCTGTGGGAGGACGGTCGGTACGTGTTCCGCAAGTCGGGGGCGGCGCCGCGGACGAGCACGGAGATGGCCGAACTCTACGCGTCATGGCTCGATCGCTATCCGATCGCGTCGATCGAGGACGGGCTCGCCGAGAACGACTGGGAAGGATGGACGGCGCTGACCCGCCGTCTCGGCCGCCGCGTCCAACTCGTCGGCGACGATCTCTTCGTGACCAATCCCGAGCGCTTGCGGCGCGGCATCGAGCTCGGGGCCGCGAACTCGATTCTCATCAAGGTGAACCAGATCGGCACGCTGACGGAGACGCTCGACGCGATCGCGACCGCGCGCGCCGCGGGGTACACGACCGTCATCTCGCACCGCTCCGGGGAGACCGAGGACGCGACGATCGCCGACCTCGCGGTTGCGGTGAACGCGGGGCAGATCAAGACCGGCAGTCCCTGCCGCGGCGAGCGCACCGCGAAATACAATCAACTGCTGCGGATCGAGGAGCATCTCGGACGGCGTGCGCGCTATCTCGGCGCCGCGGTTTTCGCGCCTCCACGCCGCGCGGCGAAGAGGCCGCAAAACCGCGCCAGTCGCGGTTTAGAACGCTCTGCTACTCTCTCGTGAGCGAGTCGGTGAACAGCATTTTACGAGCCCGCGCCTGGGGCGGCATCATCCTGATTCTCCTCGCGAAATCCGAAGCAAAATGTGATTTTTCTCTTGACATGTATAACGCCTTCTCCCTATGATGCGCGGCGTTGAGGGGTGGTGGTGGAGAGTGGGTTGGGGGAGCGCTCGCCTGAGCGAACCAGAACTCGAACGCAGCGAACCAGTAGCCGTTGAGGGAGGTGTCTATGGCAGCTAAGAAGAAATCGTCGAAGAGCAAGAAGAAGGCCCCGGCCAAGAAGGGCGGCGCCAAGAAGAAGAAGTAGTCCTGTCCTGATCACGACTCATCGAAAGAGTTTCTAGCTTGTAGCTTCCGTTCTCAGGCGAGATGTAGAGCCCCCGGGCTCTAACGAAAAAGGCCCTTTGACGCTCACTCGTCGAAGGGCTTTTTTCATTGGTGGTCATGCGCACGCACGTCGCCGGCTATGCGGTCGAGGTCACGCGGCCGGAGTCGCCGAAGTTCCATCATCCGCTGCTATTGCTGCACGGCCTCTGGACGGACGCGTGGATTTGGGAGCGGTTCGCGACGTACCTCGCGCACCGCGGGTGGGAATCGTGGGCGCCGTCGCTGACCGCCGCGACGGCGATCGACTCGGCGCCCGCGCTCGACCCGATCATCGCCGCCCTCCCGTCGACGCCCGTCGTCATCGCGCACGACGTCGCGACGCTCGGGGCTGCCGCCTGCGCCGCGCGCGGCATCGTGTCGGCGGTGGTCGCGATCGCGCCGCTCGTTGCGCCCGCCGACATGGACGGCGTCCGCATCGTCTTCGCGTGGCCGCAATTCTGGCGCGCGCGCCTCTTCGGTACCCACGTCGCGTCGCCGCGCGGCTCGGCTGCGCGGGTGTTTCTCGGCGAGGCCATCACGCACCGCGAGCGGCTCCGCGACGATTCGGGCCCGGCGTTTCGCGCCGTCGCGTCGGGAGGCGTGCGTCTACCTCCGCGGATCGACGTGCCGGGGCTCGTCGTCGGCGGCGAGCGCGACGTCGTCGCTCCGGACGCCGCGATGCGCGCGGTCGCGACGCGTTTCGGCTGGACGCGGCGCGCGTACGCCGGGCGCGGGCATTTTCCGATGCTCGAGCCCGGCTGGGAAAACGTCGCGGACGACGTGCATCGCTGGATCGTCCAGACGCTCGGCGCCGAGCTCCTCGCCTTCCTCGACGAGGAGGAAGACCCGCAGTGATTTCGCGGCCGACCCCCTTTGACTCTATGGAACACGTTAGATATGCCACCGCGGGTAAAATCCACCACCACGTCCTCGACAAAGGGAGGGAGCCCCATGGCAGACCGTCCGCAAGCGACAAACGTTCCAGAAGTGTTCAAGGAGATGCCCAACCGCTTCAACGTGAACGCGGCGAAGGGCATGAAGGCCGTCTACCAATTCGACCTGACCGGCGACGGCGGCGGCAAGTACAATCTCGCGATCGACGACGGCAAGCTGAACGTCGCTGAGGGCGCGCATGCGTCGCCGAACATCACCATTACCATGGCTGCGAGCGACTACCTCGACATGGTGAACGGGAAGCTCAACCCGCAGATGGCGTTCATGAGCGGCAAGCTCAAGATCGCCGGCGACATGGGGCTGGCCATGAAGATGGCGCAGCTCTTCCCCATGTAAGCTTGTGAGCTGATCCGGCGACGACCGTCTCGGGGAGCCTCGTTCGCGGGGCTCCCTTTTTTTGTGGCGCCGTCCGGCTGTCGCCGCGCGCCGGCTGACTGCTGCTCAGTCCGCGGTCGGCTCAGCGTCGAGTGCGCCGTGGATGCCGCACTCGACCTTGTCGCGACCCGCCCAGCGACCCGCGCGCTCGTCCTCGCCGGTGAGCACGGGCCGCGTGCACGGCGCGCAGCCGATGCTCGTGTAGCCGCGCTCGAAGAGCGGGTGGAACGGCAGCCCGTGCTGCTTCAGATAGTAGTAGGTATCCTTCGAGCTCCAGCGCGCCAGCGGATTCACCTTCACAAGGCCGCTCGGTAACATCTCGAGGATCGGCAGGCCGCGGCGGGTGCTCGCTTGGTCGCGACGCCGGCCGTTGATCCACGCCCGGACGCCGGCGATCGCGCGCCGCAGCGGCGCGACCTTGTTGATCTCGCAGCAGAGGTCGGGATCGCGCCGATACAGCTCGGCGCCGTGGCGCGCCTCGACGTCCGCCTGCGAGAGCTCGGGCCCGACCTCGACGAGGTTCCACCCGTACGTCGACACCAGGAGATCGCGATACGCGAGCGTCTCGGGGAAATGATACCCGGTGTTGATGAACACGATCGGCGTCCGCGGCGCGATCGCTTGCAGCATGTGCGCGAGCGCCACGCCCTCGTGCTGGAACGAGCAGGTGAGCACGGCATCGGGCGCGTACGTCGCGACCGTCCAGCGCAAGATCTCTTGCGGTGGGGCATCTTCGAGCTGGAGCGAGAGCGCGTCGAGATCCGGAATGGCGAGCTGGGGCTGAGACATCCATGGAAACCGTAACATGCGCTTCCCGTACCGGCAACGTCGTGAGCGCTGAAGGAAGCATGGCGACGCGAATCGACGCGGTCGGCGCGGCACCTTGCCGTGTCGGCGGACGGTGACTAAGAGCAGCTCATGCGCATCACGATGGTGAAAAAGAAGCTCGCCGACGGCAGCGACTGCCGGAAGTGCGCGGAAGCGATGGAGCACCTCCGCAGCCGCGGGCTGTGGGACCGGATCGACGAGGTGGTCTGGGCCGAGGAAGGGAATCCGGCGAGCGCGGGCATGGTCTTGGGCGCGCGGCTCGGCGTCGATCGCGCGCCGTTCTTCATCGTCCGCGACGACGACGGTCGCGAAACCGTCTACACGAGCGTCCTGCAACTCGTCCGTCGTCTCGGCGACGATGCGCCGAGCGCCGACCAGGCACGCACCGTAGATCCCGACGACGTCGGCGGGATCTAGCCCAGGACGGCGGCGGTGCCGTCCACGATGAGGCTGTAGTCGTCGTCCGTCCGTACGGGATAGAGCAGCGAGACCGCCGGCCGCGCGGCCTTGTTCGCGGCGCTACGTCGGCCCACGTCGACGATCAGCGTGCCGCGTTCCCAGCGCACGGTGCCGTGCAGCGCATGCGGACGCGCGTCGGCTGGTCGGGTCGTTGTCGTCGAAGAGGCCGGCGTTACTTCTGCACGTTTCCGGCGTGGAGGCCGCACTCCTTCATCGTCTCCTCCTCCCACCACCACCGGCCCTCGCGCTCGTGCTGACCCGGGTTCACCGGGCGTGTGCAAGGCTCGCACCCGATCGAGACGAATCCGCGGTCGTGGAGCGCGTTGTACGGCACACCGTGCTCGCGGATGTAGGCCCAAACCTGCTTCGACGTCCAATTCGCGATCGGGTTGAATTTGACGAGCGGTCGCTCCGCCGAGCCGAACGTCGGATCGAGCTGCACGACCGGCACCTCGGCACGCGTGCCAGGGCTCTGGTCGCGACGCTGGCCGGTCACCCACGCCGCGAGTGGACGGAGCGCGCGCACGAGCGGCTCGACTTTACGAATCCCACAGCACTCCTTGTGGCCGTCCTGATAGAAGGAGAAGAGGCCCTTCTCGCGCACCAGCTTCTGCACCGCGTCCGGTTGCGGAAAGAACGCCTCGATCTCGATGCCGTAATGGGCGCGCACTCGCTCGAGGAACTGGTACGTCTCGGGGTGCAGCCGGCCGGTATCGAGCGAGAACACGCGAAACCGGCCGCCGATCTTCGCTGCCATGTCGACGAGGACGACGTCCTCGGCGCCGCTGAACGAGATCGCGAGATCCGGTGCGTACTCGCGGATCGCGATCGCGAGGATCTCGCGGGGATCACGCGATGCGGACTCGGCGGCCAGCGCGGGAATTGCCGTGGGATCGAGTGCCATTGGTAGTTCTCCGGGTAGGGAGCGAAATTGAGTCTCGTTATGTACCCCTCGCATCTGCGTCGCAAGCGAATCCGCGCGGGACGTCGTCGACGCGGCGGCCTGCGGGAGGGCGTCACGCGCACCCGACCTGCGCAATATGGTTGATATGCGCAGAACGGGTGCGCATGACGCCCTCCCGCAGGCCGGCGGGCCGCCGCCTCGCGACGAACGCTAGCCTCCGACGGAGCTGCCGCGATGTAGCTAGTCCCCGGCGGCGACCTGCGCGACCTTGCGGCGCGGCGTGCGTACCGAAGCGGGATCTGTCCGTCGCGCGACGGGCAGCATCTCCACGACGGCGGCGCGGTGGCAGGAGGGCGGGAGCCCTTCTCTGCACCCGTGGTGCGCAAACTTACCCTCTTGCGCACGTCGGGCGCAGAGAAGGGCTCCCGCCCTCCTGCCACCGCGCCGCCGTCGTGGAGATGCTACGCCTTCGCGACGGACAGATCCCGCTTCGGGACCTCGCGCATGAGGACGTCGGACGCTTCTTCGGGCGTGTCGGCGGCCTGCATGCGTTGCACGCCTTCGCTGACCGTCTTGCGCGTCATGAGGATCCCGTAGCTCTCGAGGATGCGCCGCACCATGTCGTAATGGGTGTCGATCGATTGCGTGACCGACAGGTAGCCGTGCTGCGCGGCGCGGCGACGCTCCCAGAACGCGAGCGGCGTCATCTGGAAGAAGTCGATGTCGTTTTCCGTCGGCTCGATGAGGATGATGTCGCCTTTGAAGTTCGGATCGTCCTGGTACTGGCGCAGACCGAGCTGCAGGCGCGAGTGTAGCAGCGTGCGCAGCACCTGGTTCAGGATCATCAGCATGCCGCGGTCGGCGAGCTGCATGCTCTCGGCGACGTAGTCGTCCTTCTGCGGGTCGTATTTCCGAACGACGCGATTCGAGAACGGACGGAACGGGTTGTAGCAGATGATGAGATCGGCGCCGTGCTCGATCGCGACGTCGATGTTCGCGGTGCGCCGCACGCCGCCGTCGACGTAGTCGACGCCGCGGATGCGCGCCGGACAATAGAAGCCGGGCAGCGCCGTCGACGCTTGCACCGCCTCGGAGATGCTGAGCGAGCTGTCCTCGTCGTGGCCGAAGACGACACGCTCCGCCGAGTCGAGGTTCATCGCGACGATGTAAAGCTCCTTCTTCCGCGCCTGGTAGAGCGCCTTGAAGCTGTTCGGCATGTGCTGACGCTCGAGATTGAGGCGCAGGTAGCGCTCGATCGACGAGTTGTCGAAGAGTCCCGACGGCAGGTAGTCGAGCGGGAACGGGAACGGACGCGTCGTGATCAGCGCGTCGGCGATCGGCATCAGGATCTCGCGCAGGCGCGCGAGCGAGCGCTCGCGCAAGAACGACTGGACCGGGGCGCTGATGCGCTCCGCAAGCGCCGGGCTCTTCGCCACCAGGTCGAGCACTGACCCGGGGATGAATGCCGCGAGATCGAGCATGTAACGCAGCGGCTTCTCCAGGAACTCGTGGTAGTTGGGCTGGTAGAAGTCGAGCAGGCCGAACTGGGTGAACTCGGTCGAGCTACCCTCGAGGCTGCGCATCATCACCGGCGGCGTGACGCCGCTCGCGAGCGGCGCCCCCAGGAACGCGCCCGCGGAGAGACCGACGTACATGTCGAAGTCGGTCGTCTTGCGGTTCACCAGGAAGTCGTCGAACGCCTTCAAGCCGCCGAGCTTGAAGCCGCCGCCGCTGATCGCGCCGCCGGCGAGCACGAGCGCAACGCGGGGGTTGCGCTTCCGAACGGTGAGATCGCTCTTCTGGACGATCGTGATTCCCATGTCAGTCTTCCATGCGGAGCCTGCGCCGGGCGCCTCCGCCATTATGGTGGATGCGCGCGGTGTACGCACCTGCCGCTCTCGTCGCGCCAGACCGATCAGCCGTTGGATGTCGCCGGCGAGGTCCGGATAGCGACCGCGCAGGCGCCACAAATGCCCAACGTCGGGATCGTCGTACGGCGACCCTCCCCACCGTGGTGCGGCCGACGGACGTCGTCCGCGCTCTGGATCGTCCACTCCCGTTCCGCGAGCCATTCCTCACGCCACCTCGAAGGAGCAAGCTGTGTGCCACTTCCGCCATGCGCCACATTCCCGTGCTCACGTGGAAACCGGTGTGACTCCGCTCCGCGAATTGGAAACTTCACCGCCCCGTAACCCAGAAGGACGCAGAGCGTCAAGAGGGAACTTTTGAGGGAACTTTTGATTCGGTGTGTCAGCGCGACCCGGCGCACGGTCTCACAGGAAGTGCAGCGGCGGTCGCTCCTCGAGGATGGCGTTGGCGCGCGCGAGATCCGCCGCCGTGTCGATGACGCGCCAGAATCCGGCGAACGGAAAGCCGTACAAGCCTTCGTCTGCCGCGAGCATAGCCGGGTACGTCGCGCGCGTGATGCTGAAGGTGGTGCCCGCGTCCGGCATGTAGTCGAGCACGCGCGACGAGAGCACGTGCACGCCCGCGAACATGTACGGCACGAGCGCCGTATCGACCTCCGCCGGACGCCCGAGGAAGCGGCGGATGCGTTCCTCGCCGTCGATCTCGACGAGACCGTACCGCTGCTGCTCGGGATCGTGACGCAGGACGAGCGTCGCCGCGGCACGCCGGGCGCGGTGCGCGGCGAGGAGCGCGTCGAGTGGCAGGTCGATGATCGTGTCGCCGTTCAGCACGAGGAAGTCGTCGTCGCCGAGGAGCGACGCCGCGTTCTTGATCGCGCCGCCGGTATCGAGCAGCGGGTCCTCCGGCGAGTACACGATGCGCACCCCCAACGTGTCGCCGCTGCCGAGCGCCGCGCGCAGCGCATCGCCTTGATGGTGGAGATTGATGATCACGTCGACGATTCCGTAGCGCCGCAGCAAGAGCAGGTTGTATTCGATGAGCGGCCGCCCGTGGACGTCGAGGAGCGGCTTCGGACGATCGAGTGTCAGCGGTCGCAGCCGGGTCCCGAGACCGGCGGCGAGAATCATCGCTTTCACGACGAGCCCGCGTCCGCGCGCTCGGGCCAGGGGAGCGCCGCGAACTCGTCGGCGAGGCCGCCGGGGAGCGCCGTTTCGGCGATGAAGCGCCGCGCCGTCGCGACGACGTCGGGAAGAAACGCGAGCGGCGCCGGTTTCTCCTTCGCGAGCGCGACGTACTGAATGCGGCCGATCACCTTGAGCGCGCGCTGCAGCGCCAGCAAACGATAACGCCGCGCCGACGCCGCGTCGTCGGCGCCGCCGCGAAGGCGCCAGTAGTGCGCACACAGGCGGCCGACCATCGGCGCCGAGACGATCCGCGGCGTCACGCGATCGGTCAAGAGCGAAGCCAGGTCGTACTCCGGCGGCGCAAGCAGTGCGTCCTGGAAGTCGATGATGAACGGATCGTCGCCGCGCAGGAGGATGTTCCAGCCGTGATAATCGCGGTGGCTGAGCACGAGCGGCGCGTCGGCGAGCTCGGCCGTGAGCGCGGCGAAGCTCGCCTCGAAGCCGGCGCGCGCACGCGCGGCGAGCGGCGCGCCGAGACGGCGCTCGACGCCCCACTCGAGAAAATGCTCGAGCTCCCAGCGATAGAGGCGATCGTCGAAGCGCTGCCCGAACGCGATGCTCGTGCGGTCGCGACTCGCGGTGCCGCGCTCGTGCAGGACCACGAGCGCCTCGAGCGCCCGCGCGTAGAGCCTTTCCGCGTCGCGCGGCGCCTTGGCGACGCGATCCCACAGCACGACGTCGCCGCCGTCCTCGAGCAGCAGGATGCCGGCGTCGAGATCGGCCGCATACACCGCGGGGACCGCGGCGCCGATCGACGTCAGCAAGCGGTGCACGTCGAGAAACGGCAGCTCGCGCAGCGGCTCCGGAAAAATGCAGAGCTCCTCCGAGCTGAGCGGCAATCCGCTGCCGGCGAGCACCATGACCACGATCGTTGCCGGGGCGCCGCCGTCGGTCGTGCGCGCACGCAGGTACCGCCGCGCGGAGAAATCGCCGGCGACGTGTGCCAGCGCCGTCACGCGCGCGCCCGGCCAGCGCCGGGCGACGAGCGCGGCGACCGCGGGCGCGACGGCATCGCTCGTCATTCGATCGTCCACCGCCGCTCCTCCCGCACCGCCGCTATCAGAGCCCGCAAAACGTTGTCAAAACAGCGCGCCAGCGCCGCGTTGCGCACGGCGTTCACCTTGACTTGCTGGGACCCGTGGCATAGTCGACACGCGTTCTCACGGCGGCGATTGCCGCGTTCCTGCACATGCTAGACCAATATCTCGGCGTCATCATCACGTTCGGGTTCGCCGCGGTGATCGTCGGCATCATGTGCGGCGCCAGCATGATTCTCGGCGTGCACCATCCTAGTCCGGTGAAGCAGCAGGTGTTCGAGTGCGGCAATCCGCCGACCGGTCCCGCGCGCGGTCGCTTCTCGGTGCGATTCTATCTCGTCGCCATTCTCTTCATCGTGTTCGACGTCGAGGTCGTGTTCTTGTATCCCTGGGCGATCGTCTTCCGCCGTCTCGGCGTGCCCGGGCTCGTCGAGATGCTCGTCTTCATCGGCGTGCTCGCGGCCGGGCTCGCGTACGTGTGGAAGAAGGGCGCGCTCGCCTGGGATTGAGCGTGTGAAGCGCTGAGCCGACGCGAGCGCGAGGAGAGGAATCCGACGGGTGTGGGCTGACGCGGCGATAGCGGCCGTCAAGTCGCTGGTGATGCTGCTCCTGGTGCTCAACCTGACGGTCCTGCTCTTGTGGGTCGAGCGCAAAGGCAGCGCGCTCATCCAAGATCGCATCGGCGCCAATCGCGCCAACATCTTCGGCGGCATCCTGCCGTTCAATCTCGGCATCGTGAACACGCTGATCGCCGACCCGATCAAGATGTTCACGAAAGAAGACGTGATTCCGGACGGCGCCGACAGACTCTTGCACTTCTTCGGGCCGTTTCTCGCGGTGTTTCCGGTGCTGGTGACGTTCGCCGCGGTGCCGTTCGGCGACGTCCTCGTGATCGGCGGTCGCGAGATCAACCTCCAAGTCGCGGAGCTGAACGTCGGCATCCTGTACGTGCTCGCGATGTCGGGGCTCTCCGTCTACGGCGTCGTCCTCGGCGGCTGGGCGACGAACAGCCGCTGGTCGCTCCTCGGCGCGATTCGCGGCTCCGCGCAGATGATCTCGTACGAGATCGCGATGGGACTCGGCTTGATCGGCGCGATCCTCGTCTTCGGCACGCTCGACTTGCAGGCGATCGCGCGCGCCCAAGGCGCCACCATCTGGGGCGTGATCCCGGCGTGGGGCATCATCTATCAGCCGCTCGGGTTCCTGATCTTTCTCGTCGCCGGCATCGCCGAGACGAAGCGCGTGCCGTTCGACCTGCCCGAAGGCGAGTCGGAGCTGACGAGCGGCTACTTCACCGAGTACTCGGGCAGCAAGCAGGCGACGTACATGATGAGCGACTTCGCCGAGATCGTCGTCGTCTCGGCGCTCGCGACCACGTTCTTCTTCGGCGCGTGGCAGGTGCCGTATCTCGCGCGCGACGGCTTCCATTTTCCCGGCGGCTTCGCGCTCGCGCTACCGCAAGTCGTCGTGGTCGTGATGCAGGTCGCGAGCTTCGTCCTGAAGGTGCTCATCCTCTGTTGCTTCCAGATCCTCGTGCGCTGGAGCTTGCCGCGCTACCGCTACGACCAGCTGATGGACCTCGGGTGGAAGACGCTTTTGCCGCTCGCGCTCGCCAACGTGCTGATCACCGCGATCGTCATCGTCCTCGCCGGTTGACGATGGGACCCGTCACCTTCTTTCTCCTCGCGACCGCGCTCGTCGTCTCGGCGCTGACGGTCGTCGTGCACCCGAACCCGGTGAAGAGCGCGATGGCGCTCGTCGCGACGCTCTTCTTGCTGGCGGTCGAGTTCGTGTTTCTCGGCGCGCACATGATCGCGGCGCTGCAGGTGATCGTGTACGCGGGCGCGATCATGGTGCTCTTCCTCTTCGTGATCATGCTGCTGAACCTCTCCGACGAGGAAGCCGAGGCGCGCCGCCGCGGCCGCGCGCTCTTTCGGATCGGGGCGTGGATCGGCGGCGGCGTCCTCGCCGCCGAGCTCGCGGCGGTGTTCCTGCGCGTGCCGTTTCCCGCGCCGGCAGCGCCGCCGGCGGGCTACGGGGGAGCGGAGTCGGTCGCCACCGCGCTCTTCGTCGACTACGCTTTGCCCTTCGAGCTGACCTCGATCCTGCTGCTGATCGCGGTCATCGGCACCGTCGTCCTCGCGCAACGGCGGGCGAGCTGATGGTCCCGACGAGCTGGTACCTCGCGCTCTCGGCGGTGCTCTTCGCGATCGGTGCGGTCGGCGTGCTCGTGCGCCGCAACATCATCGTCGTGTTCATGGCGATCGAGCTGATGCTGAACGCGGTGAACCTGACGTTCGTCGCGTTCGCGCGCCAGCTCGGCACGATCGACGGTCAGGTAATCGTGTTCTTCGTCATGACGGTCGCCGCCGCCGAGGCCGCCGTCGGGTTGGCGATCATCATCGCCGCGTTCCGCAACCGTCCGACGGTGAACGCCGACGAGCTCGCCGTCTTGCGCTGGTGAGACGATGCACGGCGGCGAGATCATCCCGACGTCGACGCTGTGGCTGATTCCGGCGCTGCCGCTCGCCGGGTTGCTCCTCGCGATCGTTTTCGGCGACAGGAAGCGCCTCGTCACCATCGTCGCGCCGGGTGTGGTCGGCATCGCGTTCGCCGTCGCGCTCGCCTCGGTCGTGACGCTGCTGCGCGCGCCCGCGGGCGCGCGGCTCGTCGACGACGTCTATCCGTGGATCGTCGCCGGTCCCTTCCGCGCCGACGTCGCGTTCCGCGTCGACGCGCTCGCGGCGGTGATGGTGCTGATCGTGACCGGCGTCGGGTTTCTCATCCACGTCTATTCCGTCGGCTACATGGCGCACGACGAGAGCCTGCCGCGCTTCTTCGCCTATCTGAACCTCTTCATGTTCGCGATGCTGCTCCTCGTCCTCGCCGACAACCTCGTCGTGCTCTTCGTCGGCTGGGAGGGCGTCGGTCTCTGCTCCTACCTGCTCATCGGGTTCTGGTACGAGAAGGACGCGAACGCCGCCGCCGGCAAGAAAGCGTTCGTGGTGAACCGCATCGGCGACCTCGGGTTCGTCCTCGGCCTGCTGCTCCTGGCGTGGAGCACGGCGGCGAACGGCGCCATCAGTCTCGACGTCGCGCACGTCGAGGAGCACGTGCACATGCTCGCGCCGCAGACGGCGACGGCGGTCGCGCTCCTCCTCCTCGTCGGCGCCGCCGGCAAGTCGGCGCAGCTGCCGCTCTACGTCTGGCTGCCCGACGCCATGGCGGGACCGACACCGGTCTCCGCCTTGATCCACGCGGCCACGATGGTTACGGCCGGCATCTACATGATCGCGCGCCTCCACCTCGTGTTCCTCGCGAGCCCGTTCGCGCTCGAGGTCGTGGCGATCGTCGGCGCGGCGACCGCGCTCTTCGCGGCGACGATCGCGCTGGTGCAGACCGACATCAAGAAGGTGCTCGCGTACTCGACGGTGAGCCAGCTCGGCTACATGGTGCTGGCGCTCGGCGTCGGCGCGTTCGCGAGCGCGATCTTCCACGTGATGACGCACGCGTTCTTCAAGGCGCTGCTCTTCCTCGGCGCCGGCAGCGTCATCCACGGGATGAGCGGCGAGCAGGACGTGAGCCAGATGGGCGGACTCCGCGAGAAGATGCCGATCACGTGGTGGACGTTCCTCGTCGGCACGCTCGCGATCGCCGGCGCGCCCGGCTTCGCCGGCTTCTTCAGCAAGGACGAGATCCTCGCCCACACCTGGGGCACCGGGCACTACGCGCTGTGGGCGGTCGGTGCGCTCACCGCCGGCCTCACCGCGTTCTACATGTTCCGGCTCCTCTTCCTGACCTTCTTCGGCGAGCTGCGCGCCGCGCCCGAGATTGCGCACGACGTGCACGAGTCGCCGCCGGTCATGACGGTGCCGCTCGTGATCCTCGCGGCGCTGTCGATCGTCGGCGGCTGGGTCGGATTGCCGGAAGGATGGCTCTGGGGACCGGCGTTCGGCCGCTTCCTCGCGCCCGTCACCGGCCACTCCGCGCTCGGCGAGCACGGCGCCGGCGTCGAGACGGCGCTCATGCTGGTGGCGACGCTCCTCGCCGCCGGCGGCGCGACGCTCGCGTACGTCTTCTACGTCCGCATGCCGGGTCTGCCGTACCTCTTGGCGTGGCGCTTGAAGCCCGTCTACGAGCTGCTCGTCGGCAAGTACTGGATCGACGAGCTCTACGACGCGGTCGTCGTGCGGCCGTACGTCGCGCTGTCGAATCTCCTCTGGCGCATCGTCGATCAGATGATGATCGACGGCGCGGTGAACGGCGTCGCGACCACCGTCCTCGTGAACGGCCAGCTCTGGCGCTACGTACAGGACGGCAACGTCCAGCACTACGCGCTCGTCTTCCTCGGCGGGGCGATCGCCCTCCTGTCGTACTACCTGGTGCGCTGAATGACCGGGAACGTGCTGCTCAGCCTGATCGTGTGGACGCCGCTCGTCGGCGCGCTGCTCGTGCTGCTCGTCCCGCGCGACCAGCCCGACGGCGCGCGCCGCGCCGCGCTCGCGTTCTCGTCGCTGACGTTCCTGTTTTCGTTGGCGCTCTGGGCAGGCTTCCGCGCCGACACCGCCGACTTCCAGTGGGTCGAGCAGAGCGCCTGGGTGCCGAGCTTCGGCATCCAATACATTCTCGGCGTCGATGGCGTGAGCCTCTTTCTCGTACTGCTCACGACGTTCCTCACCCCGCTCGTCATTCTCTTCTCCTTCGGCGACATCACGACGCGGGTGAAGGAGTACTTCTTCTTCCTGCTGATGCTCGAGACGGGAATGCTCGGCGCGTTTCTCGCGCTCGATCTCTTCCTCTTCTACGTCTTCTGGGAGCTGATGCTGATCCCGATGTATTTCATCATCGGGGTCTGGGGCGGGGCGCGGCGCATCTACGCGTCGCTCAAGTTCCTCATCTACACGCTCGCCGCGAGCCTGCTGATGCTGGTCGCGATTCTCTATCTGGTCAGCGTCCACGCCCATGGCGCCCCGGTCACCTTCGACGTCCGCGAGCTCTACGGCACCGTGCTGAGCCCGACCGAGCAGCTGTGGCTCTTCACCGCGTTCGCGCTCGCGTTCGCGGTGAAGGTGCCGATGTTCCCG
>WNFR01000851.1_pt1 | contig 51966 bp, 49 predicted proteins | sample 5400221 | NCBI WGS metagenome assembly WNFR01 (sample SAMN13153357, study PRJNA577476) | soil metagenome | isolation source: 40 cm soil under Madrone tree | place: USA:California | collected 2016-06-14 | reverse complement strand
CTTCTCTTCTCAACTCTTTCTCAACCCCTCACCTCCTCAACATCCGGCTGAACTTCTCAACGTCCGCGCTCTCCTTTGGTGCTATAATCGGCATCTTAAAATGAGGTCACGGACAATCATCGTCACCGGTTCGGCCGGATTGATTGGATCGGAAACGGTCAAACGATTTGCCGAAGACGGCGCTCGCGTGGTCGGGATCGATAACGACATGCGCGCCCAATTCTTTGGCCAAGAAGCGTCGACCAGGAAAACGCGCGACGATCTGATTGCGAACGTTCGCGGTTACGAGCATCACAACATCGACATCCGCAGCGAGAATGCAGTCACCGACCTGTTCAAGCAGCACTCCGGAACGATCGGCGCCATTGTGCACACCGCATCGCAGCCTTCGCACGATTGGGCGGCGAGCGATCCGCAAACCGATTTCGCGGTCAATGCCAACGGCACATTGAATTTGCTCGAGGCCGCCAGGAAATTTTGTCCGGAAGCGCCATTCGTTTTCTGCTCGACCAACAAAGTTTATGGCGACACGCCAAATCGTCTGCCACTGCGCGAATTGGAAAAACGTTACGAGATCGAACCCGGCCACGAGTACGAACCGGGTATTTCCGAAAGCATGAGCATCGACTACACGAAACATTCGTTGTTCGGCGCGTCGAAAGCAGCGGCGGACATTCTCGTGCAGGAGTACGGACGGTATTTTGGAATGCCGACCGTCTCATTTCGCGGTGGCTGCCTGACCGGCCCGGCTCAGGCCGGCGCCGAGCTCCACGGATTTCTTTCTTATCTCATGATCTGCACCGTAAAGGAGCGCCCCTATCGCGTGTTCGGCTACAAAGGCAAACAGGTGCGCGACAACATCCATAGTTTCGATCTCGTGGAAGCGTTCGCTGAATTCATTCGCGCGCCGCATCGATCTTTGCCAGGAGATCAGCGGCCGAAAATTGAAATGGCAATACGAAGAAAAGAACCGGATCGGCGATCAGATCTGGTGGATCAGCGACGTTCGAAAATTCCAGAGTCATTACCCGAACTGGAAGTTCCGTTACGATCTTCGCGGAATTCTGAGCGAGATCCATCGCGCGGTGTCAGCAGATTAGCGCTGCCACAATGATTGCCCGCGTCAGCTATTGGATGAGGCGACTGTTCGAACTCGGCGTGAGTCGATCGGCACCGACAGACGAACGCGAACGCCGCTCGCGCAGCATCGTACGAGGCACTGCTGCCGCGCTCGTTGCTCGCGGCATCGGTTCGTTGACTGGACTCATCACGGTTCCATTGACGGTGCGCTATTTGGGCGGCGAAAGATACGGCGCATGGATGACCATCAGCAGCGTCTTGGTTTTCCTTGGATTTGGCGACTTCGGACTCGCCTCCAGTCTAACCAATGCGCTCGGTCGCGCGTTTGGCAAAAACGATCGCGAAAGCGCACGGCGTTATGTTACCACCACATTGGTCGCGCTTTCAGTGGTCGCAATCTTGTTCGTTGTCGCAGGAGTTACTTTCGCGGCGCAGCTCGCACACATCATGTTTCCGAACATCGATGATTCACTCCTGCGCGGTGAAATCGTTCCGACGCTGATCATCGCGTTGTCGATCTTCGCTCTGAATTTTCCACTGTTGGTCACGAATCGCGTCCTAGCGGCGTATCAGGAGAACGCGACCGCGAATTTGTGGATTATGGCGAGCAGCGTTGCGAATCTGATCGGAATTCTGATCGTGATCGCATTTCGTGGCGGACTACCCGCGCTCATTCTCGGTTCGGCCGGCGCAGGACTGCTGGTGAACGCGATGAGTTCAATCTGGCTTTTCGGCTGGCATAAACCGTGGCTCGCCCCGGCACGCTCCGGCGCAGATCTTCAGTTCGCCCGCGAATTGTTTTCAACGAGCTGGAAATTTTTTGTAGCGAACACCGCGTGGCTGATCAATTCGCAAACTGACAATTTTATTATCGCCCATTTTCTTGGGCCCGCCGCGGTAACACCATACAGCGTCGCGTTTCGTCTTTTCGCGTACGCGGCTTTGATTCCAACGCTTGTATTCCCATCGATCTGGCCGGCCTACACGGAAGCGGCGACCAAAAACGATGGCGATTGGATCCGCGGGATCTTTAAGAAGAATGTCAAAGCGAACTTGTTAATCGCTACGAGCATCGTCGCTGTGCTGATAGTTTTTGGACAATTATTGATTCGGTACTGGGCGGGACCGGTCGCGGTGCCACCGTTTGCATTACTAGCTTGGATGGGAGTTTGGAATATTCTTCTCGCTCATGTTGCCGCTGCGGGCTGCTTGCTTCAGGCAACCGGACACATTACCGGACTCACGATCTATGGCAGTATAACTGCCGTGCTGAATGTTATTCTCTCGATCTGGCTGGTGCATCCATTTGGAATCAGCGGCGTGATTGCGGCCACAGTGATCGCGTACACAGTCTGCATGTTCATTCCGGTAGTCATTGAAACCCGGTCCGTTTTAGAAAAGTTTCCTTCAGCGACGCCTAGTCGATGAAACAAAAGGCACTATTAATCTTTGGGGCCGGTGGACACGCCAAAGTCATTGCTGATCTCGCACGCAAATGCGGAAGAGAGATCGTTGGTTTCATTGACGATGTCGATCTAACGCGCACAGGCGCGAAGTTTTTCGGCGGAACTGTTTTCGCCGGAATAGAAGCCGCAACTCAAGCCCAGAAGAGCGATAATAATTTTGAAGTCATTATCGCAGTTGGCGACTGCAAGGCTCGGTGCAAAATAGCGGCCTCTTTGGAAAAATCCGGTATACCGTTAGCAAGCTTGGTGCATCCTGCAGCAGTGCTGGCGGCCGACGTCAAAATTGGCAAAGGGACAGTCGTGATTGCCGGTGCGATCATTAATCCGGGATCTAAGATTGCTGATAATGCCATCATTAATACTGCAGCGAGCATCGATCATGACTGCACAATTAGAAAAGGGGCTCACGTTGGACCGGGAGCAAGGCTCGGAGGGAAAGTGTCAATCGGCAGTGAAAGCTGGATTGGGATCGGCGCGATAATTAAAGACCGAGTTTCAATTGGCAATTCATGCGTAATCGGCGCCGGTGCGTTAGTATTAAAGGACGTACCAGATAACACCATTGCGTACGGATCGCCCGCAACGGCCGCAGGAGTAAATCCCTGATGGAATTGGAAAAAACGATCAAAAGAAAACTCGCGATCTTTGGAGGCCCTCCCCTTTTCGATCAGCCGCTACACGTCGGCCGACCGAACCTTGGCGATCGCACGCGTTTGTTCGCCCGATTCAACGAAATGTTGGATCGCAATTGGCTGACTAACGCGGGTCCGTTCGTTCAAGAATTTGAGAACCGCGTGGCCGAGCTCGTTGGGGTGAAACATTGCATCGCGATGTGCAACGCAACCGTGGCTTTGGAAATTACCGCGCGCGCACTGGAACTGACGGGAGAAGTCATTGTCCCGTCCTTTACGTTCGTCGCCACAGCTCACGCGCTGCAATGGCAAAGGATTACGCCTGTGTTCTGTGACATCGATCCGCAGACTCATAATATAAACCCGCGAAAGATTCGCTATCTGATCACGCCGCGCACGAGCGCGATCCTAGCGGTTCATTTGTGGGGTCGCCCGTGCGCGATTGAAGAATTAGAATCAATCGCGAGCGAGCATAATCTGAAACTGTTGTTCGACGCCGCTCATGCTTTTGGTTGTCGTTACAGAGGGAAAACGATCGGGCAGTTTGGGAACGCCGAGATACTTAGCTTCCACGCCACGAAGTTTCTGAATTCCGGAGAAGGCGGCGCCGTCGTTACGAATGACGACGGGCTCGCGGCAAAAATCCGCTTAATGAAAAACTTTGGATTCTCTGGCTACGACAACGTCGTTTATATCGGCATCAACGGTAAAATGAACGAACTGTCAGCCGCAATGGGCCTGACAAATCTTGAGAGCATTGATCAATTCACGAGTGCGAACAAAGAGAACTTTGCGATGTACAAAGAAGAGTTGGCCGGTATCCGAGGAATATCGTTGCTCGATTACGACGAGAAGCAGAACCCTAACTACCAATACATCGTCTGCGACGTCGATACGTCGGTGACCGGGCTCAGCCGAAATCAGCTAATCGCTGTCTTGCATGCGGAGAATGTTCTGGCGCGAAAATATTTTTATCCAGGTGTGCATCGAATGGAACCGTATCGATCTTACTTTCCTCATGCCAAGTTATTATTGCCCGACACGCAAGCGGTTGCGGAACGTGTCCTGGTACTTCCAACCGGGAAAAGCATCAACACAGCGACCATACAAAAAGTGTGTGGCATCATCCGCGACGCAGTTTCTCAGCGGGACGAAATTAGCCGCGCGCTTCCAGCGGAGACGGCATAAGCTACTCGCTGGCTGAGTTTTTGAGCAGGTAGAGCTGACTGATGTTTCGCCGCCTCTTCCGAAAGATTTTGCCCGCGCAAGTCTATTGGCGATTGCGCAAGGCGTACGTTGCGCTCGCGCGACGCGCGACTGCGTCCGAAGTGCCGTCAGACGCTTCGCGATTGATCATCTTTCTTGTTCCGGGAATTAATCATCCGGGCGGCGGAATACTTTCCATTGCATCACTGCTTCAAGAAACCCGTCAGCTTAAAGACGTTCACGATGGCGACGCGATTTGGTGCGTGATTCCTGGCGATCCCCCGCTCTTTAAATACAGCTGGTTCAAGAATCGCCTGCCTTTGCACGATTTTGAAACGACGTTGCGTAACGCAAAGAAACTTCAGTTTCTGCTGCTCCATCTCCCGGAGAACAGTGTGAATCGAACAACTGAGTGGCTTTTACAGCATCGATCCCTCATCGATCGAATCCCACAGCGGCATTTCAACGTTATGCTGCAAAACATCGACCAGCTCGAGGGTCAGAAGATCGACATGTTGAGTCAATTCGGGAAAGTGACGTGCACGACCGCGCACGAAGCCTACACGACCGACGCGGTCCGCCAGCGCTTAGGCGTGCCGTTGCACAAAATGTCCGTCTTTATCAGCCCCGAGCAGTACGAACGCAAACATTACGATCAGAAGGAAAACTTGCTGCTGTATTCGCCCGACGAGCATCCGATGAAACATCAGGTGCTTGCCGCCATTAAAGACGAACATCCTGACCTCAAACTGCGAATGATTCGCGATCTAACCTACGAAGAGTTCAAACGATTGATCTCGCGCGCGAAATGGTCGCTCACTTTCGGCGAAGGCTTGGACGGTTATTTTGCCGAGCCGGTATTCAGCGGCACCGTCTCCTTCGCCGTGTTCAACAATCGTTTTTTTACGCCTGAATTTGCGGCACTACCGACGATTTATTCGTCGTGGAACGAACTGGAGCTGCGCATCGCTGATGATATCAAACACTGTGACGAAACGTCAGTATATTTTGACTGTTGGAAACGTGCGTTCGATCTGTTGACGGATCTTTACGACGTCCGGCGCTATCGCGAAAACCTTCGTCAGTTCTATCTCGGTAACTACACTTTTCCCTGAACGATCCATTGGCCACTTCCTCTGCACGAATCTCCGTTATCATCGTCAACTGGAACGGCACGAGCGACACAGTTGACTGCCTGGCCAGCGTCGCGTCGCTCGACAGCGCGAACGTCGCGTTGAGCGTGATCGTCGTCGATAACGGATCCGAGATCGATCCTACCGCTGAGATCAAAACGACTTATCCAACCGCCGAGGTGACGCGGCTCGATCGCAACGTGGGGTTCGCCGCTGGCTGCAATGTCGGGATCAAGCAAGCGCTCGCCGATGGAGCAGATTACATTCTCCTGCTTAATAATGATGCGGTCGTCGACAAAGGGCTGTTCGAGGCTTTGCTTCATGCTTTTGCTGCCGACGCGAAAATCGGAATTGTCGGGCCGTTGATTTACGAGTGGGACGGCCGAAGCATTGATTTCGGAGGTGCGCGAATCCGTTTTGCCCTCGGAAGATTCGATCACATTCGAACTAAGCCAGCTGCAACGACAAAAATTATTCGACCGGATTATGTCACTGGCACTTGCATGCTGCTCCGGCGATCTGTGATCGAACGTATCGGTCTGCTAGATGAAGATCTCTTTGCCTACTTTGAAGATGTCGATCTTTGTTTGCGCGCCCGACGAGCGGGATACGCGTTGGCATGTGTTCCGGTGCCATGTGTAGTTCACAAAGTTTCAGCCACCACACGTAGAACGTTAGCAGAAGGAACAACCAGCCCACTAAAACACTATCTCATTGCAAGAAATCGAACCGTAATTGTCCGGCGCTATGCGACGACCGCGGAGAGATACTTCTATCTATTTGTAACTCTCCCCCTTCGCTCGTGTTTTTATACAGCAGCATTTGTCATCAGGCGACGCTGGTCAAAGCTACGGTGGTTTTGGCGCGGCACGCTAGATGGATTGGCAGGAAAATTGAAAATGCCGGTCGAGCTATTGCAATGACGCGGGTCGCCTTCGATACAAACGCGCTCTACGTCTCTCGAGCCGGGACGGCCCGATATGTGCGCGGGCTCCAAACCGCTCTAGCGAAATTACAAAGCTCCGATCTTCAAATCTGCGACTTCGCGTGGAAGGTATCGAACTTTGATTACGAGCAGCCAACACGCGCGATCAAAACGGCCTATCGCGAACTTATTTGGGCACCGCTGACCGCTCCGAAGCTCTTAGCGTCGGAAGGGTTTGATGTCTTTCACTCGACGTCAGGGCCGTTCGTTCAACCACCGGCCCACATTCGCCTGGTGGTGACACTTCACGACCTTGCGATTCTCCGCTATCCGCAACGATTTCGACGATGGCATCGAATCAGCGCGCAAGCGCGGCTGAAAAGACTAAAGAGCGCCGATCAAATCATTTGTGTCAGCCAATTTACGGCGGACGAAGGCATGAAGCTGCTGGACCTGCCCGCGCGAAAGCTTCACGTGATTCATCATGGCATAGATGACTTCAGCAAAGTCGCAAACGTGTCCTCCGCCGGCACGCTTTTTCCGGACGAATTCCTTTTGTTTGTCGGCTCGCTCGAACCGGGGAAAAATTTGCGGCTGCTGCGTAAAACGTATTTGCTTGCGGAGAAAGGCGGCAAAAACCTTCCACCACTCGTCATCATCGGCGCGCGTTGGGCCGGAGTGCCAGGGGAAGGTCCGTTGCCAAAAAATTGGCTCTATCTCGGCCAGCAACCTGACGATGTCTTGCAGTTCGCCTACCGCCGAAGTAAGGCGCTTTTGTTCCCTTCTATTTATGAGGGATTCGGTTTTCCGGTTGTAGAAGCTCAAATGGCCGGCTGTCCCGTGATCTGCTCGCGGGTCGCCAGCTTGCCGGAAGTTGCGGGAAGCGGCGCTTTGTTTGCTGAATTAAGCCCGCAGGCATACCTCGACGCGTTCTCGCGTCTTGAAGCAGATTCCAATTTGCGCGATAATTTGATCCGTGAAGGGAAGGCAAACGCGCAGCGATTTACGTGGGAACGCTGCGCAGAAGAGACTGCGGTAGTTTATCGCCACTCGCTAAAGTAATGCCATCCGCGCTCGTTAAGTCATTCATCGTCGCCGTCGCTGGCTTAGTCTTGGCTCTCTATTTTGGCTCACTGGTTGGAAATGGCCAGTGGATGATGCCCACCGCAATCGCGGGACTCATCGTTTTGTCCGGCATGTACATTATTTTTTTCCGGGTAGTCCGACTCGAGGCGCTGATCCTGGGCTTTTTGCTCTTCGGCTACATTGTTGGAAATCGAGGCTTTGCTCAAATTAGCCTCTCGCAGCAGGCGCCGCTTTATGTTGGCGAGTTGGGAATGCTCACCTGTCTCGGGCTACTCGGCTCCCGCCTTGCGCTGAATCGCGAACGCTTGGTTCCGCGGACCGGATTATCAATGGCGATCATTGTATTATTGTTACTTGGCGCCGGCCGTTTGCTAACGGATTTGACTCTAAACGTCAACAACGCTCCAACAGTCACGATCATTCGCGACTCGGCAGCAGTCTACTACGCGTTGTTCTTCTTTATCGGTTATAGCATCGGGACGAATCCTGTCGGAAGGCGACTGGTCGAAAGGTGCGTCTTGGCCGGATGCCTCGCCTTACTTCCCGTTTTAATCATTCAATTTTTCGTTGCGCCGGACCTGTTTACCCGAATCACCCTTCATGGTTATCCTCTGATTTGGCAGAAAGGTGACTTAACGGCTACCTACCTGGCATTAGCCAGTTTCTTTTTTTTCCTGCAGCCGGCTCGCGGACTGGCTCGTTTGTTTCTCAGGAGCCTGGCGATGCTGTTTTTCCTCGGGATCTTAGTTGTCACGTCCCGGGCCGCGATTTTTGGTTATGCAGTCGCCGCTGCGCTAGCGATTGCAGCACGCCGCTCTCAACTGGTCATCGCCCAAGTCACAGCTGCCGTTGTCGCACTGATAATTGCTGCAGCACTCCAGTTTGGGCAAGTTGATCGTCAGAATACTGAGCTAAAGCGAGTGACCGATAAACTCGAATCCATGACCGATATATCCGGCAGTCATAGTTACCACGGGGAAGTGGGCGACTATTCATCGGCGAACAATCAATTCCGAATGGTCTGGTGGCAGAGCGTGTTTGACGAAACGATGCGCAAAGGTCCGATCTTCGGTCTTGGCTTCGGCTACGACCTTGCGGCCTCATTTATCAAGAACTACTACTCGAATCTGTACGAGAATTTCGAGGCCCGCAGTCCTCATAGCATTTGGCTGACCATGTTAGGACGAATGGGCTTGATGGGTCTTATCGTGTTCACGGTCATCGTTTTCCTCATCATTCGTGATGCTTTTCGTGCGGCGCGTAAAGTCGCACATGGTGAAGCACCGCCGAACTCTTTGGCGTTTTGGACCGGAGCCCTAATCATTCTTGGCAGTGCCAGCTTCGGAGTTGTGCTCGAAGGTCCGATGGGAGGTATCCTTTTCTGGAGTTTCGTTGGCTTGGCCGCCAGTCAAAGCGAAACAGTCGCCACCAAGAAAGTTCCTGTCGTGACTGCGGAGCCTGAAGTGCGGCCTCGCCAAGTAATCCTGGCGCGCTAGGATTTTTCAGGAAAAAGCGCTTCGTATTTTGCGCAGACTCTTTCGGCGGAGTAATTCTCCATCGTTTTCGCCGCTGCCGTCGACAAGCTTTGCCAAAGGGGGTCGTCTGTTAGAAGAGATCGAAAGGCGTCGGCTGTGGTTTCGGCATCGGTCGCGATCAAGCTGTTAACTCGATCAGCAACGATATCTTTGCTGATGCTGCTCGAGCAGACGACCGGTGTGTGGGCGGCAAAGCTTTCCAGCACAGTCGGCGACGCCACTGGCGTATGATATTGCGAAGGTACAGATACGATTCGGACTGATTCGACTAATTCCTTTAGCTCTGCTGCTGAAACGAATCCCGGAAACGTAATCCGCTTTTGGATTAAGGCGGGCAATGCCTTGTGAAACTGCTTTATTTCATCTGACAGTTTGCCGGTCATGACTAACTGCGCGTCGCATTCTTGCGCGACTCGAGCAAAAGCGGTTAGCGTCGCGAGTGGATTCTTATAATCCACCGTTCCCATATGAAGAATCGAACGCATTCGCTGTGCGAGAGGCTTGGGAGAATAATTATCCAGCCTCATACAGGTCGGAATGATAACCACTCGTTCGCGCTTTAACTTGAGCTCAGTTGCCAATTGTTCTGCGACATCGCTGCACGTGGCCACGATTTGGTCTCCGTAACGATAGGAAAATCGCTTATAAAAAACCCGCAACGGCCCGAAGCGGGAAAGACGCTGCTCAATGTCATGCGAAACGACAATGTTTCGCCCCGATAATTTAACAGGAAGTGCTCCATTGATGATCGCTACATCAGGCTCGTGCTTTGCGACGATGGCGCGGCCCCGTTTGAGCCATGCCATGCCCGTTTCGAAGTAGCCGAGATCATCCGCTTGAGTGATCGATGCAAATTCCGGATAACGCTCTGCACGAAACGTCTGCTTAACGATCTCCGGAGAAATCCGGCAAGTACTAATGGCTGTAACTTCGTGACCGCGTCGTAACAGCTCATCTGCGATCGCAAAGATCGAAACGTTGATGCCGTCGGGTAAATGAAGCGACTCTCGCCTGGTGATGATAACCTTCACATCAAATTCAGGGCCCGATTTGCAACACTTCGGCCATTCGCTGAACGTACGCCTCTGATTTGTGGCGCGACAGAAACGTTTCACGACTGGCCGCAAACAAGTTCGCGCGAGTCGCAGCGAGCAAACCATTCGCGATCGCTTCTGGATCCTGGCTATCAATTAAATAAGAGCCAGTGCCGGCGAGTAATTCTGGTATACCACGCCAGCGAGTTGCAACGACCAGCAACCCAAAAGCGAGCGCTTCGATGATCGTTACTGGCTGACCTTCGGCCGCGTAAATACTTGGAAAACAAAGACAGTCTGCTTCTCGAAACAATGCGTACTTTGCGTCACCCTCTAGAAATCCAAAATACCGCACAGATGACTTAAGACTTGTAGCCTGAGAGAGGTCTTTGAACCGAAGCCTGTCCGCCTCATTGGAAAAGTCGCCTGCGATCGCCAGCGAAATCGACAGATTCTCGCCGACTTCGGCGCACTGCTTTTTCACGAGCGAGATAGCCTCCATCGTGGCGAAAAGGCCTTTCGCAGCTGAACAGGCGCCCACGTACAAAACCGTGAACGTTGTTGGCTGACTTTGTCGTCGACTCTCCAAGCGTCTTTGTCTTTCGGGCAAAATTACGTCTTCGAAATCCGGACAAGGATCAGGTATTCCGTTTGGAACGACTTCAATCCGATGCGGAGACAACTTCGTTGCATCTGCCCGTCCAAAATTCGACAAGACGATGCTAAGACTTGCGCCACCAAGCAGACGCTTCGTGAGGCCTTGTTCCCACGGGTTGGCTTGGGTTTCGACCCATTCCCCAAGGCCGACTGCATGCCAATGGAAAATAATCCGTTCAAATAGCGGACGGCAAAGTGCCAGAACAATCCAGTCTCGATAGAGCGCGTTTCGTTTTCCCGGCGCTGGAATGTAATAAAAGTTTTTCGCACCGTGCGCGAACCGATGCCACCAAGCCATCAAACAATACTTCAGCAAGAGAAACAATTTCGCCCATTTGAACTTTCCGATCGCCTCGGCGCTCTCGGAAAGCTTTGCATCGATATGATAAATTCGCGGTGCATTACCATCGGCCCGGAAGCCATCGAGCATCAGTTGCACCATGTAACTTTGCCCGTGCATCGGAGGCGGGGTATGTGCGAAGACAACAAGCTTCATCTCAGGATAGCGACAGCTCTCCATCTTATTAGAAACAACAGATCGCAATCCTCTCGCGTTGCCATCTGAATCCTAAACGAAAGATTGTTAATCCTGCCCCGATCACGATGACAGGATGCTAACTAAAACAACGAGGTACCATCAGGTTTCTGCAAGCGCTGCGCCAGCTCTCGCATGAACTTCTCCAGAATCTCGGTTGTTTGCTCTTCAGTTCGTTCTGGTCGCCAGATGCCCTTGGTCACAGTGGCAGCAACCGTCACGTAAGCCCACCTCTGATTCTGTCCGTGAAGGATTCGGTCCCGAATGTCGATGCCGGTGCGAGTGAGATGCGATGCGGTCATGTCCTTGTAACCGATGAACCAGTAGTAATTCAGATTCGTCACCTCGATTCGGCGTTTGTCAGGCGCCTCGAGGGTTTGCGCGTTCTGGAGTCGTGTTACGTCGAACGATTTTCCATCAGCCAGTTGAATCGTTCGCCTCGACGACTCTCGTACCTGCCAACCCTGGGCAGGCAAACAGCGTTCCGGCCGATGAATGCTGTTGGTCATGTCATCCCCGGACAACACAATCGATACATAAATCTGGTCGCCTTCAGGCGCGGTATAAACTCTCCGGGCGAATTGTGTGTCCTTCGCAAGCAACTCGAGTTCTTTTTGCGTGACAGCCGCATCGTCGCCGAACCACGTGCCGATCACATTGGGCAATGTCATCGCGATTCCCGCGGGATTCGTTTTCGCCGCATGCGGCAACAAAAAGATGCTGCAAAATCCTGCAAGCAACACCACCTGCATTCGAAGGAGTCGGTTAGTAATCATGGGGTGGCGCCTTCATTCGCAGTCGGGGGTTGCTTGATCGCTGGCAACTTTATGTTCAACAACATCGCGAAAAGCACCATCGCGACGAACGCGCAAATGAACGAAATGAATCCAGCCACCGCATGATACGGACCGCCGGCGAGATCTTGTCCAAAGAATCGCCCGACGATAAAGACCGATATCAACCGGCCGGCATTGCCGATGATTGCAAACAGGAGCGATCCCGCGAACAACACAAACTTCTTCCAGACCTTGTCGAGGGTGAAGTGCCCATAAATCGCGGAGAACATGGCGATCGCCATCAACGAGCGGATACCGCTGCAACCTTCATCGACTTGAAAGTGAAAGCTGTTGTCGGCCGAATCGACCAGCGTCCCGATAGTGTGCACCTTAACGCCGATCAAGTTACAAAACGTGCTCGCGATCGCCGTTTCAATGAACTGCAGTCGAAAGGTTGCCTGGGTCAGAAAATTCAGCGGCACCATGAAGAACAGAAACGCGATCGGGAAAAGCAGAGCGCGCGCGACATCTTTGCCCCAAACGTAAAGTACGACCCCGAAAAGCAGGATTGGCAGCGACGTGAGCGCAAGTCGCCCTTGCAGTGTTCGCGCACCGGCAAAGAAAAGAAACAATCCGATTCCGATAAACAGCCACCCCCAACGTGACGAGCCGAGCGGCGCGGCCGTTAGTTTTTTGCGATCGTACCAAATCAGAAACGCGACGATGAGCGGAATAAGTTTGGCGTGCTCATAATTTGCCTGTGGACTCCAAGCTTCCCACGCCCACTTTGCGGTTGACCACTGACCACCGGTAAAAAGAGGAAGGAACCCGAAAAAATAGACAAACGTTCCGACAACCGTTGCAATCAGAAACGCGCTGAACGGGTTGGCTTTAACCCAAGCGATCGTCGCCTCCATTAGATGGATTGCTCTTGTCTAAACGTGCTGCAACGGTTTCGCGCTCGTCGTCTGCTCGTAAATCCAGCGATAGGTGCGTTCCAGTCCATCGCGCAATTTGGTGGACGGTTCCCAATCGAAAATCTTTCGGATCAATGTGTTGTCGCTGTTCCGGCCGTTCACACCTTTCGGAGCGGAAAGATTATAATTCCGTCTTAATTTTACGTCCGCGATCTTTTCCACGATGTCGACGAGCTGATTGATCGAAACCAGTTCGCTGCTGCCGAGATTCAGCGGCTCGGGATAATCGCCGGTCATGATCATTTGCGTGCCTTTCACGCAATCGTCGATCCATTGAAAACTGCGGGTCTGTTTTCCATCCCCCCAAATCTCGATCTCGTGGTTCCCGGAAAGTTTTGCCGTAATTACCTTGCGACAAATCGCGGCCGGCGCTTTCTCGCGACCGCCATCATAAGTTCCGTGCGGACCGTAAACGTTGTGAAAACGCGCGACCCGTGTGATCAATCCAAAGTCTTCGAGAAAATGCCGGCACATGCGCTCTGAAAAAAGTTTTTCCCAGCCGTAACCGTCCTCGGGCATCGCCGGATAAGCGTCTTCTTCTTTGAGCGCGGTGACATTCGGATCGGTCTGTTTGTCCGCCGCGTAAGCACAAGCCGATGAAGCGTAGAAGAAACGTTTCGCACCGGCGTCCTTTGCCGCCATTAGCAGATGCGTGTTAATCAGCACGCTCAGCATGCACATCGCTTTGTTGTTTTCGATGAAACCCATGCCGCCCATGTCCGCGGCGAGATTGTAGACGAGATCGACATCAGCGACCGCGCGCTCGCAGCTCTCCTTGTCGCGGAGATCGAGCTGCACGTTTTCAACTTCTGGGAACATCTGAAACCATTCCTCGAAGGGTTTCACATCCACGGATCGGACTTTCTTGCCCTGACGAAGGAGATCAGCGACCAAATGGCCGCCAATAAATCCGCCGCCGCCGCAGACTACGATTTTCTCTGGTTTCATCTTGCCTCAGCACCCCAAACGAGTCTGGCACTTTACCGGGAAAGAGCGCGGCTTCAACCGGGAGCAAATTACGCGCCCTTCTCGAGCGACCGCTCGGCGGATCGCCCACTCGCAGAGGGCGATAAGTTGATTCACCTCTCGGATTACTTCTGTCGAAGAAGTTGTGCGGCGGCGCGGACTACAAACAACGGATTGTTAATCAAGTACCGCTTCCATAAACGGCGCGGTTCCTGGCGCAACCGGTAGAACCATTCCAGTCCTGTCGTTTGCATCCAGCGCGGTGCTTGCGGAACACGGTTGGTCAACAAATCAAACGCGGCGCCAACACCGACGAAAATTTTTGCCTCCGGCAAGATCGAGATGTGTTGCGCCATGAAGAACTCCTGTTTGGGCGTACTCAAGCCGACCCAAAAGAAATCAGGCCGCGTGGCTCGGACTTGATTTCGCAGATCGCTTAGTTCCGATTCATTCAGCGCGCGAAACGGCGGTTCGTATGCTCCGACGATCTTCAAACCGGCAAAGCGCGCCTCCAGTTTACGCTTGAGCTCGTTGGCAACACCACCGTGCCCACCGTAAAGAAAGTGCGAATAGCCGCGCCCGACCGAGTGTTCGCAAATGTTCAGCATCAAATCCGGACCGTAGACACGTTGGATGGACGGATGTCTCTGTAACTTTCCCATCCACACCATCGGCATTCCGTCGGGCGTCACAAGCAATGCGCGATTGAAAATTTCGATCAAGCTCGGATCACGCTGCGCCTCCATGACACCGTGAACTCCAGTCACGGTGACGTAGCCGCGCTTTCCATTTTTCACCGCGTCGAAAAGAAATTCGCGCGCGCGATTTTGATCGAGATCGCTGACTCCAACCCCGAGCACCTCTATTTTTCGAATCTCCATTTGCGTCCGCCCAATCCTAGCACACCGGCCATCACCGCGTGCTGAAAGCAAGCTCCATCAATCGTCAACTGGACTTGAATGCAAAATGCATTCAAGTTTTAGACTTACGGCTTGAGAATATCCCCCAACTCGGAGGCCGATTACGTCGGCTTGCGGGTCCGGGTATCGATTTTCTCCTCTTATTCGTTCGGGATACTCGAAACCACTCTGCACGGCTTGTGGCTGGAAGTCGCTCGCTCACTTCGGCAATACGCGTGAGCTCATCGAATAAAGGATGCGCCGTATTGGCGGCAAAGAACCGATGGAATCCGTTGGAATGACTCGTGACCACACCGATTGCGCTGAGTCTTTTCAACTCATCTTGAATACTACGGAGAGCGAGACCGCTATCCCCCATTATCTCCCGAACATATCGAGGCCGCCTTTTGCTACCGAACAGCAGCCTAAGGATTTCCGCACGCGCGCGCGGAAACAAAACGTTTAACAGGGTATGCTTTGATTGCATTTTTCTTTGCTAACTTGAATGCAAAATGCATTCAAGTTAGAAACTTAAGGGGAAATTTTGCGCGTCAAACAACAACAACTAAACTTTGCGGCCGAATTTTTTCTCAAGCTCGGCGTTTGAGATCTGGATCATGGTCGGCCGGCCATGCGGGCAACAGTAAGGCAGATCGCACGCGAGCAGGTCCTGAATCAGCTTTTCGACTTCGAGATAGCGCAACGGATCGTTCGCTTTGACGGCATGCCGGCAAACGGTGGTCGCGATGATCTCCTCGCCCAATCGCAACGGCGAACTGCGGTTGCTCGCGCTTTTTAGATCGTCGATGACTTTGCGCATGAATTGCGCGCCGTCGGTCACGTTTAAAAATCCCGGCAGACTGTCGATCTTGAATGTGTTCGGTCCGAAGCTCTCGATCCCGATCCCCATTTTCTGTAAGATCGACATGTTCTGTTCGATCCAATCGGCGTCACGCGGCGGGAGCTCAAACGTTTGTGAAATGAGAAGTTTTTGCGATGGGACCCCCTGCTCCTCCATTCTCCGCCGCAATTCTTCGAATAAAATTCGTTCGTGAGCGGCGTGTTGATCGACGAGCACCAGGCCGTCGGCGTTTTCCATCAAGACATAAAGTTTGTTGAGCACGCCAATAATTTGGAACTGTTGCTGCGCGCGTGGCTTGAGGTCTTGATGAGATTCGAACTGATCGCGGCGAATCACTTCAGTTATCGGCGCGGCAGCGACAGCGAGTTCGACTGAACGTTCGCCGCGCAACGCGAATTCTCTCTCCAGTTCCGGCAATTCGCATGGCGGACTTCCGCCGGCAGAAATTTGGGACACGACAGCGCGTGTCCCTCCATCTTCAGGAAGCGGTGCTTGAAATTTTTCCTGCCAATCGCTTCGGCCGGCAGCGAGCGTTTCGTGAATCGCGCGCGAGATCGATTCGCGAACAGTGTTTGGATCTCGGAAGCGAACCTCGCGTTTCGCGGGATGCACGTTGACGTCCACTTCCCCGGGCTCCACTTCGAGAAACAGAAATGTCACCGGATATTGACCTTTCATCAGCGCGGTGTGATAGCCTTCGCGAACCGCCGTTGTAACGAGCGGACTTTCGATTGCGCGACCGTTTACAAACACGAGCTGCTGCGCGCGAGTTTGCCGACTTAAACCTGCGCGTCCGATCAGTCCGCTGATCCGAATTCGAGTGGAGTTTGCGCCGTTCACAGCAATCAACTGCTCAAGCAAATCGTTGCCGTAGAGATCGCGAGTCCGATCGGCGAGATTCGAAGTCGGCGGCAATTGGAAAACCACGCGTTCGTCACGCGCGAAGGTGAAGGCAGTCTGGGGATGACCGATCGCCTGGAGATGGAGCTGGTGCTCGATGTTTCGACTTTCGGTATTTTCTGCGCGCAGAAATTTCCGGCGGGCCGGCACGTTGTAAAAGAGCGAACGCACTTCGACTTGAGTTCCCGGCGCCTCTCCGCCGTCGCGGACGATGTCGATCTTGCCGCCGTTGACGACGATTTCGGTCCCGACGACTGCGTTCGCTTCTCGAGTGGTCAGGCGAAAACGCGAAACGCTTGCGATGCTGGGCAGCGCTTCGCCGCGAAAACCAAGCGTGCCGACCGCTTCCAGATCAGCGACCGACCGAATTTTGCTCGTCGCGTGGCGCTCGAGAGACAGCAACGCGTCATCGCGATCCATTCCGAAGCCATCGTCCACGACTCGAATGGATGAGATTCCACCGCGGCGAATCAAGATGTCGATCTTGCGCGCGCCGGCGTCGATACTGTTCTCGACAAGTTCCTTCACGACCGAAGCCGGCCGCTCCACCACTTCTCCCGCAGCGACCTGGCTGGCCACGGTTTCGGGAAGCAAGCGGATGCGGGACATGCGGAAGTTGAGAAGTTGAGTGGTTGAGTTGATCTCAGCTTATGCGAGCACGCTGGCTGCGGTGAAGCGCATTCACCTGTGGCGATAATTCTTCAATTAAAACCCGCAGTTTGTTTTCCGACTCGAATGGCAAAATTCCGATATCGCTCGAAAGAACCAATAGACACGCCAGTTCCATCAGCGAGCCGTATGCGATTTCAGAAAAGTGCGCCTGGTCTTTCGGACTTTTTCTAGAACTGCCTTCGGCCAAGTTCGCCGCAACGGAAATGGCTGCGCGATTACACTGACTCGTCAGCCCATAAATTTCCCTCCGCGGAAATCGCATTGTTGTCGTGTAAACTGTTTTGGCCAGCTCCCGGGCGTTCTGCCAAACGCGCAGCCTTTCAAAAGAATATTCAGTTCTGGAGTTCATTTCCCAGTCTCTCCTCAACTCCTCAACCGCTCAACTTCTCAACTTCTCAACCGGCGCCCCTTTGACTACGGCGCGCCGAGATCGTAATTTGCGGTTCCATGATCGAAGTAACGCAGAACGCGGCCCAGCACCTGCGCCGCCTGCTCGGCGAGCAGAAGCAAACCGCCGGAAAAGGTCTGCGAGTGCAGATCACCAAAGGCGGTTGTTCGGGTCTTCATTACGAAATGACGCTCGACGAAAAGAAGGCCGGCGATGCCGTAGTCGAGCGTGACGGTGTTCAATTTTTCATCGACCACGAGAGCGCCGATTATCTGCGCGGGGCAACGCTCGATTATCGTGACGGATTAACCGGAGCCGGCTTTGAGTTCGTGAATCCAAACGCGAGCCGGACGTGCGGTTGCGGCACCTCGTTCGAAGCAGCGAAGCCAGCGTGAAAGCGCCGGCCGATTCCGCGGCGGTTTAGATGGACTACGGTCTTTATCGTTACGACGAGCCCTACGCGCGTCCTGTCCGGCGACGGATCAATTACTTCGCGTGGACGGTTGCGATCCTGCTCCTGACTGGGTTCGCGTTCGCGGCCTGGCTCGGCAGTTTTTACATTTTCAGTCAACCGGAGCGACCGGACAGCTATCGGATCCTCCAGAAGCTGCACAAGATCGAGCCGACGAAACGTTTTGAATTGACGGCCGGACCGCCGGGCGAATTTCTCAGTGCGAGACAACTTTACGAACGTTACAATTCGATGGGCAGCGCCGAGTTCACGAAGGCCAACGCCGAGCTGGCGCGAAACTACATTCGGAATTTCCAACAAGTGCGCGGCCTCGTGCCATACGTCGTCGGCCGCTACGTCATCATGGAAGCGCGCGAGCTCGGCTCGGGCGACATCTTCACATCAGGAATGGTGGCGTTGACCGGCTCCGTCGAAAACCCCGAACTGATGATGGAGCATCTTTATCCGGCCGAGCCCCGAACCGTGCCGATGGTTAAGCAAACACTGAACACCGGTTTGGAATTGAAGCTTGATCGCGCACACGATTTGTCCGCGGTAATTCACGTCGAGCGTTTCAACGACGGACGCATCATGCTCACGGCGGTCCCCCTGCTCTACGGAACTTACACGGTGATGCGCGGCACCGGCACGTTCAGTCTCGAACCGCCACTCAGTTTGAATCTCGAGGCCGGTTGGCCGCTCGTTAAGGAACAAGCACGATTGCGCGGCGAGATGCACTACACGCAATTCAAACAAAGCAGAGGACAACCGCAAACGCCGTCGCAAGTAGCGATTCCCGGATTCGCTCCAAGCGGAACGCCGCCGCCGGCAGAAAATCAACTGATTCGCGTCGAGGCTGCGAAGCCGGTGGAAACTCCGGCGATCGTTCAGGTCGGCAAAAAAGGGAAAGCCGGCGCGAAAGCCACGCCAACTCCGAAAGGCAAATTGGCCAAAGGCAAGCCAACGCCGAAAGCGTCCGCCTCAGCGACACCAGCAGTTGCCGCAGAAAAATCGACATCGCCGGCGCCGGTTGCAGCATCATCACCGATCGTTCAAACCTCGCCACCGCCGGCCGTTGCAGCCAAATCGCAGACGCCAGCGCAAGTCGCAAAAGGCGCCGCGACTCCCGGCGCAAGTCCGTACGCGCCTGAGGTCGCTCTTGCGCGAGCAAACGGAAGTCCGCCCCGCGCTCAACCGGCTCAACCCGGCGCCCCGGACATGGGGACATTGGCGTCAACCACGGGCGGTGGAACTTGGAAAACTTTTCCAGCGGGTAAAATGCCGCTCGGTCGTTTGATTGGCACCGGCGATCTCAAAGAAATCGCCGATCAGGGCACCGGTGGCGAGCGCATTTACCTGAAGGGACAATTCGTGGTCAATTTTTCCGATGCGAACCGCGCCGTGTTGCGGCCGCGCGGCAAGCTGACTGATTCGGTCTTGCACTTCGGTGCCGCGCCGACGCGAATTATTGTTGAGTTCCCGGCCGGCTACTCTCCGCCGACACAAGGCTCAACCGTGAATCGCGATGAAGCGCGTCCTCTCGAGATCACGCAAGTGCAAAAGCAAGAGGACGGTCAGCTCAACGTTTTCGCACGCGAGATCATGCAATAGCGCGCGCTGCGCTCAGATCAGGATCATTGCTCTGGCGTTGGCGTGGGTGACGACGCCAACTGGAGCGCCGGCGATGGCGAAGGCGCCGGCGAGGCAAATGGATCTTCGCCGTTCGCGTTCGTCTCCAGAATCACTTTGCCCTCGGAAATCTCGAACGTTTTCAGGTTCGTCTCGCCGGTCCACTTGGCAACGTAACGTTTGAACGACCAGGACTCGTATTGCCAGCTCAGGAATTCTTCGCCGACCGCGCGCCCATTCACGGCGATGCTCGTGATCCGCGCGTCCTCGACTTTTCCGCTGGGCGCCGACTGCACCGTGCACTGCGCGTTGATGTAGCGGCCGCGCAACCACCAGCTTCTGCCGATCGGCATGCTGACCTGCAAATGCGCAGTGTTGTCTTCAATTGTCACGAACGCATCGCCGCGCAGTTTCGGCTCCGACGCAATCAACGCATTGAGATCGTCTGCACTCAACTCAATCCGCGCCGGTTCATGGTTGCGGGCGGCTTTTTCAAACGCGTCCCAACGCGCGCGCGCGGCCTGTTCCTCCTCAATGGTGGCTTTGCTAATGGGCAAACGCTCATGCTCGGTGGAAAAATATTCCGTGCGCAGATAACGCGCGGCGTAGTAGGTGCCGGCGACGAACGACAAAGCGAGCAAAATGAAAAAGACAACGAGAATCAGGCAACCCTTGGCAAAACAACCCAGCCCGCGTTGGGACGGCGGCGGTTCGATCCAGGATGAGCTGCCGTTCATCGCGCGCGCTTTCGCTCCAGTTTGTTTTGCGCGTCGATCAATTTGTCGTAGAGCGCGCGCAATCCTTCCGAGATCGTTTTCGTCCCGGCGATCACCGGCATGAAATTCGTGTCACCGGACCAGCGCGGCACGATGTGAATGTGTAAATGATCGACGACACCCGCGCCCGCGCACTCGCCGAGGTTCAAGCCAATGTTGAAGCCTTGCGCGCAACAACGCTTGCGCATGGATCACGAGATTCCAAAGATCGACCATCTCGTTTTCGCCCAACGACGAAAGCTCGGCAGTTTTTTTGTACGGAACTGCCATTAGGTGGCCGACGGAATAAGGATAGCGGTTCATCATCAGGAAAGCCGTTTTGCGGCGTGTGAGAACCAGATGCGACGCATCATCGCTCGCACGCGCGGCCGCAGTGAGAAATTCCAGGTCGCGCGGTTGCTTCTCGAAATACTCGACGCGCCACGGAGCCCAAAGCTTCTCGATGTGTTCCTTCGGAAACTCTTCGTTCGACATTTTGGCAGCGGCGCGAGAGTAAAAGGCCGCCCGTGAAAGTCGAGCATTTTGCAGTCCTAGCGCGTCAGCAAGACGTAATTCGGACGCTTCAAATCCCGTCGCGTCTCTGATTCGAAACGAGGCGCTGCGCCCTGAAGCTGGCCAATCAGCTGCGGAGCCTGGTCCACCGGCATGGCGAGCGCATCGACCTCACCGGCATTCCACTTCGCGACCGCTGCGTCCGGTTTCAAAAAGTGCGGACGCGTTAGATAAAGCGGCAATCCTTCATCGCTCTTGCCGATCGCTTCATAACGCCAGTGATTCTTCGCCGCCTCCTCGCGCACGCGCCGGCCGAAGATCGACAATGCATCGCGATGACTGTGATAGCCGCTGACGATTCTGCTGGCCGCGTACCCCGCACTGAAAACGACGGCGATGGCCAACGTTGCCGCAATCCATCGAAAGCTTCGTGCGCGCCGTTGTTCGCCGCCCAAGAAGCGGGCGGTCTGAACCGCGACCAGCAAACAGAGCGGCGGAATTACGGGAAAGATGCGATCGACCCGTTTCGAAGGAATCAGCGACATCAGCACGAGCCCGCCAATGCTCCAGTAAATCAGCCAAAGCGTTTCCGGCGACATTTCGCGGACGGCCGCGCGAAAACTCCAGCGGCGCGAGCGAAGATCGAGAATCGTCAGAACGATAATGAGCGCGCTCCACGGGAAAAATTTGTGGAGCAAATGTGGAAAATAAAAGTAGAGCGGCTGCTCGCGGTGCACGTGCGTTCCGATTTCGCCGAAGCGGGCGAGAAATTCGCGCACGACCACGAGCTCGTAGAAGCGCGGCATCCAAAGACATCCTGCGATCACCCAAACCAAAAAAATCGCGAGTGACGCGAGCCACGGCCACCAACCGAACCAAGCCTTTGTTTTTTCCGTCTTTCGAAACGCCAATTGATAAACAACGATCCCCGGCAGCAGAAATGCATAGATGATCGGGCCCTTGATCAACATGCCAGCCGTTAGCAACCCGAACATGATCCCGCGATCGCGAGTCGACCACGGCTGCTCGTTTCGAATTTTTTCCCAAAGCAAAAGTCCAATGAGAAAAATCACCAGCGCGAGCGGCATGTCGGAGCGAACGAGCGTTGCTAGGCGCGGGCTGAGCAGATTGAATCCGAACGCGGCGAACGCGATCAGGCCCGCGACATTTCCGCAGGCGCGCGATGCATAACGAAACAACAGAAACGCAATGAGCGCGGCGCAAACGAATGAAGGCAGTCGCCAAGCGATGTCCCACGATCGCGTGATTTCGTAAATCGCGGCCGACATCCAGCCCGCCAGCGGCGGTTTGGTCGCGAGGCCCTGGTCGTCGGATGTTCGTTGATAAAGCCAATGGCCCTCGGTGACCATTTCGTAAGAGGTCCACGCCTGCTTGGCCTGATCGTATGTGTCGAGCTCCCACGGCAGGTTCGTGATCGCGAACAAGATCGACATCAACACGGCGAGCGCCCAGGACGTCTTCGTCATGGCATCAGGAAATTTCGGCGAGAATTGCCTTGGCTGCGCGCTCGCTTGCGCCCGACTCGCCGAGCATCGCAGCGACTTTGTCGAATTCCCAAATCATTTGCTGACGCGCGTTCGGATCATCGATCAAACGAAGAACTGCGTTCGCCAGATCGTCTGGCCGAGCCCGATGTTGAATGAACTCCGGCACGATTTCTCTGTTCGCCAGCACGTTGGGCATGCCGAGATAGTCTACTTTGACCAACAGTCGCCCGGCGACGTAGGTGACCCACGAAACTTTGTAAACGAGAACGAACGGCAATCGGAAGTAAGCAGCCTCCAACGTCGCGCTTCCGGACGCGACGATTCCAACGAACGCGCGCTGCATGATCTCCGTCGTCTCGCCAAGTTTGATTTGGAGTAACTGTCGATCGTGCGGGCCGAGCATCGCTTCCATTTCGCGCGCAAGTTCGGTTGACGCAGCGGCGACCGCGAAACGCAAATTCGACTTCGATTTTCGCAACGCACGCGCGGCGTCGATCAGCACCGGAAAAATCTTTCGCACTTCGCGCGCGCGACTCCCCGGAAATAATCCGACAAGATTCGAATCGCGTTCGATGTCGATCTTGCGCTCGAGCAGGCTCTCTATCATCGGATGGCCGACAAAGATCGTCCGCAATCCGCTCTCGTTGTAAAGATCGGCCTCGAACGGAAAGATGCAGAGCATCAAATCGAGCCAGCGCGCCATCTTTTTGATCCGGCCGTGGTTCCAAGCCCAGACCTGCGGACTGATGTAATAGATGATTTTCTGCGACGGCGATTGTTTTCTCAGAGCGCGCGCGAGTCGCAAATTGAACCCCGGGTAATCGATCAACAGCACTGCGTCGGGTTTACTCCTTTCGATTTCCCGAAGCGTCTGGTGAAATTGTTTTCGGAAGTAACCGTAATGCTTGATCACTTCCCAAAGTCCGAGCACCCCCGATTTGTCGATCCAATTTTGGAAATCCTCGCCCGCCACCGATTTCATCTCGGGTCCGCCGCGCCCGATGAATCGAAGATCGACATCGGAACTGCGCAGGGCGCGCATCAACGCCGCTCCGTGATTGTCCGCGCTCGCCTCGCCCGCGACGAAGTAGATTGTTTTCATTTGTTGTAGCGGCGCTCTACGAGCGCCGAAGCCGTTCGCGATATTACGGCGGTCATAGACCGCCGCTACAGTTGAATTCGCCTTGTAATTTCGACCGCGAGCTCGAGCGCGGCCGTCGCCTGAAAGCCCGAGACGCGCGGCTGGCGTCCGGTCGTCGCGCATTCGATGAACGAGACGAGTTGCTGCTTCAACGGTTCCTCGCGCTCGATCGGGACTTTATCCCGCGTGATTTTGCCATTCTCGAGTCGATAAATTTCGCCGGCTTGCTTTTCGTAATCGAGCGAGAGGTACGCGTCCTCCTGGAACACGCGGATCTTGCGCATCCGCTCCGGACTGATTCGGCTCGAGGTGATATTCGCCACGCAACCGTTCTCAAAACGAATCCGCGCGTTGGCAATGTCTTCGCTTTTGCTCAAAACCGGAATGCCGACCGCGTCGATGTTTTGCACCGGCGAACGCACGAGATGCAAAATGATTTCGAGATCGTGAATCATCAGGTCGAGGACAACGCCGATGTCGATGCTGCGATTCGGATACGGTGAGAGCCGATGCGCTTCGATGAATCGCGCGTGCGTCAGTCGCGTTTCGAGGGCGCTCAACACCGGATTGAATCGCTCGACATGGCCGACTTGGAGGATCAACTGATTTTGCGCGGCCAGTTCGGCCAGCTCGGTCGCGTGCTCTGGGTTTTCTGCGATCGGTTTCTCGACGAGCAAATGTTTGCCGCGGCGCAAGAGCTTGATCGCGATTCCGTGGTGCGTGTTGGTCGGCGTCGCGATCGATGCGGCATCGACCAGTTCGACGAATTCCTCGAGCGATTTCGCGGCGGTTGCACGGAATTTCTTCGCGATGGAATTCGCCCGCGCAAGATCGACATCGTAGACAGCGGTGAAATCCGCAGCCGTGGCGAGCTCGGAATAAATCCGCGCGTGATTTCTGCCGATATGGCCGACGCCAACAACTCCGACGCGAAGCTTTTTCATTTGGCGACGTTCTTCAAAAACCAATCGTAGGTTTGCGCGATCCCTTCGCGGAGCGGAATCGCCGCTTTCCAACCGAGCGACCGCAGCTTGGAAACATCGAGAAGTTTGCGCGGCGTGCCGTCCGGCTTCGTTTCGTCCGACGCGAGCTCACCTTCGAAACCGACCACATCGCAAATTAACTCGGCCAACTCGCGAATCGAAACGTCTTCCCCGGAACCGACGTTGATGATTTCGGGCGAATCGTATTTCTCGAGCAAGAACAAACAGGCCGACGCGCAATCGTCGACATGCAAAAACTCGCGCCGCGGGGTGCCTGTTCCCCAGACGATAAGTTCGCGGGCGTGTTTTGTTTTGGCCTCGTGCGCCTTCCGCAGAAGAGCGGCAAGCACGTGCGACGTTTCTAAATCGAAGTTCTCGTTCGGGCCGTAGAGATTCGATGGCATGACCGAAATGAAATTAGCGCCGTACTCGCGATTGTAAGCCTGGCAAAGTTTTAGCCCGGCGATTTTCGCGATGGCATAGGGTTCGTTCGTCGGCTCGAGCGGCCCGGTTAGGAGCGCGCTCTCAGGAATCGGTTGCGGCGCGTGTTTCGGATAGATGCAAGAGCTGCCGAGGAACAACAGCTTGCGCGCGCCGCTTTCATGCGCGGCCGCGATGACGTTTGTTTGAATCCGCAGATTGTCGATCAAAAACTCAACTGGAAAATCGTTGTTCGCCTTAATGCCGCCAACTTTCGCGGCGGCGAACACGACAACGTTAGGTTTCTCCTTGTTAAAGAAATCCGAGACCGCCCGCGAGTTGACGAGATCAAGCTCGGCGTACGTACGCTTCACTAAATTGGCGAAGCCGGCGCGCTCGAGAGCGCGCGTGATCGCGCTACCGACCATACCGCGATGACCCGCGACGAAAATCTTGTCCGATTTTTCCATCGAAAGGATTAGCATTTTCTTTTTTCGCGCTTTGCGCAATCCTCACTTCATGCGACGCAAGCCGGCGCGGCTTCAGGTCCAAAAGACTTACAAGCTTTTTATGGGCGGCAAGTTCGTCCGCGGCGAGAATGGGCGCGTTCTGCCCGCGCGCGGGCAAGGCGGCGCATTGCTTGCCAATTTCTGTCGCGCTTCGAAAAAGGATTTTCGCGACGCCGTTGTCGCAGCGCGAGCCGCGTTTCCGAGCTGGTCCAACACGAGCGCGTATCTACGCGGCCAAATTCTTTATCGCGCGGCCGAGATGCTGGAGATGCGGGGTGGCGAACTGCAAAACGAGATTGCGCGCTCGAATAGCAATACAAGCTCGACATCGTCCTCGGAAACGGCGCTAGCGATCGATCGCCTGGTTCATTTTGCCGGTTGGACGGACAAATTCACGCAAGTCTTTGGCGCTGTGAACCCGGTTGCGACGTCGCATTTTAATTTCACAACGCCGGAGCCGACCGGCGTCGTCGCTGTAATTTGTCCCGACGAACCGCCGTTGCTCGCGTTCGTTTCGCTCGTGATGCCGGTGATTTTGAGCGGCAACTGCGCCGTCGTTCTCGTTTCGGAAACGAAACCCCTGCCGGCGCTCACCTTTTCGGAAATTATCGCGACGAGCGATTTGCCGCCGGGAGTGATCAATGTCCTCGCGGGAGAACGGGCCGAACTCGCGCCCCACATCGCCAGCCACATGGACGTGAACGCGATCGTTGACGGCAGTGGCGACGCCAAACTGGGCACGGAGCTGCAACGCGGCGGGGAATTGAACGTGAAACGCTACGCGCGGCGTGCGCTGTCGGAGAAGGACTGGCGAGGCGCTGAAGCTGAGAATCCCTATTGGATCCTCGACAGCGTGGAAATGAAAACCGCGTGGCACCCAATCGGCCTTTGAGTCTGTGCAGAACTGGCGTTTGTGGGCGTGAGGCTTGCTAATTTTTAGCCGAACCATGCACGTTCCATCGTTGATCGAGAAGAAGCGCGACGGCCATGCGCTGACGACCAAGGAAATCAAATTCCTGGTCGACGAGTTCACTACCGGCGACATCGCCGATTACCAAATGAGCGCCCTGGCGATGGCGATTTTCTTCCGCGGAATGACACCGGCTGAAACGCACCATTTGACCGAAGCGATGATGCATAGCGGCCGCGTGTTGAAGTACCCACCGGATTCGCCGCCAAAGATCGATAAACATTCCACCGGCGGCGTCGGTGACAAGGTTTCGCTCGTGCTCGCTCCCCTGCTCGCCTGCGACGAGGTTTGGGTGCCGATGATCTCCGGCCGCGGCCTCGGGATGACTGGCGGAACGCTCGACAAACTCGAGAGCATTCCCGGTTTCAACGTAAACCTCGACGATAAACGCGCGCTCAAACAATTGGAAAAGATCGGCGTCTTTATGATCGGGCAAACCGACGACATCTGTCCGGCCGACAAAAAACTTTACGCGTTGCGCGACGTCACCGGCACGGTTCCGTCGCAGCCGCTGATCGTCGCGAGCATCATGAGCAAGAAGCTCGCGGAGAGTCTCGATCGTCTCGTACTCGATGTGAAATTCGGGAGCGGCGCGTTTATGAAAACGAAAGCGGAAGCGCAACAACTCGCCAATGCGATGAAGGAAGTCGGCGAGTCAATGAAGGTGAAAATGTCGTATCAGCTCAACCCGATGGACGAACCGCTCGGGCGCAGCGTTGGCAACGCGCTCGAAGTCGCCGAGTGCGTGGAAATTTTGCAAGGCGGCGGTCCACCCGATGTCGTGAAGTTGATTGTCGATCTTGCCGAGAAAGTTTCGGAAACGCCGCGGGCGCAGTTGGAAAAGAGACTGAACGACGGCACCGCGTGGAAGAAATTCATCTCGCTCGTCTACGCACAGGACGGCGATGCAACCTCGGTGGAGAAAATCCTCGATGCGCACCCGGCGCCGATTGTCCAACCCTTTCCCGTGAAATCAGCGGGCACGGTGAAACGAATGGACGCGGAGCTGATCGGACGCGCGTCGGTCATTCTCGGCGCGGGCCGTCAACGCACGAATGACCCGATCGATTTCGCGGTCGGCTTTTCCAAGATCAAAAAAGTCGGCGAGAAAGTCGAAGCCGGCGAATCATTCTTCATGATCCACGCCCGGAACGAACGCTCGATCGTCAACATCACGCCGCTGATCGAAAAGGCGGTCGAGGTCGGTTAGGCCAGTTCAATCGTCGCGCTGCTCGACCGTGATCGTGACGTTGCGCTTCACACCAGCGATTGCAGGTAAAACGTGATTCAGCACCTGCTCGGCAGTCGCGCGGAATCTCCGGCCGCGCGAGCTGATTTTGATCCAGCTTCTGCGGTCGCGGTAATAACGTTCGGTCCTGTTCTTCGTGCTGATGAAAATCGTGTAGGTGTCGTTCGTCAGCTTCATAGCGGGGTCCAGTTTTTTTGAGCTAAAGCATTTCAGATAGGAATTTCCCAGCCTCGAACAGCGCGAAGTCGTCGATCTTTTCGCCGGTGCCGACGAATCGGGTTGGAATTTTTAGCTCGTCCTGAATGGCAACAACAATTCCGCCTTTGCCACTGCCGTCGAGTTTCGTGACGATGAGTCCGGTGAGTCCCAGCGCCTGATGGAATTCACGCGCTTGAGCGAGCGCATTGCCGCCGGTGGTCGCATCGACCACGAGCAGAACTTCGTGCGGCGCCTCGTTGTCGACCTTGCCAAGGGTGCGTTTTATTTTTTGCAGCTCGGCCATGAGATTGGATTTCGTGTGCAATCGCCCGGCGGTGTCGCAAATCAGGAAGTCGATCTTGTTCTTCGCAGCGGATTGATACGCATCGTAACAAAGCGCCGCGGGGTCGGCGCCGTACCGACCGCTGATCATTTCGACGTCGAGTCGCTTCGCCCAAATGTCGAGTTGCTCAATCGCCGCGGCGCGAAAAGTGTCGGCGGCAGCAAGAAGCACAGAATGATTCGGTCGGCTCCCGCCGCCCGAACCCTCTCGAGCTTTCCCGTCCATGTCGCTCGGCTCCCGCCGGCTCCATTGTCGATCTTGTTTAAGGAAGTGGGCGAGTTTCGCGGCCGAAGTGGTCTTGCCCGTACCGTTGACGCCGACAATGAGAATGACGTTTGGTTTGGCGGAAACCGGCTTAATCGGTTTCGTTTCAGTGGGAAGAATTTGGGCGATCTCTTCGCGGGCGACTTTTATCACATCGCTGATGCCCATGAGCGACCACGCTTCACGTTCCTGAAGTTTTTTGAGAATGCGCGTAGTCAGGGGCACGCCGAGATCGGCGCGAATGAGCGCGTGCTCGAGTTCGTCCCAATCAATCGGTTTGCCGGCGAACTGTTGCGCGAGCGCTTCGAGAAATTTCATTGTCGATCCGAGAATCGTTACATCGACAACCGATTCACGAGTTACGATTCGCGGTTCTTCACGACCGGTTCGCGGGCGGGACGATCTAGATCTTTCCGGACGCGATCGAGAATTCCGTTCACGAATTTCCCGGACTCGGCGCCGCCGAAGGTTTTGGCCAGCTCGATCGCTTCGTTGATTGAGACCACCGGCGGGATGTCGTCGCGGTAAAGCATTTCGTAAATGGCGAGCCGCAACACGTTTCGATCGACCGCGGAAATGCGGTTGAGGTTGTAGTTCTCGGCGTATTTCTTGATTCGCTCGTCGATTTCGTCGAGGTGCGCGACCATTCCTTCGATGAGCGGCTGTGCGAATTCGCGCACGTTTGGTTTTACCGGACAGAAATCCCAAAACTCCTCGATCCGTTCGGGGGTCTCGCCGCGCTGAAGGTCGCGCCAGAAATGATATTGAATCGCCGCCTCGCGCGCGCGTCGCCGTTTTCCCATACCTACTTGCTGCGCAACTTCGACATCAGGTTCGTGATTTCTATGGCGGACCGCGCCGCTTCAGTGCCGCGGTTGATTTCGTCTTCGAGACAGCGCTCACGCGCCTGAGTTTCGTTGTCGAAACTCAAGACGACGTTCAGGACCGGAGTCCCGTGCGTCACTGCGATTCGCTGCAACGCGTCGGTCACGGAACGCGCGAGGTGCTCCGCGTGATCGGTTTCGCCTTTCAAGATCACGCCGACGGCAATGATGGCGTCACCGCGTTTTTGGGAGGCCAGCTCACGCACGACCACGGGAATCTCGAACGCGCCGGGAACTTGATGAAGCGTGAGTGTGGCGGCAGGCGCGAGACTTCGCAGCTCGAGCGTAAAATGATCGACCAATCCCTGGACGTAAACCTGGTTGAATTGGCTGGCGACGATCGGGAAATTACGTTTGGTGACGCCGACAGTGCGCGGCCGGGGCGAAATCGCTTGCGACATTGCACTCTATTGCTCCAACAAACCGATCTGAGCAAGAGCGCACGCGCTCGGCACGAGTTGGATTAAAGTCGCGAAAGAGCTTTGGCGGCGAGCTTTTTCGTTTTCTCCAGTCTCTCCTCGTCAGAATCAAGACCGCCGACACTGATGCGAATGAAAACGTGATCCTTTAAAACATACAACGAGCCGCCGACGCGCCCGGTGTTCCAATACGCGGAGTCGCCCAGACCTTCGACTTTCTTTGGCGGCCGGCCACGTCCTTCCTGCTCATTGGTAGCCAAACTCTTGGACTTCTCTTCCTCGTCGCCCTCGCGTTCACGCTTTTCCCCTCCGTACCTGCCGAATGTTTGCTCCCAGAATTCCTTCGGGTCGCGCGCCGTGGCGGACGCGGAATCGGCTTGAGTCACCGCGAGGCTGACAGATTTGTTGAAAGGATCGGTGCTGTAAAAGCACTGAGAGTAACGAAATTTGCCGTCTGATTGAGCGTTAGCTTTTGCCTCCCTGACAGACGCATTCTGAAGCGCCTTCACTTCCTCGCTCGTAATGAGCGAGCAGGCATCGATGTTCTCCCGCTTGACGCGTGTGTCGGCGGGCTTCGTTTTGTGACAACCGGTGAGCGCGAACAGGATTATGAGTGAGACTGAGAAGTAACGGTTCATGAGCTGGATATTTGTTGCGTTGGCGCAGGTCGGGCCACGACGAGACCCATCAATAGAAAGATGAGAGCGGCGGAAAATAAACAGTACTTGCAGAAAGCGTGAAGGCGGAAGGCCTGAACATAAAGCAACCAGAGCGTCATCGCGAACATCGCGATCACAGTCCAATTCATGAACCTCCGCGCGCGTCTGTAAGCGAACGCGGCAAAGATCGCAAACGTGAAAACTCCGAAGTAGGCGAGCGCGCCCAAGCTGGCTACGGGAATGCCGCCAATTTTCGCATAAGAACTGCCGAGCACTTTGAAACAATCGGCCGAAGCACCGCAGATCGCGGTTTCTCCAGTTAACGCGATGACGGTGAGATAAGTCGACTCGCCGAGGCCGATCAGCGAAATCAACGCGGCCGCGCTGTTGAAAATAATCTCGATACGCGAAGTCCGAGCCGGACTTGCACTGGTCGATGTGGATCTTGAATTGCGGTCGCGTTTCATCGTCAGCGGTTAGGAAGAAGGCTTCAGTTTGTTGACAGCGGCCTCGACCGCGGCAGGAAACGTTTCCGGCGTTAACTGATTCGGCGGAACGGATTCATTGTTCAGAAAGATCGTCGGCGTCGTCTTCACGCCGATCAGCGCACCGCGTTTCTGGTCCAGCTCGACCTGACGCTGCACGTCGGGATTGTCCATGTCCTGTTTGAAGCGGCCGAGATCCAGTTGGAGCATTCCGGCGTAAGCGCTGAATAGCGCGAGTGCATCGGTCGAATTACTCCAGACCGCTTGTTCGCGGAAAAGAAGATCGTGCATTTCCCAAAACCGGCCCTGGCGTCCGGCCGCTTCGGCGGCGTAAGCCGCCTCGCGCGCATGGACGTGCATCGGCAGCGGAAACTGGCGGTAGATGACGCGGAGGTTATGTTTTTTCTGCAACTGATTGATCGGCTCCGAAAGTCTGCCGCAGGGCGGACATTGAAAGTCGCCGAACTCTTCCAAAGTAATCGGCGCGTCAGCAGGCCCAAGGATATGAGCTGATTCCCCCTGCTCGCCGGTTTGCTTCGTGATCGTCAGTTTAGGATTCGCCGCTTTTTTAAAGCGATAGAGGTACGTGCCGGTGCCAATCGCGGCCACCGCGACTACTGCCACGATAATAAACGGAGCGAATCGTCTCATGAGTTAAGCGTGCACATATAGCTTACCTCGGTGACCGTGCAACGACCCCTTGTCGAATTTTCTTTAAGGCAATGCCGTTCCCGACTTGCTCTTCACAAACGCAGTATCAACCGCATCGATAAACCCGTCGACGTTCACATCTTCCCGGAAGTTCGAGCCGGTTACTCCCTTGCCCGATTGTGACTTGGTTTGACTCACGTCGATCGCATCGCAGAAGCGATCCGCGTTCGTGTCTCCTGCAAGCACACCCATTGGGATGGACACGTTACCGCTATTGGTGCCATCGCTCACGCTGGTCAGCGTAATCGCAATGTTTTGCGCATTCGGGACACCGGTGCAGCTCACGCTGACGACGCTGCCATTAATATTGGTGATCGCTGGTTGGCCAGCGCAGGACGCGCTCGCAACACTCGCGATCGGACCCGGGAACGTCACGACGATCGTGTGATTTCCGTTTGGTCCTCCGGATCGGTCTTCGATTCCTTCGGGTCCGGTGAGCGGAAGATCGACATCGAAGTTGCCCGCGTTTCCGTGGGTCTTGCGTGAGACGGCCAGGATCGGAGCGATGCCGGTCGCGCCGCAGAAATTGTTGCCTGAGATCAGGTAAGTCGCCGCGGGCCGGCCGTTATCGCGCTGAGCTTTTGCAAACGTGTGATCCATCAGGAGATTCGAGCGCTGCAAGTTCTGCGTTTCGAGCGTGTCGCCAGTGAACGTGCGACCATTGACCGCGCCTAACAAATCGCCGATCTGCGGATTACCGACGGCAGATTTTGGAATATTGATTGTGATCAAACCATCCGCCGTCGCCGTGCCGGTCGCATTGCCTTCTTTCGTTTCAGTCGGCACGCCAAGCACCAACCCTACAACTGCAGTGGCGACGTGACCGTAATCGAAAGTCTTAACCGAGTTCGCATCCGTCCGCATGCCGATGTAATATTGCTGGCCAGTTGCGCCTTCCCAATTCCAAACAATTCGCCAACGACTGTTTGGTGGCACGCTCGACAAGTCGGTCACTTTCATTTTGAACTGGAGATTGTTTGTCGACGGCGGTTCGGCCACGGCGATGTAATCGATGGCAAGGGATGCCGGAGTCTGCCCCTGCGTGGTTTGTTCGGAGTGATTCGCCGGATTTTTTTGGAGCACGATGCCGTTGCAGGTGTCGCCGACCCACGCAACGGCCAGTTCGTTGTTGGCGCACGATTCGCCTGCGCTGTTTACCGCGACGACCTTATAATAATACGTCTGCGTGTCGTTGCTCGCGAGGGTGTCATCGTAACTGCCGCCCGTTTGCATTCCCGCGACAGTGGTAAGCAGCGTTTCGTTCCCCGGCGCGGTTCCGCGGAAAATTTTGTAGTTGTTGATCATCAGGTTCCCGGAATCGGCCAGTGACCAGCCAAGATGAATCACGCCGTTAACTCGACGAGCAGTGATCAATGGCATTCCCGGCGCAGCATTCAGAGTCTGCGGATCGTATTGTGCGACCAGACGTTTGCCGCTCGATTGCCGCGCAATCACGCCACGCGCCGTGTAACCGTTTCCACTGAAGTGTGTCGCGCTTGAAGTCGCCTGCGAGCACGCGCCATCCGCGCAGCCGTCAACGTAAGCGACTTCGACTCGCCCGAATTTGTCTACGCTCGCGCCGATGAAATCGAGCAGGTTGCGACAAATGTTCGCCCCGCCCTTGCCCCAAACGCATCCGCGCTGCATCGGATCGTTCGGCGTTGCATCGTTCGTCGTCCAATGCGCGCCGCCGTCGAAAGTACTGGCAACATAAACATGCCAGATGCCTTTGAATCCGTTAGCGGACTCATCACCCGCCGTTGTCGATCCATAAAATGCGACCGCCGCGCGGTTCCCATCTGCCGCAGTCACGTACGGAAATTCGGCGTTCTGCAATCCGAAGATCGCGCCCACGTCGTAAATGTTCGACCAATTCGCTCCGTTATCGCTCGACGTCGCGGTGATCAGCTGGGTCGCGGCCAGATATGCGCCCGGCACGTTCACCATCGCAAAGTACAATTTGCCGCTGTCATCGAACGCGACTTGGGCATCGATAATGTTCGAGTGGACAAGGTTTGCGTCGGTAAGGTCGATTGTCGACTTCGTTCCCGGAACGTGATGGATCGTCCAGGTGATTCCATTATCTTGCGACACGATGACTGATCCTTGCTGATTGCAGTTCGTGGTCGGCACCACAACGGTTCCGTCCACTGGATTTACTTTCGCGTGACCGTGAATCCCGGCGCAGTTTGCGTCCGCCGGCGGATCGATTTCGATCGCGGGACCAAACGAGACGCCGCCATCGTCACTCCGCGCGCAGGCCGCGGCCGGAAGTTGCGAGCAATAATAAACCGCGTGCGGATACGGCGTCGGCAGTTGCGGCACCGGCGCGTGATAAATTCCGCCGCCGAGGGTTTGGTGATCGATGCCTGATCCGATGCCGAAGCCAGCGGTCGGCACCCACGTCAATCCGTCGTCGTCAGTATAAGAAGTTTTGCAGGTCGGAGAGGTTAAGGTCAGCTGCGCAGAGAATGTCCGGCCGGTAACGCGATCCGTGAACCCAATCGGATCTTGATCGGCAACTTCCGCGGTCGGGGCTTGCGATTCACGGAAGGTCGCTTTCGAGTGCGTTAAATTGCAGGAATCATCCCAAGTGATGAATCCAGTCTGGAAATCCGACTGGAAGGCAGTGACGTTCGTGTTCCAATTGACCCCGATCGACGGTTCGCCCGCGTCGTTCAGCATGTATTCAACCGTGTGCGGAGTCGATCCCTGGCTGCTGCTGAAAACCTGGACCAAAGTCGCAGGCGGTTCGAAATTTTCGAACCCGATGTAATCCGGAGTCGCAGGTTGTGGCGCAGGAGGAATGGTTGCTGCCGCTAGCGCGCCGGGCTGAATTGGCGCGCGAGTTTTTGATTTTCGCTGGGCTGATTCAGAACTATTCGGCACCAACGCAACGAGGATGAAATAAAAGCTGGCGATGAAGAAAAGCGCGCCGATCGCAACGCGCCCGGTGACGGAAGCGGGATAGGTTTTCATACGTAGAATGGGTTCTCACGTATGAAATCGAAAAAAGACGTCCAAGCGGACGCCTTTTCCTTCGGAATTAACGAAGGGCGGCGCTCGACGTGTTCGACATCGAGCGCCGATTGAGGCCGGTTAAGGTAAGGCCGTTCCCGACTTGCTCTTCACGAGCGAAGTATCGACGGCATCGATGAATCCATCGACGTTGACGTCCTCGCGGAAGTTGCCGAGGCCAACCCGATTTCCAGATTGCGATTTGGTCTGGCTGACGTCGATAGCATCGCAGAATCGATCGGCATTCGTATCACCGGTGAGAACAGCCATTGGCACCGATACATTTCCGCCGTTACTTCCGCCGCTGACTCCAACGAGATTGACGCTGAGCGTTTGCGCGTTGCTAACGTTGGTCAGGTTCACTGTCACTTGCGTGTTGTTTACAGAAAAACTGCTGACCGAGCCGGTGCCGCCCGCGCCGGGTGTCATGTTTGCACTGGTGACCGTCACAGGCACGGCGAACGTAATTACGACGGTGTGATTACCGGACGCGCCGCCGAAGCGGTCTTCGATTCCGGGTTGACCAAGAAGCGGAAGATCGACATCAAACGTGCCGGCGTTTCCGTGAGTTCTACGCGAGACCGCGCTCACCGGCACGATGGACGTGGCCGGGCAAGCAGTATTTCCTACCACGGTATAAGTGGCGGGCGGGAAACTGTTGTCCGTGTTTCCCTTGATGAAGGTGTGGTCGATCAATGCAGTGGATCGTTCAAATGTTTCGGGCGGAGTATCGCCGGTGTTGAAGGTCCGGCCATTGATGGCAGCAAGAAAGTCTCCAGGCTGCGGATTTCCTACGAGCGACTTATCTATATAGATCGAGATCGTTCCGTCGGCATTGAAATTACTTGCCGCATCAGGCGGTCCAACCGGCTTTTCGGTGGGGAGTCCGATCACACCGACGACGGGCGGTATCGATTGCGTTTGCACAGTGCCATACTCAAAGGTGACGGCACTGTTTTGATCAGTCGTCATACCGACGAAGTACTGTTCGTCGGGCGTGGACGCTGAGTTCCATACCATCCTCCACCGTGAAGTAGCCGGTATCGTGCTTAGGTTGCTCACCTTCATTTGAAAGAGAAGCTTGCCCGGCTTCGAAGGAGGTTCAGCAACCGCAACGTAGTCAATGAGGTATTGCGGTGGTATCGGCGGAGTCGCCGTAGGCGTAGGAGTCGGTGATGGAGTGGGACCTACTGGAGGCTGTGTCTCGCTGCCTCCAAGCGCTTCCGGGTGACTCGGGAGGTTCCGATGAATAATCATTGCGGAACAAGTATCCCCAACGAACGGGGCAGCTATTTCGTCGTTCGCGCACGATGAACCGATCGAGTTGTTGGCGATTACCTTGTAGTAATAGGTAATGGTGGGATCAACGGCAGTCGTGTCATCGAGTTTGTTCACGTTGCCAGCGACTGTTGCAATGGGAGTCGGATTCTCACCGCCAGGCGTTGTGCCTCGAAGAATTTGATAACTCATGATCGATTGATCAGGACCGTTGTTGCCCGGATCAGCCTCGTTCCAAGCAAGATGAACGACTGGGCCGACGCGCTTTTGGGTGACAAATGGCATGCCTGGAGCCGAAATCGGGTTGGGCTGATTCCCCGACAACCGGCGTCCGCTTGATTGCCGTGCGATCGTCGCGGTCGCGCTATAGGTGTTGCCGGTAACTGTGGTCGAACCATCGGCGTTGACCGGCGCCTGCGAACAATCGCCGCCCGAACAGCCATTCACGTAACCAACTAGAACACGTCCGTCTTTGTCGACGGTCATGTCAAAGAAATCCAGAAGATTGCGATCGATCGGTCCGCCGCCGCCGCGAAGCAGACCCATGCGCTGCATTGGCAACGTCGGAGTTACGTCGGTGGTAGTCCAATGGGCGCCGCCGTCGAACGTTTCCGATACATAAAGATGCCATACACCGGTGTACCCATCGGCACTCGATCCTCCGGTTCCAGCCTTGGATGCGTAAAACGCTACAGCGGCACGACCAGCGTCGCCTCCCACTGCTGCAGGGAATGCCACATTGGTGAGCCCAAGTCCCGCGCCTACGTCGAAAATGTTGTCCCAAGTCTGACCCTGGTCACTCGAAATACCTACCGCGGCATTCGTGCCGCTTTGCGCGAAGAGACAATAGACCTTTCCGCCCACATCAATGCCCACCGCAGGATCATCGGTAGCGCCCGTGTTCGAGTCGCTGCTATTTTGAACCGGACGAACCGTCCAGGATATACCGTTGTCGGTTGAGACAACGACTGCGGTGTTGCCACCGTTTAAGAGCGGTATATTTCCGCAAGCGCGATCCGGAACATAAACTGTTCCGTCAGGAGCGACCTTCACGTGGCCATGCAAGCCTGTGCAGGATGACACCGGATAGATCGCAACGGACGCACCGTAAGTTAAACCACCGTCATCACTGCGCGAACAAAGCGCTGCCGCGACGTCCTGCGAGCAGTAGTAAACGGCGTGCGGATAAACTGGATTGATCAAGGGCGCATGATAGGGGCCGCCGCCGATTGTCTCGTGGTCAACGGCGGAACCAATTCCACCGGTCTGGTCCGGGATCCACGTCACGCCATCGTCGTCGCTGTGCGATATTTTGACCGTATCCGGACTGAGCAATGTTAGTTCAGCGGCGAATACTCGATTGGCGGTAGGACTTGTGTGATCCGTAAAGCCAATCGGGTCTGAATCAATGAATTGCGAAGTGGGCGCGCGTCGATTTACCCAAGTCGCCTTAGGATGACTTAGGTTGCAACTATCATCAAAGGTAACAAACTCGGTCTGGAGATCTGATTGAAAATTGACTACGCCCGTAACCCAGTTCGCTCCGACTGACGGCTCGCCCGCACCACGTCCCATATATTCTACGGTCACTCCGCCGGAGCTGAGCGCTGAAGCAGGAACGAGCACTCCGGGCGGTTCAAAGTTTTCGAAACCAATCTTCGGGCCCGTATCCTGGGGAGCAGGAAGAATTGCTGGCGCGCCGCTGGCACTTCGTGTCACCGTAAAAGGAATCCCACCGCGGTTTATTGTAGAGACAGGTGTTCCGGTAGTAGATGGCATTCCATCGACAATCGCGGTAGCGACTCCACCTGCCGTCAGCGCAACCGCGCCGTTCCAGTTAGTCAGCGTATGAGTACCAACGGGTACGCCGATGTTGCTCAGCTTTACGATGATCGTGATCGTCCCGTCTGGGGCGAAGTTACTCCCAGCTTCAGCGGAAACCGTTCCCGCCACAAATCGTCCATCAACCGCGCCACTGTTACTGGCGCCCGCTGAGTAGGCTTGGAATGTTGGTACTGTGCCCGTGGCATCCATGACCATTCTGACGCCGAAAACACTGCCCGCGGCCTCGGGCACTCCGTCTATCGTGAAGGTCGTATAATAAAAACTATCTGGTGTTAGCGGCACGCCGAGCGACTGCACCTTGATCGTGAAATATGCTTTGTCCGGATCGGCGCTGGTAGTGCACACCGAAGTGCTGACGATATCGTGGTTCGCCTGGTGGTCAGTCGCGTCGTTTGGTGTGTTGTCGCTGACCACGGTGGTAGGCGTTGTGCATCCGATCGGCGCGCTGACCGTGGCCAAGTTCGCCCCGCCGCCGTTCGCGGCAATAGATGCGGCCTGAGACTGCTTCGTTTTGTTGCTCTTACGTTGCGCTGATTGCGAATCAGTCGGCAAAAGTGCGACGGCTCCGAAGGTGAAACCGATAATAGAGAGAAGCGCAGTCAACGTGACGCGCCCAGTTAACGACGCAGAATGGGTCTTCATAAGCAATGGTTATGGAAGAATCGAGAAATCCCCTCCGCCTGGACGCCTCCCGTCCTGTGTTAAATTCTCAGCCGAGGCGCCCGGCGTGTCACGCCGGGCGCCGCGAGAATCGGAAGTGGTTAAGGCAACGCCGTTCCCGACTTGCTCTTCACGAGCGAAGTGTCGACCGCGTCGATAAATCCGTCGACGTTGACATCCTCGCGGAAATTCGCCAGACCAACAGCGTTCCCCGATTGCGATTTGGTCTGGCTGACGTCGATAGCATCGCAGAATCGATCCGCGTTGGTGTCGCCGGTGAGAACAGCCATTGGCACTGAAACATTTCCACTGTTACTGCCGCCAGTCACTCCAACCAGATTGACGCTGAGTGTTTGTGCGTTGCTCACGTTCGTCAGATTCACCGTCACTTGCGTGTTATTAACTGAGGATCCAGTGACGGACCCGGTTCCGCCCGAGCCCGGAGTCATGTTCGCGCTGGTCACCGTGACCGGCACGGCGAATGTGATGACAACGGTGTGATTACCCGATGCTCCGCCGAAGCGATCTTCGATTCCCGGCTGACCGAACAACGGGAGATTGACATCGAAAGTGCCGGCGTTTCCATGAGTCTTACGTGACACCGCGCTCACCGGCACGATCGCTCCGGTTGAGCACGTCGTGCCGCCGGTCACAGTGTATGTCGCCGCCGGATATGCATTGTCAGCCTGACCTTTGATGAACGTGTGATCCACGAACGCAGTCGACCGTTCGAAGGTGACCGTTCCTGGAGTGTCGCCCGTAATCGTCTTGCCGCCAATTGCGCCAAGAATGTCGCCCTGTTGGGGATTTCCAACCGCTGAACGCGGAACGGTCATCGTGATGGTTCCGTCGGTACTAAAGTTTGCCGTCGGCACTCCGGTTTTGGTTTCACCCAAAACGAGAACCGCCGGAACACCCGCATCCGCGAGCGTGCCGTACTCAAACGTGACCGCGCTGTTCTGATCGGTCTTCATGCCGATGTAATACATCTCGTCGCCGGTGCTGGCATTGAACCAATCCCAGGCGATTCGCCAGCGGCTGTTCGGTGGCAGCGTTCCCTGAAGATTTCCCACCTTCATCGTGAAGGTGAGATTGTTTGTCGCCGGCGCCTCCGATACTGCGACGTAATCGATCAGCAATGAAGACAAGGGTGGTGGCTGCCCGACGCCGCCTCCAGTGCTCTCTGGGTGACTTGGGTCGTTCTTGTGAATGATTAAGCCATTGCAACTGTCGCCGACATAGGGCGCGGCGATCTCGTTGTTCGAGCACGATGAACCGACGCTGTTGGTCGCGATCACCTTATAATAGTACGTCTTCGTTGGATCGCTCGCAGTAGTGTCCGTGTAACTGCCGCCGATTTGAGAACCTGAGACGGTGGTGAGAGGCGTTTCCGTACCCGGACTCGTTCCCCGCAAGATCGAGTAACTGTTAATCATCGAATTGCCGCTGTCGGATTCCTGCCAGGCGAGCTGGACCGCAGTACCAACGCGGCGCTCGGTAATGAATGGCATCCCGGGCACCGATGTTGATGATGTCGGATCCTTTGCCGCGATCATTCGCCGGCCGCTCGATTGACGAGCGATCGTCGCGGTCGCGCTGTAAGTATTGCCCTTCACCGCCGAAGTTCCGTCGAGCGCGATCGGCCCTTGTGAGCAATCGCCGCCGGCGCAGCCGTTCACGTAGCCAACAAGGACACGACCGTCGCGATCCACCGTGACGTCATAAAAATCGAGAAGATTGCGGACAGTATCAGCCCCGCCGCCGCGCAACACACCGCTGCGTTGCATCGGCATGAGTGGCGTCGCGTCGCTCGTAGTCCATGTCTTTCCGCCGTCAAATGTGTGCGCAACGTAAAGATGCCAGACGCCTTTGAAGTTGGCCGTGTTTGAATCTCCGGTGGTCGGACCCTGCGGAGTTGTCGATCCGTAGAACGTCACCGCCGCGCGATTGCCGTCGCCGGCTGTCGCCGCCGGGAAGCAAACGTTCTTTAATCCGTAAATGGCCCCGACATCGAACATGTTCTTCCACGTGTTGCCAAAATCATCTGAGATGGCAACGCCCGCTCCGACACCTGTGCCACCGCCGAAATTCGAGAACGCGAAATAAACGCGCCCGTTGCCATCGATCGTGACGGCCGGATCGTCTCCTTGTCCGATACTTGAAGGCGCAGCCGTATTCGTGCCGGTATCAACTCCGTGAACTGTCCAGGTCACTCCATTGTCTTGCGACACGACGACCGATTGCGCACCGTTGCAATCTCGGTTTGGCACATACGCCGTTCCGTCCGGGCCAACTTTAACGTGGCCGTGGAGACCGCCGCATGTCGCAACGCTATAAAGGGGCACCTGTGCGCCGAGCGTTAGACCGCCGTCGTCGCTTCGCGCGCAAAACGCCGCGCCAATATCTTGCGAACAATAATAGACGGCGTTCGGATAAATCGTTCCCGCCGGCGGCGCAGGAATCGGTGCGTGGTACGGACCGCCGCCGATACTCTCATGGTCGACCGCCGATGCCGGCCCTTGCGCTTGTTGCGCGGGAGTCCAGCCAACCGGATTCGTCATCGTCGGCAGACCGTCGCTGTCAGTGAATGAAATTTTGCACGTATCGGGACTGAGCAACGTCAGCTCTCCGGCAAACACGCGGCCGGTTTGTCGATCCGTGAAGCCGATCGGGTCGGAATCAACGGCCACCGAACTGGGCGCCGGTCGATTTGCCCAGACTGCTTTCGGAGTCGAGTTACACGTATCGTTAAAGGTGATGAACAGCGTTTCCAAATCGGATTGAAAATTCGCAACGCCTGTGAGCCAGTTACTCCCAACTGACGGCTCGCCCGCGCCGCGGCCGAGATATTCCACCGTCTTGCCACCGGAACTGGTAACCGTGACAGGCGTGAGCACGCCCGGCGCTTCGAAATTTTCGTAGCCGACTTTCGGCCCGGTGTCTTGCGGCGCGGCCGGCAGCGCACCGAAGTGCGGCGGATTGCCGCTTGGCGCGGTATCGTCATAAGTGAAAGTTCCGTTGTAGGTAAACGGCGCCATTGATGGCCCGGCCGGCGCTCCGCTCTCGCAGATCTGCACCTGGTACTCGCCCGCTGGAACTCCGCCCCCCGGCTGATAATTGTAAACTTCCGTTCCAACGCCGGTGTCTTCGGTGTGCAATGGGACGGGGTTCGGATCGGACCCGTAGAGCAACGTCATTTCCAAATCGTTCGTTTGCAGAGTGGCCGCCACTTGAACGACGATCCGCACCTGGCCGGCCGGGACTGTGAAATGGTGGCGCGGCGTTGTGCACGGAAAAACATGTACCGCATCATAAGTGCCGCTATACATCGCCGCCACCGGGCCGTTCGACAGAGTCGCTAATTGCGCACGCGAATGCGCGCGAGTCCGGGCCGCCGCATCGGTCAGACCAGCTACGGCGAGGACGAAACCGCACAGGACAAAAATTGTTGCGAGCGCGATGCGCGCTCCGTTGGAATGGGTTGAGTTAGTTTTCATAATGAACTTGGGCGTGGCGCAATCGGTGCCGGCGCGTCATCGAATTAATCGATAACCGTGGCCCAAGTGGATGGCTGTGGGGGCAAAAAGTTTTTACGGTTTGTGCGATGGAATCCGACACCAACGCGTTGAGACACCGCGCTTAATGCAACTTAAGCTCCGCGCGACCGCTAGAGCAGATGACCGAGCTTGGTCTTCTTCGTCTCGAGATATTTCTCGTTATGCGGGTTCGGTTCGCTACGAATCGGAACCTGCTCGACCATCTCCAAGCCGTAGCCTTCGAGACCGACGACTTTTTTCGGATTGTTGGTGAGGAAGCGAAACTGCCGCACACCAAGATCGAACAAAATTTGCGCGCCGAGTCCATAATCACGCAGATCGGGCGGCAAACCGAGCTTCGCGTTCGCTTCGACGGTATCGAGTCCTTGTTCTTGCAACTTGTAGGCGTGAATTTTCGCGGCGAGCCCAATGCCGCGACCTTCCTGGCGCATATAAACGAGCACGCCGTTGCCTTCTTCGGAAATTTGCCGAAGCGCCGCATGTAACTGATTTCCGCAATCGCACCGGCGCGAACCAAACACGTCGCCCGTCAGACATTCGCTGTGCACGCGAACGAGCGTCGGCTTGTTCTTGTCGATCTTGCCCTTCACCAGCGCGAGATGATGCATCCCGTCCACCACTGAGCGATAGAGATGCAAATCGAAATCGCCGTAGTCGGTCGGCAATTTCACAACTTGCTCCAGCTCGACGAGCTTTTCGCTTTTGCGACGATGCGCGATCAAACTTTGGATCGTGCAAATGCGCAGCCCGTGTTTTTTGCGGAACTCCATCAACTCGGGCAGCCGCGCCATCGTGCCATCGTCGTGTAAAATTTCACAAAGCACGCCGGCCGGTTGCAGTCCCGCCATTCGCGCAAGATCGACAGCTGCTTCGGTATGACCGGCGCGCCGCAGCACGCCCCCGTCTTTCGCGCGCAACGGAAAGACGTGGCCGGGCTGCGTGAGATCGTCCGGTGACGAGTGCGGATTCGCGACCGCCAAAATTGTCGTCGCGCGATCGTACGCGCTAATTCCGGTCGTAACACCGCGCGCCGCGTCGACCGAAACTGTGAAATCGGTCCGTTGTGCTTCGCGATTTTGCGTCACCATGCGTTGCAAGCCGAGCTGCTCCGCGCGCTCGTTCGAGATCGGCACGCAGATCAAACCGCGCCCATGCGTCGCCATGAAATTGATCGCTTCCGGCGTCACTTTCTCGGCGGCCATCACCAAATCGCCCTCGTTCTCGCGATCGGCGTCGTCGGTCACGATGACGATCCGTCCCTTGGCGATGTCGCTTACCACGTCGTCAATCTCATCGAACTGAAATGTCTCGGTCGCCTTCGTGATCATCGGCGGGAGAACAGTTTAGCGTTATTTCGCGCTGCTCGCCACTATCGCTTCCGGACGATACATGTCGCGATTGCTGCCTTGGAACTCGGCTTTGAGTTTCACTTTGAATTGCGAAAGATCGACAATGTCCCAGCGCGTGAATTTCCAGGCGCCGGACTTTTCGCGCGGTTCGTGTTCGAAGCCAACGATGAAATGGACTGCGTCGTCGCGCACTTTATTGGTCGCCACTTTCGGTTCGAAGTAAAACGTGCGAAACGAACTCTCGCGACTGCCTTGCGAGTAAAGCTTCGGATCTAAATAGTACACGCGCTTGCTGCTAAGATCGACAATTCGCAGATCGGGATAACCCGAGCGCTGCACTTTGCCTTCAGCGGTCGTCGGGAAATCGCAGTTTAATCCCGGAGTGGCGCCAAGCACCTCACGCAATGTGTCCTCGAAGTGACTGCTCACTTCATTGATGCGCGCTACGGCTTGAATCGGACTATTCGGTGCGTTCAAGCGCTTCATTGTTTCATCGCAGGCGGCGCTGATTCCTTTAACAACTCGGTGATCAATTTCATTCTTCGAATCGAATGGCAGCACTTTCTTTCCAGTGGTATCGAAAACGATTTCGCTCCATGGAATTCCCCGCAGTTGTCGATCCTCATCCAATAGCCAAGGGACCAACTGATCGACGGCGGACTTTTGCGTTTGCCCAATACACGTCGCCGCAAACCCGGCTACGCATAAGAACAGCCAGGCCCGGTTGATCATTGCCCAATTGAACCGGTGAGATTTTGTTAAGTAAAGCCCTGCAGCGCAATTAGCGGCCTCGTTCCCTAAAGAATTTTCTCGAACTTGGACTGTCAAAGGGCGTATTAACAGTTAGGCCGTGCAAATCTCCCCGTTGCGAAATCTCGTCGTCGTTGGAGCGCTCGCGCTACTTGGTGGGTGCAGTCTCATCGCGCACTACGACCAGGTCGCTTACGAGCACGCGACCAGCGCGAAGGTAGACACGCTCGCGTTGATGGACAAGGCGACCGGCAGCTACAGCGATCATCAGAAAGATGTCGATGCGTTAGTTGTCGAGCTCGACAAAGCGTACGAATACGACCGAGGCCGGGCGCTCAACAAAATAACCGTTACGCAATGGGACATTCTTCGAAATCCGAACGGAAACCTCGTCGGCGGCTTTTTGAAAATGTGGAAAGCCAAAGGCTCCCTGAGCGCGACGTTCGTCTCCGAAAAGAAAATCCAGATTGGAAAAGCGTTCGATCAGATCATCGCGCTCGAGAGCGGAAAACAGAAACCGGCGGCAGCAACCGAATAACTTATGGCTCAGAAGATCGACATCAACGGCATCCTCAAGACCATCGAAGATCAGACGAAAGCGCTGGCTCAACAAAAAATCAAAAACTACAGCCAGCAGGCTCTCGCTGATGTAAAAAGCACACTCCAGGATTCGAAGGACGATCTCGAACGCTGGGTGGGAGAGCTCGCGCGCGGCGAAATCGACAAAGACGAATTCGAAAGTCTGGTCCAAGGACAGCTTGACGTCGCCAAGATGCAAGCGCTCAAGCAAGCGGGCCTGGCCGAAGTTCAAATCGAAAGCTTCGTGAACGGTGTCATCGACATCGTTGTGAACGCCGCGATGTCAGCGATCCCCTGAAACCAGCGATGGACGCATTCTTAAAGACCCTCGGCTCACTGGTCATTTCGTTCTTATCTTTGGTCGCCGTTTTGGTCGAAACCTCGGCCGCGGCTCCAACCGGCGCACCACCGGCGCCGACTGCTTCATCTCCCGCTGAAGATGCGGCGAAAGGCACTCCAGCCGCAGAGAAAAAGGAGAGTACAAAAGCCGGCGCCGCATCGATTAGCAGCGCGCCGACCGCGACGCCTTCAGCTGAACCGTCCAAATCTCCGCGAGTGCCGCGAATTCGAGCGGGAGATCAGGTGACGATCGAGGTTTCTGATTTGGCAAAAAAAATCCAGCTGAACCCCGACGCCGCTAAGAACGCCAGGCTATTGCTGGATTGCAAACGTATCGCTGATGTGACCCCCGATTGCGTGACTGGCGACACAATCCTTTTTACGATTTCGCGAGAAACGATCGAGCAAGTTACGCCACGGACGAAAATCGTGCCGATCAATCTTATCTTTGAGGACGGGAAAACGGTCTCGGCCGTGCCCGACCATGTTCAGCTAGTGTTGATCGCGTACGATTGGCAACTAACTGTCGTCATCTGTGTTCTTGTTATTGGGGCATTCTTACTCTTCGTCTACGGACGCCACACTGATTTGCTGCGCGATGGCCATCCCCCGGATAAGCAAGCAGCCAAAACGAACCAAACCACTTTTAACTTGCTGTGGGTCCTTCCCGGCTTCAGCGAATCGATGCCGAAGAGAGATCAATTGTCGGCATACAGTTTGGCGAAAGTACAGATGGCGTGGTGGTCATTCATCATTTCCGCCGCTTTCCTGTTCATATGGCTCGCAGTAGGAGAGATTAATTCCATTACCAGTTCGACTCTCGTCTTATTTGGGATCTCCGTTGGAACAACTGTTGCAAGTCGGATGGTGAGTTCGAACAAACAAGCTACCGCACAAGATCTTAAGTCCAAGCAAGGCGGCCTAACGGACCAAGTGAATCAGCTAGAGGCTCAAGCTACCACCGCGGCGGCGACGCCAACTGCGAACGCCGTCGCTCTGACACAGGATCTGACGACGAAGAAGATTCAGCTCGACCAAACGCAATCTCAATTAGACCAGCTCACCGCCGAGCCAGATGACGCCAAGAGCAAAGGGTTTCTTACCGACATTATGAGTGATGAAAACGGTATCAGCATCCATCGCTTTCAAATGGTCGGCTGGACCGTAATCCTTGGGCTCGTGTTCGTGTTCGGAGTTTGGAGTAATCTGAAAATGCCGGAGTTTAGCGATCAGTTGCTGACTTTAATGGGCATCAGCTCCGGCACGTATGTCGCGTTGAAAATCCCGGAGAAGAAGTCCGTTGTTGCTTCCACATGACTTAAAACAACAACCTGACTAAGCATGGCGAAGAGCTCGAAGCCCACCAAATCAGGCGCCTCCAAACAGAGCGGCAACGTCCTGACCGGAGACGGCACGTGGCCGTTTCAAGCGACGATCGACGGCGAAGACATTGTCGTGAAGGACATCATCATCACTTGTTTCGGCGGCTGGGGTGGAGGCAATATCGCCGATCCACAGGACGACGGTGAAACAGCGAGCGGTGTAAACACAAAGAATAGGGCCGTCATCGGTGTCAGCATTGCCATGGACGGGCGCGACTTTGCCGCGCTCGCACCGAAAGAACATCGCGCACTGGACGGCGCGCCTATTCCGCGATTGCGCAACAAACAAGGGCTGACGGCATGGCACACCCAAGTCTTGGTTACAATCGACGGACTTAGTTACGCGCCGCCGGATGGAATAATTGATCTTGGTCCTGGTTTGCAGGCCTCGAAGGAGGACGAGCCGCACGCTCTCGATCTAACTCCCCTCGCGGCGCAACATTTCGCGGAAGGGATGTCGTTGCGCGAACTGGCGCGAAATTTTGAGAAGCGGGGAAGCTACCGAATCATCGGGGGCGCTAACCTGATTGCGGGGTGAAACGACCGGAACCGCTGGTCAAAATTATGCCGAAAATAAACACTCGCTCACAAGAATGGTACGGGTGGTTGCCGGATTTGCCCGACCATCGCGACCTCATGTATTCCGCGATCAAGCCGGCATTGCCGCATCTGCCGACCAAAGTCGATCTCCGCCCCAAATGTCCGCCAATCGAAAATCAGGGAAGCATCGGTAGTTGCACCGCGAACGCGCTCGCCGGCGCCCTAGAATTTCTCGAGCTCAAAGACGGCGCGCCACTTACCGATCTCAGTCGCCTCTTCATTTACTACAACGAGCGGGCGATCGAAGGAACGGTGAAGCAGGACAGCGGCGCATTTATTCGCGACGGAATCAAATCGCTCGCGAAGCAGGGAGTTTGTCCGGAGAAGGAATGGCCTTACAAGGTTTCCAAGTTCAAAACGAAACCGCCGGTCAAATGTTACACCGCGGCGAAGAAACATCAGATCACTTCCTACCATCGAATCGACTCGCTCGATGAAATGAAGACATGTCTCGCGGCCGGGTTCCCGTTCGTGTTCGGGTTTACGGTTTACGAAGCATTCGAATCCGCCGCGGTCGCCAAGTCCGGTGTCTTGAACCTGCCCGGACCGAGTGAAAAAGTGCAGGGCGGCCACGCGGTGATGGCGGCGGGTTACGATGACGCGCAACAACGTTTCATCATTCGCAATTCGTGGGACATCGATTGGGGCATGAAAGGTTATTTCACGATGCCTTACGACTATGTCGATCCGGCAAAAAATTTGGCCGATGATTTCTGGACAATTCGCGCCGCGGAAGAAGGTTAAGATTTTGGATCGAACTCAGCCGTGGCGGATTTCATTCTCAGCGAAAAGGACAATGGCGCGCTGGTTCAAGTGCCGCGCGGCTCGAAGGTAACGGTCGAGCTCGAGGAAAATCCGACCACGGGCTACCGATGGATCGTTAATGGCATCGACGAGATTTTTCTCGTGCCCGAAGGCGACGCCTTCCTCACCGGCGATCAGATGGGCGTGGGCGCCGGCGGCGTGCGCCGATTTTTCTTTCGCGCGAAGGGAACGGGCTGCACGTCACTAAGCCTGATCAATAAACGCGTCCGACAATCCGACGACGAAGCGATCGGCGTCTTCAAGCTCGCGTTGCGCATCGTAAAGTAGATCGACATCTTCGCGCTGCTGGCGCATGCGTTCGTCGCGGAATTGGTTATTGTGCTCCGCCAAGTGGCGGAAGTGATCAAAGAAGAAGTTGCGCCGGAGGAACACGTCGCTCCAAGCGGCGTCGGCGCGTTCATCGCGAAATTCACCGTGCTGAAAACCGCCAGGCGTGAGCTCTGGCTCACCTTCCTGATCAAGTTCCTGATCTACACCGCTTACTCAATCACCAACAAAACGATGGTGCTGTGGCTGTCGAAGGATCTCGGATTCAGCGATCAAGGCGCGGGAGCTCTAGTCGGCTGGGTTTGGGCGCCGGCAATGACAATCTTTACCTTGCTCGCCGGATCGCTGACTGACGCGATCGGGTTGCGCCGGACTTTTTTTCTGGGCGTCGCCATATGCACGTTCGCGCGCACCGTGATGGTGCTGACGATGAATCCAACGCTTGCCCTTGTTTGCGGCCTACTCCCGTTGGCAGTCGGCGAAGCGCTCGGCACGCCAGTGTTGCTCGCGGCGACGCGCGTTTATTCGACCACCGCGCAGCGTTCGATCTCGTTTTCGATCATCTACGCGCTCATGAACGTCGGCTATTTTGTGGCCGGTTACGTTTTCGATTTGATTCGGTCGCTTGATCTCCACCTGAACATCGCGGGTTTTCAACCGACGCCGCATCAGGAACTTTTCGGAATCAGTCTCGCCCTGGAGTTCGCGCTCTTTCCAACGATTTATTTCTTGCGCCGTCGCGCCGAACGCGAGCGACCGACTCAACCAACGATCCTGGCAACGGTTCGCGCGAGTGCGGCGGAAACGACCGATCTCTTTCGGCGTTTGCTCGGCCAATCAGGATTTTACCGGCTGTTGGTATTCTTTCTCTTCATCGGATTCCTCAAGGCAATCTTCCTTCAAATGGATTACGTGTTTCCGAAGTTTGGCGATCGCGAGATGGGATTGCACGCGCCGGTGGGCAAGCTCGCGGGCATCAACGCCATTCTCATTATCGTGCTTGCGCCGATTGTCGGTGCTCTCACCCAACGCATCGCCTCTTATCGCATAGTGATTATCGGCAGCGTCATCTGCGCGGCCGGAGTTTTCATCATGGCGTTGCCGGTGGATTGGTTCGTCCCGACGGCGAACAGTGCGCTCGGAAGCGCGCTGGGCCACGGTTATCTCCAGCTCACCGGCGCGGTTCATCCGTACTATATAATGTCTGCGTTCTACCTGACGGTGTTCTCGATCGGCGAAGCGTTTTATTCGCCGCGCGTTTACGAATACGCCGCTTCGATCGCGCCGCCTGGCCAGGAAGCGTCCTATGGCGCGCTTGCTTACATTCCGTTTCTGATCGGTAAACTTCTCATCGGCGCCAGTGGATGGCTGCTAGCGGCGTTTTGCCCGGAGTCCGGCCAATGTCGACCGGCGATGTTGTGGTTAATCTTCGCGCTGGCGGCCTCCGTTGCACCGATCGGATTGCTCGCTTTCCGCCGCTACATCCAAGTCCCCGAAGCAGGACGACAAAATTAAACAAACACAACAAGCCGTTGTCTAAATCTCACCGACATGATCCAATTGCCGAAGCGTCCTCCACCCTCCTCGCGCGGGATGTTGATCGTCTGCGCGGTGGTGCTTGTGGCGCTGCTGGCCGTTTTAATTTTCCTCAATCGCGCTCGCGCCCAAAAACCAAGTGACGCGGCTTCCCCATCGACATCTATGACAACTCCATCATCCACCAAAGAAACGTCGGCGAAACAATCGGCCGACGAACTGAAGAAGAAACTCACACCCGAACAGTACCGCGTCACCCAGCAATGCGGCACTGAACCACCGTTCCGGAACGAATATTGGGACAATCATCGCGCCGGCATCTATGTCGATGTTGTCAGCGGGGAACCGCTCTTCACCTCCGTTGACAAGTTCGACAGCGGCAGCGGCTGGCCGAGTTTCACCAAACCGATCGACAAGAACAACGTCGCCGAAAAGACTGATCGCACTTTCGGAATGGAGCGCACCGAAGTGCGCAGCGGCAAAGGCGATTCGCACCTCGGTCACGTGTTCGATGACGGACCGAGCGACAAAGGCGGACTCCGCTACTGCATCAACTCCGCCTCGCTGCGATTCATACCGGTCGAAAAGTTGAAGGAAGAAGGCTACGGCCAATACCTGCCGCTTTTCGAAAAGAAGAAATAACCGCGGGGTTGATCGCAGCGACCGCTGGCGGCATCTGGCTGCGCTCGAAAAAAAGGAGTGACTTTCCCCGCGCCTTTTTGCTTCATTCTCAAAGTAAGGCTGTGACGATGAACGGTAGCCGCATCCAGAGCAGCGATACCTCACGCATAAGCATTACCATCGGAATCATTGTGGCGGTGGTAATGACTGCCGTGATTCTTTACTTCGTGTTCTTTGCTCACAGCGTGAAGGAGCAAATGACCGGATTCGATCCGAATCGTCCGGTGCCGGATGACGCGACATTGCGCAAACGCCTCAACGCGGAACAATTTCACGTTGTCCGCGAGAACGGCACGGAAACGGCGTTCAAAAACAAACTGTGGGACAATTTTCGCCCCGGAATTTACGTCGACATTATCACCCGCCAGCCGCTCTTTTCATCGGCAGACAAATTCGATAGCGGGACCGGCCGGCCATGCTTCAACAAACCGATTTCCCCCGACCTGCTGACTGAGCAAACGGACAATACCAACCGCGTCGAGATCCGGGCCAAGTTGAGCAACGCTCATCTCGGGCATGTCTTTCAAGATACGACGACTCCGACTGGAAGACGTTACGCTGTGAATTCCATTGCGATGTATTTTATTCCGGCCGAAGAGATGGACGGCGCCGGCTACGGCGACTACAAATCATTGGTGCGGCAAGTCGCGACAAAATAAATCGCCGCGCCACGCACAAACCTTCCGTGCGCAACAGATATCCGTCGCTAAAGTGCGACGATGTCGATCCAGCGAGACGATGCGCCAGGGAAATCACGCGAGACGCTTGGCCTCGTCGCCGGGATAGCGTGTTTTACAACGTGGGGATTGATTCCGATTTACTGGAAACTGATCGGGTCCGTTCCGGCGACCGAAATTATCGCGCATCGCTTCGTCTGGACGTCCATCTTCCTCTCGATCCTCCTTAGCTGGCAAACGCGCTGGAACGAAGTCAGCGCCACGATCCGTTCGCGTCGCGCGCTGATTTATTGTCTCACTGGCGGAATCGCGATCGCATCGAATTGGTTTCTGTTCATTTGGGCGGTCAACATCGGACGCGTAATCGAAACCAGCCTCGGGTATTTCATGACGCCGCTGATGAACGTGCTTTTCGGCGCGCTTTTTCTTCGCGAGCGTCTCACCCGATTGCAACTCGTCTCCGTTTTGCTCGCGCTGCTCGGCGTTTTCAATCTCACTTTCGGATACGGCCGATTCCCATGGATCGCGGTGTGGCTTTGCGTTTCGTTTGGGCTCTATGGATTGCTTCGCAAAAAATCCGCCACCGCCGCGATCCCCGGCTTGTTCGTCGAGACGATTTTGCTCCTTCCGGTCGCGATTATTTTCCTGATTTATCTTCAACAATCCCACGCGCTCGTCTTCGGCCGCGCCGGCTGGTGGTTATCGATCTTGCTGGTCAGCACCGGCGTCGTGACCGCGTTCCCGCTTTTCTGGTTCGGTTACGCGACGCGCCATTTGCGCCTCATCACCATCGGGTTCTTGCA
>WNFR01000274.1_pt1 | contig 52007 bp, 44 predicted proteins | sample 5400221 | NCBI WGS metagenome assembly WNFR01 (sample SAMN13153357, study PRJNA577476) | soil metagenome | isolation source: 40 cm soil under Madrone tree | place: USA:California | collected 2016-06-14 | reverse complement strand
ATGGCCCCGGATGTCGGCCTCGTCGCGGGCGCCGCCGAGCGAAATGCGAACGTACGGCCGACCCATGGCGCGCGCGATCGACTTGGCGATCGAGGTCTTGCCGACCCCCGGGGGACCGACGAACAACAAGACTTGACCGCGCGCCTGCTTATCGTCTTCGTTGCCCTGCGCCACCGCGTCGGGCGAGCGCTGGCGCAACTGACGCACGGCGAGGAACTCGAGGACCTGATCTTTCACGTCCTTGAGACCGTAGTGATCCTGCTCGAGGATTTCCGCGGCCCGCTTCAAGTCGAGCGACTCCTCCGCCCGCTTGTTCCAAGGCAATTCCGCCATCGTCTCGAGGTAGGTACGGATCACCTGGGCTTCCATCGAGTCGCGGCTCGCCCGCTCCAGCCGGGAGAGCTCGCGGTCGACTTCCTTGCGCGCGGCTTCGGGGAGCTCGAGCGCCTCGAACCGCTTCCGCAGGTCCTCCACCTCGGTCCCTTCGTCCCCTTCGCCGAGCTCCTTGCGGATCGCCTTCATCTGCTCCCGCAGGAACATCTCACGCTGGCGCTCGCCCAGCTCTTCCTGGACCTGGGACTTGATGTGCTCTTGCGCGTCGAGCACGCCGATCTGCCGCTGGACGTGAATGAGGACACGCCGCAACCGATCCTCTACGGACAGCGTCTCGAGCAGCCCCTGGCGCTCCGCCGGCTGAATCTCGAGGTAGCCGGCCACCAAGTCGGCGAGCCGGCCGGGGTCAGACACCTCTTCGAGCACCTGACGGACGACGTCTTCGGGGAGGCCCGACTTCTGGCCTAATTCCGCGGCGCGCTCGCGCGCCTCACGGTGCAGACCGACAAACGCCGGATCACCGGTGTTCAGGGGCGGCAGGTCGTCGACCTCGTGGACCACAGCCTCGAGGTACCGGCCGTTATCCGTGTAGTGCAGCGCCGTGCCTCGGCGCTCGCCGTGCAACAGCAGCTGCACGCCGCCGAGTCCGCGCTGGATCTGGCTGATCTTGGCGATCGTCCCCGTCGTATACAGCACGTCGGGGCTGACCGTATCGATGTTCTCGCGCTGGGCCACCGCAAAGATGAAGCGGGAGTCGGTCTTCAGCGCCGCCTCGATGGCGCGCAACGTCGCGGGGCGTCCGGCGCCGACCGGCGTCGAGACACCTGGAAACAGCACGACCTCCCGGAGCGGGAGCACGGGGAGCGTCAGTCGTTCAGACATGGGCATAAACTCTAGTGAGGGTAAGCACACGCATGGTTCGCAGGGGCTTAAGCATCGTCCGTGCCACCACCAGAACGCTGCGCTGAGCACGCGCGTTCCGCGGAGCCGCGGCCAATAAGGCAGGCGCTGCCGAATAGCCATCGCGCGAGCGCCAACCCGGCGGCCGAACCGTAAGTCAAAAGGCGCTTACAGGTTGCACGCTCGTCGCCTCGCGGCTAATCTATCCGCGCGCACTTCACGCGACGCTCGATGAACGATGCTGCAGACAAGGCACTCGCCACCCGCCTGAGCCAGGCGCTCGGCAGCTCCTACACGCTCGAGGGAGAGATCGGCCGGGGCGGGATGGGTGTGGTCTTCAGCGCCCGCGACGAGCGGTTGAAGCGCCAGGTCGCCGTCAAGGTACTCCCGCCGGAGCTCGCGTTCCGGGAGGAGATCCGGCTGCGCTTTGTGCGCGAGGCCGAGACGGCGGCGCGGCTGTCGCACCCGCATATCGTGCCGATCCACTCGGTCGGCGAGAGCCCGGACGGGCTGGTCTACTTCGTGATGGCCTACGTGGACGGCGAGTCGCTCGGCGCGAAGCTCAAGCGGCGCGGCAGGCTGCCCCCCGACGAGTCGCGGCGGATCATGCAGGAGACTGCCGACGCGCTCGGGGCTGCGCACGCGTTTGGGATCATCCATCGCGACGTGAAGCCCGACAACATCCTGCTCGAGGGGAGTCGCGGCCGCGTCGTCGTCACGGACTTCGGCATCGCCAAGGCGCTGTCCTCGACGACGGGCGGCGCGACGCTCACGGCGACGGGTGTGGCGATCGGCACGCCGCACTACATGAGCCCGGAGCAGGCAGCGGGAGACCGCGAGATCGACGGGCGATCCGACATCTATAGCCTGGGTGTGGTGGCCTACCAGATGCTCGCGGGGGAGCTGCCGTTCCAAGCCCCCACGGTCCCCGGGATCCTGATGAAGCACATCACGGAGCGGCCGCCGCTGATCACCGACCGGCGGCCGGAGGTGCCCGAGGATCTCGCGGCCTGCGTGATGCGGTCGCTCGAGAAAGATCCGGAGGACCGTTGGCCGACGGCGGACGCGCTGCGGCGCGCGCTCGAGGCCCGAAGCGCCACCATGTACAAGCCGCGCCGCTCGGGCGGCCCCTCCCCCTCGCGCGGGATGCGGGCGCCACCGCCGCCCGCGCCGCCGTTGCCGCGGGGAGGCAGGGGACGGGCGTTCGATGAGCGGGCGCGGCGGCTCGACCGGATGCGTGACCGGCCGACGCTCGCGCCCAGCGGCGAGCCCGAGATCGTGCGTGATCTGCGGAGCCGGTTCGTGACCTGGGCCTCGGTATGCGGCTCGCTGTTCATCATCGACGTCGCCACAGGCAACCATGCCCCGGGCTTCTCAATCGTGGTCGCCGGCGTGTGGGCCGGTTGGAAGCTCGTACCTCGCTACGTGCGACTCTGGCACGCCGGTTACTCGTGGCGCGACGTATTCGCCCGGCCACCGGCGTCGGACGCGATCGAAGCGCGCCTCGCGGCGGGGGGGAGCCGCCCCATCGAGCTGCCGCGCGCCACGACCGACGAGTTCGGCGGCCAGGCCGAGCCGATCCAGCAGGCCCGCAGCGATCGCAAGGCGATCCTCCGGATCGTCGACCGTCTCCCCAAGTCGGAGCGGAAGCTGTTGCCTGATGTAGTCGCCACTGCAGACGCGCTTCTGAATCGGGCCGAAGACCTGGCCCGGACCCTGCACGCCATGAGCGAGACCGTGGACCGGGGCGCCCTGGCCCGCCTCGAGGAGAAGATCCAAGCGACCAAGCATCAGGGCGATCCCGGGTTGACCCGAAGGCCGCACGAAGGGGGCAGCACGGAGCGGGATCGTCAGGTGGGCCTACTCGAGCGCCAGCGCCAGGCGCTCACGGATCTCCTGACCAGGCGTCAACTGGTCGCGGACCAGCTCGAGTCGTGCGTGCTGGCGATGCAGAACGTCCGGTTCGACCTGCTCCGCCTCCGTTCCGCGGGTGTGGCGGTGGCCCTCGATGATCTCACCCGTGCCACGCAGCAGGCACGAGCGCTGTCGCGCGACGTCGACCACGTAATCGCGGCGGCTGGTGAGATCAAAGACGTGCTGGGCGAGCAAAGCGGCGCCTAGCGCGTCTCCCCACGGCGGCAGCGCTCGACCCAGGCTGGCGCGTCCACCAGCTCGATCCCGAAGTCGATCAGCAGCAGGAACTGCTCCGCCGCCACATCGCAGCGACCCACGCGCAGGGCGGCCACCGCGCGCAGCTCGTGAAGCTTGTACCAGCCGCTCCGGCCGGTGACCGCCGCCGCGAGCAGACTGTCCGCCGTCGCCGCCGGGCCGTTGAGGGTGAACAGCGACAGCGCTTCCGACAGCCACTCGCGCGGGTATGGATGGCGCAACGTCCCCCGCGCCGCGGCGAGCGCGGCGCGCGTCTCGGCCGCCGCCACGCCCCAGCGCCCCGCCCGCGCGTCCAGCGCCGCCAGTCCCGCGAGTGCCTCGGAGGTGTCGGTCCCGGCGGCGAGCGCCCGACCGAGCAGCACCCGAGCACGCGCCTCCTGACCGCGCCGGAGCGCTATGAGGCCGCTCAGCAGCATGGCCTCGCGGCTCTCCCCGGTCCGCAGCACCCGGGCCAGCGCCGAGTCCGCAAAGGTCGTGTCCCCGAGGCCCAACAGGATCGCCGCCGTGGCGGCAGTCCAGAACGGCTCATCCGGTTGCGCGCGGCGGACGGCGTCGAGATAGCGCAGACTCGCGGGGTCGCCCCGGCGCACCGCAAGCACCCGCGCGAACCGCAGCGGTGACGTGGCATCCAACCCCTGCGTCGCCGCCCGGATGTCCGCCAGTGAGTCGAACACGCCCTCGGTCCCGCGGCGATCGATGAAGCGGCGTGCCGCGAGAAACTCGAGGCGCGGACGATCGTCCCGGTGCACGATGGCCGGTCGCTCGAGCAGCCGGGTGACACCCGCTTCGCCGAGCAGAAAATGCCCGAAGTAATCCTCCGGCTGGTCCACACCGAGGTACTCTCGGCCCAGCACCTCCAGCGCGCCACGAGTCCCGACCAAACGTGAGAGCCACGCACGATCGTAGCGGAGCGGTCGGGGTGACCCGAGCACCATCACGTCCCCGGGCGCCCCGAACCACAGTTGCACGTGAGGGAACACGGCTCGGACGTTTCGGACGATGCCCGCCACGACGGGGAGGGGAAGCTGATAGAGCTGCACCCACTGGCAGAAGACGCCGTCGTCCGCGAGGCGGCTCCGCACCACGCGGAAGAACTCGGGCGTGTACAGCGTGGCGACGCCCGCGAGCCAGGGGTTGCTCGGCTCCGAGACCACGATGTCGTACCGCGTCGGATCGATCTGGAGCGCGCTGCGTGCATCGTCCACGATCACCGAGACGTTGGGGCGGGCAAGGGCGGTGTCGTTAACGTGCAGGAAGAAGCGATCCATCTCGAGCACGGCCGGCTCGATCTCTACCACCCGAACGCGCTGCATCCCCGGGATGTCCGCGAGGACCCGCGCGGTCACGCCGCTGCCGTAGCCCACCACGAACGCGGCGCGAGGCTGGGGCCGCGCCGCGACGGGCGCCAAGCCGGCGATGATCTGCGTATCCATGTCTCCGTAGTCGGACGCGTCCGCCTTGCCGTTCACCTTGAGCGCCCGGCCCGTGACGCCTTCCCAGACCGAGACCGTGGCGTTCCAGCCTTCCGCGTAGGCGAGCTGGCGGGATCCCCGGTGCGCCAGGAACTCGGTCACCGCGCGCGCGTCCATGGGACCGCGGGCGTAGATGCTGGGCCCCAGGTCGATGAGTCGCGTGCTCCAGCGCGGCGCGGCGAGGGCGACCACAAGCGCCAGGCTCGCGAGCGCGCCCGCGCCGAGCACCCGCCCCCTCAGCCGCCGGTGTTCGACCGACCGCTCGGCGATCCCGCGTGCCGCCAGACCGGCCAGGGCCAGGGCGGCGACCACGTTCACCAGCAGCCCCAGCCGAAGCGTGAGGTCCGTTCCGAGCGTCACCACCAAGACGAAACCGGTGAGCACAGCCCCGACGATGCTCCCCACGGTGTTGATCGCGTACGCGCGGCCCACCTCGCCCCCACCCGCCGCGTGGCTCTCCGCCACAAGATCGGTGAGTAGCGGGAAGGTCATCCCCATCCCGATCGCGGGGATCAGTACGACGGCGCCGACGGCGAGGCCCATGGCGAGGAGGCGCTCGGTGGCGCCGAGCGAAGGTATCTGGAACACGGCGATGATGTAGCGCGGCAACAGGCCGAAAATGAGGAACAGCAGGCCGGCGCCCGCGGCGGTCAGCGCCTGGGCCCCGGCCGCGGCGGCCGCCGTTTCGCTGGGGACCGCACCGCGACGGGCCACGATGGCGCTCCCGATGCCGATGCCGAGCAGAAACACCAGCAGCACGAGCGTGAACGCGTACGTGGACCCCCCGACGATCATCACCAGCACGCGGGTCCACGCAATCTCGTCGAGCAGGGCGGCGAAGGCGGTGAGGCCGAGCAGCACCACGGCCGCGCGGCGCAACGTGGAGCCAGCGTTTTCCCCGGGCTGGCGCCCGGGGTCAGGAAACCCGGGGGTCGGCGGGGCGATAGCCTGACGGCGGGCAAGGGCAATGGCGCCTACCCCCAACGCCAGGTTGACGGCGGCGGTGCCCCACAGGCTGGCTCGCACGCCAATGAACTCGATCAGGAAGAAGCCGGCGAGCGCGGTTCCCACCACCGCGCCCAGCGTGTTGAGCCCGTATAGCAGTCCCAGGGAGCGCTGCAGCTCCGCTCGATCAGCCCCGGTGAAGGCCCGAGTGAGGACCGGGAGGGTGCCGCCCATGAGGGTGGTCGGGATGAGCAGGACGGCGCCGGCGAGGGCGAAGCGGAGCGCCACGCTGGCCGCACCATCGAGCGCGAGCGCCGCCGCCGTGCCGACATAGATACGGTGGGCGAGGGCCAACACGAGGGGGGACGCGAGCCCAAACAGACCGATCGCGATTTCGAGCCAGCCATAGAGTGCCGCGGGCCTCTCGTGGCGGTCGGCCCGGCGGCCGAGCAGCCAGGCGCCGAGGCCCAGGCCGCCCATGTAGGCGGCCACCACCGTCGTCACCGATTGGATGGTGGAGCCGAACGTCTGATAGAGGACCCGGACCCAGAGAAGCTCGTATACGAGCCCCGTCGCGCCGGACAAAAAGAAGAGAAGACTGTAGGCGCGGGCCGCGCTAGAACGCATGCAGGTCGCGCATGGCCTGCGCGAGATCCTCCACTTGGGGCAGGATGAAATCTTCGAGCTTGGGCGCGTAGCCGACGAACGTGTCGGTCGACGCCACCCGCTTCACGGGCGCGTCCAGCCACGAGAAGCACTCGTCGGCGATGCGGGCGGCGATCTCGGCGCCGTAGCCCCACGACTGCGCGTCCTCGTAGGCGACGAGCACCTTGTTCGTCTTGGTCACCGACGCCCGGATTGCCTCCCAGTCGACGGGCGAGAGGCTGCGCAGGTCGATCACCTCCACACTCACGCCGTCGCGCTCCTCGAGCTCTTTCGCGGCGATCAGCGAGCGCTGCACCACGGCGCCGTAGGTCACTACCGTGAGGTCCCGGCCCTCCCGCACCACCTTCGCTTTGCCGAACGGGATCATGAAGTTCGGTCCGGGATTGGGCGCCTTGTTGTACGTCTGGCGATAGAGGTGCTTGTGCTCGAGGAAGAGCACGGGGTCGTCACACCGGATCGCCGTGCGCAACAGCCCGTTGGCGTCGAGTGCGGTGCTGGGGCAAACCACGCGCAGCCCTGGAACGGCGGTGAACACCACGGCGCCGGTCTGGGAATGGTAAATCGAGCCGCCCTTCAGGTAGCCCCCGTAGGTGACGCGCACCACGACCGGGCTCGAGAAGGCGTTGTTGGAGCGCCACCGCATGGTGGCGAGCTCGTTGCGCAGCTGATGATAGGCGGGCCAGATGTAGTCGAAGAATTGAATCTCGACCACCGGTTTCAGGCCGCGGGTCGCGAGGCCGATCGCCCGGCCCACGATGTTCGCCTCGGCGAGGGGTGAGTTGTAGACCCGATCGCTCCCGAACTGTCGCTGGAGCCCCCATGTGACCTTGAAGACACCGCCCTTGCCTTTCACGTGCTCCAGGTGCTGCTCGCGGCTGACGTCCGCCACGTCCTCGCCGAACACCACAATACGTGGATCACGCGCCATTTCGTCCTTCAGACACGCGTTCAGCAGGTCCACCATCGTCGTGGGATCGCCCCCGAACCGCGGGTCGTCCTCCGTGTCGAACTGCTCGGAGGTGGGATCGACCTCGGGCGAGTACACGTACAGCAGCGCCGTCTCCGGCTCCGGTTGGGGCGAAGCCAGCGCCATGTCGGCGGCGACGACGACTTCCTCATCCACCTGACGCTTGATGGCCTCGATCTCGGCCGCGGTCGCCACGCCGTCGGCGATCAGCCGCTTGGGGAACAGGGTGAGGCAATCGCGGCGTGCCTCCTCCTCCCGCTCCTTGGGCGGCTTGTACAGCACCTCGTCGTCCGAGAGCGAGTGCGAGTAAGGCCTGGTCACGTGCGCGTGCACCAGGGCGGGGCCCTTGCGCTGGCGGACGTACTCCGACGCCCGCAACAGCACGTCGTAGGAGACGACCGGATCGCAGCCGTCTACTTCCTCGACGAGGAGGCCGGGGAAGTTCCGCACGAGCTTCGACACCGAGCCGCCCGCGGTCTGTACTTCCACCGGCACCGAGATCGCGTACTTGTTGTCCTCAATGAGGAACAGCACGGGCAGCTTGAGGTTGCTGGCGCTGTTGAGGGCCTCCCAGAACTCCCCTTCGCTCGTCGTGCCATCCCCCACCGAGACGTACACGAGCTCGTCGCCGTGGACCGGTTTCTCGGCGATCGCGTCGATCCGGTCGTAGCGGAGCCACGCCTCCGCGCAGCCCACGGCCTGGAGCAGCTGTGTGCCGGTGGGGCTCGACTGACTGACGATGTTGAGCGCCTTGTGGCCCCAGTGGGAAGGCATCTGGCGGCCCCCCGAATTGGGATCCTCGGCCGCGCCGACCGCGGAGAGGAGCATCTCGGTGGGGGTCATCCCGAGGCTGAGACAGAGCGCGCGGTCGCGATAGTAGGGATAGAACCAGTCGTACGCGGGGCGAAGCGCCTTGCCCGCCGCGACCAGGACCGCCTCGTGGCCGGCACCCGAGATCTGGAAGAATATCTTGTTCTGACGCTTGAGCTGGATCTCCTTGTCGTCGATGCGCCGCGACAGGAGCATCAGCCGATACATATCGAGCAGGTCGGCCTTGGACAGGGATTTGGCGGCCCGGGGGCGGGGTTGAGCGCGCGTCGCCATGGGACAAAGATAGTCTACTTCGGCCCGCTCAAAAGCTCCGGGAGCCGGGTTGTATGCCGGCCTTGTCCGCCGGGCTCTTGGACATGACCGACCGCGCCGAGCAGCGCGATGAATGAAAGCAGTGTCCACGCGCACAATGGGGGCATTATGGCGCAAGTGGCGTGCTAGGCGCCCGCCGACTCATATTCGTGTCCATGAACGTCGCCGCGCAACAGACGGTCCTCCGACATTTCACCTACGGCCTGTACGCGCTGACCGTGAAGCGTGAGGGCGATGAGCACGGCATAACCGTCAACTGGGTCAGCCAGGCCTCGTTTGACCCTCCCATGGTGGTGGTGGCCGTCGAGAGCACGTCGACGATGATCGAGCTGATCCGCGACGCGCATCACTTTGCCATCAGTGTGTTGCACGACGGGCAACGTGACCTGGCGGACAAGCTGGGGCGGGGCTCGGCGGGTGCCTCGCCGAAGCTCAAGGGAATCAAGACCAAGCCGGGGCCGATCTCCGGTGCGCCCGTGCTCGCCGAGGCGCTCGGCTGGGTGGAGTGTCGTGTCGTCGCAACGCTGCCGAGCGGAGACCATACGCTGGTTCTGGGTGAGGTGGTCGAGGCCGGCGTTGAGCACGAGGGAAAGCGACCCCTCACGCTTCAGGAGGCGGGGCTCAAGTACTCCGCCTAGCGTCGGTAGACCATCTTGCCGCCCACAATTGTGTACCGCACGCGCGCCCGATCGAGCGAATCGGTCGGCATCGTGAAGAGATTGCGGTCCAGCACGACGAGGTCCGCATCACCGCCGCGTGCGAGGGTGCCCCGCTTGGCCTCATCGAAGGTCGCGTAAGCGTTGCCCGCCGTGTACGCCCGCAGCGCCTCTCCTACCGAGATCTTCTGCTCCGGCACCCACCCGTCCGGGTTCTTGCCGTCGAGGGTGCGGCGCGTGACCGCCGCGTACACGCCGAGGATCGGATCGAGCGGCGCGACCGTCCAGTCCGACCCAAATGCGAGCCTGCCGCCCGTGTCGAGCAGCGTGCGGAACGGATACGTGGTCCTGATGCGCACCGGCCCGATGCGCTGCTCCACCCAGCGGCCGTCATCGATGGCGTGATAGGGCTGCACCGAGGCTATCACGCCGAGCTTTCCGAACAGCGGAATGTCCTGCGGGCGCAGGTGCTGGGCGTGCTCCACCCGGAAGCGCCGATCACGCGGCCCGTGTGCCCTTGCCACGCTATCGTAGATCGTCAATAGGATAGCGTTGGCGCGGTCACCGATCGCGTGGACGGCGACCTGCAAGCCCGCCGAGTCGGCGCTGCCGATCCAGCGGCGCATGTCCGCCTCCGGGTGCTGCAACAGCCCGTTGTAGCCGGCCGAATCGCTATACGGCTCGAAGAAGTACGCGGTACGAGAGCCTGCAGAGCCGTCCATGTAGCCCTTGAGCCCGCCGATCTTCACCCAATCGTCGCCGCGGTTCGAACGACTCACGGTCTCGGCGACTGCCCGCCAGGAATCGAGCGGGAAATACAGCGCCGCCCGCAGCGTGAGCCGGCTCGCCCGTTCGAGACGGCGATAGCTCGCAAGATCGGCCCACGACGCGGACACGTGGGCGGTGGCGGTGACACCGAGCGAGGCGGCATAGGCAAGTGCACGGGCGAGGGCCGAGTCACGCTGGGCCGGCGACGGCTCGGGAATGGCGCGGCCGATGAGGTCGAGCGCGCGGTCTTTGAAAATGCCGGTCGGCTCTCCCGTCCTCGCGTCCCGCAGGATCTCGCCACCGGAGGGGGTGGGGGTGTCCTTCGTGACCGCCGCCGCGCGCATCGCGGCGGCGTTGGCCAGCGCCTCATGGCCATCGACCCGACTCACGAACACCGGGTTGGCCGGCGTGACCGAATCGATCCACCCGTGCCGCGGCAGCGGCTGACCGGGCCAGAGCGTGTGGTCCCAGTCACCGCCCGTGATCCATTCGCCGGGCTTCAAGGTCTTGGCGTATTCCTTCAGGCGCCGGACGAGCTCCTGCGGGGTCGCGGCATCGCGCAGGCTCACCGACGCGAGCTGGAAACCGCCGTCGATGAAGTGGGTGTGCCCGTCGGTGAAGCCGGGCAGGACGAGCCCGCCGTCGGCCTGAATTAATTGGGTCTTGGGGCCCGCGTAGTGTCCGACTGCCGAGTCGGTGCCGATCGCGAGGATCTTGCCGTCGGCGAGGGCAACCGAGCCCTTCTGGGGTGTCCCGGTCGAAAGGCCAGTCCAGACCATGCCGCCGGTGATGATGATGTCCGCCTTCCGGCCGCACGCGGCGAGGGTCAGGCAGAGGAGTCCCAGACACAGGCGTCGGCGCATGCGGTTCCCTCAGCGGAGCTTCGTGATGCGGTGGATGGTCTCGAGCGCGGTGATCGGGTCGGTTCCCGCGGTCTTCCCGGGGCCCGGGTCGGTAGCTGGCGGGAGGGACGCGAGGCCATCGCGGATGTCGAGCAGTACCTCGAGCAACAGCTGTTCGCGCTGGTAGGCGGCGTCGAGATCCGCCATGCGCACCTGGTCGCTGGCGGCCTTCGCACGCTCGTAGGCCTCGCGGTAGATGGACTCGAGATTGCCGAGGACGCGGTCGCGGGAGCGGGGCATGGGGAGAAAATATAGAGGCGACGGCCTGCCGCCGCCTTCTAGACCGCCCGCACTACCAAGCCGCTCGGCACCTTTGGAACGAAGTACGTCGACTTGGGCGGCATGACGTCCGCCGCGTCCGCCACGGCGAACACGTCCCGCACTTTCGTGGGATTGAGGATGACCGCGGCGGCGGCCCGACCGTTCCTGACCGCGTCGAAGGCCGCCCGCGGATCGGGCGTGTAGGCGAGCGACGGCGTCGCGGTGCCCGCCCCGAGGATGCGTTGCACGACGAGTGACTCGATCCGCGCCACATCCAGCGCGCGGATCGCAGGGGTCTTCCCCAGGTCGGGGACGCCGTCGAGCGCGGCGTCGCTCTTCAAGACCAGGCTGACGTCGTAGGCATCGGGGAACGCCACGATGCACGCGGTGCGCTCGCGCCCGAGCTCGGCCAGGCGCTCGACCCGGTCCATGCACGGCGCCACCCGCCCGACGTCGAACCACTCACGCCACGCCGCGACCAGCTTGGTCGGTTCGCGCGCCGCGCCGAAGATGATGCGGTGGGTGGGGAGGATCGTGAGGCCGGGATCGCCCGCCGACACGATGAAGGAGAGCACACGGTCGGCGCGCGGCTGCTCCCGAGCAAAGGCCACCGCGGTCTCGTAGCGGTGATGGCCATCGGCGATGTAGAGCTGGGCCCGGCCCGCCAGCCGGGCGAGGTCCGCCGCCTGATCGCCCGATACGACCCAGAGGCGGATGCCAACGCCGTCGAGCTCCGCGCGCGCCGCCGGCGCGCCGGATGCCCGTTTCACGAGGGCCTGCGCCAGCATCCGGTCGGGGTCAGGCGCGAGCAGGAAGATGGATTCGAGGTTCGCAGTGGTGGCGCGCAACAGTGCCAGCCGGTCGGCCTTGGGGGCCGAGTGCGTCTGCTCGTGCGGCCGCACGCGCCGCGTTTCGAACGGCTCCGCGCGCACGGCGGCCAGCATCCCGATACGGGTCCGCCGCTCGCCCGATGGCACCGCGTAGTCCTGCGCGACGACGTACACCGACTCCGCGGGGTCGGGTCGTACGACGCCCGCCTCCCGCCACGTCCCGAGCAGCCGCGCAGCCAGCGCGTAGCGGTCTCCGCCCCCGCCCGCCCCAGACGGCGCTTCCGGGAGAATGAGATGCACGATATTGTGAGGATCGCGCGCCGCGTAGCGTGCGCGGTCCTCGCTGGAAATGACGTCGTAGGGGGGCGCGATGACGGCGCTCACCTCTTTCGCGGCGTACCGTTCCCCGCGGAACGGCGCCACCAGCGGCGGCAGCTCGGCATTCACGATTGCCCGGAGCCTCCCGTGTCCCTGCGCGAAGCCCAGGAGACGGTCGATCGGTGGATCGGCCAATATAAAGAAGGATACTTCCCCCCGCTCACCAACCTCGCCCGGCTCACCGAAGAAGTCGGTGAGCTGGCGCGGGAGGTGAACCACCGGTTCGGGGAGAAGACGAAGAAGGTGGAGGAGCCGGAGGGCTCGATCGCGATGGAGCTGGCCGACATCCTGTTCGTCGTCATCTGCCTCGCCAACTCTCAGGGGATCGACTTGGACGACGCGTTCGCGGAGATGATGCGAAAGGTCACCTCCCGCGACGCCGATCGCTGGACCAGGAAGGCACGCTGACTTCCTCGTAAATCCGCTGGTAGGACACGAGACGATCGGGGTCGAACGCGCCTCGTTCCGCCGCCTGCCGCACTCCGCACCCCGGCTCGGCGAGATGCCGGCAGTTATCGAAGCGGCATTGGTCGAGGAAGGGCTGGAACTCGGCGAAGTAGGCGCCCAACAGCTCGGGATCGATTCCCCACGTGCCCACCTCCCGCAAACCCGGCGTGTCCACCACATACCCCCCCGTGGCCACGGGCACGACGAGGGCGGCGCGGGTGGTGTGCTTCCCCGTACCCCACTTCGCACTGATCTCGCCGATGCGGAGGTTCAACCCCGGGTCGAGCGCGTTCAGGAGGCTGGACTTCCCGACGCCCGATTGACCGGCGAGCACCGACTCCCGCCCGCGCAGAAGATCGCGCAGGGCAACCAGGCCCTCCGGCTGCTTCACGGAGGTGCCGAGCACCTGGTAGCCGGCCGGCGCGTAGCGCCGCTGCAGGGCGTCGAGCGCGGTCCGGTCGAGGTCGATCTTGTTGAGAACGAGCACGGCAGGGATGCGGTTTGCCGCGGCGATCACCAGGAATCGATCGAGCATCCGAGGGCTCGGCTCCGGACTCCGGGCCGACGCGACGACCACGACCTGGTCGACGTTGGCGGCGATCGGCTGCGCCCGGGGCGCCCGCTCACCGGCGGCGCGGCGCGCGAGCACGCTTCTGCGCGGCCGCACGGCGGAGATCGTGGCGTGCCCATCCGCCTGGAGCTCGAGGTCCACCACATCTCCCGCCACCACGCGGTCGTCGTCCCGGTGTTTGAGCTTGCCGCGCAGCACGGCGACAACTTCGCCACGATCCGTGTGCACACGATAGGCAGAGCCGGTGCGCACCAACACAACCCCAGTGGTGGTCACACCCTTCCCTGCCCTTCAATGCAAGCGTCGAGATGCTGCTTCACGTCCTGCAGGGTCAGGGCGAGCAGCGGGGTGAGCGCGTCCGCGGGCGTCGCGCCCCGGAACAGGTAGTCCGTCTCGAGATGGCCGACCGGACGATCTCCCGCGTCGGACCAGCGCACGAACAGCAACGCCGCACCGTAGCGGCCCTGGGCGTCCGGCGCATCGTCCACGTACGTCCCCACGGAGTACGATTGGCCGTCGCTCCCGGAGAACGCGGGGGCGCGCTCGTGCGCTCGCTGATAGCCGCCCAGGGTGCCGTCCGTCAGCTCCGTAGAGACTCCCGCACCATGTTGCCGACCAGAAACGCCACGTTGGCCGGCCGCTCGGCAAGCCGGCGCATGAGATAGGGATACCACTGGGTGCCGAACGGGACGTAAACGCGCACGTTGTATCCCCGGCGCCGCAGCGCGAGCTGCAGGTCGCGCCGCACGCCGTACAGCATCTGGAACTCGAAGCGCGGGGGCTGGATGCCCTTGTCACGCGCGAACGCCCTGGCGTGCTCGATGATGCGCGCATCGTGGGTCGCAATGCCGGGATAGTTGCCCTTGAGCATCAGCCGCTCCATGCAACGCACGTACGTCGCGTCCACATCGCGCTTGTCGGGAAAGGCGACCGTGTCCGGCTCCTGATACGCACCCTTGCACAACCGCACACGGGCTCCGAGCGCGATCATCTGGTCCACATCCTGCTCCGTGCGCCGCAGGTACGACTGCAGCACCACCCCGACCGCGTTCCCGAACTCCGGGTAGAGCGTGCGCTTGAAGAGCTGCAACGTGCGCTCGGTGTAGTCGGACTGCTCCATGTCGATCCGCGCGAAGGAGCCGTGCGCCTTCGCCCGGGCGATGATGGCGCGCATGTTGTCGCCGCACAGCGCCTCGTCGATGTCGAGGCCCATCTGGCTGAGTTTCACCGAGACGTTGGCATCGGCCCCGGCGGCCCTGATCCGGTCGAGCGTTTCGAGATAGGTGTCTCGCGCGGCCTGTGCCTCGGCGGCGCTGTGCACCGACTCGCCCAGCAGGTCGAGGCTCGCGGTGAGTCCGGCGGCGTTCAGGCTCTTCAGCGCCGCTACTCCCGAGTCCACCGTCTCCCCCGCGACGAAGCGCGCGGCGAAGCGGCGGGCCAACCCGTTGCCGCGGATGAACCGGAAGACCCGGGATTGCTCGCTGAGCCACAGCAGGCCGGCGCGGAGCATCAGGTACTAGGGCTAGGGGCTAGGGGCTAGGGACTAGGGATAAAACTTCGAGTTCCCCTGCGCCTGGTCGCGGAGCAGATCGGACGGCGCGAAGCGGGCGCCGTAGCGCTCGGCGAGCCGCTCGAGCTCGCCCACGATGCGCGCCGCGCCGAGGTCGTCGGCGTGGCGCAGCGGGCCGCCGCGGAACGGTGGGAACCCGAAGCCGAAGATGGCGCCGACGTCGCCGTCGCGGGGTGTGCGCACGATCCCGTCCCCCACCGCGCGCGCGGCTTCGTTCAACATCACGAGGACGAGCCGTTGGATGATCTCCGCGGGTCTGGGGCCCCCGTTGGGATGGGTGCCGATCACCTCGTACACGGCTGGATCGACGCTCCCTTTCTTGCCGCCCGCGTACTTGTAGAATCCCCTTCCCGCCTTCCGGCCCAGCCGGCCGCCCTTGACCATGTCGGCGAACGCGGGCACGGGCGCGAACCGCTCGCCGAACGCCTCGTGCATCACCCCGACCACCTTCTCCCCCACATCCATTCCCACCTCGTCCAACAGCGTGATCGGTCCCACGGGGAAGCCGAACTCGACCATCAGCCGGTCGATTTCTTCGATTGCCACGCCTTCGACGAGCAGATGACCCGCCTCATTCATGTAGGGCGTGAGAATCCGGTTGATCCAGAATCCGGGACTGTCCTTCACGACGATAGCGGTCTTGCCCATGCGGCGGCCGAACCCGACGGCGGTGCTGACCACTTGCGGCGCGGTACGCGCCGACGGAATTACCTCGAGCAGCGGCATCCGGGCGACCGGTGAGAAGAAGTGCATCCCGACGACCTGCTCCGGCCGGGTTGCCGCCTCGGCGATCCGGTGTATCGGGATGGTCGATGTGTTGGACGCGAACACCGCGTCGCGGGCGGTCGCCGCCTCGACCTCGCGCAACACCTGCTGCTTGACCTCGAGATCCTCGAACACCGCCTCGATCACCAGCTCGGCGCGGCCGAACCCGGTGTAGTGATCACTCCCCGAGAGTAGCGCGACGAGCCGGACGTGCTCGTAGGGCGTGATGCGGCGGCGCTTGAGCCGGTCGTCGAGAATCTCGCGCGCGGCGGCCAGCCCCTTCGCGACTCGCGGCAGGTCGGCGTCCTTCATGCGTACGTCCACAGCTGCTTGGGCGATCGCGGTGCCTGCAATGCCCGACCCCATGAACCCCGCGCCGACGACGCCGAGGCGGCTCACGACGGCAGGAGGGGGTGGGTTGGGGATCCCAAAGTCTTTCTTGAGGGCGGTGGTGGCGAAGAAGATCTGGACCAGCTTACGCGAGACGTCGGTGACGGCGAGCTGCCCGAACAGCTGCGCCTCGCGCTTCAGGCCCTCCGCCATGCCGTGTTTGAGCCCGTGCTCCACCGCCTCCAGCGCGGCGAGCGGCGCGGGGTAGTTGCCGCGCGTCTGCGCGAGCACCTGCTTCCGAGCGGCCCGGAAGACCAGCCGCCGACCCAGTGGGTTGCCGTCGAGCAGCCATCCGCGGAAGCCGCCTGGCCGCCTGCGCCGGGGGCGCCACTCGCCCGCCATGCGCTGCGCCGCGGCGATGGTGACGTCTTTGAGGATGGCGGGGTGCACGAGCTCGTCGACGATGCCCAGACGGAAGGCCTTCTTGGCGCTTTCGACCTTGCCGGCGAGGATGATGTCGAGCGCCGCGCTGGCGCCGATCAACCGGGGGAGTCGCTGGCAGCCGCCCGCCCCTGGGAGAATACCAAGCTGCACTTCCGGGAGGCCAAGCTGGGTCCGAGGGTGATCCGAGGCCACGCGGTACCCGCAGGCGAGAGCGAACTCAAGCCCACCGCCGAGGCACGCGCCGTGGATCCCGACGGCAATCGGCTTGGGGAAGCGGGCCACACGCCCCAGCATCTCCTGCCCCTCCGCCGAGAGCCGCTCGGCTTCCGCGGCGGTGGTGAGCCGGACGAACTCCTCGATGTCGGCCCCTGCGATGAAGTTCTCGGGCTTCCCGGAGAAGAACGCGACGGCCCGCACGGCGGTGTCGTGCTCCAACGCGTCGAACGTCGCGAGCAGGTCCTGCTTCACCGCGGCCGAGAGTTTGTTTACCGGCTCACCCTTCAGGTCGAAGGTGACGACGGCAACGCCGTCGTCGGCGAGGTCCCAGGTGAGCGCCGCGCCGGGAGCCATCAGCGGCGCTCCAGCACCATGGCGAAGCCCATCCCACCCTGTGCGCAAATCGACAGCAGACCGAACTGCACATCCCGGCGGGTCATTTCGTTCGCGAGCGTGGTGACGAGCCGGGTGCCGGTCGCGCCGAACGGATGGCCGATGGCAATGGAGCCCCCCATCACGTTGATGATGTCCTCGTTGATCTCCCAGCCCAGCGCCTCCCATCCCTGCAAGTTCGAGAGCACCTGCGCGGCGAACGCCTCATGCACTTCGATCACCCCGAGGTCCTCCCACTGGATACCCGCGCGCTCGAGCGCCTTAGGGACGGCGAAGATGGGCGCCTGGAGCAGCTGCCACCCGGGATCCACCGCCGCGACGGCGTAGGAGCGGACGTAGGCGAGCGGCGTATAGCCGTGCGCGCGCGCCGCCGAGTCACTCATGAGGAGAACCGCGGACGCCCCGTCGGTGAGCGGCGAGGAGTTGGCGGCTGTGACGCTGCCGTAGCGTCGGTCGAAGACCGGCTTGAGCTTGCCCATCTGCTCGAGTGACGTATCCCGGCGGATCCCGTTGTCCTGGGTGACCACGCCGTCGCCCGCGCGCCCCCCCCGAGGGGGTGGGAACCACGGCACGATCTCCGCCGGGATACGCCCGTCGTCGGTCCCCCGGGCGGCGAGCTCGTGGCTCCGGAGCGCCCAGCGATCCTGTGCGGCTCGGGCGATGTGGTTCTCCTTGGCCATCTTCTCGGCTGACTGGCCCATCGTCTCGCCGGTTGAAGGCTCGGCGATGGCGGGTGACACGGGAACGAGGTCACGCGGCCGGATCCGACTCAGCGTACGGAGCCGCGCGCCGAGCGACTTGGCCTTGCTCGCCTCCACCAGGATGTCGGCGAGGCGGCGCGAGGCGAGGATCGGGATGTCGGAGAGCGACTCCACCCCGCCTGCGAGTACGACATCGGCATCGCCGAGCACGATCTCGTCGTACGCATTGGCGACCGCCTGCCCGGAGGACGCGCAGGCGCGGTTCAGGGAGTAGGCGGGGATTTCTTTGGGAAACTGCGGCAGGAGACTCACCTCGCGGGCGACGTTCGGCACCAGCGCCGACGGCACCACCTGTCCGAAGATCACGGCGTTCACATCGGCGCCGTCCAGATTGGTGCGCTCGAGGAGCTCGCGCGCCACGAACCGGGCCAGGTCAACGGCCCGCGCGTCCTTCAGCACCGTTCCCGACTTGCAGAACGGCGTGCGGCAACCAGCGATCACCGCTACGCGCCGTCCGTCAGCACCTGGCATTACATTCTCCCTGGCGTTGGACCTCACCCCCTGTCCGGGCGGGGAAGTCTCGAAACCTACCCCGGGCCCGCTGCCGGGCCAAGCTGGAGAACGTCGACGAGCGAGACGCCCTTTTCGTATCGCACGCGCGCCGCCGCGCTCGCATCGATGGCAGCCGAGCCGGTCGATGTCCTCGTCATCGGGGGCGGGATCACGGGCGCCGGGATCGCCCGCGACGCGGCGCTCAGAGGCTTTCGCACGGCGGTAGTGGACAAGGGCGATCTCGGGGGCGGCACCTCGTCGCTGTCATCACGGCTCATTCACGGGGGGATCCGCTACCTCGAGCAAGGCGAGTTTCGCCTCGTCTTCGAGGCGAGCCGCGAGCGCCGCGTGCTGCTCCGCATCGCGCCGCATCTGGTGCATCCCCTGCCGTTCCTGTTCCCGGTGTACCGCGGAACGCGGGTCCCCGCCTGGAAGCTCCGCACAGGGATGTGGGTGTACGATCTGCTCGCGGCCTTCCACAACGTGAAGCCGCACCGCTGGCTGGGACGCAAGGCCACCCACCGCCTCGAGCCCGGCCTGCGGGAGAAAGAGTTGAAGGGCGCGGCTTTGTATTACGACGCGCAGACCGACGACGCCCGTCTCGTGATTGCGACCATGCGGAGCGCCGCGCAAGCGGGCGCCCTGGTCGCGAACTACGCCGAAGTCACCGCGCTTCTGAAGCCGGACGGCCGGGTTGGCGGCGCGACGGTGTGCGACGGACTGACGGGTCGCGTCACGACGGTACGCGCGCTCGTGGTCGTGAATGCCACCGGGCCGTGGGTCGATCGCGTGCGGCGCATCGACGATGCCGGAGCGGAGCCCCTGCTGCGGCCTACCAAAGGGGTACATGTCGTGGTGCCCCGCAAACGTGTTGGGCACACGCACGCGGTCACGCTCACGTCACCGCTCGACGGGCGCGTCATGTTCGTGCTGCCGTGGGGCGATCTGAGCTACATCGGGACGACCGACACGGACGAGGACGCGTCACCTGACGAGGTGCGGGCGACGGCGAACGACGTCGTCTACCTCCTGCGCTCGGCCAACGCGTTCTTCCCGCACGCGCGACTCTCCCCGGCCGACGTCATCGCCAGCTGGGCGGGCCTGCGACCCCTGTTGCGACCGCCGCAGGAGGTCGCGCCGTCGGCGGCCTCGCGCGAGCACCGCGTGGTCGAGAGCCCGAGCGGCCTGGTGACGATCGCCGGCGGCAAGCTCACCACCTACCGGGTCATGGCGCGCGACGTGGTGGATCGAGTCGCGGCCCGCCTGCGCGAGCTGGACGGCCGTCCCCGCGCCCCCCGCGTGCCCACGGACCGACTAGCGCTCCCGGGAGGCGAGACTGCCGACGTGGAAGGACTCGTCAAGGCGGCGATGGACCGGGGGGTAGTGGAGCGGACGGCCCGCCATCTGGTCGCGGGCTACGGCAGCGAGGCGGCGGCAGTGCTCAACCTTGTGGACCGCGACCGGGCGCTGGGACGACCCATCGTGGCCGGCCGGGCGGCGTTGTGGGCCGAGGTGGCCCACGCGGTGGAGCGCGAGATGGCGGTCCGCCTCTCCGACGTGCTGGTGCGGCGGCTCCACCTGTTCTACGCGACGCGCGACCAGGCCGTCCCCGCGACGAGCGCGGTCGCGGATTGGCTGGCGGGGGCACTCGGCTGGGATGCGACCCGCCGCGCGGAGGAGGTGGCGGCGTACCTGGACCTGGCGGAGCGATCCCGCGCCTTCGCCAAGGAAGCGGCGCTCAGCTCCATCCTCTGAGGCTCCGGATGTAGTCGTGCAGCACGAGGAACTTCTCGAACACCGGCACGCCCTTCCGCTTGCGCCCGAACTCGGCGAACAACTCGCGCAGTCGCCCCCGCCGCGCGACGTAGAACCGGAACGTCTCGGCGAAATCCTCCTGCGGGTGCGTCGCGGCGTACGCGGTGACGTAGTTCGGGAGCGTGGTGGTGACGCCCCGGCGCTCGAAGTCGACCCACTTCGAGTCGGCGACGCGGTACGCCTTGCGCACCTCCCCGAAGGCGCGCCGGAACCGCCCGGTGCGGGTGAACGACCAGTTGTGATAGAGGAACGAGTGCCCCAGCTCGTGCAGAATCAGCCCGGTCAGCATGTTCCACGAGATCTCGTCGCGCCGCCGTCGCTTGCTGGTCACGTACCGGCGCTCGATCTCGATGATCTTCGGCGTCCGGTGCGTCACGCCGGAAACTCCCGGCCGCAGCAGCACGCGGTACTTCCAATCCTTCAGGCGGCCGACGACCAAGAGCTGCCGCGCCCGGCGCAGCGCCTGGCGGATCAAGTCGCGCCCGGTGGCGTCTTCGCCGCACCACGGGCAGACGTCCATCCAATCGTTCACGCCCTTGTTGCAGTGCGGGCAGATGTTCTGGAACTCCAGGTAGCGCCATTTCTGCGGGCGCCCGCACCAGGGGCACGATCGCATTGGGTACATCACGCCGCCGCCGCAGCCCCACTGGCAGCGCCGGTGGTATTTGAACCCTTTTGGGGCCTTGAGCGGCTCGGCGCTCGAATCGCGGTCGGCGATGTCGCGACCGCACCAGGGGCAGAACGAGAAGCTGTCCGACACCACCCAGCCGCAGTAGTAGCACTCCGCGCCGGTCTCTTTGGTGGTGTCGCGCCACTCGAGCCGGCGGCCGCAGTTCGAGCAATTCGCCCAGAAGCGCTCCACCTCCGCCGCGCAGGTAGGACAGCGCAGCTCAGGCGTCGGGGTCTCGCGCTTACGCGGTGCCACGCGCCGTTGCCTCTTCTACGATCCGCTGGATGAAGGCGTTGTAGCTCATCCCCGCCTTCCCGGCTGCATCCGCCATCTCGTTCTCCTGCGCGAGAAACGGGTTGGGGTTCACCTCCAGGACGTAGACGGCGTCGTCGTGCGTCAGCCGCAGGTCCACGCGTCCGTAGTCGTGGAGCCACAGGGCATGAAACGCCGTGGTGCAGGTGTCCGCAATCTTGGCCGCGACTTCGTCCGACAGCCCCTTCGCGAACACATTCTTGATCTTTTTCCGCTTGCGGTACTCCTCGTCCCACTTGGCCTTGTACGTCGCGATGCGATGCTCCCCATCGGCCTCGCCGAATGTCAGCTCGACGATGGGCAGGACCTGGAGAGTGCCGTTCCCGATCAGCCCGACGTATAGCTCTCGGCCTTCGATCAGCTCTTCGACTATGGCCGCCTGGTGGAACTTCTCATGGATGAACTTCACCCGCACACCGAGTTCCTCGTCGTCCTCCACCACGGAGGCCTGCGCGATCCCCACGGATGCGTCCTCCAACAGCGGCTTCACGATGAGCGGGAACCGCAGTTCGGACGGGCGCACCGGCTTCTCCCCCGGGCGAAACTCGGCGAACGCCGGCACCCGGATCTCGTGGTGCGCGAGGATCTTCTTGGTGAGCGACTTGTTTCGCGCGACGAGCAGCCCGGTCGGCGACGATCCCGTGTAGCGATACCCGTGCATCTCCAGCACCGTGGCAAGCGCGTACTCGTGCCGGGCGTGCCCGCGGAACGACTCGCACCCGTTGAACACGAGCTTCGGCTGGAACGCGGCGAGCCGCTCGAGCACCGGCGCCAGTTGGTCGGCGACGCCGACCATCAGGACGTCGTGTCCCTGGGCCAGCAGCGCCCGGCCCACGTCGTACTCCGCCTCCTCGACCTTGGCGTCGACTTCCTTCTTGTAGTCGGCGTCCTCCCAGTCGGGGTGCAGCGTATCGAACACGACGGCGATCTTCACCGCCCCGCTCCTCCCCCGCCCCAAACGCGGAAGTGTGAACGCGGAACGCGGAACAGCAAGGCAGGCCGAATCGCGCGGATTAGGTCGCCGCTGTGTTCCGCGCTCCGCGTTTCGCGTTCCGCGTTCACGCCTTCACCCGCGTCATATCCCGCCCGACCGTGCTGAGCGCAATCAGGATGACCAACCCCCCCACGGCGCCGGCCGTCGGCAGCAGCAGCATCGCGGGCCGCAGGCCGAATCGGTCGGACAGATACCCGATGAGCGGCGGGGCGATCGCGTCGCCGGCGAGGTGTGAGAACAGCACGTAGGCGCCAAGCACCGACGCGCGGACGGCCGCCGGCACCACGTCGAGGATAACGGCCGACAGCGGTCCGTTGTACCACGAGTAGAGGAAGAACGTCCCGAACAGGAGCGGGACGAAGAGCTGGAGCTCGTCGATCAGGAGCAACGCCGCGCAGACCGGCCCACCGAGCACGAACCCAGCGCCGGACACGACGACCCGCCCGCCGCTCCAGCGCGTGAGCAGCCAGTCCCCCGTCCGGCCGCCGAACAGCGCGCCCAGCGCCCCGCCCGCGAGGCCCCACACGCCGAACTGCCGTCCCACGGCGGCGACCGGCAGCCCGTGCGTGCGCTCCAGGAAGCTCGGCGCCCAGGCGATCAGGCCGTTCACGGCGAAGGTGACGAGCGCGCCCCCCAGGAACATCCAGATCAGGGTCGGGGTGCGGAGCACCGTCCCGGCGGCTTGGAGGAAATCGCCGAACGCGGTGGCCGCGACTTCAGTCGCTTCGGTCGTGCCGCGGACCGCCACGGGCACGAGCCGGAGCACCGTCCACACGATGCCGATGCTCACGCATGCGGAGAACGCCGCGGTATCGAGACCATGCGGCAGGCCCTCGAACAGGTCGAGCGTGCCGGAGAGCGCCGCGCCCGCGAGCGTCAGCCACACGAGCGGCGCGCCGAGCCGCAGCGCCTCGCGGGCTCCCACGCGCCCACGCGCGTACCAGCTCTCCGCCGTGGCGCGGATCGACGGGGGCGGGCGCCGGCGCGGCTCGCGCAGCCGGGACGCGAGCAACGCGAGGAGAATGCCGGGGGCGCCGAGGGCCACGAACGCCGCGCGCCAACCGTAGCGCTCGGCAAGCACGCCGCCGAGCCAGATCCCGAGCACGCCGCCGAACGCCATGCCGACCGAGTAAACCCCGAGCGCGAAGGCGCGGCGTTTGCCCCGGAAGAACTCGGCGAGCAGCGCCTGGGCCGCCGGCCCGTAGCCCGCCTCCCCCACGCCCACCAGTGAGCGGCACACCAGGAGCTGCCAGAAACGGCTCACCGTCGCGCCCAGCGCCGTGAACGCGCTCCACAGCCCGACGCCGAACGCGATCACCGCGCGCCGGGACTTCAAGTCCCCGAGCACCCCGAGCGGCAGCGCGGCGAGCGAGAGGACGATCACGTAGGCCGAGCCGAGCCAGCCGAGCTGCTGGTCCGATAGGACGAGCTCCCGCTTGATCGGCTCGAACAGCGCGAAAACGACGTTGCGGTCGGTGTAGTTGAGGAGATTGATGAGCGTCAAGAGTCCCAGGGCGTACGCGGCGTACGCCCGGGACGTGCCCGTGGGGCCGGCCCGCTCAGGGTCTGCGCCCGACAGTCGTCGCCTCCGCGCGCGCGTCGCGGTCCGCCTTCGCCTCCTGATACGCCTCGGTGAGCTGCCGCATCATCTCCTCGCGGCGGTCGTACAGGCGCTTGAGCCGCCGCTTCTTCCGTTTGGCGAGCGAGTAGGCGGCGAGGATGGGGAAACCGACGGTGTTGTCGAGGTAGCACACCACCGTGCCCGGCAGCTTGTCGGGGTCCACCTTCCCCCAGCTCACCGCTTCGGCCGGCGTCGCCCCGGATAGGCCACCCGTATCGGCGCGCGCGTCGGTCATCTGGAGGTAGTAGTCATGCCCCTTTTCGCTGATGCCCAGCACTTCCTGGATCTGCGGCTCCGTCTGCAGTACGAAGTTCTTCGGGCTGCCGCCGCCGATGATCAAGATGCCGCTCTTGCCGCCGTGGGTCTTGGCGTCGAAGACGATCGCCGACGTCTCGTTGACGTCCGCGCTGGGGTCGAACCGCAGCTGCGACCCGGTGAGCGCCTGCTCGGCCACGTTCATCCCGATGGACGAGTCCCCGGGGGACGACGTGTAGATCGGCACGGCGCACTGGTGCGCGACGCCGAGCACCGATTTCCGCGAGATCCCCAGCGCCGTTTCGCGCTCGAGGATGTAGCCGCCCAAGAGGTAGTGGTACTCCGCCGTACTCATGGGGCGCTGGAAGTCCGGGCCCGCCGACACTTCCCGGATGTAAGCGTCGGTCGACAGCAGCACCTCGTAGTCGAAGAAGATGTCGTAGATGCGCACGACGCCTTCCTCGCGCAGCTCCACGTCGTCCGCGAAGGGCGTCCCCCGATGCATCGAGAGGCCCAACCCGAAGTGCGCGTCGTGATACAGGTTCGCACCGGTTGAGACGACCCAATCGATGAACCCCGCCTCGAGGAGCGGGATGATGGTCGACATCCCGAGTCCTGCGGGCGTCATGGCGCCGGTGAGGCTCATGCCGACGGTGACGTCGTCCTCGAGCATCAGCTCCGTGAACAGGCGGCACCCCTCGGCGAGGCGCCCCGAGTTGTAGGCGAGGAACGCGTTGTCCACGAGTTCGGGGACGGTCTCACGGCCGGTGATGGGCTTGGGATCGATGCGCTGGCCGCGCAAGAACTCTTTGCGTGTGGTCATGGCACCTCCGAGTCGCGTTGGGACTCGACCGGAAAGGCCTGGGTGCGACGCTCGCGTGCCTGCCGTACGGTCGCGACGGCCTCTCGCGGGCTGTCGGTGACGGTGAAGAGCCGAAGATCGGTGGTGGCGATCTTCCCCTCCCCCGCCACGCGATCCCGCAGCCACTCCACGAGACCGGCCCAGTATTCCTCTCCGAACAGGATCACGGGGAAATGCTTCACCTTCCCGGTCTGAATCAGCGTGAGCGCCTCGAACAGTTCGTCCATCGTCCCGTAGCCGCCGGGGAAAACGATGAACGCGGTCGAGTATTTGACGAACATCGTCTTGCGGACGAAGAAGTAGCGGAAGTCGATCGCGCGCTCGACGTAGGGATTGAGCCCCTGCTCGAACGGCAGTTCGATATTGCAGCCGATCGACAGGCCGTTCCCCTCCTGGGCCCCGCGGTTCGCGGCCTCCATGATCCCGGGACCGCCCCCCGTGATGATCGGGAATCCTTCCTGGGCGAGCATGCGCGCGGTTTCCACGGCCTTCTCATAGTAGGGGTCTTCCGGCGTGGTGCGCGCCGACCCGAACACCGTGACCGCGTTGTACACGTCGGACAGGGTGTCGAACCCTTCCACGAACTCCCCCATGATCCGCAGGACCCGCCACGAGTCTGTCTTGACGAACGCTCGCCGCTCGCGGGGACCCTGGGCGAGGAGGCGTTCGTCCTCAGTGACTGGTGTACGTTGCGAGCCGCTCGAGCGCTGAGACATGGTCGTCCTGCACGTTATAGAAGAAAGGAGAGAGACGGACGTGTCCCGGTCGGGCGTCCGCGATGATCCCGCCAGCAGCGAGATGTCGCACGCCCGCCGCCGGGTCGGCCGCGGGGAGTAGCACGATCGCCGATCGATCCTCCGCGCGGGAGGCCACCTTAGGCCGGAAGCCGTACTCCCGCGCCCGCGCGATCAAGTCCTCGGTGAGCGTCGACGTCACGCGGCGGATGGCCGGGACCCCGATCTCGTCGATGTAGTCGAGGCCCCCAAGCTGTGCATACACCGCCGCGAGCGCCGGCGTGCCGAGCTCGAAGCGCCGGGCGTCGTCGTGCAGGTCGAGCGCACGGGGATCGAACGTGAACTGCTTCCTCTGACCGAACCATCCCGCGATCGCCGGAGCAAGCTGCCGCGCGAGCTCGTCGCGAACGTACAGCAGCACGATGCCCGGCCCGCCGAGCAACCACTTGAGCCCGCCGGCGGTGAGAAAGTCCACGCCTGTGGCCTTTACGTCCACCGGAACCTGCCCCACCGATTGGTAGCCATCGACCAGGCACAAGGCGCCACTTTTGTGCGCCGCCTCCGCCACGCCCTTGATGTCCTGGATCGCCCCGCTCGTGAAGTAGACGTGTGAGGTCACCACGAGGGCGGTCCGGTCATCCACCGCACCGGCGATGGCCTCGACCGGCAGCGAGACCTGGTCCGGGCTCTCGACGACGACCAGCTCCACCCCACGCCCCCGCTTGGCGAGCCACTGGTAGGCGACCGTGGGAAAATCGAGCGACGTGATCACCACCTTGGGGCGGCGGCGATAGTCCAGCGCCTCCGCCACCGCGGACAACGCCACCGAAACGCTGGGAGCGAGTGCGATCTCCCCAGGGCTCGCGCCCACGATCCGCGCGTAGCGCGCCCGCAGCTCCTCGAGGGCCGCCCACCACACGTCGTACCAGGCGGCCGCCCCGCGCGCCTGCCACACATCGAAGAACTCCGCGATGCGGCGGCGCGTGCGCTCGCCGAGCGCGCCGAGCGAGCAGGTATTCAAGTACACCGCGTCCCGGAAGATCGGGAACTCGCTCCGATAGCGCGCGAGCGCGTGAGCCCCGGCGGACGCGCCGGCGTCCAGACCGCTGGCGAGTGGCATAGGCGGTCAATATACAGGAGGAAAAGCGCGCTGGGCACGCCTCGCGAGTAAATTCACTGCGATGAGAGCCTCCGGCTGGCCGACGCTCACCGCGCGCCTCGTAGTCCGGGCCCTCGTGAACCCGCGGCTCGCGCTCGACCTCGTGCGCCTCACCTGGAGTTTTCGGGCGCGGGACTGGTACCGACGCCCGCCGTTTTTGCCGCTGCCGCCGCGCGACTATGTGCGGTGGCGCATGTTCACCGCGTACGGCGACGAGGACGCGGTGCCACCGCTCGAAGACGTCGTCCGCTTCGCGAGGTGGCGAAGAGAGACAATGCACGTATGAAAAAGGACGTCGAGCAAACCATCGCCGTGAAACGTCGAGCCCTCGAGATCGGTTTCGATGCCGTGGGCGTCGCGAGCCTGGAGTCGAACGCGCACGCCACCGAGCTCGATCAGTGGCTCGACGCCGGGTATGCCGGCAGCATGACCTACCTCCATCGCCAGGCGGAGAAGCGCAAGGACCCGGCCCGCATCATGCCTGCGGCGCGGGTCGCCGTGGTGACGCTCACGAACTACTTCCACGGCGCGGCACCTGCGTCCTCCGGAAGAGTCGCTCAGTACGCGTGGTCCGCGGACTACCACCGCGTGCTCGGGGCTCGCCTCGCGCAGCTCGCCACGGCCATTCGGGAAATCATGCCGGGGGCGATAACACGCTGCTATGTCGATGCGGGACCCGTCCCCGAGCGGGAGCTGGCGCAGCGGGCAGGGCTCGGCTGGATCGGCAAGAACATGATGCTGATCGACCCCGCCAGGGGCTCGTTCACGTTCATCGGCGTCGTCTTGACCGACGCGGAGCTCGCCGCCGATCTGCCGTTCGAGGCGGATCGCTGTGGTACCTGCCGCGCCTGTCTGGATGCATGTCCGACGAGCGCATTCGTCGCACCAGGTGTGCTCGACGCGCGGCGTTGCATCTCCTACCTGACCATCGAGCACACGGCTGAGTTCAGCGATGCCGAGCAGCAGCTGGTGGGCGAGTGGCTGTTCGGGTGCGACGTGTGCCAGGACGTCTGTCCGTGGAACGTCAAGTTCGCGCGCCCGACGCGCGACGTCGAGCTCGGCGTCCGCCCCGAAGTTGCCGAGCCGGATCTCACCGCGCTGCTCGACGGGAATCCGGACGCTTTCCAACGCGGCTTCGGCGACACGCCGTTCGAGCGCCCCGGCGGCGCCGGTATGCGACGAAACGCCACCGCCGTGCTCGCGAACCGTCGCCGGGCTCATCCATGATCGACGTTCCCGCGCCGCAGCGCGCAGAGGCCGCCGCGATTCAGCAACGGCTCAAAGAGGGGCTCGGCAGAATCGACCCGCATCATCGCCTGCTCGGGCGGCCGGTGTCCTACCGAATCATCGACGGCACGACGCTCGAGATCACCTATCGAGACGTGCCCGGCATCGCGGAGGCAGAGGTGCTGGGTGTCAAGCGCCTGATCGGCGTCGATTGCTTCTGCACGGTCGCGCCCCAGACGGCGGAAACCGTGCTCGTGCGGTTCGTCGTCTCCCTCAAGTAGCCGTCGTCAACCGTATCACCGGGAGCTCGGGGGGGTTCCCCCACCGCGGGATCCACGCGCTGCCCACGCCCGCCGAGACATACAGCCAGCACCGCCCCACGTGCTTCAGCCCATGCAGGTATTTGCGGCCGAACTGCGACGGCGCCGTGATCGGCCCGAGGAGCGGCAGGTGCGCCTGGCCGTTGTGCGTGTGTCCCGCCAGCATCACGTCCACCCGCAGGCCTGCGGGCAGGTATTCGATGAGATCGGGATTGTGCGAGACGAGCACCCGCGGCACGTCCGGCGCCACTCCGGAGAACGCTTCGTCGGGCCGGACGGCTCCGTGGGTGAAGTCGTCCACGCCGCCCACCGCCAGCACCGCCGCTCCCCGACGGATGAGACGGTGCCGATTGTGGAGCAGCGTCGCGCCACTGCGCTCGACGACGGCAGCGACCTGATCGGGGTCCACCCAGTGGTCGTGGTTCCCGAGCACGGCCACCACGCCGTCGCGCCCGCGGAAGCGCGCCAGGACCCGCTCGAGGCCCTCGATGTCGCTGCGGGCGTGGCTGACGAAATCGCCGCCCAGCACCACGAGATCGGTGTCGAGCTCACGCACCCGGTCGGCCATGCGCTCGAGCCACCACGCGGGCACGGCGGGCCCATGGTGCAGATCGGTGACCAGCGCCAGGCGGTAGCCCACGAGCCCGGGGGCGAGGCCCGCGACGGGGACCGCGACGTCCGGCGTCTCGAGCCGGGCGCGTTCCCAGCGGATGAGCGGACGGGCCAACCGCTCGGCCACCCACCCGAGTGGTACCTTGGTGACGCGCTCGAATAGCGGCGAACGCCGCTCCCGCGCGGGCGGGTAACGGCGGGGATGGAGGAACAGCCCGATCACTTCGCCGCGATGCGCGCGACGACGTCGTACATGAAATGCACCCCGAACGCGAGGTCGTCGAGGCTCACCCGCTCATCGTTGCCGTGCACGCCGCGCGACTCGGCTTGACTCAGAGGGAACGGCGACACGCCGTAGCTCACGATGCCCAGCCGGCGGAAGTAGTGGCTGTCCGTGAAACCGGGGAGGGGAGGCGTGGTGACGAGCGCGTCCGGCGTGCGCTCACGCGCCGCGGCGACGATGGCGCGAAACAGTTCCGTCTCGCTCGGGCTCTCGGTGGCGGGCCAGTTTGGACCTTGGGGAGTGATCTCCACGCTCGAGTCACCCACCACCCGTACCAGGTCGGCGAGGAAGGCCTGTGGGTCCTGGCCCGGGAGGAGCCGGACGTCCAGCGCGGCGCGCGCCAGCGGCGGGATGACGTTCGTCTTGTCGCTGCCCTGCAGTCCCGTGATCGAGATGGTGTTGCGGAGCAGCGCGTTGTACGTGAGGTCGCCCGTGAGGAAGCGAACCGCGGCCGAGTCGCGCAGCGCCGCGCGCACGTCCGCCAGCGCCGCACGCCGCCCTTGGTCCGTCTCGAGGGTGGATAGATCGCGGAAGTAGCGCTCGACTGCCGGAGTCACGACCAGCGGGGTCTGATACGCGGCAATACGAGACAAGGCTCGCACCAACCGATGCACGGGGTTGTCCGGCGTGGGGCGCGACCCGTGGCCCGGGGTGCCGTGCGCGGTCACGTTCAGCCAGAAAGGCGACTTCTCCGTCGTTCCCACCCCGTAGTACTCGACCCGCCCGCTCGCATCCGTGCGGATCGTGCCGCCCTCGGTGAGGAGGAACTCAGCGTCCTGCACGAGGTCGCGGTGATGCTCGACGAACCAGCCCGCACCTACACCACCGCCGATCTCTTCGTCGGCCGTCGCGAGGAAGATTACATCGCGCTTGAGCGGCACACCGGCTCGCTTGAGCGTCAGCACGGCCATGAGCTGCGCGATCGCCTCGCCCTTCATGTCGAGCGCGCCGCGTCCCCAGAGGTAGCCGTCCTGCACGGCCCCGCTGAACGGGCCGACCTTCCAGTACTCCGGGCTCGCGAGCACCACGTCCATGTGGTTGAGTAAGATGAGCGGCCGCGCGCTGCCGTCTCCCCTGAGACGGACATAGAGGTTCGCTTTCCCGGGTCGGGGCTCGAACACCTGAGCGTCGATCCCTTCGCGCGCGAGCACGGCCTTCAGCCACTGCGCCGTCTGGAGCTCGTTGCCGGGCGGATTGGTGGTGTTGATCGCGACGTACTGCGACAACAGCGCCGCCGCTTCCCCGCCGACAGCACGCCATTGGGCGTCCGTGCGCGGCACGTCCGGCTCAGCCAGCCGGGGTGGCAAGAGCACCGGTTGAGAGGAAGGACCGAACAGCCCGGGCTGGGGAGGCGCTGGCGCGCGAGGCGGACGCGCACAAGCGACCATCAGGGTCAGCGCGAGGAGTGGAACGAAACGCAAACGACCTCCGGTGGGAACAGGGAACCGCAAGCTACGAGCCCGCAGCGTGCGGGGGGAGCCCCCAGCCCCCCACCCCCCCGCCCCCCCGGCCCTGGGATCAGTGCACCGTGATGGTCGCCTGACCCGTCTTGCCTTCGCTCGTCGCCTGCAGCAGCGCGCTCCCCACCCGCCGCCCGCGTCCCACGACAGCGGTTCCGTATGAGATTTCAATCACGAAGGCCGAGTCGGTCGAAAACCACGAGACCGGCCGGCCGGTCAAGACGTTACCCACCGAGTCGCGCAGGAAGACCGTGAAGCTCGCGCTGTCGCCAACCGCGAGACTGGCGCTCGCTGGTTGCACCGTCACAGTCGCCACAGAGGCTGGTGTCCCCGTCACTTGGATCGTCAGCGAGTCGCTCAGCGTGTCGCTCGTTGCGATGATGGTGGCGAAACCAGGCTGGCGCCCGGTGACGGAGGCAGTGTCACCGATGCCCAGCACCTCGGCGACCGCTGGGTCACTGCTCGTCCACGACACGGACGGGTTCGGGACCGGAGCGCCATTCGCGCCTCCCACCGCGGCAAACAAGGTGATCCTGCCCCCCACGCCCACCGATGTTGGTCCGGTGATCTGCAAGAAGGCGCCGCCGGCGCCCGCCTCGGTGAGTGACACCGGCAGGTTCGTGGTATCACCCGCTACGATGTCCACGGCAGGGGTGATCGACGCCGCCAGGAAGGGGTAGTCGGGCTGCTCGACGCGGACGATGTAGGTGCCGGAGCCAAGGAAGGCGACCCGATAGAATCCTGCAGCGTCGCTCCGCCCCGTGGCCATCAGGTACCACGTGGAGGCCGACCGGTTCGGGTCGCCACCGTACACGCTGACGTTCGCGTTGGCGATCGGTTGCGTGGCGCCGCTATAGTTGCTCGTAACGGTGCCGGCGAGCGTTCCACTGAACGCCTTGTGCACCGCCCGCAACCAGGGGATCAGCGTGAACGTGCCGGTGGTGTCGTAGTAGTTGTAGAGGAAGCTCCGGCCGACGTCCCAGTCGATGACGATCTCGACTTGGCTCGCGTCGGTGATCAACGCGAGCGGCTCCTCCACCTGCGCGTGCAGCGCGATGAGGCCGCTTCCCGGGAACGGCCAATTGACCCGCGCGTCGGACCCATTTTTCCACCGCACGGACGATGCATTGGCGTCGATGATGACGCGGATGGCGCGGTACAACCTGCCCGACAGCTGGCCCTCCCCCAGGAGCGCCGTGGTACCCTGCTGGAGCGACAGCAGGTCGAACACCTTCCCCGGCTGAGCGATCGTCTCCCAACCCGCGTCGCCGGTCGTGTCGGGGTCCGTGCTGGCGGCGACACTCACCACATAGACATTCACGCTTGCTACAGAGTCGTAGGGGAAGGGCGCATCGGTGAGCAGCACCTTCGCGAACGGCTTCTGGCTCGTGGACGGCGCGTTCGACCCGGGATCGTCCTGGTAGCACCCGCCTCCGGCGAGCAGCAAAATGCCGAGGAGAGGCACGGCGAGGCGTCTAGACATCATTCGCTCCTTGGGGGACGGCAGGGTTCCGCCCAAGATACCCCTGCTCCCCTGGCCGAGGTCACACCTGCGGGGTAGTGTGACGCAGGGATCCTCTCAATGGGTATACACAGCGTGGGGACGAGCGACGCCGCCCTGGTGCGCCGTGTGCAAACCGGCGACACCGGTGCTTACGCCGATCTCGTCGCGCGGTATCGCGATCGCCTGGGCCGGTACGCACTGCACATGCTCGGAAATCGGGAGGACGCGGAAGAGGTGTTGCAGGACGCCTTCGTCCGCGCCTATCGCTCGCTCGCGCGCTGCGATGATCCCGAGCGCTTCGGCGCGTGGCTGTACGGCATTCTGGTGAACCGGTGCCGCACGGCCGGCGCGCGCGCCGCGCGCCGGGCGCGCCGCTTCGTGCACGACCCCGCCGCGCTCGAGACCGCGCCCCTGGCGGGACCGGACGGGCGGGCCGAGTGGGACGACACGGTCCGGTGGGCGCTGGCGCGGCTCCCGTCCGAGTCGCGTGAGGCGTTCCTCCTCAAGCACGTCGAGGAGCTCGAGTACGAGGACATGGCACGGCTCACCGGCGCGGGCATCTCCGCTTTGAAGATGCGTGTGAAGCGGGCGCGGGAGCAGCTCCAGGCGATGCTGAAGGAGGCCGAGCGTGTTTGATCCGGCCGACGATCTGATCGAGCGCATCGCGCGGCATCTTCGGCGGCCCGTGCAGATCGACCCGGCCCTCGACGGACGGGTCATGCGCGACATCACCGCGCTCCCGACGCCCGGCGGCGCCACGGCCCTGGGGAAGGCATGGCGCTGGCTCAGGCGCCCCCACCAGCTCACCTTGACGCCGCTCGGCGGGCTCGCAGCGGCCGCCGCCCTCGCTGTGGTCGTCTTCCTCTCCCGGATGGACCGCATCCCGTCCCCTGTCCCGCGAGCGGAGTCGCGCGCCTTTCAGTTCGTCCTCGTAGCTCCCCGCGCGACGCGCATATCGCTCGTCGGGGACTTCAACGACTGGGACGCGACCCGCACGCCGATGCGCCGGGCCGGAAGCGAAGCGCTGTGGACCGCGGTGGTGCCGCTCGCCCCGGGACGCTATCACTACGCCTTCCTAGTGGACGGCTCGCGCTGGCTAGCCGACCCCTCGGCGCCCGTGGCCCGCGATGAGGACTACGGCGCACCCAGCTCTGTGGTCACGGTGGGAGCAGGTGGGGGGGACTCATGACCCGCGCTTTCATCCGTACGGCGGTCCCGCTGCTCGCGGCGATGCTGGTTGCCGGACGTGCAGCCGCGCAGCAGCAGATCGATCCGCGCCTCGAGCGGCTCGATGCCGCCACACGACCGGCGGTGGTGGCGCTCCTGGACTCGGCCCGCAGCGCTTTGCTCCCCACGGAGCCTCTGGTGCAACGCGCGCTCGAGGGCGCGACGAAGCGTGCCTCCGGCGAGCTGATCGTCGCCGCCGTACGGCGTCTTGCCGCCGAGCTGGAACAGGCCCGCGATGCACTCGGGTCGACAACGTCGCCAGCGGAACTCAGCGCCGGCGCTGCTGCGCTGCGCGCCGGCGCGTCCCCAACGATCCTGGCCGATCTGCGGCGCACTCGGCGAGAGCCCCTTACCGTGCCGCTCGCCGTGCTCGCCGACCTGGTGGCCAGCGGAGTCCCCGTGGACAGCGCGGCCGCCGCCGTGCTCTCCCTCGCGAGACGGGCCAGAGACGCGGACTTGGTCGAGTTCCGACGCGCCGTGGAGCGGGATATCGCGCTCGGGGCGCTTCCCGCGGCTGCCACCGCGGCCGCAGCCTCGGCGGCAGCGCAGTACCTCGACATGAACGCGGGGGCCCGCCCGCAGCGCCCCGGCCGCCCCTAACCCGTGCGGCCAGCGGCGGCCGCGCGACATCTTTGGACCGCGTCCCTCGCCGCGGCAACGTCCCTCTTGGTTGCCCGCACCCCGGCCGCCCAGACGACCGGGACTGTCGACATCGGCGTCTCCACCGTGCGCTACGATGGCTTCCTCCGCTCCGGCGCCGCGTCCCTCACCCCGACCCTGACATGGGAGCGGCCCGGCAGTGCCGTCACCGTTCGCGGCACCTACCTCCGCTTCGAGAGCGGTCGTCGGAGTCTGCAAGGACTCGTAGCCGCCTCCTTCTTCACGCGGAGTTTGTTGCCCCACCCTTGGCGCGGCGAACTCTCAGTCTCGGCGGGTGGGAGCAGCTACGCTCAGTTCGCGAGTTTCTGGCACGCGACCGGCGAGGCCCGGCTGCATTTCGTCGAGGGAGGCCGGGGCGCGTGGATCGGCGGAACCGGGGGGCGGACCTCGTACGGCCGCGCTCCCCGCCCCGTCGCCGCCGTGGGCGCCGGTGTGTGGGTGCGGCGCTCCTGGGTGACGGTCGCCGCATCCGCTACCCGATCGATCGTCGGGGATACGGCTTACAGCGACATCGGGTCAACCGCCCATGCAAGCCGGGGCCGCTTCGAGCTCGACGGGACGGTCGCAGCGAGGGTGTCGAGCCGCGGCGCCGGTCATGGCGTGTACGGTGAAGCGAGCGCCGCATTCGCGCTGGGAGAGCGCGCGGCGCTCTTCGTCTCGGGCGGGCGCTATCCAACCGATCCGGTCAGCGGCAGCGTGGCCGGGCGCTACGTCAGCGCCGGACTGCGCCTGCGGACGACGCTGCTGCGACCGCGCGCCAACCGCGATCCGCAGCTGCCCAGTCGGTCGCTTGCCTCGGGCGACGGTGGCGCCGGCTTCACCGCCCACCTTCAAGTGCAGCCGACCCCCGATGGCTGCGCACGGGTCGTCGTGCACGCTCTCGCTGTAGCGACGGTGGAGGTGGCCGGCGATTTCACGGATTGGCAACCGGTCACACTCCGCCGCACGAGCGACAACATGTGGGAGAGCGTGCTGCACATTCCGAGCGGCGTACACCGGGTCAACGTGCGGATCGACGGTGGGAAGTGGATCGCACCGGCGGGGACGGCGCGCGCCGAGGATGAGTTCGGCGGCGACGTCGGGATCGTCGCCGTGCCCTAGCCTCGCCCGCCGGCGAGTGCCGCCGCCTCGGGCCGCCGGCGCAGCACCAGCATCGCCCACACCCCGCAGGCCGGTCCGGCCGCCAGGAGGCTCATGCTCCAGCGCCATCCCGCCCGGGCCGCCACCCATGGCAACAGATAGATCGTCAGACAGGTCAGGAGGAACCCCAGGCTCGTCTGGAGCGTGAGGGCGGTCCCCACGAGCTCACGCGGGGCCAGCTCGCTCACCGCGGCGGAGAACTGCGCCGAATCCGCGACCACGGTGATGCCCCAGACGAGGAGCAGCGGGACCAGGACGGCGAGCGGGCGCGCGAACGCGATGCCCGCCGCGAGCGCGCACGCGCCCGACAGCGTCATCGCCACGCTCGTGATCAGGGTGCGACCCCAGCGATCACCGTACTTCCCGCCCAGCCAGCACCCCAGGGCGCCGCTGCCGACCACCGCGAACGTGACGAGCGCCGGCGTGCCGCTCCCCGTCGGATCGCCGCCGGTGCGGGCCTGTTCACTCGCCGCGACGAACGCGGCCAACCACGTCCACATCGCGTATAGCTCCCACATGTGGCCGAGGTACCCGAGGTTTGCGAGCGACACGGCACGGTTCACGAGGATGCGTGGCGCCGCCCGCCAGCTGAACGGCGGTGCCGGTGCGGCGAACGGGCCATCGTGCGGCACGAGCAGGACCAGGAGCCCGCCGACGAACGCGGCCGCCGCCGCCACGATGAGCACAGGCCGCCACGACTCGACCGGGACCACCCAGCGAACGAGATGGGGAAGCGCCGAGCCCAGCGTCAACGCGCCGACCAGGATCCCGATCGCGAGTCCCCGGCCCTCGCGATACCACCCGGCGACGATCTTCATGCCCGGCGGATACACGCCCGCCAGCGCCGCGCCGGTGACCATCCGCAGCGCCATCCCCGTTCCGGGGCCGGGCGCGAAGGCCACGCCGAGGGTCGCGAGACCGGCGAGGCACGCGCACGCCGCGACCAGCCGGCGGGCGGACCAGCGGTCGGAAAGCGTGAGGAGCGCCGATACGAGCGCCCCCGCGACGAAGCCGAGCTGCACCGAGATCGTAAGCCACGCCGCGCCCGCGGTATCGAGGCGCCATAGATGCGAGAGCGCAGGGGTCACGGCGGACGCGGAAAACCACGGCGCCATGGCCGCGAGCTGCGACGCCGCGAGCACCGCAAGCACCCGGCGTGCGTTCACAGACCGGTCGGGTGGTCCAGAAACATCCAAGGCAGGTGGAACCGGACGTGGAGGTGCTCGGCCAGCGCCTTGACACCCACGGTCTCGGTGGCGTAGTGCCCCGCGTAAAACACGTTCAGCTTCAGCTCTTCGGCGTCGAAAAACGTGTGGTGGGGACCTTCGCCCGTGACGAAGGTGTCTAGGCCTGCGGCGGCAGCCTGCGCGATCATCGAGCCCGCCGCCCCCGTCACGACCCCCACCCGGCTCACGCGCTCCGGGCCGAATGCCATCAGGCGCGGCGCGCTACCGGTGAGGGCGGCGAGCTGGCGCTGGAAGGCGTCGCGAGAAACGTCGACCTCTCCCCACCGGCCGATCCGCACGTCGTATTCCTCACCAAATTCGCCGCGCAGCGAAACGCCGAGCTGCCGGGCGAGCACCGCATTGTTGCCGACCTCGGGATGCAGATCGAGGGGAAGATGGGCACTGTAAAGTGCGATGTTCTTCGCGATGAGACCCGCGACCCGCCGATGTGCGCGCCCCGTGAGCGGCTGAAGCCCACCCCAGAACAAGCCGTGGTGCACGAGCAGCAAGTCCGCCCCCTGCTCCGCCGCCATGCGCACGGTGGCTTCGCACAGATCGACGGTCGCCGCGACACGGCTCACCGTCCCCGCGTTGGCCACCTGAAGCCCGTTGACCGCATGGGGAGCGTCGGGCACTGCGGCGATTCGGAGGTAGTCATCCAGATACGAGACCAGCGTGGTGAGCTCCATCGAGCCTGTCACCTCTGGCAGTATAGAGACATTATCTCACCAGATTATCGACAGTGACGCGAGATTCCCACACCACAAGGTCATTTAAAGCGCTACACCATATAGCGATAGACAATCCACACGCGGAAGCGCGAGCGTGTGGATATCTAGCAGGCCTAGTAGGACCGCTCTGCCCCCGCCTTCGCGACGGTCTCGGCTTCGAGCGCGCCTTCACCCATGCGCACGACGCCGTTGATCTCGCCTCCCTCCTGCACCAACAGCCGTTTCGCCACGACGTCGCCATGCACGACACTGGTGGACTGGATCTCGATGCGCTCGTCGGCGCGGATACTGCCCCGCACTTCCCCACCGATGATGGCCTCGCGCGAGATCACGTCTCCTTCCACCTCACCGCCCTTCCCGACGAGCACCTGCCGGCCAGCGCGCACGGTACCCACTACCGTGCCTTCGATCTTCACGACGCCGTCGGCGGTGATGTCGCCCACCACGCGCATCCCGGTTCCGATGATGGACAGTCCGGCTTCCGAGTCCAGCGGGCCCTGCCCTTTCTCGGTGAACATCGCCATTTCAGTTCTCCTGTTTCACGACCGTGAGGGGATCGAGCGACTTTCCCTCGCGGCGGATTTCGAAGTGGAGGTGCGGCGCCGTGGATCGCCCGGAGTTTCCGGAAAGGGCGATCACCTGCCCCGCCTGCACCGAGTCGCCTTCGCGCACCAGGAGGCGCGAGGCATGCCCATACATGGTTTCATACCCGCTCGAGTGCCGCAAGAGCACGAACAGCCCGTACGCCGGGTCGGTGCCGGCCGCCTCGACCACCCCGCCACCGGCGGCGCGCACCGGCGTGCCGGCGGATACGGCGATGTCGATGCCGGGATGCGACTCGGCGACATCACCCGGCCGCACTTGCCCCCGAGTGACGAAGCCCGCGACGTCGAGCGGCCAGTGCGTCGGCTCCGCCGGACCGGGCTCGTAGCGCAGCGGTGCCGACGGAGGACGGGCGCGTACCGCGACCGCCCGCACGAGGTCCCCGATCGGTGCCGCTCCCCTTTCCCGCGGGGCCCTCACGCCCAGCATGGTGCGCAGCTCCTGGTAGTTCGCCTCGGCCCGGTTCAGCGCCGCAGCGAGCTGTTGCACGCGACTGTTCTCCTCCTCGAGGCGCGCCACCTGGCGCTCCAACCCGGGTACGCGGGCGGCCGCGCGACCGATCGGCCCGGCGAAGGCGAAGAACAGCACGACTAGCAAACCGACCACGAGCGCGCCCCACTTCCCTGCCTCGAACGCCCACACCGGGACGCGGTATTGTCGAGAGGCGAGGTCTCCATCGGTGTGGACGACGATGGTGACGCGACGATCTTTCCTCTTCTTCATCCGTCGAACGGCGCGCCGAGGATCAGCTCCAGCAGCCGCGCGAGATCGTCGTTTGAATAGAAGTTAAGGTGAATCTGTCCCTTGCCCTTGGCGCGGAGGGTCACACGCACGTCGGTCCCGAGGCGGCGGCGCAGGGCGTCCTCGATGCGACGCACTTCGGGCGCCTGTCCCATTCCCTTCTTGAGGCGCGGGCGCCGGACCGGCGCTCGGCCGCCGCGCACCCGGTCCTCCACCTCGCGCACCGAGAGGCCGAGGTCCACCGCCTCCTTGGCGAGCGACGTCGCCACCCGCCCGTCCTCGAGCGCGAGCAGCGCGCGCGCGTGGCCGACCGAGAGCCCGCCTTCGTGGAGCAGGGCGAGCACCGCCGCCGGGAGCTTTAGCAGGCGGAGCGCATTGGCGACGGTGGAGCGGTCGCGACCCACTGCGTCCGCGACGTCCTGCTGCGTCAGGCTGAATTCCGCGAGGAGGCGCTCATAGCCGCGCGCCTCGTCCACGGGCGACAGGTCGTCCCGCTGCAGGTTCTCGACCAGCGCGAGCGTCAGGGCGGTGCGGTCGTCCACTTCGCGCTTCACGGCGGGGATCTTGTCCCAACCGAGCGCCTGACACGCCCGCAGCCGTCGCTCGCCGGCGATCAGCTCGAAGGCGCCGTTGCCGCCGGGGACGGGGCGCACCACGACGGGCTGCAACAAACCGGCCTTGCGGATGGACGCCTGGAGCTCTTCGAGCGCCGTAGGGTCGACGTCGCGGCGCGGCTGGTAGGGGTTGGGGCGGATGTCGGCGATCGCCAGCTCTACGAGACTCCCCTCGCGCTCGGCTTCCTCGCGCGTGGGCCCCAGCAGGGCTTCGAGGCCCCGGCCGAGACGACGGCGACCTGCGATGGTTTCCGTCATGCGGGCACCTCCGGCAGCGGTTCAGCGGCGGACGGGGCAGGGGGGGAGGAGGGCACGGCGCTGTGCTCCACGCGCCGGATCAACTCCTGCGCCACCGCCAGGTAGCTTTTCGCGCCCACCGACTGCACATCGTACAACAGGATCGGCTTGCCAAAACTGGGCGCCTCGGCGAGGCGCACGTTGCGAGGGATCGTAATTCCGAACACCTGCGAGCCGAAATACTCCTTCGCCTCGTCTGCCACCTGCTTCGAGAGATTGAGCCGCGCGTCGTACATCGTGAGCAGCACGCCGTCGATCGCGAGCGCGGAATTGAAGTTCCGCTGCACCAGCTTGACGGTATTGAGGAGCTGCGAGAGACCCTCGAGCGCGTAGTACTCGCACTGGATCGGAATCAGCACGCTGTCGGCCGCCGTCAGCATGTTGAGTGTGAGGAGGCCGAGCGAGGGTGGACAATCGATCACCACGTACTGATACTGCTCGCGGAAATCCCGCAGCGCGCGTCGCATCATCGTCTCGCGCGCCTGCTTGTTGACGAGCTCCACCTCCGCACCGACCAGGTCCTGCGTGGCCGGAATCACGTCGAGGTAGGGAAAGTGCACGTGGCTGAACCGCGCGTCGGCGAGGGAACGGCCATCGAGCAACGCGTCGTACAACGAGTGGCGGATGCGGTCGCGCTCGATCCCGACACCGCTCGTCGAGTTCGCCTGGGGATCGGCGTCGACGAGCAGCGTCTTGCGTTCCGCGGTGGCGAGCGACGCGGCGAGGTTCACCGCCGTCGTCGTCTTTCCGACGCCGCCCTTCTGGTTGGCGATTGCGATGACGCGCGACATCTCTAAGTTGTTATATACAAATAGGTTATATTGTTACATGCCCTGAGGGTCTCAATATATGGTCTTGGTACCCCCGACGTAAAGAGTGAGTTTCACGTGAAACCGCTGCTTAGTTTCACGTGAAACATCGGCTCGGGGAGCAGTGAACTACGCGACCCGTCGGCGCCAGCGGGCCGTTTCGACTACGAGATTGTGCAGGTCGCTCGGCGACACGCCGGGAATGCGCGCCGCCTGAGCGAGGGACGTCGGTCGAATCCGATCGAGCTTCTGCCGCGCTTCGGTCGCAAGGCTCTTGAACTCGACGTAGGGAAGGTCTGCCGGCAGCGCAAACGACGCGAGCTCGGCCAGCCGTGCCGCTGCCTCCCGCTCGCGCGCGAGATAGCCATCGTACTTCAGCTCGATCCCGGCGCTCACCACTGCAGCGTCTTCCGCCGTCACCATCACGCCCGCCGCCTCGAGCAGCGCGCGTAGTGAGACGCCCGGGCGCCTAGCCACGCTCGCGACCCGCTCGGGCTCGCCCAAACTCGTGCCCGTGTCCGCGAGCGCGGCGGCAGCGGCGCCCGGGGTGATCGTCGTAGCGCGCGCCACCCGCAGCAGTTCCTCTTCTTCCTCGAAACGACGGGCCGCCACCCGCCGCTCCGCCACCGTGAGCAACCCGAGGCGCTCAGCGAGCGGCGCCAGCCGCCGCAGCGCGTTGTCCTGCCGGAGCAGCAGCCGGAATTCGGATCGCGACGTGAACAGCCGATACGGCTCGTCCACGCCACGGGTCACGAGGTCGTCCACAAGGACGCCGATGTAGGCATCGTCCCGACCCAGGATCACGGGCTCCGCGCCACGGATCCGGCGCACGGCGTTGATCCCGGCCACGACACCTTGGCCCGCCGCTTCCTCGTAACCAGTCGTTCCGTTGATTTGCCCGGCGAAGAACAGGTGCTCGACCGCCTTCGTCTCGAGCCACGGCGTGAGCTGGGTGGGGGGATAATAGTCGTACTCGATCGCATAACCCGGCCTGGTCATGGTGGCGCGCTCGAGACCCGGCACGGCGCGTAAGAGCTCGAGCTGCACGGGGACGGGCAGGGAAGTGGACAGCCCGTTCACGTACAGCTCGTGTGTGTCGAGTCCCTCGGGTTCGAGGAACACCTGGTGGCGCTTGGCGTCGGGGAACTTTACGATCTTGTCTTCGACGGATGGACAGTAGCGCGGCCCCCGCCCGCTGATCGCCCCGCCATACAGCGCCGATTCCCCGAGATGCGCCCGGATGATCTCCTTCACCTCTTCCCCGGCCCACGTGATCCAGCACGGCAACTGACGCGGCAGCTCGGCGTGATCATAGAAGGAGAAGCGGTAGGCGGTGCCGTCTCCGTCCTGCCGCTCGACCCTGGACCAGTCGACGGTACGGCCGTCCACTCGTGGCGGCGTGCCGGTCTTGAAGCGCGACACTGTAAGTCCAAGTGTGTCAATATGTTGTGCGATATCGACGGCCGGCTGATCGCCGGCGCGACCGGCCGGAATTTGGGTGTCGGTGCCGAGGTGGATGCGGCCGCGCAGGAATGTGCCGGCGGTGAGCACCACGGCGCGCGCGTGCAAGCTGCGCCCGTCGGCCGTCACCACTCCTGACACGCGCGCGCCGTCCGTGAGCAGGCGGGTGACCATTCCCTGGGTGAGCTGGATGTCGGGAAACCCCTCGAGCAGCGACCGCACCGCGCGGCGGTACAGCGTGCGATCACACTGGGCTCGCGGCGCCCAGACCGCGGGGCCCTTAGAACGATTGAGCATCCGGAACTGGATCGTCGCGCGATCGGTCGCCCGCCCCATGACGCCGCCGAGTGCATCGATCTCGCGTACCACCGTGCCCTTCGCGATCCCGCCGATGGCGGGATTACAGGACATGGCGCCGATGGTGTCGAGGTTCGAAGTAAGAAGGAGGACCTTCGCACCGGATCGGGCCGCCATGACAGACGCTTCGGTACCGGCGTGGCCGGCGCCCACGACGATCACATCGTAGTTGATGCTCATGACGCAAGTATACCGGCTCAGGCGCCGAGACGTCGAGGTAGACGCCAAGGCGCCGAGACGCTGAGTGGATATGAGGGGCTAGGTCGAAGGGACCCGCGTGGGGGCGCTGCTGATCTTCCTTAACAGCCCATAGAGGGTGCGTCCCGTTTCCGTCACTAAGGCTTCGAGCCTGCCAAAATCGGCCGGGGTGACGTACTCGAGCTCCCGTGCCATCTCGATGATAGTCTCAACCTCCGCCAAGGAACCGCGCGCCGTGTCGAGAAAACGACGGTATTCTCGCGACCCTCGTCGAGTGTTGCCCTCTGCGATGTTCAGGGGGACACTGTAGCAGGCACGTCGCAGTTGGTCGGCCAGCGCGTTCTGCTCGTAGTCGGGGAAACCACGGGAAGTCCTGACGCACTCAATGGCGAGTCGCTGTGCGTGCTGCCAGGCCTTCAGTGTCTTGTAGTGTGTCCCACGCGGGAACTGTGCAACCGAGTTGCGTGCGGGGCAGCACCCGAAGATTGCCCAGGGTGCCTTTCCTATGCCTTGCCCTCTACCCTCACATCCACTCAGCGTCTCGGCCTCTCGGCGTCTTCCTCAGCCTTTACGCCCTCACCCAGCGGACTAATTCCCTGAGACTCGGCCGCTTCCCCGTCATCAGTATCCCAACCCTGTATATCCTCGCCGCGATCCATGTGACGGCGACGATCGACACCGCGAGGATTCCGAGCGACAGCGCGATCTCGTAGGTCGGCAGGTTCCCGGCCGCCCAGCGTACCGGCATCGCGATCGGTGCGCTGAACGGCACTAGGGACAGAGTGACCGAGAATGCCGACGCGGGATCGTTCAGCATTCCGAACATGCTGACGAACGACAACACCAGCAGCCAGGAGACGGGTTGCTGCGCCTGTCTCGCTTCCTGCTCGCTCGACGACATAGCGCCCACGGCGGCGAACATCGCGGAGTACAGGAAGAACCCGCCGAGGAAGTAAGTGATGAACACAGCCGCGGTGGCGCCGCTGACGTGAGGGACCTGGAAGATCTGATCCGCCTCTCCCACGTCGCCACCCGTCAAGAATCGCGGCCGGTGGGCGAACAGGACCCTCGCGGAGACGCCCCAGATGAGAAATTGGAGAATCGACACCGCCCCGACGCCGAGCACCTTGCCGAGCATCAACTGAAACGGACGGAGCGACGAGACGAGGACTTCTACGATACGAGTCGTCTTCTCTTCCAGCACGGAGCTCATCACGTTGATGCCGTAGAGGAGGATTGCCGTGTAGAGAATGATGCCCATGAAATACGCGAGGGAAAAAGACTGCGCCGCGGTCTCGCCCGTAGTCTTTCCACCTGCGATCTTCTTGGTCTCGAGTCGGACGGGGATACGCGCCCGCGCCACCACCCGTGGATCGACACCTTCACGCTCGAGCCGCACCGCGGTCACGACGTCGCCGATCTTCCGCTCGAGCGCGCCGACCGTCGCAAACCCAGAAACGTTGGACCCGCGGTATTCCGCTTTGCCCGAATCCACGGCCGCATCGGTCAGAATCAGAAAGCCGCCGAGCCGCTTCTGCTCCACTTCGGCGGTGAGCGAATCGACGACTGCACCACCCGCTGACACGCGCACGGCGCGAAACACGCGGCTGTCGTTGAGGAGCTGGGTGATTCGGGCGCCCACCGATCCCGTCGTGGCATCCACCACCACGATCCGCCGGATACCGCCACCGCCCGCGAGGACCGTCGGCAGCACGAACACGGCGGCGAAGAACAGCGGTCCCAACAGCGCCATGATCCAGAACCACCGCGTCCGGATCCGCTCGACAAACTCGCGCCGGATCACCGCCCAGATCTTACGCACGGACGGCCTCCGGCCCCACCAGGTCGATGAAGATCTTGTTCAACGACGCCTCTTGCAGCTCGAACTTCGACAGCCGCGCGCCCGACGTCACCAAGCGCTGGAGGATCTCCTGGGGGTCGGCGCCGGACGCGAGCTCCAGCTCGGCATATTGACCGTAGTTATCGACCTTGCTCACAAGACCTTTATCTGCAAACACTTGCGCTGCCCCCCCGAGGCTGCCGTCGAACCCGATGACGAGATGGTGTCCACCATGTGTCCGCTTGATGTCGCTAAGCGCGCCGTCCACGAGCTTCCGCCCCCGCGCGATGATGCACAGCTGCTCGCACAGCTTCTCGGCCTGCTCCATGATGTGCGTCGAGAACAGGATCGTCTTCCCGCGGCTGCGCAGGTCGAGCACCGTGTCCTTCATGACCTGCGTGTTCACCGGATCGAGACCCGAGAACGGCTCGTCGAGAATCATCAGGTCCGGGTCGTGGAGCATCGTCGAGATGAACTGGACCTTCTGCTGCATCCCCTTCGAGAGCTCGTCGACGCGGCGCAGTCGCCATTGGGCGAGGCCCAGTCGCTCGAGCCATGCCTCGGCCCGCTGGCGCGCCCGCCGCCGGTCGATGCCTTTCATCTCGCCCAGGAAGACGAGCACGTCGAGCACCCGCATCTTGCGGTACAGGCCGCGCTCCTCCGGGAGATAGCCGATCCGCTCCGAGTGGACGCGGCCGCCGCCGGGCTCCCCGAACACCCGCACGGCGCCGCCGTCGGGCTCCAGAATGTCCATGATCATGCGGATCGTCGTCGTTTTCCCGGCGCCATTCGGCCCGAGCAGGCCGTAGATCACGCCACGGGGCACGGAAAGCGACAGCTCATCAACGGCGGTGTGACCGGCGAAGCGCTTGCTGACCCGGTCGAGGATCAGTATCGGGGTAGGGGAGGGGTAGGGAGAGGGGGAGGGGGACGTCATCCGCGCGGGGCTAATCTAGCCCCGTTACCGCTTGACTGCGTCGGTCAGCGCGTTCCAAGGAAGCAGGGCGCACTTGATGCGGACGGGGAACTTCGACACGCCCGCCAGGGCGCGCAGCTCGCCCAGCGTTTTGTCCCGCGCGGCGCCGTCGTCCCCTCGCATCATGGCGCTCATCCGGTCAGCCAGGGCGAGCGCCTGGGGGATCGACTTGTCCTTGAGCAGCTGCGTCATCATCGAGGCCGCCGCCTGACTGATGGAGCAGCCCCGGCCGATGAATCGCGCTTCTTGAATGACGTCGCCGTCCACACGCAGCTGTAGGTCGATCTCGTCCCCGCACAGCGGGTTGTTGAGCGATACCGTGTGGGTCGCATGCTCCAGCGTCCCCTTGTTGCGGGGCCGCCGGTAGTGATCAAGGATCAGCTCCTGGTAAAGAGCGCTGAGCTGTGGATCAGGCGGGGACGTATCCAAACAGGGCTCCCGCCTTGACGAGCGCGCCGGCGAGGGCGTCCACCTCGTTCAACCCGTTGTACAGGTAGAACGACGCGCGGGCGGTCGCGGTCACGTTCAGCCGCCGCATCAGCGGCTGTGTGCAGTGGTGGCCGGCGCGGATGCAGATGCCATCTTGGTCCAGAATGGTGGCGATGTCGTGCGGGTGAATGTCCCCGTACGTGAAGGACACAACGCCCGCGCGATCGCTCCCCCCGCGCGGGCCGTACACCGTCACGCCCTCGATCTGTGAGAGCTTGTCGATCGCGGCGGCCGCGAGCGCCTGCTCGTGCTCCGCGATCCGCGCGGGACCGATGCGCTCGAGGTAAGTGATCGCCGCCGCGAGTCCGACGGCTCCTTCCACGTTCGGCGTGCCCGCCTCGAACTTGTGCGGAATCTTGTTGTAGGTCGAGTGGTCGTCCCACACGCGCGAGATCATCTCGCCCCCGCCGTGGTAGGGCGGCATCGCCTCGAGCAGCTCCGGCTTGGCCACCAGCGCCCCCGAGCCCATCGGCCCGAGCATCTTGTGACCCGACAGGGCGTAGAAATCGCAGTCGAGCCCCTGCACGTCGACTTTCAGGTGCGGCGTGGACTGCGCCCCGTCCACCACGACGACCGCGCCGGCGGCGTGGGCGAGCGCGGTGAGCTGCGCCGCCGGATTCACGGTGCCGAGCGCGTTGGACACGTAGGGGAACGCGACGATCTTGGGCCGCCGCTCGAGCGCCCGGCCGAAGTCGGAGAGATCGATCCGCCCGTCCTCCGTGATCTCGACCATCCGGAGCGTAGCGCCCTTCTCCTGACACAGGATCTGCCACGGCACGAGATTCGAGTGGTGGTCCATGGCCGTCACCACCACACTGTCGCCGGCTTTCACGTTCGCCCGGCCGTACGAGCCCGCCGCGAGGTTGATCGCCTCGGTGGTGCCCCGAGTGAACACCACGCCCTCCGGCGCCCAGGCGTTCACGAACGCCGCGAGCTTCGCGCGCGCCGCCTCGTACGCCTCGGTGGCGCGGATCGCAAGGTCGTACGCCCCGCGATGCACGTTCGCGTTGGTGGTCCGGTAATACTCGGCAATGGCGTCGAGCACCGCCTGCGGCTTCTGGGTCGTCGCGGCGTTGTCGAGATAGACCAGTGGGTGTCCGTTCTCCCGCTGCGCGAGCAGCGGGAAGTCGGCGCGGAGGCGGGCGACGTCGAGCATCAGGCCAGCCGCGCGCGCACCAGGCGGTCGAGCCGGTCGCGCACGTCGGGGTGCCGCATCCGGTCGAGGATCTCCGCGCCGAAGCCGTACGTGAGGATGCTCCGGGCGGCTTCGGCCGAGAGCCCGCGGCTGCGGAGATAGTAGAGCTGCATCTGGTCGATCGGGCCCACCGTCGAGCCGTGGGTGCACTTCACGTCGTCCGCGTAGATCTCGAGCTGCGGCTGGCTGTCGGCCCGCGCCTCCGTAGAGAGCAGCAGGTTGTTATTGGTCTGCTTCGAGTCCGTACGCTGCGCCCCGGGCCGGACGATGATGCGTCCGGTGAACACGCCGTGCGCCCGCTCCGCCAGCACCCCGTTGAAGAACTCGTGGCTCGCGCAGTGCGGCTGGGCGTGGTCGATCACCGTGTGATGATCGGCGTGCTGCGCGCCGCTCAACAGGTACAGCCCGTTGAGGATCAACTCCGCCCCGGGCCCGTCGAGCACCGCGTTGATGTCGTGCCGGGAGAGCGCCGCGCCCAGCGTCACGACATGCACTCCCAGGTAGCTGTCGCGTTCCTGTCGCGAATGTGTCGTTGCCACTTGGAAGCTGTGCGGGCCCTCCTGCTGCACGCGGTACAGCTCGGCCCACGCTCCCTCCCCTACCACGACTTCCGTCACGGCGTTGGTCCAATACACGCCGTCCAACAGGCCCGCGTACGTCTCGACGACGGCGGCCCGCGCGCCCCGCTCGACCACGATGAGGCTGCGCGGGTGAGAGACGATCGGGCCGTCGGATACCGCTCGGCCGGTCGAGAGGAAGACCACCTCCAGCGGCCGATCGAGCGTCACGTCGGCGGGAACATGCACGAATGCCCCGTCCGCGAGGAACGCGGTGTTCAGCGCAGCGAAGGCGCTCTCGCGCCAGCGGGCGTGACGCGCGAGGTGTGCCCGGGCCAGCTCGCTCCCTGCGTCCGTGCGAAGCGCGGCGGCGAGACTCCCCGCCCGCACGCCACCGGCCAGGTCCGCCGGCGTCGAGAGGGACGGGGCGTGGCGCCCGTCCACGAAGACGACGCGCGGGCCCGCGCCGACACACAGGCCCTCGATGTCTGAGGGAGCGGGGAGCGGGGAGTGGGGAGCATGCGCCAGCGTGAATCGTTGGTCCGCGATCGGCGCGACGCTCGTGAAGCGCCACTCCTCCTGCTTCATGGTGGGGAACCCGAGCTCGGTGAAACGGGCGATCGCCCCCTCGCGCAGCCGTCTCAACCACTCGGGCGCGCCCGAGGCGCCGTTGCGCGCGAACGCCTCGAAGTCGGCGACGTACCGCTCAGTCCTGTCGACGACCTCGGTCATGCTACGACGGCCTCTTCGCGCAGCCAGTCATACCCCTTCTCTTCGAGCTCGAGCGCGAGCTCCTTGCCACCCGACTTGACGATGCGCCCGCCGGCCAGGACGTGCACCACGTCGGGCTCGATGTGCGTCAGGATCCGGTAGTAGTGCGTCACGAGCACCGTCGCGTTGTCGGGCCGCCGCAGCTTGTCCACGGTGCGGGCCACGGTCTTCAACGCGTCGATGTCGAGTCCGGAATCGGTCTCGTCGAGGATCGCGAGCTTGGGGTCGAGCACCGCGAGCTGCAGGATCTCGTTGCGCTTCTTCTCCCCGCCCGAAAAGCCTTCGTTCACCGGGCGGGTCAGATAGCTCGAGTCCCAGCCGATCACCCTGAGCTTCGCTTCGAGCGCGTCCATGAACTCGACCGGCCCGAGCTCCTCCTCACCACGGTGCTTGCGGATCGCGTTCACCGCGGAGCGGAGGAAATAGGCGTTCGTGATGCCGCGGATGGACACCGGGTACTGGAACGCCAGGAACACGCCCTCGCGGGCCCGCGCCTCCGGTGCCATCGCGAGTAGATCACTGCCCTCGTACAGCACTTGGCCCGCGGTGACGGTGTACGCGGGGTGACCCGCGAGGACCTGGGCGAGCGTGCTCTTCCCCGAGCCGTTCGGCCCCATGATGGCGTGTACCTCGCCGGCGTTGACCGTGAGGTCGACGCCCTTGAGGATCTCGCGTCCCTCGGCCAGAGCATGGAGGTTCTTGACCTGCAGCAGCGGATGCTTGCTCAACCCACGCTCCCTTCGAGACTGATGCCGAGCAGCCGCTGGGCCTCCACGGCGAACTCCATCGGCAGCTCCTTGAAGACTTCTTTGCAGAAGCCGTTGACGATCATCGACACGGCGTCTTCGGCGGACAGACCGCGCTGCTTCGCGTAGAAGATCTGGTCCTCGCCGATCTTGGACGTGGACGCTTCGTGCTCCATGGTGGCGCTGCTGTTGCGCACGTCGATGTACGGGAAGGTGTGCGCCCCGCACCGGTCGCCGATCAACATCGAGTCGCACTGTGAGTAGTTGCGAGCGTGCTCGGCGCCCTTCAGGATCTTCACGAGACCGCGGTAGGTGTTCTGCCCGCGGCCCGCCGAGATTCCCTTCGAGACGATCGTCGAGCGCGTGTTCCTGCCCATGTGGATCATCTTGGTGCCCGTGTCCGCCTGCTGGCGGTGGTTGGTCACGGCCACCGAATAGAACTCGCCGATCGAGTCGTCGCCCTGCAAGATGCAGCCGGGATACTTCCAGGTGATCGCCGAGCCGGTCTCCACCTGCGTCCAGGAGATTTTGGAGCCCCGGCCGCGACACGCGCCGCGCTTGGTCACGAAATTGTAGATCCCACCCCGACCCTCTTCGTCGCCCGGGTACCAGTTCTGGATGGTCGAATACTTGATGGTCGCACGGTCGAGGGCCACGAGCTCCACCACTGCCGCGTGCAGCTGGTTCTCATCGCGCACCGGAGCCGAGCAGCCCTCGAGGTAGCTCACGTAGCTCCCCTCGTCGGCGACGATCAAGGTCCGCTCGAACTGGCCCGTCGACTCCGCGTTGATACGGAAGTAGGTGGACAGCTCCATCGGGCAGCGCACGCCCTTCGGGACGTACACGAACGAGCCGTCCGTGAATACGGCCGAGTTGAGGGCGGCGAAGAAGTTGTCGTTGTGCGGAACCACCGAGCCGAGGTACTGCTGCACCAGCTCGGGATACTCCCGAATCGCTTCCGAGATGGCGCAGAAGATCACCCCGTGCTTCTTGAGCTCCTCGCGGAACGTCGTCGCGACGGAGACCGAATCGAACACCGCGTCTACCGCCACGCCCGCCAGCCGTTTCCGCTCCTCGATCGGGATCCCCAGCTTCTCGAACGTCTCGAGCAGCTTGGGATCGACCTGCTCCAGGCTGTCCAGCTTGGGCCGCTGCTTGGGAGCCGCGTAGTAGCTGATGGCCTGATAGTCGATCGGACCGTACTGCACGTTGGCCCAGTGCGGCTCGAGCATCTTCAGCCAGTTGCGGTACGCCCGGAGCCGCCACTCGAGCATCCACGCCGGCTCGCCCTTCTTCTGGGAGATCAGCCGGATGACGTCCTCGCTGAGGCCGGGAGGAACGGTCTCCGACTCGATATCCGTGACGAAGCCGTATTTATACGGCTGAAGGACCTGGGCTTCGATACCGCTGCTCATTGGGGCTTCCGAAGTCCTTTGTGCGTCGCAAGTTGCAGAGATGGGCCCATGGCGAATGCGAATCCTACAGGAATTACTCGGGATTGTCAACCAAGCTCAATAGATGTCGCGATTCACCTCCCTGATCAGGCGCTCATAGTCCTCCGGCGTATTGAGATCGTCGATCACCGCCGGGTCGTCGACCGCCACGGTGAGGAGATCCCGCTCGTGGGCGGCGAGCACCGCCTGCGCACCGTGGCGGGTCGCCGCCGCGCTGGTCGCGAGCTCGGAGAACAGCGTCTGATCCCAGATCACCGGGTGCCCGCGCCGCTCGGCGAAGCTCGGGACGACGGCGGGCGCGCCGCTCCGCCGGTGTGCCTCGAGCAGCCGTTCCAGGGTAGCGACGCGCACGTGCGGCAAGTCCACCGGCCACGCCACAATCCCCGACGGACGAATCGGCTCGAGGGCGGCGAGGGCCGCGCGTAGCGATCCGATCGCTTCACCGGCGAGATCGGGGTTCTCGACGATGACGCACTCGTGGGTGGCGAGGGAGGGTCGGACGCGCGCGGCGTCCGGACCGAGCACCACGACGCGGGACTTTATGTCCAGCGCTTCCAGGGCTTCGAGGATGCGGACGACGAAGGGCCGGCCTCGGAAGTCCAAGAGTGCCTTGGGCCTACCCATTCGCTCCGAGGCCCCGGCCGCGAGCACCACCCCGGCGAAACCCATGCTTCTACGTTATCGAGTTGCACCCCGCCGCCAAACCCCCAAATTGGCGGCCCATGGCCGTACGACGCATCCGCCAGCTAGGCGACCCGATCCTGCGAGTCCGCTGCGAGCGGGTCCAGAACCCCAAGTCCGCCGCGACGCGGCTCGTCGCGGACGACCTGCGGGATTCGCTCGCCGTCGCCAGGAAGAAATACGAGATGGGACGGGCGCTGGCGGCGCCGCAGATCGGCGCGCCGGTGCGGATCGTTTTCGTCCAGACGGACAAGCAGCGCTGGACGATGATCAACCCCGAGATCACGGACGTGGGGCGGGACGATTTTCTGGTGTGGGACGATTGCTTCTCGTTTCCCAACCTGCTCGTTCGCGTGACCCGGGCCTACCAGATCACGGTGAGCTACACCGACCCGAAGGGCAAGCAGCACACCATAGAGCTCGAGGGGCCGATGGCGGAACTGCTGCAGCATGAGATCGATCACCTGGATGGCATCCTCGCGCTCGATCGCGCGAGCGGGGTCGATCCGTTCGCGTTCCGGTCCGAGTGGGAGAAGGTGCACGAGCCCGGCGATCGCTCCGGGCCCCCCAAGCCGCGGGAGGTGTGACGGAGACGGCGCCACGTTAGATTGACCCGAGACAGGGGTGCCCGCCAGTAGGAAACGCCCGGCGGGCTGAGATCACACCCTTTGAACCTGATCCGGTTCGCACCGGCGAAGGGAGCTCCGCATGACCTGCCTCACACAGATGCACTTCGCCCGTCAGGACACCATCACCCCCCAGATGCAGCGCGTGGCGGAGCGGGAAGGGCTTCCGGTCGAGCTGGTGCGCGACGAGGTCGCCCGCGGGCGGCTCATCATTCCCGCCAACGTGAACCACCTCGCGAAGCGACTCGATCCGATGGCGATCGGCAAAGTCGCCGGCGTGAAGATCAACGCCAACATCGGCAACTCGGCCGTCGAGTCGAACATCGACCAGGAGCTCGAGAAGCTGCACCACGCCGTCCACTACGGCGCGGACACGGTGATGGATCTCTCCACAGGCGGTG
>WNFR01000273.1_pt1 | contig 52088 bp, 49 predicted proteins | sample 5400221 | NCBI WGS metagenome assembly WNFR01 (sample SAMN13153357, study PRJNA577476) | soil metagenome | isolation source: 40 cm soil under Madrone tree | place: USA:California | collected 2016-06-14 | reverse complement strand
TCGCTTGGAAAAAAGGCGTCGGGCTCGTGCAATACGACCAGGGTTACGGCGCAATGAAAGATGGGTTTCGCCTCAAGAGAGTTAACACGAAATGAAAACCATGAAGTGTCTCCCGGTCCTATGTTTGGCTCTGACGTTCACATTGAGCGGTCAGATTATTGCTCGCCTTGGCAATACCGAGGATGAAGTCAGCGCTCTGTTCGGAAAACCGGTTGATCCGGGGACACCGGGCAGCAACGGCCTGACGACAAACATGTACCGAAATCGAACCAATGAATACCTTGCGGTTGTCCAGTTTCTAAACGGCCATAGCATCGCCGAATCTTATGCTCGAGTGGACAATCACAAGTTTTCCGAAAAAGAATTGTCGATCTTCCTCCAGGGGAATTCCGGCGGCAAGGAATGGAAAAAGGACCCGCGCAAGCTCGCATGGGAAAGAAGTGATCACCACGCGAAGGCGTGGTGCGAAACGCTGGCCGGACGGCCAACATTGTTGATCCAGTTGAAATAAGTCCCTCCTGACCGCACTCGCGCACTGGTGCGACCCCAGCTCCAAGATCGACATCGGCGTTGACGCGACCGGTTACACGGCTTTAACAGTCGCCAGCGATGCGACGCCACCTGCCGTTCATTTTCATTCTCGCCGGAACTACACTCGTTCGATTCGCCATTCTGTTTTTGGCGCAGACGCATGTCACGAGCGACGAAGCGATTACCGGTCTAATGGCGAAACACATTTCCGAGGGGCGATATTTCCCGTTTTATTCCTACGGAACGGCCTACAACGCCTCGCAAGCGTGGGAAGCGTACCTGGCGGTCATTCCGTTTTGGCTTTTCGGCGTCGGCGTCGTCGCTTTGAAAATTCCGACCGTTATTCTTTCGCTCGCATGCCTGACTCTGTTCTATCTAATGGCGACGCGGCTTTCTTCCGTTCGTGTCGCGACGCTCGCGAGTTTGGTCTTTGCGCTGTGGCCGGGATTGCTGAGGTGGCATTTCCAACCGCGCGGCTACGCGTTCTATTTTCTGTTGATCCCCGCCTTGGTGATTCTGTTTCTCGCGGTCGAAAAACAGAACCCGCCGCGTGTCCGCGATCTTTTCGTTTTCGGACTTCTCTGCGGAATCAGCTTCTGGGGAATGGAACTGCTCCTGATTCTGATCGTCGCGCTTTGGGTTGTGCTTTTATTGCGCCGTGAATTTTCAATCCGCGGCTTCGCCGTTGCGCTCGGCGGATTTGCGATTGGTTATGGACCGGCGATTTGGTGGAACCTGACGCACTCTTTTCAGAATTGGCAGTTTGTGTTTTTCGAAAAACCGGAGGCAGGCGGACTCGCTGCGCGCTTCGGATTATCAGCGTGGCGAGAAATCATTCTGGACGAGATGCCGAAATTTTTTAGCGCCGACACAGTCTTGTGGTATTACCCGCAAACGCACTGGTCTGGTTACCTTCTTTACGCAATCACTTTGATCGCGATTGCGCTCTGCGCATGGCACGCGCTTCGGTGGCAAACGATTCGCGCTGCGTTTTCGAAGGGATTTACGACCAATGAGGCAACCTCGGGTTTACTGATGCTGCTTCTCATCGGCGTCAGCTTTATCCCGTACATCATCGCTCCGTTGCGTGTTCCGGGGTATTTCCTCGGCGCGACTTTCTTTATGTCGATCCTGATCGCCCGTTGTATCGACCGATTGTTTACGGCAAAGGAGGTTCCCTTGCGCGCGTTGGGCGCGGCAATGCTCGTCGCAGTGACCATTTGCGGTCTGGACGCGATCATCTACACGGCAACGCACAACGAAATCGAAACTTTAACTTTGTCGCCAAATCATCGTGACCACGAAATGATTCGCATTCCCGGAGCAGACATTGACGCGGTCAAAGACGATCTCGCGCGCAATCAAATCAAAGCCGTTTGGACAACGATCTCATTCGTCTATCCGTTAATTTTCGAGACCAGCGAAAAGATCGCCGCCTCAGAATCCATTTTCGGTGTCGATCGTCCGGTGTATCCGCCCTCGATTCCCAAGCCCGAACCGAGTGAGCACGACCGGGCCGTTTTCGTCGTCGAAACGAATTCGCCTTTTCGGCCGGAGATCGAGTCGACGCTTACGCAAAAAAGTAGCGCGCCGCCGGAGATAACCGAACACGGCGCACTCACGATCATCCAACAACGGTTCGCATCCGAGTCCCCGTGAAAAATTTTTCAGATCGCCAACTGCGCTGGATCATCGCCGTCCTTTGCACGCTGGCCGCGGTCCGCGTTTTTGTTTTTGCCGCGGCATTTCCATTTTTCAACAATGTCGACGAACAGGCGCATGTCGATCTTGTCGTGAAATACGCGCACGGCAAGCAGCCTCATCGCATTGAACCTTTCGATCTCGAGTCTGGCCTGTATTTCACGGCTTACAGCACTCCGGAGTATTTTCTGAAACCGGAGCATTACGGCGGCAAATATCCTCCTCCGATGTGGAGCGTGTCGTCTGAGCAATTGCAACGTTTGATAAGCGAAGAAGTTCCATTTTGGCAATCACGCTCCAATTACGAGTCGGGCGAGCCGCCGCTGTATTACGCAATCGCCGGCGAATGGTTCAATCTGGGACGCATATGCGGCTTGGGCGGTCTGACATCGCTCTACTGGGTGCGTTTCATGAATGTTGCCCTGGCGGCGGTGTTAGTTTGGATCGGCTACGCAGCGGCGCGGATTGTTTTTCAAAATCAACAATTCGCCGCGATCGCAACCGCGACGCTGCTCGCGATCTGGCCGCAAAGTTCCTTCTATTCAATTCAGGGCGACTCATTAACGCCGGTGACATTCGGAATGGCATTCGTTGCTCTCGCCAAGTTGGTTCAGTCCGAACGTCCGAACATTCCGCTGACAGTTTGGCTTGGTCTTTCTGTCGCTGCGACGTGTCTTGTAAAAACTGTTAATCTCCCGCTGCTGCTCGTGATTGCGCTCGCAGTGCTTTTCAACGCGGCGCAGCTCGCCCGCAAAGGCGACATTCGTCGCGCGTTGTTGATCTTCGCGGTGTTCGCGATTTGCGTCGCACTCCCGCTCGGAATCTGGTTCGGCTGGAACCAACAACACTTCGGTGACTTAACTGCGACCAAATCCAAAATCGAAACGTTGGGTTGGAAAGCGAAAACGTTTACCGATTGGTGGTCTCATCCAATCTTCACACCGAAAGGCGCGAAAGATTTTTGGGCGGAAGTGATCGCCAGTTTCTGGCGCGGCGAATTCATCTGGCACCGTGATCGGATGGCGACCTGGTGGAACGACGCATTCTATTGGGTGTCGTCCACAATTGCGCTCGCGATTGCAACTATCGGCCTCGTAAGGCACAGAAAACCCGAAGCGAATCGCTCAGCATTGTGGCTTGCGCTCTTTTGTTTCGCCGCGCTCGTCGGCTTTCTCGTCTTATTGTCGATCCGGTTTGATTTTGACGACTGTCCATATCCCTCTCGGACGCATCCATTTTTCACGTCGGGTCGGCTGTTGAACGCAGCCGCGGTTCCGTTCTTCCTGTTGTTCTCTTACGCAATCGAGCAAGTCGCGGCCTTCACGCGGCGCACTTGGCCGCGGTGGCTCGCGCTCGCCGCAGTCGTAATCGCGGTTTGCGCCTGGCAGCTATCGATCAACGCACCGGTCGTTTCCAGCCAGTACAACTTCTTTCACCGGCCTAAGGTCCAATAGTCGACCTATCTGCGCTTTCGTTTCTTGGTCGGCAACTTCTTGCGCTTGGTCTTGGCCACGCGGCGAAGTTCTCTTCGGCTCATCGATTTGTACATTTGTTTCGACGCGCCGCGAAGTGAAGACTTTGAACGTTCACCGCGTTTGGCCGCCAACGCTGCGCCGGCGGCCATTTGTTGTTTTTTCGATTTCGCAGGCATAGGAAGAACGTTTCGCTGCTGAAACCGCAAATGGATGCCTTCAATCCGTGCCGGCGCGTCGCCACAAAAAATAAATCGGCACACCGCTGAGCACGATCACGATTCCGATTCCAGCCGTAGCCGGCGCGAGAAACACAAGATCGACAGTCAACAAAGTCGCCAGCAACATCGACAAGATGGGCACGGCCGGATAGCCCCACGTTCGATAGGGACGCTCGGTCGCAGGCGCTTTTCGACGCAATACGATTACGGCAGCGACCATGAGCACATAGAAAATCAGATCCGCGGACACGATGTATTCGAGCAGCTGCGTGTAAACGTTGCCGTAAGTCACCTTCCCGGTCGCGACATTGGTCGTCATTGTTCGCGGCAGAGTGAGCAGCGCCGTCCAAATTCCCTGGGCAACGAGCGCAACGGCGGGCACGTGATAGCGATTCGTTGTTCCAACTTTCCGGAAAAACAAAGCATCGCGCGCCATGGCAAAGTAAACGCGCGCACCGGCGAGGATCAGTCCGTTGTTGCAACCAAAGGTCGAGATCATGATCGCCGCAGCCATGAAAAGCGCGCCGGGATTTCCAAACACAGCTTTCATCGCCGCGACGGCGACGCGGTCCTGAGGCGCGGTTTGAATTTCGGAGAACGAAAGCAGCGCCAGATACGAAAGATTCGCCAGTACGTAGAGAACAACGACGATTCCCGATCCGAGCAAAAGCGCGCGGACGAGGTTTCGGCCCGGATCACGCACTTCGCTTCCAAGAAATGTGACGTTTGTCCACGCGGTCTGCGCGAATAGCGGGCCGACCATCGATTTTCCAAACAGGAGGATCAGCGCTAAGCCGCCGGTGAACGCAAAACCGGGCTGCGCGACTTGCGGAGTCCAGCCGTTCGCCCACGAATTCCACCACGACGCACTCCGCGCTGCGCTCACCGCGCTCCAACCGAAGAAAAATCCGACGAAGACAACGCCGACGAGCGCGGCCGTTTTCGCGAAAGTAAAAACGTTCTGCACGATCGTGCCGATCTTGAGCCCGCGCGTGTTCGTCCAGGTCAAGAGCGCGATCAGCGCGATCGCGACGAGTTGCTGTGTCGACAAACTAACTGCATAACCGCCGCCCAACGCAATCGGCGCCGACGTGAAGAAGTAATTGTCGGTCGAAATCGCCGGAACAAAGACGCCGAGAAATTTCGCGAAAGCGATTGCGACCGCCGCGATCGTCCCGGTTTGAATCACCAGAAATAGCGTCCAGCCGTACAAAAATCCCATCGCCGGGCCGTAAGCTTCGCGAAAGAAAACGTAGACGCCGCCGGCGCGCGGCATCATCGTCGCGAGCTCGGAGCAACACAGCGCGCCGGTCATCGTCAGCAAACCGGCAATCGCCCACGCCAGCAGCAGCCATCCGGGAGCGCCGCTCAAGCGCGACGATTCCGCCGACGTGATAAAAATTCCCGAGCCGATCATCGACCCGATGACGATCATCGTCGCGTCGACGGGCCCGATCGCGCGAACCAACCCAGAAGATTCCTGCGATTGGCTCACTTGGAAAACGTTGGAGCGCGAAAGGTGACGCCCTCTTTGTCCAACCGTGATCGCAACGCTCGGGCAAAGTCGACCGCTTCCGGATTGTCGCCGTGCAAGCAAATTGTCTCCGCGCGAACATCGACATCCACGCCATCAACCGAACGGACTTTGCTTTCGCGCAACATTCGCAGCACGCGCGGAGCAGCTTGCGTTGGATCGTGCAGCAACGCGTCCGGCCGGGAACGAGAAACAAGCGCGCCGTCGCTGCAATAATTGCGGTCAGCGAAAACTTCGTGCGCGATTTGGAGACCGCAGTTTTCGCCCGCGCGGGCCAGCGCGCTGCGCACCGGCGCGAAAAAAATCAATTGCTGGTCAACGCTCACGACCGCGCGGGCAATTGCGTCGGCCAAGGCATCATCACGCGCGGCCATGTTGTAAAGCGCGCCGTGCGGTTTTACATGGTTTGGACGGACGCCGGCCGCTTCGGCAATCGCGGCGAAGATGCCGAGCTGATAAACGACGGCATCGAAAACTTCGTTCGGTTTCACCGGCAGCTCCTTCCGTCCAAAATTCTCGCGATCGAACAGGCTCGGATGCGCTCCCACTGCAACGTTTCGAATCTGTGCAGCTTCGATTGATGCGCGGATCGTGCCGGCGTCGCCCGCGTGAAATCCACACGCAATGTTTGCCGAAGTCACAAGCGCGAGAAGCTCTTCATCGTGACCGGCGCCTTCGCCGAGGTCGGCGTTTAGATCGACAGTCAATTTCATTGAAGGCGCGATTCAATTCCGCGGCGAAATTGTTCCAGATCGCGCTCGCGTTCGAAGAGTGCGCGGTGAGCGTCAATAAGTGAGACTTCGCGAAAGCGAACGGGATCTCCGGTCCGCAATTGCGCTGCGATTCCGAGATCAACCGTGATCACGTGCGCGATTTTTGGATACCCACCGATCGTTTGGCAATCATTGAGCAGCAAAATCGGTTTTCCGCTAGGCGGCACTTGGACCGTGCCAGGCGCGACTGCTTCCGACAAAAGATCGACATCGTCCCTCCGTTCCAGACGCGCACCGTCCAGCCGGACACCCATTCGGTCCGAATCGGGCGAGACGAAAAGCCTTTCGCTGCTGAAAATCTCGAGCGCCCCCGGAGCGCAGCAACCCGCATCCTTTCCGCGAACGAAACGCAGCGTCGGTTCGCGCCGAGCAGTGCTCGACCAGTCGTGCGGCGGTTTCCACGGCGCGATTTTCGGCGCGCGCAATTCCTCGATGAGACGCGTGGCGCGATTCGAATTTCTTCCGAGAGAAAACTCCTCACCATCGCGCAGCGGCCGCCCGTTCGCTCCGCCGAAGCCGGCCTTCAAATCCCCCGAGCGACTGCCGAGAACGAGTGGAACATCGATTCCACCCGAAATCGCGATCCATCCCCGACAGCCCATGGCTGGAGCTCCGATCGAGAATTCTTCGCCCGCACGAACGAGCGCAGCGTGACCGGCTGACAATGGCGCCGACCCAACGTGCGCACTGAACTCACCGCCGGACCACGCAACGATCCGACTGTCGGAAAATCGCAGACGCAATCCACCGAAAGTGATTTCCAAACCAGCGGCTGATTCGTCATTGCCCACCAAAAGGTTCGCGACTCTGAGCGCGTGCGGATCGAGCGCGCCACCGGGCGAAACGCCGAATTCGCGAAAACCCGCGCGCCCGAGATCCTGCACGCTCGTTAAAAATCCAGCACGGATGGCAGTGACCTTCATCTTGTCGACCTTTCAAACTCGTCGCGAGTGATCGGCCGAAAACGGACGCGGTCGCCGACTCGCAAAAACACCGGCGGACTTTTTTGCGCGTCGAACAACCGCAATGGCGTGCGACCGATAACGTTCCAACCGCCGGGCGATTTGATTGGATAGATGCCAGTTTGTTTTCCACCGATCCCGACGGAACCGGCTGGGATTTCTTTGCGTGGAGTCTCGCGCCGCGGAGTCGCTATTTTTTGCGGCAACCCGGCGAGAAATGGAAAACCGCCGGTAAATCCGATGCAATGCACGCGGTACTCGGCGCCGCTATGAAGATCGATAACTTCGTTCGGATCAACACCCGCCCGTTGCGCCACCTCCTCGAGATCGAACGCGAACTCGTGGTCGTAACAAACCGGAATTTCGACGATCGCAGTTGCCGGCGATTCGCCTTTCACAATTTTCTTCGAAATCGCATCGCGAATTCGTTCCTCGAGCCAGCCAAAAACATTTTCGATCGGCGCGCCGGAGCGGATGACGCCAGCCGGATCATAAAAGACTGCAACGGTGGTGTAAGCCGGAGCAAGCTCGACCACGCCGGGGATTTTTGCCACGCGGAGCGAACGTTCTGCCGTCAAAACCTCCTCCAACGCGCGTTCCGGCGATTCGTCGAAATTTTCGGCTACACGAATGAGCAGCGCCGAGTCTCCGAGCGGCGTGATCTCCATGAAGCTCCGGTTAGCGCTTTTCCGGCGAGACGGCTTCCTTCACCGACTCGACATGTTCTTTGATTTCGCTGACTTGAGGATGAACGTCGCGAATCAACTCATGCTCGGCTTCGGAGACTCGTTCGATACGCTGAGTCATCTCGTGCAATTCCTTGAGCATCGCGTCCTGCCGGGACGAGATCCGATGCATCCACCAAAAACAAACGAGCCAACACGCCAGTCCGATGAATGTGAGAACAAGAATGATCATTTTACTGTGCGCGTGTCGCTTCGATCTCGATGTTTACGGCAACGCTCTGGCTGATGCCCGACATCGCTTCCGCGGCCTGCGCGAACATCAAATTAAACTCCCGACGGTTGAGCGGTTCCGTCGTCACGCTCCAACGTGTTCGTTTGGCATCGTTAGGCGAAGTCAGCAATTTCACATGCAACGTAATTGGCTTCGTCACTCCGTGCATCGTGAGATCGCCGACAATCTCGCCCGCTTGCGCGCCGGTCTGCTTCACGCTTCGACTCCTGAAGGTGATCTCCGGATGTTTTTCCACGTTAAACAATTCCGCACTGCGCAAGTGATTATCTCGCTTATCGATGCCGGTGTTGATGCTCTTCACTTCGATTCGTGCCGTCACCGAGGAGTTTTCCGGATGCTCGCGATCGATGTCGATCTTGCCATCGAACTTTGTAAACTTGCCGCGCGTCGCGCCGAGAAACTGGTGGACTGAGAATCCAATTGTCGATCGGGCCTGATCGAATTTGTAGGTTTCGTTCGCGACCGCGAAGGAATCAAAGGCCATCGCCAGAACCGCGGAGATAAAAATTCGCAATTTCATACCGACTGTTTGGTTTTGGATTTCGTCTCGGATGCGAGCGATTTCAAGAGCGGTGTGCGCGAAAGCGGCAATTTTCCAAACAGATTGCCAAGTGCGAACGCCGGATCGGCCTCGAGTTTTTTTGAATCGTGGACACCGGCGATGCGCGACAACTCGGTCTCGAAATGCGAGATCGTGCGGAGGTTCGGGTCGTTCTTGTCGAGGTAACCGAACGCGCGGCGCAGAAGCGAGAAAAGTTCCGGCTCGTGATGATCGCGCTCGGTGCAGATCTCGATGAGCTCAACAAAATACGCGGCCGCTTGAGTCCGAAGATAATTCTGGCGAATACCGGCGAACGGATTCCGAACCACAACTTCGGTCAACGTGTGCAACGTCGATTTGCGACTCGGAACGATCGTGATCTCCGATTCGAAAAAAAGATCGAGCTTGCCGGCGAACGGCGTCTTGATGCGGCGCGCACCTTTGGCCATCGTTTGAATGCAGCCTAACGATTCTGTGCACCAGGAGATGATCAAGCTGGTGTCGCTAAATTTGCGTTTGCGAAGAAGGATCGCGGCGGTGCTTTGCACTGCGCCAATTTAGCACGCGATCGATCGTGTTGTAGGGCGAACGGCGCGCTCACGCATTTCCAGTCGCGGCCGCGGCCGCAACTCCCGGCTTTAATGGAACGGATTGAAATGGGCGACCATGATGTTCACTTTGAACAGAAACTGGTCGCCAGTCAGACCGATATTCGCGTCGGTCGGTAATACCGGGCCGTCATTCGGGCCGGGCGCGAAGTTACCGTTCTTATCGCCCCAATCGACGCGCTTGTACTCGAACGCCACGCTCACGTTATTGGTGAGCTTGTATTCGGTGCCGACCCCGCCGTAATAGCCGGTCAACAGTTCGTTCTCGCTGCGGTTCTTAGTGTTGACGATCTCGCCGAGGAAGAAACCCTGTTGCTGGTTCACAACTGCATGTTTGGTCGCGACCCGAGTAGTCTTAGTATGCGCGGCGAGCGCTTGACCATCGCCATCGCCGATGAATCCAAAAAAGGCAGTGTCGGCTTTCTGCATCGATGTGAAGCGGACATCGGTAAACGCCGCTCCGCCGATGCCGTAGAAGAGAAAGCGGTTCCAGCAGAATCCGATCTTTCCGCCAACAAAGCCGTTCCATGTGGTCTCGGCCATGCGCCACGAATGAAAGAGCGTCTCGGCGGTGACATTTTGTTGCAAGGTAAACAAGAAGAGTTCGTTGGTTTGGAAATCCTCAAAGTGCTTCGAGGCAGTCGTCCCGTTGCCGATGAAACTTCCTTCCGCGCCAAACACAAAATGACCGAACTGAAAATTCACTCCGCTTTGCATGCCCCCGATGGTCTGGCCGCTCGTTTCGTTATGCCCAGGCGCGTGAAAGGTGGCGAACGCGTCTGCTTCACCCACTATACCGTCGCCACCTTCCTCGTCGCCTTCGAGCAACCTGTAAAACTGGTGGGTTAGATTGACATCGGTCCGTTGCCTGCCGGTGTCGAAGTGGTTCCAAGTGCCGCCGACGTTCAATCCAAAGTAGACACCGCTCCAGTCACACGGATCCGCCGGATTAAATTTCGTCAAAAAGTCGGTGAACTCATCGCTGAATGCAGGCGATGCGGCGAGAAAAATGGCCGCGATGCCTGTAGAAAGAGTACGCCTGATCGATTTCATCTGGGCCCAAGGGTTTTGCCAGAAATGTAAGGCTTTGCCAACCAAAAAGGCGCCGCGTTCGAGCAACTTGCGAATCGTCAGCTAGAGCGAGACATGGCGACTGAAACCGCCCGCGTGCCGCCCCGAGTTCCACTTCAGCGATTGAGAATGTGCAGCGCGCGTTTCTCGACGTTCATCGCCGCTTCCTTGACCGCTTCACTCAACGTCGGGTGCGCGTGAGTTGTCCGTGCCAAATCTTCCGAGCTCCCGCCGAATTCAATCACTGACACGATCTCCGCGATCAATTCTGACGCCGCGTGTTGCAGAACGTGACCGCCGAGGATGCGATCGGTCTTTGCCTCCGCGATAATTTTCACCATTCCGTCGAACTCTTCGTTCGCCACTGCCCGGCCGGTCGCGCGGAACGGAAATCTGCCGACGCGATAATCAATCCCCTTCTCTTTCGCCTGCTCTTCGGTCAAACCGACGCCGGCGAGCTCGGGATTCGTATAAATGATTCCCGCGATCGCGTCGTAGTTAATGTGCCCGTCCTTGCCGGCCATGTGCTCGACGCATGCGATGCCTTCGTCTTCGGCTTTGTGCGCGAGCATCGGCCCCGCGATCACGTCGCCGATCGCGTAAATGCCATCAACGTTCGTCTTGAAATACTTGTCGATCTTGATCCGCTTCTTCTCATCGAACTCGACGCCGACTTTCTCCGCGCCGAGTCCTTCGCTGAACGGTTTGCGTCCGACCGAGACGAGGACTTTGTCGGCTTCAAATTTTAATTCTTCATTCGCTTTCGTTGCCGTTGCAGTCGCCTTTCCATTGTCGATCTTGACCGCTGTCAGTTTGGTTTCGAGGTGGAACGTCATTCCCTGGGCGGTGAGCGAGCGCTGCAACAAGTTCGACAATTCCAAATCGAAGCCGAGCGCGATGCGTGGCAAGAATTCCAGCATCGTCACCTCCGAACCGAGGCGGCTCCAAACCGAGCCGAGTTCGAGCCCGATCGCGCCGGCGCCGATGACGAGAAGTTTTTTCGGCGCTTCAGTGAACTCAAGCGCTTCAGTGCTGCTGACGATTGTTTTGCCGTCGAATTTCGCGAACGGCAATTCAATCGGAACGCTTCCGGTCGCGATGATGATGTTTTTGGTTTCGATCTCCTGAGTATTGCCGTCCGATCCTTTCACCGAAACTTTGCCTGGCGCCGTGATCGTTCCCAAACCTTCGAACGTCGTGACCTTGTTCGTCTTCATCAACGCGCGCACGCCGCTGTTCATCGTTTTCACGACCTTGTCTTTGCGCTGCTGCATCTTGCCAAGATCGACAGTCGCGTTCTCGATGACGATGCCATGCTTCACCGCTTCCTTTTTCGCGAATATGAAATGATCGCTCGACGTGAGCAGCGCTTTGCTCGGGATGCAGCCGATGTTCAGACACGTGCCGCCGAGTTCCTTGTCCTTCTCGATGATCGCGGTTTTCAGTCCGAGCTGTCCCGCGCGAATCGCGGCGACATATCCACCCGGTCCAGAGCCGATGATTACAACGTCGAATTTGTCCATGTTAGAAATCGAGCGGCAGCTTCTTCGGGTCCTCGATGCACTCTTTCACTTTGATGAGGAACGTGACCGCTTCTTTGCCATCGATTAAACGGTGATCGTAACTCATCGCGAGATACATCATCGGGCGAATCTCCATCTTTGCATCGATCGCCACCGGCCGCGACATGATCTTGTGCATTCCAAGTATTCCGCTCTGCGGAAAATTCAGAATTGGCGTGCTGATCAGTGAACCGTAGACGCCGCCGTTGGAAACGGTGAACGTGCCGCCGGTCAAATCCTCGAACTTCAACTTCCCATCGCGCGCTCGCGTCGCATAATCGCCAATCTCGCGTTCGAGGTCGGCGAACGATTTCTTGTCGGCATCGCGCACGATCGGAACGACGAGTCCGCGCTCGGTTCCGACCGCGACGCCGATGTCGTAAAAATTGTTTTGGATGATGTCGTCGCCTTCGATGCGGCCGTTAACTGCGGGAACCGCTTTGAGCGCTTCGACTGAGGCCTTGATGAAGAAGGACATGAAGCCAAGCTTCACGCCGTGTTTCTTCGTGAATGCATCTTGCGAATCGGCCCGAAGTTTTTGGACCGCACTCATGTCGCACTCGTTGAACGTGGTGAGAATCGCGGCGGTGTGCTGCGCCATGACGAGTTGCGCCGCGATCTTGCGCCGCAACGGTGACATTTTTTTGCGAACAACCCGGCCGTCGGACGGTTGCGGTTCTTGTTTGTCGATCTTCGGCTCAGCGCCGCGATTTTGCGCCGCAGCTAACGCGTCAGCTTTCGTGATCCGGCCGCCGAGACCGCTTCCGGAAATTCTTGCCGGATCCAAATGCTCTTCATCGACAATTCGTCGAACTGCCGGCGAGAGTGTTTCACCATCCGAAGTCTTTTCTTTCGGCGGCGCGGCGGCGGTTTTTGTTTCAGCCTTTTCTTTCTTCTTTTCTGCTAGCTTGGCCCCGTCCGGCGCTTTCTTGGAATCGTCGATCGTCGCGACGACTTCACCGATTTTCACTTCCTGACCTTCGGGAACGAGCGTGTCCAGCACGCCCGCCGTGTCCGCCGCGATTTCAGTCGAAACCTTGTCAGTTTCCAGGGTGAAGAGCGCGTCGCCAGGATTCACGAAATCGCCAGATTTCTTGTGCCAGACCGAAACAACGCCGCTCGTGATCGATTCGCCGACTGCAGGAATTTTTACCTCGACCGCCATGTGCGCCTAACTAAGCGCAGAAAAAACGCCCGGTCGAATCAAACCTTGAACGCGTCGCGAACGAGCGCGGCCTGCTCGCGTTTGTGGAGCGCGAGCGAGCCGACGGCGGGACTGGCGCTGGCGTCGCGACCGGCGTAGGCGATGTCGCGCTCGAAGAGTTTCCGCAGCCGCGGCTCTATGAAAGTCCACGCGCCCATGTTCTCGGGTTCTTCCTGACACCACACAAGCGGGGCATTGTTCGGAAACGCGGTCACCATCGACTTCAATTTCTTTTCGTGCAGCGGATAGAGTTGCTCCACCCGGACGATCGCTGCGTTGTCGATCTTCTTTTCGTCGCGGTACTTCAACAGATCGTAATAAACTTTTCCCGAGCAGAGAATCACGCGTTTTATCGTCTTCGGAGAAGCCGATCCACCATCGCCGAGAATTTCTTCGAACCTTCCTTTCGTAAATTCTTCCGCGCGCGAGGAAGCGAACTCCGCTCGCAGCAAACTTTTCGGCGTCATGATGATAAGCGGTTTGATGAAATCGCGTTTCATCTGTCGCCGCAGAACGTGAAAATATTGCGCGGCTGTTGTGACATTGCATACCTGCATGTTTTCGTCGGCGCAAAGTTGAAGGAAACGCTCGAGCCGGCCGCTCGAATGTTCCGGGCCCTGACCTTCGTAACCATGCGGCAAGAGCAACGTGATCCCGCTCGGCCGCTGCCATTTCGATTCTGCCGACGCGATAAACTGGTCGATGATCGTTTGCGCGCCGTTGGCAAAATCACCGAACTGCGCTTCCCACAGACAGAGCATGTTCGGATAATCGAGCGAGTAGCCGTAATCGAACCCGAGCACGGCCGCTTCCGAGAGCAAGCTGTTGTAAATGCAAATCCGCTCCTGCTTTTTGGCGATATGCATGAGCGACGTGTAGGGCACCCCCGTTTTCGCGTCGTAAAGAATCGCATGCCGCGTGCTGAAAGTTCCGCGCGCGCTGTCCTGCCCCGACAAACGCACCGGCGTTCCGTCCAATAGCAACGAGCCGAACGCGAGCAGCTCCGCGTAATGCCATTCGTACGGCCCGCCGTTCTCGAAAACTTTTCGGCGATGATCGAGCACGATGCGTTTGATCTTCGGTTGAACGTTGAAATCGTCCGGAACGCGCGTGAGTGCATCGACAATCGTCGCGAGCATTTTCTCGTCGATCGCGGTCGCAACGGCCGAGCTCTTGTATTCCGGCTGAAACACGGCGGCCGCTTCTTTGAATTGCGCCTGCTTGCCAGCCTTTTCTTTTTCGAGTGCCCTGACCGTGTCGAGCGCCATCTCCAATCGCAGGTCCATCTCCGTTTCGAGCGATAGCGCGTCGTCTTCGGTCAGCGCTCCGGATTCGAGCAGCTCGGCTTTGTAGGAAGTCGCGGCCGACGGATGTTTGTCGATCTTCGCGTAAAGATCCGGTTGCGTGAACGCAGGCTCGTCGCCTTCGTTGTGGCCGTAACGGCGATAGCAATACATGTCGATCACAACGTCGCGCCCAAACTCCTGCCGAAAATCGAGCGCGAGCTGACTCACTTGCATGCATGCGAGCGGGTCGTCGCCGTTGACGTGAAAAATGGGGGACTCAATTATTTTCGCGACGTCAGTCGCGTATTGCGATGAGCGCGCATCTTCGGGAACCGTGGTGAAACCGATCTGGTTGTTCACGACGACGTGAACCGTGCCGCCTGTGCCGTAGCCATGAAGTTGCGACATTTGCAGCGTTTCCATCACAATCCCCTGTCCCGCGAACGCTGCGTCGCCATGAAGTAAGAGCGGCAAAACTTTGCGGCGATGTTCGGTATCGTTCCGTTGCCGCTGCCGCGCGCGCGCCGTGCCCTCGACCACTGGATCGACAGCTTCCAGATGACTTGGATTCGCGGACAATCGAATCTCGACCGCGGCGCCGGACGCGAGCTTTCGAACCGTGCGATAACCGAGGTGATATTTTACGTCGCCATCGCCTCCGACCGATTCGGGAACGTAGTTCTCGCTGAACTCGGTGAAAATGACGCGGAGCGATTTTTTCAGGAAATTTGCGAGCACGTTGAGCCGGCCGCGGTGCGCCATGCCCATGCAAATTTCTTCAATCCCATCGGCCGGACATTTGTAAAGAATGCTGTCGAGAATCACCAGCAACGATTCCGCGCCCTGGAGTGAAAAACGTTTCTGGCCGACGTAGCGCGAATGGAGAAAGCCTTCGAACGACTCCGCCTCCATCAACGCGCGCAGAATTCCGATCTTCACCTGGCGCGGCGTATCGTGTTTGTCCGGGCGCGATTCGAGCCGGTGGAGCACCCAGTTTCGAATCCGCGGGTTCTGAATGTGCATGAATTCGGCGCCGATGCTGTCGGCATAGATTTTTGTCAGACGCGCGATCATTTCGCGCAGCGCCATCTCTTCGCCGTCCGCGAAAAATTTTGAAGCGACTCGAAGATCGAGATCCTTCTCGGCGAATCCGAGCTCGCGTAGACTGAGCATCGGATTTTCCGGGCGTTTCTCCGCGAGCGGATTCACCCGCGCGATCGTGTGGCCGAGAGTGCGATAGGCGTAAACGAGACCGTCGATTCGCGTTTGCAACGGGCTCTCGCGCGTGACCGCGCCCGGAGCGGCGACTGCCGCCGCTCCGTTTTTCTGGGGAAGATTTCCGAGCTCGAACCCTTCAAAAAAAGCCGCCCAACTCGGATCGACCGATCCCGGATCCTGCTGCCAACGTTGATAATTCTGATCGATCAGGTCGAGATTGGCCCGAGCGCCCAGGGTAGTTCGCATGACGGATCTAACTTCCGACGATTAGGCAGAGCGGCAAGTTGACAGTGCCGAGGCGGTCTCGTTATTTGCACGGACAATGGGATTTCCGGGAAAAATTTACGGCGCTGTCGTTGCCGCAGCCGTGTGTCTAGGCACGGGATCGACATCGTCCTTTGCGCAGACGGATCCGGCGGCGGAACCGGCCGTGTTGGCGGTCGCGAAGGTCCTGCCGGCGGTCGTCAATATCAACACCGAGCGTGTGATTCGTCGTAGCGTTCGCGATCCGATTGAGGATTTTTACGCGCAGTTCTTCGGCTATTACCGCGGACGTCCCCACGAAATTCGACAGACCCAGCAAAGTCTCGGTTCGGGATTCATTGTCGATCCGGCGGGTTACATCGTCACGAACCAGCACGTGGTCGAGCGTGCAGCGGATTTGAAGATCAAAGTCACGACGAATGACGGCAAAATGTACAACGCGCATTACATCACCGGAGACGACAAGAAAGACCTGGCGTTCATCAAGATTGATTCGAAGGACTCGTTTCCGTTCATCAATCTCGAAAACATTTCGCCGAACTTGTTAGGCGAAACGGTCCTTGTCGTCGGCAACGCGGTTGGTTACGGCAGCTCGATCAGCCGTGGCGTGTTGAGCGCGACGAAGCGCGACATTGCCATCGACAACATGGAATACAAAAATCTCGTGCAAACCGACGCTGCGATTAATCCGGGCAACAGTGGCGGTCCGGTCATCGACATTTCCGGCCGCCTGGTTGGAATCAGCTCGGCAAAAATGGCGTTCACGCCGCAAGGAGTTCCGACACAAGGCTTAGGATTCGCCATTCCGGCCGACGTGGTCCGCGACAGCGTGGCGAAGTTCAAGGCGTTCGCCGAAAAACACCCGGGCCAAAAATCGGCGCCAGTCGCGGAGGAAACGTCGACATCTTCGAACGCGGAGCGGCTTTTCGGAATGCAACTGCAAGATTTGACGGCAGACCTGACTCAAGCGCTCGGTTACCAACCGGGTCGCGGCGTGTTGATCAGCTCGGTCGAGCCGGGCAGTCCGGCAGACGAAGCGGGAATCGAGCGCGGCCTCGTTATTTATCGAGTCGGCAAACGAAATGTGAATTCGGTCAAGGACGTCGACGCGCTGCTGAGCCAGGCGAGCAGCGGGACGAGCGTCGACTTTATCGTCGGTGTTCTGCGGGCGAATGGCACCCAACGAGTTGAGACGGTGACGCTGGCCGCCCGTTGACAATCCGAAGATTTGCGGCAACGCAATAGCCCTTCGATTGTCTGAACCTTGCGATGATCAAAGTCGAGAATCTCACGAAACGCTACGCCGGACACACCGCGATCCGCGATTTGAACTTCGAGGTCGGCCAGGGAGAAATCATGGGTTTCCTCGGGCCGAATGGCGCCGGAAAAACAACTACGATGCGCATCCTCGCCGGCTTCATGCCCGCGACATCCGGACGCGCGTCGATCGCCGGCTTCGATGTTTTCGAGCAATCGCTTCAAGCGCGATCACGTCTCGGCTATATGCCGGAGAGCGTTCCGCTCTACAACGATATGCGGGTCACCGAGTATCTCGATTATCGCGCGGCGCTCAAAGGCGTGCCGCATCGCCGCGTGGCGGAGCGAGTTGGCGATGTCAAAGAACTGTGCGGATTAAAGGAGGTCGAACGAAAATTGATCGGCACGCTCTCGAAAGGCTACCGGCAGCGCGTTGGTCTGGCCGATGCGTTGGTCAGTGAACCCGATCTTCTGATTCTCGACGAGCCGACGATCGGCCTCGATCCAAATCAAATCCGACAAGTGCGCGAGCTAATCAAAAATCTCGGCAGGCAACACACGATCTTGCTCTCGACCCACATTTTGCCCGAGGTCGAGATGACTTGCAGCCGTGTGATCATCATTCACAAAGGGAAAATCGAAGCGTGCGATACCCCGGAAAATCTTCTCGCCCAAATTCGCCAGGCTGGTGGCGTGGTTGTCGAAGCAAAGACTGGAAGTGACGACGGCGTCGAGCAACTGAAGAAAATTTCGGGCGTGCGCGAGGTTAGTATGAATCGCGAGGCCGGCTGGGATATCTTTTCACTACGCGTCGAATCCGGTCTCGATGTGCGCGAGGAAATTTTCAAGCTCGCCGCCGCGCGTCATTGGTCAGTGCGCGAATTGTCGGAGCGCCGCGCGACGTTGGAGGACGTTTTCGTCGAAATCACGCACTCGAACCAGATCGGGCTCGAATGATGACGCAGAAGATATCGATTTAGGATGAAAAAATTTTACGCCCTGCTCGCTCGCGAAGTGAAAAGTTATTTTCACTCGCCGATTGCCTACATCGTGCTCGCCTTCGTCCTGATCATGGACGGTATTAATTTCCAGTTACTGATTAACTGGATGAATCGCCGCCAGTTAGATTTCACGCTCCAGGAGGCTTTTTTCAACTGGGTTCCTTTCTGGATTCCGTTCGTTTTGAGCTTTCCTCTCATCACAATGCGTCTCTTCGCTGAAGAATTTAAGCTTGGCACGATCGAGCCTCTGATGACCGCGCCAGTGCGCGATTTACAGGTTATCCTCGCAAAATACTTCGGTGCGCTGGTGTTTTACATCGTCCTTTGGATCCCGACCCTGATTTACTTCGCGATTTTCGAAAAGATCACGCATCAGCCGGCGGCCAACTCGGCCGGCGCCTACTGGGGCTCGTATCTGATGTTGCTCCTGCTCGGCATGTTTTACCTTTCGATCGGTTGTTTCGCTTCCGTTCTCACCAAGAATCAGATCGTTGCCGCGATTATTTCTTTGTGCGCAATTCTCCTCATATTCTTCTTAGGGCTGTTTCAGGCCGTCCTGCTCGACATGAGTTCGGGAATGCGTGACGCGCTTGGTTATTTTTCATCGATCGAGCACATGGCAACTTTTTCGCGCGGAATCATCGATACGCGCCCGATCGTCTTCTATCTAAGCATGACCGCGTTTGTGCTCACGCTTACCTATCAGGCGTTTCAATCGCGCAAGTGGAGGCTGTGACGAATGGCTGACGCGCCGACAAAACCAAAACCGAAAAAGATTCACCGCCTCCAAATCGGCGTGAATCTGCTCATCCAGCTCATTCTGATTTTCTTTTTGCTGGCCGCGGTCAACTGGGTCGGTTTTCGCCACTACAAACGCTGGGATGTTTCGCGCGATCAAAAATACGCGCTCTCCGACAAGACGAAGCGTTTTTTGAACACCGTCAAAGGCAAGATGCGCATCACGGTTTTCTTTTTGCCAAATGATCCAATGGCTGCGCCGATCGCCAATGACGTGCAGAATTTGCTGACGGAATATCAATACTCGTCGAAAGGGAAGATCGACATCGAAAACATCGATCTCGCCCGCAATCTCTCTCGCGCGAAAGAGCTCGTCGATAAATACAAGGTCGTTGGGAGCGATAGTCAGCTCATTCTCGATTACGATGGTCGGAACAAAACAGTGAAGGCTTCGGACATGGCGGAGGTCGATCGCAGTGGCATGGCTTTCGGCGAGGAACCGCGAATCGGCGCGTTCAAAGGCGAACAAGCGCTCACGAGCGCGATGATGGATTTGGTCGAAGGCAAAAAGAACACCATCGGTTACATCACCGGCCACAAGGAACCGCCGATCGCTGACGCAGCGCCGGCGTCGCCATTTGCGCAATCCGCGGCAAACAGTCCGATCTCGGTGCTGAAGACATTCATCGAGAACGAGAACATCAAATTCCAGGAACTGAATCTGTTCAACGAGCCGCAAATTCCCGCCGACATCAAAACGGTAATGATCGTCGGACCGCAGTACGATTTGTCTGATCGCGAAATGAAACTGCTCCGCGATTTTTGGAACAAACAGGGACGCATTTTGCTCCTGATCGATCCGGCGGCGAAGACGCCAAAGCTCGACGCGTTTCTCAACGAGCTCGGCGTCAAGATCAACGACGATCGCCTGATGGCATTCGTGCGCACCGGAATTGAGGAGCTCGCGCTGATCCGTGACGTTTACGCGCATTTCCTCGGCGGCAGTCCGATTACGAAACGACTCGCGGACGTGCGCGCCGTTTTCTTTGGCGCAACCTCGTCCATGACGCTGGAACCGGAACGTGTCGGCGCAGCCAACATCCGAGTCCAGCCGCTCGTTCAGGCCGAGAAAGGTTATTTCGCCGAAACGGATTACAACACGAATGATCAGACCAAACTCCAGAATGACGCCAAGAAGGCGCCGGAGAAGCCATTGACCATCGGCGCGTCGGTTGAAAAAGGCGGAAGCGCCGATGAACGCGTGCAGATGAATTCATCGCGCATGGTCGTGGTGAGCAACGCCACATTTATCCAGGACAACGCGCTCACTCAGGACCAACAAGCGCTCGATTTCGTTTCCGGGTGCGCGAACTGGCTGTTAAGCCGCGAACAGCTGATCGGCATCGCGCCAAAGGTCCCGAAGACGCTCACGTTTAGTCTAAATGAAGACGCGCTGCGAAGTCTACGTTGGCTGGTGCTCATTCTCATTCCGCTCATCTTTGTTGTGCTTGGGACCGTGGTTTGGTGGCAGCGGCGCGCTTGAGCGACTGATTGGATCGATGTCATGAAGTGGAAAACGACTCTTGTTCTTTTCGTCATCGCGGCTGGTGTGTTCGCTTATCTGGCGTTAGTCGAGCGCAACCGCCTGAACACCGCCGACGCGGCACGCGAAGCACAGAACGTCGTTAATTTCGAGCGCGAAAAGATCGACGGCATCGTCGTTCAAAACGGCGACGACAAGATCGACCTCCGCAAACACGGCGACAAATGGCGGCTGGAAACGCCGATCAAAGATCAAGCCGACGCGTCAGTGGTGAACAATTTGCTCCTCGAGCTCGAGAATTGGCAGAAGGAGGCGAGCATTTCCGCCAAGGAAATGGAAGCGGACAAGAGCAAGTTGTCCGACTACGGCGTCGCTCAACCGAAGTTGCGATTGAAGTTGTCAGGCGAAAAGGCGCCTCCGGAGATTTCGTTCGGCAAAGACGCCGCCGTGGAAGGCAAGATGTACGTGCGGTTCGGCAGCTCGAAAGAAACTTTCCTAGTTAGTCAATCGGTCAAAAAGGCGCTCGACAAAAAACCTGAGGAGTTTCGCGATCGTAAGTTGACTGACTTGATCCTGGCGCAAGTGACGCGCGTCGTCCTGAAAACGACCGCCGGCGAAATGGAACTTCAGAAAACAGGCGATCATTGGGACATCACCAAGCCGTTGCGCGCGCGCGCTGACGATCAAAAAGTCAACGACCTCGTCGCGCAAATTACGACGGCACGCATTCAACAATTCGTCGCCGATGATAAAGGAGATTTGCATCTCTACGGTTTGGCGGAACCACGCGGCTCGATGACGCTTTTTACCCAAGACGATAAACCCGGCTCCCCCGGTCAGAGTCTTCAGATCGGCAGTCCCGCCGGGGCGGGAGAGAAGGAAAAGGATCAGGTTTATGTCCGATTCGCATCGCGCGGTTTCGTTTACACCTTGCCGAAAAAAGTCGACGAAATGCTGAACACCAAACCGGACGATCTGCGCGACCGCCACCTCGTCCGGATCGACACGAAATTTCTCGATCGCGTGACAATTGATGTGCCGGGCAAAGGCAAAACCGTCTTGGCGCGAAAGGACGAGAACTGGACGATCGCCAATCGCAACAACGCGGCGGCAAATTCAACCGAAGCGCGCCGTTTGATCGATATGATCCAAAACGAGCAGGTCACGAAATTTGTGGAAGACGTCGCCTCGAACCTGTCGAAGTATGGCCTCGACAAACCGCAGTTGACCGTCACGTTCAGCTCGTTCGCTTCCGAAAATACGGCTGAGACCAAAGCGGGAGAGGAACCGTTCGCAACAGTCGCGTTCGGCAAAATCGACGGCGACAATGTTTTCGCGCGCGTCGGCGACGAGCCGTTCGTGGTCGCGGTCCGACGAACGTTGCTCGATCAGATCTGGAGTGATCCGATCCAATGGCAGGATCTGGCAATCTTTAATTTCAAGCCGGACCAAATCCATCGCGTGACCGTAAAAAGCGACAAAGAGCTCGAACTCGTCCGCGGCGCGAACAACGAATGGACTTGGGCAAAGGGCAGCGGCCCGATCAACCAAGCGAACGCGAATTCAATTGCGAACGCGCTTGCGACGCTGCGAGCGGTGACATGGGTTGGGTCGACATTACCGGGCCACGGTTTCGATAAACCGCAGCTCCTCGTCACATTCACGACTTCGCCGGATGATAAAGCGTCGCATAAACTGACTGTTGGCGGCAGCGCGCTAAACGGCAACTGGTTTGCAAAGATCGACGGGCACGACGGAACGCTCATAATCAGCACTGCCGATTTCAAGGCGTTGAAGCTGTCACTAGCTGGCCAGCAATCACCGGCGCCGAGTCCGTCGATCACGGCGAGCCCGTCGCCGTAACAGATTTTTCGGCAGCGTAAATCGTAACGACTCCGCCCGAGAGCGGTTCGGCCGTTGCGTTGCGAAATCCATTTGCTTCGATCAAGCGCAGCATCGCTTCACCGCCGGGAAATTGTTCGATCGAATCGCCGAGATAATCGTAAGCCGACTTTTTTCGCGTCAGCAAAGAACCAACAAGCGGTAGCACACGGTGAAGGTAAAAACGATAAACGCCGCGCAAGATCGACATCCGCGGCAGCGAAAATTCCATGATCAACAGATGGCCGTGGTCGTTCAGAACGCGCGCCATTTCACGGACTGCTGCGTCCCAATCCTTTATATTGCGCAAACCGAACGCGATCGTCAGGCAATCGAACGAGCCGTCCGGAAACGGAAGGGCCAACGCGTCGGCGGTAGTGGTTCGACGAACACCCTTCGATTTCGCGACGGCAAGCATTTCTTCCGAGAAATCGGCAGCAACGATCTCAGCGTGCGGTAACACTTTGTCGAGCGCGAGCGTCAGGTCGCCGGTGCCCGCCGCAAGATCGACAATCGTGGTTGGATTCCAACCGAGAACGACCTGCGCAGCGCGTTTCCGCCAAAGGAAATCGCAACCACAACTCAAAATATGGTTCGCGAGATCGTAACGGCGCGCGATGCTGCCAAACATGGCGCACACCGCTTCGGGATTCCGATCTTCCGGTCTAATTTCGAAAAAATTCAGAGCGCTCGAGTTTCGCCTTTTGGCTGAGCCAATGCCAATCCAATCGCGAGCCAGCCAGCCGGCATGACGTGCAAGAGCAGACGCGGCATCGATGAAGTCATGTGCGCGGTGTAACTCGGCCAGGTACTGAAGAGATACGTCGCTGAATACAAAACAATCGGAAGAATCACTGCCAACGCCAAGACAAGCTTTTCCAGTTTTCGCGACGTCATCAAATAGACGACCGCGACGCCGACCAGGAGCCAAAAAATGCTCCAATGGCTCGGCTCACTCAGTTCCGCGACCAATGTCGCCAAAATTTCTCCCAATCGATTGGCGCTATTCGACAGCACATTCAAACTCAGTGACGAAAAATCCGAAGGCGGCCAGACATGCATGAGTTTTAGAAAACCTCGCCACGCGACCATCAGTACGAGGCCGGGAACAATCGCAAAAAGAAACTGCGGAATCCGACGTTTGGAAATGCTCAGCGCGAAACCAAGCAACACAAGCACAACCCAGAGAATTGTTCCTTCGGACTTGATCCACGGCAACAACGCGCTGCAAGCGGCGAAAATCAATCCGTATGCGCGATCATCGGTCTTAAACCACAAAAGCAAATACCCGAGCGCCACCAAATAAAAGACGCCCAGCGGAAGATCGACATATCCAACCACGACGCCGCCTGGGCTGGCGCTGATCGAGGGAACAAACGGCAACAGAGCCGCAATCGTTAAACCGATCCAACGTTTACCCGACAAGCGCGCAACCAGCAGCGCCAGAAGTGGCGCGCACGCGGCGTAGAAGAGCGGGAAAATTATTTTTACCCAAAACTGATTTGGCTCGCCCATCCACAAGTAGAGCCAAAGTTCCGTGAACGGAATTCCCAGCGGATACTCCGGGTGGCTGAACGCGCGGCCGGCGCTCGAGTAATAGGAAGACGGAATCACTCCGCCGCTGAGAAACGCGTAACGTGCTTTCATTTCCCAGTTGAGAAGTCCGTCCCAGCCGAGGGTGTGTTTGGATGAAACGAAAAGGAGAACTGCGATTTCGACAGCGACGATCGTTGCGAGAATCCAATCCGTGACATTCGCCGGCCTCGGCAAAGCGAAGTTGGCCTTCGCATTTCGCTTCAGCCGCCATCCGAAAATTCCCAAAGCGACACACGCGATGGTGACGACGCTTTGCAGGACGAATCCGGAACAGAACGCGCCACAGACCCACAACAAAATCGACACGATGTCGCAACCGAGCAACCACGCGAGACACGCGAACTCGATCACGTTGATTCGACCCGTCCGCGCGAAGATCGACATCGTCACGCCAAGACCAGCGATCGCAACCGTAGCCAACGCGGCGATTAATCCGATAACGATCATTGCGTCTCCTGACTGACTGGGACGAGAATGATGCTCGAACCCAACCGCACGCGATTGCCCAACCAGCTGGGGGGATTGATCGAACAGAAGACGACGCCGGCGACAGAGCCCGGTTTTATGTCCGCGAGTTCCTTTTCAACAGTTGGAGCCGCGACTTTGACGATCTGAACTTCACGCGGCCACGAAACGTAGCCGACCATCATTCCGAGAAACTCGCTTTGCGCATTTTCATCGCGCACGAAAATTACGAGCCGTCCATCTTTGCCGAGACGACGAAAGGTGTCGGGCAATTTTTCCGATCCATTCTCAATGCCGGTGAGCGCGCCAAGATACGCATCAATCGAGCGATTGGTGTCGGCAGGCCCAATTCGATTTTCCATTACGGCGGGCCCGACAATCGGCGCACTGATCCAGACGAAAACGGCAAACAACGCGCACCACAGCGCAAGGTGAAGATAAATTCGCCTAGGCATCGGTATTTCGATCAGCGCTGCAACGCGTCGAGATCGCCGCGCGAGAGCTCCTGCGCTTTGCTAACGTTGCACGCGTGAAACCGAAACCGCGGACCATACATCCTCTTTTTCAGGTCCAGTTGAAAATGCGGCGCCAGACGTGCGAGCACTTCAAAACCGCTGGGATCGTGAATTTCGCCAACGATCCATTGACATCGATTCAAAATCGCGTCGGGCAAGCTTGAAAACACGTCCGCTTCGGCGCCTTCACAATCAATCTTGATCAAATCGACTTGTGCAATCCCATTTTCGCGCAACACGTCATCCAATCGCCGGACTTCACACTCAATCGTCGCTGCAGGAAACCCGCGATCCTTGAAGACGCCGCGAGTATTGAAGGCGCCAAAGTTTACATCGTCTGCTTTGACGGCGACACGTTGGCGGTTCGCGCCGAGACCGTAATTGAAAATTCTCACGCGATTCAGACCACTCACATTCTTTTCCAAAATGCGGAACGTGTCTGGATGAGGTTCGAACCCGAAAATCTGCGCGTCGGGAAATTTTTCGTGAAAATAAATGATCGAAGCGCCGATGTTGCTGCCGATATCGAGGATCACTTTCGGTTTGAGCGTTGGCGGAACATAATATTCGGCTTTCTTCCCACCCTTGAGCAGCACTTGATAGATGACAAACGGATCGGCAGTGCCCGATCGATAAAAAACGTCGCGGCCGGACCAACGCAAGCGGGCGAGCGATGAGTTGGGAGATTGCCGCAAGATATCGGCGGTAAAGCGCAACGAGCGCGAGCGCGCCATGATTTTGATTAAGTTGCGGAACCCGACAGCCGACATCGACCAAAGGTAACCGTTTTGCCGGCGACGACTCAATCACTTCGCGAAGCGCAACAGCCAGTCCGACTCGGACTGCTCACGAAAGGACTCGAATCCCCACCCTCGAAAGCGTAGCGTCGAGGCAAATCTAACAATCGGGCACCATTATCGGATGCACTAGCGGGAGCGTAACCGGAACGGAGTGGGGGCGAGAGAACAATCGTGAGCGAGAATCTGCTCACGAGAGGACTCGAACCTCCACGGGTTGCCCCATACGGTCCTGAGCCGTACGCGTCTGCCAATTCCGCCACGTGAGCGTGAAGAGGTTTGATGTATGACGTTTGATGTTTGATTTGTCAAAACCCCGGCGTGTTGTCGATCTTGTGGGTGCAGCGTCACGCTGCTCAGCCGCGGCGGCGCTTGCGGGCGCGGGCTTCGAGCTGTTGAGCTTTGCGCGCTTTGCCTAACGAACGCAAAAGATCGGCATAATTTGCGGCGACGATCTCGTAATCTTCCGGCGGTTGATCGGTCGCTTCTTCCCACGCTTTGAGTGACGCGCGATAAAGCTCGGCCGCTTTCGGATAGTCGCCGCGCGAATGATAGACAACCGCCAGATTGCACTTCGATTGCGCGATGTCGGGATGCGTCGGCGGCAGAACTTTCTCGCGAATAGCAAGAGCGCGAAGATGCGTTTTCTCCGCTTCCGCGTAACGCTTTTCGTTCGTGTAGAAAACCGCGAGATTGTTCAACACGGATGCGACATCGGCGTGTTGCGGTCCCAGGTGTTTTTCGTAAATCTGCAGCGCGTGCAAGTAATACGGCTCGGCCGCTTTTTGCCGGCCTGATCTGCGAAAAATCAGCGCGACGTTGTTCAACATCGTGCCCAAATCGGCATAAGGCAGATCATCGAGGCCCGTGCCGGCAGCGATCGCCTTTTCGTAATAGCGGATGGCCTCGTCTTGTTGGCCGAGATTGTCGCAAAGAAAAGCGAGGCGCCGCGCGGAGCGATAAAGCAATCGTTGATCGGGCGGTTTGGCTTTTTCCAAGACTCCGTGCGCCTTGAGCAAATATGGCTTTGCTTTCGCGCGGTCGCCGGCTTGATCGAGAAGCGTGCCGAGTTTTTCGTAACTGATCGCGAGCGCGTTGTCATCTTCCCCGAAAGTGCGCTTGGCCAGCTCGAGCAAAGTTTCGGCAACGCGAATCGCTTCGGGCAAGCGATTGCTCGCACGGAGCATTTCAAGTTTATCGCTGAGTATGTTCCAAAGTTTTTCTTCGCCTTTCATCGCGGCAGTCACCAGCCTTCGCTTAGCTGAGTAACGAGGCGATTGGCCAGCTCCTCGCTCGCCAGTGGCAGTGCTTGACGCTCATCGGTCGTAACATCGGTTCCTACGAAGAAACTGGTCGTGCCGACAACCTCGCCGGGCGGGCCGAGTGCTTTTCCGTCCGGACCGACGATTTTGTATTTCACGCGCACCGACAAGTTGAATTCGCTCGTCGCTAACACGTTGCCCACGACCGACCGCGCCGGCGAGCGGCTGATGCGAATGATTTCACCTTTGAGCGTTGCATCCGCATTTCCGCCGTTCGCAATTCGGAAGGTACCGTCCTGCTGAAATTGTTTGATCACGGTGTCGGTGACCAAAACCTCGATACGCGGCAGGAGTGTCTTGTTTTCGAAAGTCGGAATCGCGATGGTCTGAACGTCGCGAAGATATGTCGGTTTAACTGGCCCGATGTGATAACCGAGGCAACCGCTCAACCCGAGGCAGGCCACCGCCGCCACCAATAAATTTTTCACGGCGTCGGCGAGGCCATCGCGTCCGGCGAGCCGGCATCCGTCGGCAGACCCAGACCCGAACTCTCGCCGTGCGTAGATTCGGGAGTCGTCTGTGGAGTACTGGAAGGCTCGGGCGTCGGACTGGTTGCCGGCTCTGGCGTGCTCGCCGGTGCGGATGACCAGCCCGAGGAAGTGCTCGGGTTCAACGGCGGCGCTGAGGGAGCAGGCGGAAGCGAATTATCCAGGTCGGGCGGCAACACCGGGGCGGAATCGGGCTTTGGCGGCTCCGCCGACGTCGCCGCACTTTTCGCTTTTTCTTGTTCCGCCGCTTTTTTGTTTTCCGCTGCTTTTACATCAACGGGCGACTGCAGCACTTTATCACCAACTTTGGCCCGCAACTCTTCGATCCGTTTCTTCGCTTTGTCGCTTTCGGCGGAGCCCGGTTGCTGTCGGATTACTTCATTATAATAAAGGACCGCGGCGCGATACGCCTTTTGCTTGTCATAAAATCGCGCGACGTCGAAAGCTCTGCTGAGCGACTTGTGCTCCAAGAGCTGCAGATTCGCCCGAGCCTGTGGAGCCTTCTCGCTGTTCGGGTATCGGAAAAGAAAATCCTGAAACGCCGTTCTCGCGTTGTTCGTCGCGGCGATGTCCTTCGTCCCGAGCTTTGCCGCCCTAAACCAGATGTATCCGATCTGGTATTGCGCATCGGCGGCGATGGGATCGTTCGTGAACTTGTCGATCACCGCCTGGTAAGCCTGAATCGCGGCGTCATTGGAGCCCTGTTTTTCTCGCGCCAATCCGATGTCGAACTGCGCGCGTGCCGTGTACTTGCCGTAGGGCGCAGTGCGAATGATCGAAGCGAAAATATCCACCGCGCGATCCATCGAGGTCGCAAGCGGGATGCCGAGCAATTTCAATTTCTTCCCGGCCAGGTACATCTCACCGACCCGAAACTGACCTTCGATCGCTTCGTTGAAATGCGGGCTGGTCGGATAACTAACGACGAGCGTTTTGTACGTGCCCGCTGCTTCGAGATACTGATGGGTCTTCTCGTACAATACGCCGCCGCGGTAACAAGCTCCCGCGGCAAGCGCATCTCGCGAGTATTTGCGCACGAGGGTTTTGTAGGCCTTGATCGCCCGCCCATAATTGCCTGCCTTTTCGGCTTTCTGCCCGATGTCGAACAGCTCGGCCGCGTCGCCGCTCAATTCCTCTTCGCCCGGCGGTACATATTTCGCCTTTTCACCGGGCCGAAAAACAACCGCCGCGTTGGCTGCGAGCAACGCACTGCACGCGAGCAAAACGACTAGTGGGAGAACTCGGAATTTCATCGGGATTGGCAGGGTAATTGACTTCATCGCTGCGTCAAGTTGGGCTAGAGGCCAAAACGCCGTGAGATTGCGCACTGCACAACATCGCAAGATCGACAACTTCCCGCGCCGTAGGAATTAGCTTACATTTTCACTGAGTTGAACCTGACCGATCAACAAAAAATCCGCATCGGGGCGGTTGCATGGAGTTTTAACGAATGGCGCGAAAGTTTTTATCCGAGCGATCTGCCGGAATCCGAGTGGCTGGAATTTTACGCGCGCTACCTGCCCGCGGTCGAAATCGATTCGACATTTTACGCCGTGCCGTCGGAAAACGCAGTTCGACGCTGGGTCGAATTAACTCCGGCGTCGTTTCGGTTCAGTTGCAAACTGCCGCGCGAGATCACGCACGTTTGCAAACTGCGCGATTGCAGCGCCGAATTGAATTCGTTCTTGCGCGCGGTCGAGCCGCTCGAATCGAAGTTGCAGGTCGTCTTGATTCAATTGCCGCCTTCATTCACGCCGAAGGACGGTCGGCAAGCGCTGCGTAAGTTTCTCGTCCAGCTCCCGAAAGATTTTCGATTCGCAATCGAGTTTCGTCACGCCGGCTGGCATCGGCCTCAGATTATTCGGTTGCTCGAGAATTGTCGCGTCTGCTGGGTCTGGGCCGACACGAGTCCGCTGAATGAGCGCAATCTCGCGCCGTTCGAATTTCTGCCGCGCACAACGGATTTTCTTTACCTGCGCCTGCTCGGCGACTACGCGACTAAGTACGACAGCGCCGGCAAATTTATCCATCACTACGACAAACTGCTTTGGAAACGAGAAGCTGCGCTTGAGAGCTGGGCCCTAAAAATCGAGCGACATCTCGGCGAGGTTCGCAATGTGTGGGCGTTTGTCAGCAATCACTTCGAAGGATTTGCGCCCGAAACCGCCCAACGCCTCGCTCAACGCCTCGGTTACGAGCTGCAGCTGCCGTCGGAAGCAGAGAAAACCGTTTCCGAACAGGAACGCGCGCAACTCGATTTGTTCTAGCGAATTTCGGTCGCGCCGAAGTACGGCTGCAATTTCTCCGGAATCCGAACCGAGCCGTCCGGCTGCTGAAAATTTTCAATCAACGCCGCGAATAAGCGCGGCAACGCGAGCCCGGAACCATTGAGCGTGTGCGCGAATTTATTTTTCCCATCGGCACCGCCAGTCCGGCCCGGACCTTTGTAGCGAAGATTCATCCGGCGCGCTTGAAACTCTTCGCAGTTCGAGCAGCTCGAAACCTCGAGATACGCGTTCTGACCCGGCGACCAAACCTCGAGATCATAACTTTTCGCCGAACTGAATCCGAGATCGCCGGTGCAGAGTTCAAGCACGCGATAAGGCAACTCGAGCAATTGCAAAACTTTCTCTGCGTCTGCTGTCAGCAACTCGAGTTCTTCGTAAGATTTTTCCGCCGTCGTGATTTTCACCAACTCCACTTTGTCGAACTGATGAACGCGAATGATCCCGCGCGTTTCTCGTCCGGCTGATCCCGCTTCGCGGCGAAAACATGGCGTATAAGCGACGAATTTTTTCGGAAGATCGGCAATCGCCAAAATTTCCTCGCGATGAAGATTGGTCAACGGCACTTCTCCGGTCGGCGCGAGAAACAGCTCTTCATTGTCGATCTTGTACATGTCCGACTCGAATTTCGGCAGCTGGCTCGTCCCGATCATGCAATCGCGCCGAACGATAAATGGCGGACTGATTTCCATGTAACCGTGCTCGCGCGTATGCAGATCGATCATGAAATTGATCAGACCGCGCTCGAGCTTCGCGCCGGCGCCACTGAAGCAAATAAAACTGCTTCCGCTTAATTTCGTGGCGCGTTCGAGATCGAGGATTTTTAATTTCTCGGCGAGCGCGACGTGATCGATCGGTTTGCCGGCGAGCTTTGGTTTATTTCCCCACTCTCGAACCACTCTGTTCGCACTTGGGTCCTTTCCAACGGGAACGCTTTCGTGCGGAAGGTTTGGAAGCTCGAGCACCAAATTGCGTTGCTCGTCGTCGGCCTTTGCCGCGCGCTGTTCAAGATCGACAATCTTCTGGCCGATCTTCTTCACTTCGGCTTCTAAATCTGTCGCCGCTTCCTTTTTCGATTTTTTCGCGCCGATTTCTTTGCTCAACCGATTCCGCTCGGCTTGCAGTTGCTGCAGCTCCGTTTCCGTCTTGCGCCGCTCGGCATCGACTCTCAGCACATCGTCGATCCTCGCCGCGTCATCGCCGCCGCGCGTCGCGAGGCGCCCGCGAACGAAATCCGGCTTTTCGCGAATCAGTCGAATGTCGAGCATGAGCGAAGTGTAGACACAACTCAACGCGTGACAATCATTCGCGTCGGCGGATAATTTTTGCAGTGGATAAGCTAAATCTTCTCGGAGTGGCGCTCGGTCTGGCCGCGCTCGCGGGCATCAATCTCTATCTCACAGTCTTCGCCACCGGCCTCGCGATTCATTTTCACTGGATCACCCTGACGCCTCAGTACCAATCGCTCGAAGTCCTCGGCAATCCCTGGATCATCTCCGTCGCGGGCGTTCTCTATTTGCTCGAATTTTTTGCGGATAAAATTCCGTGGGTCGATTCGATTTGGGACGCCGTTCATACGGTCATTCGTCCGATCGGCGGTGCGTTTCTCGCCATTCAAGTGCTGGGCCACCCGGATCCCGCTTTCACCGTGATCGTGGGTTTGCTCGCTGGCGGCACCAGTCTCGCCAGTCACACCGCGAAAGCGGCAACCCGACTCAGCGCCAACGCGTCGCCTGAACCATTTTCCAACATCGCGCTGAGCGTGGGTGAAGATATCGCCGTTGTCGGCGGTCTCGCCTTGATTTATCACAATCCAATCGTCGCATTGTCGATCTTCGCCATTGCGATGGCGGCATTTCTTTATTTCGCGCCAAGAATCCTTCGCGCAATGAAGGCGAAAATTTGGCTGGCTTGGAAAAAGTTAAACGTGCCTGCTTATTTCAACGCTCCGGCGAAATTGCCAATCGTTTTGTCCGGCGATCTTGCCGAGATTTTCAGCAAACAAGATCTTCTGGGCGGAACAACCGCCTGGGCGGTCCCGTGCCTCAGTGGTCGCGGCGGGAAATTTCCGGCAAATCTTTTCGGCGCGCTCGTCGCCATAAACGAGGAGCCGCGCAAACTTCTCTTTATCGCGCGCAAAGGCCGGCGCCCATTTATTCGAGCCATCGATCTCGATGGAACGCTGCCAGCCCACGAGCCAAAATTTCTTTCCGAGAATCTCATCATCGCGCCCAACTCCGGCAATGGCGGCCGATACTTGTTTCTTTTTCCTCGATCGAGCGCCAACGAAGTCGAGCAAATCGTCGACGACCTGCGGGAGCGATTAGGCAAGCGCGGTCCGGAAGGAATTGATTCCCGCCTCGAACCTCAAGCGGTTTGATTTTGGCCGGCAGCTCCGCCTGGCCGAATTTTCGAATTGGCAATCGGCGCGGTTGCCTTACAACTTGAGTGTTCTCGAAATGACCGACCCCCAGAACGGTTTGCGCTACGCTGCAATTCTCAACGCCACGCGTGTGCACGAGCGCGGGCTTTTCCTGCCGCTGCGCACTCCGACCGAGCTAGAGCTCCAGGCGCGCTGGTTCGCCGGCGATTTTGGACGCGGTTTCGTTTCGACGCGAGGCAATCACATCGACATCGTTCAATTCGGAAGTTGGAATCGTGAAGCCGGCCCGGATTTTTCCAACGCGGCCATCAGCGTCAACGGAGGTCAACCAATCCTCGGCAGTATCGAAATCGACCTGGTCGATCGAAATTGGGAAACGCATGGGCATTCCACGAATCCAGCGTTTGATCAAACCATCCTTCACGTTTTCGTCGAGAAGGGCGACCGTGAGTTTTTCACGCGCACGAAGTCGAACCGAAACGTGCCACAAGTGCGGATCGATCCCGCCGCGTTGCCGGAAGCGTTCAGCGCGAATATTCCGCTCGCGCGTCCCGGACGTTGCCATGCGCCGTTGCGAAACTTGCCGGAGGAACGGATCCGCAGCGTGCTCGACGCTGCCGCGCAATTTCGTTTGCAAAAAAAAGCGGCGCGCATTCGCGAAAAGATCGACAATCACGATGCGGATGAGGCGCTGTTCCAGGAAATCGCGGCTGCGCTCGGGTATAAAGAGAACAAGCTGCCGTTCACGCTGATCGCGCAACGAATTTCACTAAAAGTATTGCGCAAGCATTTGGACGACGCGGAATCAATCTTGTTTGGCGTAGCCGGCTTTCTCGAAAAGGCGGACCTCGACGCCTACAAAAAATCAGTAAAAGCGTATGTCCGCGACCTGTGGGACCGCTGGTGGCCGCATCGCGATCAACTACACCGATTGATCTTGCCCGCGAAAATTTGGAAAGGAAGCAGTACGCGACCGACCAACCATCCGCAACGCCGACTCGCCGCCTTGTCGATCCTGGTTCGCTCGTGGCCGGCGTTTCGCCGCGCGTTGAGTAAACGAAGCGTGGCGGCAGTCGACAAATTTTTTGGCGGACTTGATCACGCTTTCTGGAAATTTCATTACACGCTTACCGCAGCTGCCGCCGCCGAACCAATCGCGCTCATTGGCGACGCGCGAACTTCGGACATTCTCGCGAACGTGATTTTTCCGTTTTGGTGCGTCGAGAACGAGCCTGACGTCTGGCCGGAGTATTCAAAGCTCCGCGCGCCGTTGACGAACCGCAGAGTCGAAACCGCGGCCACTCGTTTGTTCGGCGACGATCCGCGGCGGCGCGATTTCACCAGGACGGTCGCCTATCAGCAGGCGCTCTTGCAGATTTACGAGGATTTTTGTTTGCAGGACAATTCGGATTGCGCGCAGTGCCCGTTTCCGGAACAAATGAAAAACTGGTGACAAGTGACCAGTGACAACTCGAGAACGGCGTGATTGAATCGCGTTCGTGACAGATCGGAATCGAAACGGCTTCACACTGCTTGAACTGATGGTGGTAATCGCCATCGTCGTTGTTTTGGCTGGACTCCTGTTTCCCGCAGTTCAATCCGTGCTCGAGCGCGCTAAAAAAGTTCAGGCCAAGAACGATCTCACCCAAATCGTGACTGCCGTGAATGCGTTTTATTCCGAGTACGGCCGCTATCCATTGCCGTCGACTGCTTCAGGTGACGGATATCCGAGTGGCGCGACTACGGGCACAACCAGCAAAGACGTTCTCAATCCGTTGCGAAATCTCGATCCCATACTCGATCCGCGACAAATCGTTTTCATATCACCGCCCGAAGACACGACGCAACCAAGTCCGCGCGGAAAAATCGGCAGCGATGGACAGTTTCACGATCCCTGGGGCAATGCTTATGGGATTTCGATCGACGCGGACTACGATAATCAGGTTCCCAATCCCTACACTGCCGATACGGGAGCTGGACCGACCAAAATTCGACAAGGCGTTATTGCGTGGTCTATCGGCAAGGATGCGAAATTGGGAAACAATGGCGATAATTCACTTAGGAGTTCGGCGGGCGTTCAATCCGACGACGTGATTTCGTGGCAATGATTTAACGATTCGAGGCCGATTACTTTTCGACGTATTTCTCGAACGGTTTCCAAGCGTCCTTGGCTTTATCCAATTCCTTTTCTGCGTCGTGAAGTTTTTGCGCTTCTTGTTTGCCCTCGTCAGTCGCAGCCCACTTTGCGCCCGCTTCCTTGACGGCTTTATCAAAGTCAGCTACGGCCGCCTTATACTTAGGGTCGTTGACGGTGGTGGCGCCCAAATTGTTGATCGCGTCCCGCGCATTGGTTACTGCTTCATCTTTGTTAGCAGCGTTCTGCCTGATCCAATCGTAATTCTTCTTCGTCCAATCAAGATCGTTCTGTGCCTTGATGACGGCGTACTTCTTTTTCTCGATATCGTCCTTTGGCGGCGGCACAAGGCCGTTATCTTCCACCTTCCCACCTGATTTGAGCGCATTGTCGAACTTCGTCTTCCAATCATCCACTAATTTCTTGCCGTCGCCCGCGTTGAACTGATTGTTCAAGTTGTCGATCTTCTTTTTCGCCTTGGCGCTCTTCTTATTTCCCTCTTCGGTGCTTGACGATTGCGTCCAGTCGTGGACCAGCGAGTTCCAGTTCGGCTGTTTTTTCGCCCATTCGGACCAAGCGTTAAGGTAGTCGTCGTGCGCTTTTTTAACATCGTCGATTGTCACCGTCTTGGGCGTGAACACTTCACTCGGTGGAAGTTTGGGCGGCTCCTCATTGTCCACGTTGAACGTGTTCGGAGGATTGTTTTCATCCTTCGCTTCTTTACCAGTCAGTTTGATCTCGTCGAATGTGGAGCTGGTCGGTTGTTTCTCTTTACGCTTGGTCGTTCGCTTTTCTTCGGTGTGGGTCACCGGCTTCTCGCCGTTACTAACTCCAAAGGGATTCGCCTCAGCATCGCGATGACCGATTCCGCCAAGATCGACAGTGCCACCTACGCCAAAGCTGCTGCCATGATCATGACCATGTTCCTTGCCATGATGTTTTCCGCCGCCGCTGCTGCTTTTGCCCCCGCCACAAGTGCACGGAGAACATTTGCAGGGATGACACGGACAAGCCGCCGAGGCATTGCTTGAGAAAATGATAGCAACTAAACCGACCAACAGAAAAACTGCGGCGCGCGTTTTCATCTCGCTAACGAGGTCAATGGTAACACGATTGCCTGGCCGCCGGGCATAACAATTTGGAGCCGCTTGTCCGCGGTGAACGTTTCCTTTGGCCAATCGACCTTGGTGTAGGCGTAATCACCATGCGGCCCAAAAATCTTGTTTAGGTTAATCCCGACGCCACTGACATGAGCTCCGGAACTATCGCCGTAGCCGGCAACCGACACTGGCAATCCTGTATTCTCCTCATGCCCGACTTTGCGGTCCTCACGAAACACTGGCTTGATCGCCGTGCCGCTTTTGTCGATTAACGCGATCGAGTCCGGCTTGATCAGTTTTTTGTCCGCGCCGGAAACGCGAATGATGATACGCGTATTTTCCGGTTTCGCCTGATGCAGCGTGTCACCGATAGTTTCGATGATGTAGCTGCCGCGCTTCGTCGTATTGTGCGCCGGAGTCAAAGGCCCCCCGTCATGATGAGAAGCGGCGGCGATTGACTCAACAGTAAACAACACTGCGGCTGCGAGGGCAGCCGTTAAATAACATCTCGATCTTATCGTTAGTTTCATGGGTAACTCCAGCATTCGTTAGGCATTACTCAATCTTCCTTTTTGAGAATTTCGTCCTTTACGGCCGGGTCGATGTTCTTTCCCGCCTCGTCTGCCCTGGCTTTGGCTTTGTTCGCGATGTCTTCGGCGTCGGCGAATTCTTTGAAAAGCCCTTTTCCGACCTCGGTCTTTTGAAAATCTTTGCCGACCTCTTTCCCGAATGCCTCCAGGTCGTTCAAAGCCTTTTTCATGTTGTCCCAATCCTCTTGGGTCGGCGAGCCGCTGCTTCCGTAGGCATCGCTAACCTTCTGTTTCGCTTTCTCGAGAGCGTCGTTCAGCTCCTTGTAGTGCTTATTATGTTCGATTCCCCACTTCTTTAGCCCGTTCTTGTACTCGAGCTCCTTTTGCTCCTTTGTGATGTTGGCTTTCCAGTAGTCGTGGACAGCATCGAGCCACGTCTGAATTTCAGGCGGATACTTTTTCGGTTTGTCTTTCTTTTTCTTGCCCTCTTTTTTCTTCTTTTCCTGGGTTCCAGGTTGCGGCGTCGGAGTATTATCTGAAATTTCGAACGTGTTAGCACCAGGACTAACGGCTTCATTGGGTTCGTTCTCGTTTTCTTTCTCGAGATCCTTTGCTTTCTCGGTCGTGAGCTCAATCTTTTCGAAAATCGTGTCGATGCCTTGGTCGATTTTTTTTTGCTGATCCGGCGGGACTTTCCCGACCTGTTTCTCGACGACTTTTTTCAAGTCGTCTTTGGTGGGCGGCGGTTCGCCGGTAACTTCTGACATCCGGACCCAGGTCGCCCATTGTTTTACGATATCCTTCCGCTTCTCTGGATCTTTATATGGTATCTCTTTGAGCTGCCCATCTTCTTCCAGCTTATCGGCAGCTTGGTAGACTGATTCGCTAATTCGCACCATGCGATCGGAGTCACCTCGCGAAACTCGTCGATCTGGATCGCAATCATTGAAAGCGAGATCCTCTCCAATGCCTTTCCCAACGGGCGGCTTGTGTCGATTCAAGCACACGCCATCCAGTGGAATCGTTTTCGATTCATGCGGCTGGAGGACTACGTCTGTGGTGTGTGGGTGGCCGTAGTTCTGATTCTTGCCGCTACGCGATTCGAGAACTCCAGGCGGAATCGTAAACGCGATCGCTTCGTCGGTGAAATTCGTCACTCTCACGTCGGCGATGTGACCAATCGTTTCGCCGGTGCCCGTAATATCAATGTCGATCTTGTTATCGGCGATCAGCAGGCAGATGCTTTCTTGCGGAAGTGAAATGTTGCCGCCGGTAGCAACTCGCGGCGCTCTTTTCGGCCTGCCGGGCTTCGGAGTAGGAGTTTTGGATGTGCCGCCGCCGCCAGTTGAAGGTGGAGTGGGAGTTGGAGAAGGTTGCGTTTGCCCCGGTTTGCAGAACTCATTCACGTACCGCTTTTTCATCTCCGCGATCTGGTCCGGGGTGAACTCGTCCGGCTTATCGGTACGACCATGGCCTGGCGACATCACATTGGGTGGCTTGTAGACGCCCTTCTCCTGGTTCTCGTAGTTCTTGTCGCTCGCCAAAACGGTATGATCGAGACCGAGGCGATGGCCCAGCTCGTGCGCCAGCGTGTGATCCCACGTTTCGCCGCCTAACGTATTACGCTTCACGTCCCAAGGATCGACAATGAGAATGGTCCGACCAATCGTGATGCCCTGGATCGAAGCAGGGCTACCGTTCGCTTTGTCCGCGTCGCGGAAGTTGTGAACGATCTTGACCGTGATATCGCCCTTGTTCTTCAGCTTCTTCGCCTCGGCCTCCGCCTCCTTGGCCACATCGATTTGCTCCTTTGAGGCCTTGTTTTCTTCTCCGCCCGTTTCTGGATATTCAGGCCGCTTCGGGTCGTTCACGTGGGTGAAGCTGTTGCGTTCGAAGCCGACGCCGCTGCCGGAGAAGGTCTTGTTCAACTTCTGCAAGTAATCGTCGATCTCCTTCTCTTCTTCTGCCTGCGTCTGCTTACCCGCGCCCTCACTATCAAGCGTGGCGCCCCTGTTTATGATGAAATCAATCTTGAGCACGCACTCGGGCTTCGGTCCGGGCGCCACGGGCTGTCCACCACCTGTGCCCGGTTGTTTGCCATCGTTCGGCGGTTTTTCCGTCGGCGTTGGAGTTGGCGTGGGCGTCGGACTCGACGCGCATTTCTTCAAACAATTCTGAAGATCGTCCGAAAGTTTTTTGATCTCCTTTTTTACATCCGCTTTGCTTTTTCCTTTTGGCGGAGGCCGATCCTTCTGGCCTAATCCAGCGAGCGCGTCTTCTTTTTGCGCGCGCGCATCGGCCTGACTAACATCGGTACTTTCGCCCTTAACCGATTTGCTGATCGTCTCATTGGCGTCGGCGAGCTCGAGCGCGTACCAATCGTCTAGCGCGTTCTGCAATTGATCGACAATCTTTTGGCAATCGTCGCAGTCAGTTTTCGCCAGACGATGAGTCGGTTTCTGTGGCTTCTTCGGATTCTTCTTATCCGGCGGCGTGACATCGTCCTTGAATAGATCTTTGGCAACACCCGGATCCCAGGCAGAAATTTGGGCGCGGCTAAATTGCGAGAAATGAAAGACGATGGCGCAAACCAGGATCCCAACCCACGCAGCCCTGCCGCAGCGAGCCGTTTTCAAAGCAAACGACGAATAGCAGAGACGCTATGCGACTTGCAATCGTAAATCTGAAATCTACAATCTGCAATTCTCTCGCGGGTGTAATTCAATGGCAGAATGGCAGCTTCCCAAGCTGCACACGAGGGTTCGATTCCCTTCACCCGCTCCCTAAAGCGTTACCGTTCCGCGCAGCACTTCCGCCGCGTATCCGCCGACGCGAACATTTGTGACGCGATCGCCTTCACGGTTCGCGCGAACAAAAATTTCGCTGCGCCGTCCGGCTTCAACGCCCTGCCAAATAATGACCTGTTCGTCGGATTCGCTGACTCCGTACTTCGCCATCCACGCCGCGGCACAGCCGGCTGCCGATCCAGTCGCCGGATCTTCGCCACCGTAAAAGAACATTCGCGCGCGCACTTTTCCCTTCGCCTCCGGACAGATGAAATAAAAGAACCGCGCACCGGTTCCTTCCAGGAACGCTGCGGCGCGATTCACGTCGGGTTTGAAGTTTGTCAGCGCTCTCAAATTTCGAAACGGCACGATCGCAAACTGCAATCCGGTGGAAATGGCTTGAATCGGCCTTTCAGCGTCGAGTTCGTCCGCGCTGATGCCGACGACACGCGCGACTTCATCGCGGGAGAATGTCGATCCGAACTCAGGATCGCGCTGGCGCATTTCGCCGAAAACTTTTCCGTCGACCCGTTGCGAGTTGTCGATCTTCGAATCCGTAGTAAAGCGCACGGGCACTTTGCCGACGTTGAGGTCGAGCACGATTTCTTCCGACGGGCGCAACGCGTACAGATAAAGCGCGGTTCCGAGGGTCGGATGTCCGGCAAACGGCAGTTCTTCTTCGACCGTGAAAATGCGGACACGTGTTCCTTCGCGCGCTTCAGTCTGCGAATCGCGCGGCAAAATGAACGTTGTCTCGGACAGATTCATCTCGCGCGCGATTGCCTGCATCTCTTTGTCACTCAAGCCGCTCGCATTGCTAACGATTGCCAACGGATTGCCGGCGAACCGTGTCCGCGCGAACACGTCAACTTGAACGAAATCGTAGTGCCGATCGTTCACGGTTTGCCGCCGCCAAAAAATTTCTTAAACGATTGGAACAGCTTGTTCGGAACCTCGGAAGCCTTTTTGCCAAAGTCATTCAGCTTTTGCGCGAACTGCATTTGCTCACCGCCGTGAATTTCGCAGGATTCGGCGGGTACTTTGTCAGCTGGGATATCGATCTCGTAAGCAGTGCCGGCCGCTTCACAGCCGGTAGTGGCAAGATGATTCGATTGCGAGCAGACCAGCGCATGCTGGATCGGCATGCTCGGTTGGAAATCCTGCGGCGGATAAACCGTCGCTGCTTTGTTCATCACCTGGACCCAAACCGGCAACGCGAGCGCGGCGCCGTAACCGTGCGGAATAATCGTGACCGGTTGATCGAATCCGACCCACACACCGCAGGTCACCGAAGTCGTGTAACCGACGAACCACGCGTCTTTGTAATCGTTCGTCGTTCCAGTTTTGCCCGCGGCCGGCAATTTGAAGCCTAACGAACGCGCCGCGGCCGCGGTCCCGCGCGTGAGCACTTCTTCCATCAATTGCGAGGTCATCCAGGCGGCGCTCGGATCAAGCGCGGGAGCGACAATGTGCGACGCCCGATAAATCGGCCGATGTTCGGGATCGTCGATCCGCTCGATGATGTAAGCCTGTTTTCGAACGCCGCCGTTCGGAAACACGGTGTAAGCCGCGGTCAGATCTTTTAGATTGGTTTCGAACGAGCCTATGTAAATCGCCGGCCCGTGCGGCACGTTCTCACTCAGGTTTAGCGTCGTCGCGACTTTCTGGACGGCGTCGAGTCCTGCGAATTGACCGACGCGCACGCTCATCGTGTTGCGCGAGTGAATCAGACCGTACGAGCACGGCTGAATTCCGCCATAGGTCCCGTCCGAATTTGACGGCGACCAATTCCCCGCGCCGTCAATCTCGCCCGGTTGAATCGCAGCGTCGCTGACCGAGGCGCCGGGTAACAGTCCTTCCGAAAACGCGATCGTGTAGACGAACGGTTTAAACGCGGAGCCGACCTGACGATTCGCGGGCGGCAACGCACGATTGAATTTGCTTTGCGAATAATCGCGGCCACCGACCAGGCCGCGAATGCCGCCGCTCGCGTTGTCGATCGCAACGACGGCGCCTTCGAGATAGGGCATCGACGAATCTTCGCCATTCTCCGGCGGATGATAATTCGCTTTGACCGGATGATTGAAGTTTGATTGGCGTTCGATCTTCGTGAGCTGCGTCTCGAGCGCCTGTTGCGCCGCGTCCTGAACTTTTGGATCGAGCGTCGTGTAAATAAACAAACCGCCGTTGTCGATCTGGTCCTGCGTCATAATCAAATTCAAGTCGCGTTGGACCGCGTCCATTGCGTAATTTTCCTGGATCTGCAGCAGGCGTTTTGGATGGGCGTTGACTTTCATTTGCTTGGCCTGGTTCGCTTGCGCGGCCGAAATCTTTTTCAACTCGAGCATGCGATCAAGCACTGCGTTTCGCTCGTTGGCTGCACCTTCCGGATTTTTCAAAGGCGAAAATCGATTCGGACTTCGAATGAGTCCCGCGATCAGCGCCGCTTCGGGCAAGGTCAGGTCTTTGGCATGCTTGCCGAAATACGCTTGCGACGCCGTTTCAACGCCATAACAGCCGGCGCCGAAATAAATCCGGTTCACGTAGAGCTCGAGGATTTCCTTTTTCGTAAACTCGTGCTCGATCCGAAACGCGACCATCGCTTCGAGAAGTTTCCGGCTCAGATTTCGGCCACCGAGCGGCAGACTGTTGCGCGCGAGTTGTTGGGTGATGCTGCTCGCACCTTCTTTGGCCGAGCGGGTCAACACATCGCGGACGAGAGCGCGCAAAATGCCGCGCCAATCCACGCCCGGATGTTGATAGAAACGCGTGTCTTCGCGCGCGAGCAACGCATCAATGAAATAAGGCGACACTTCATCGAGCGAAACTCTCAAGCGGTTCGATCCGGCGAGTCGGCTGTAGATTTTTCCATCGACATCGAACACGGTGTTGCGCTCCGGCATCGCGCCGACTTTCTTCATGTCGAAGCTTGCCGCCCATGCGCCGTAGAAAATCAGCAACGCGAACCCGCCGGCGGCGATCACGCCCACGAGCGTGATCTTCCAGCCGTAACGAAACAGTTTGCTGCGCTGTTTACCGCGAGATTTCAACCGGGCCAAAAACTTCATGGAGCAGAAAGCCAACCTTAATCAAAGATCGACATCTGCCAAAGCGATGGCGTTGAAAATGTGCGCAACGGCGCCGTCGATCAGCCGCGCCTTGCTCACGAACTTTGGCGAACTTACTGGCTACAGCGAAACCGTGAAGTGGTCTCTTACTCCCATTGGGTTGTTGTTGAAATCGATCGTGTAGTATTCGCCCTGAATGCTTTTCTTCGTCACGGTCAATCGAAGAAAACCGGGCTCGGTGTCGTTGCACTTTTCGAGTTTCACACCGGGTCGTGCCGTTTGGAACGGCGTCTTGATCGTCTTCTTGGTCGCGGGATCCTTCGCGACGCGATGCATCGCTCGGGCTGTGTCGGCATAGCCGCCTGCGCCAGCGACGATGTACGCGATTTTTCGGTTTTTTATTTTACGGCTGAACCTTTGGTAATTGTGCACGTGGCCAGATAGCACGAGGTCGGGCATGCGGTTCGCCGCTGCCGCAGCGCGGTCGATCGCGTCACCGATTTCGCCGTAACCACCGTGTGTGGAATCGAGCGAGTACGGCGCGTGATGCGCGGCGATAATCAACGCGCGGTCTTTCGGCGATTGCTGTATCTGTTGAGCGAACCAGCGTTGCTGCTCGAACGTGCCCTGGCCATCTAATTGACCGTCAACGTTTGAATAAAGACCGATGATCGTCGCGAGCGGCGTGTCGAGAGCCCAATAGACGTACGGTTGCGTCATCGTCGGCCGATGTTTGAAAATGTAATGCGGGCTCGACGCGCAGAAATTTTGCATGAACCCGAAAAGCGTCGTCTCGTCGTCGGGCGTATCGCCGGAACGCGTACGAGTGTCGCCATCGTGATTGCCAGGAATCGCAAAAATCGGCGCGTCGTACTTTTGATACGGCTCGTAAAATTGAACCGGGTAATCGCGACTGATGCCGTTAAAATAAACGACGTCGCCCAGATGATAAAAGAACAGCGGCTCCTCTGCGGTTTTCTTTTGCGAACGACTGTCCTCGATCTGTTTCGCCATTAAATCCGCAAGGCCTTCTTGCGTCTCGGTGCCGTGGATTCCGCCGCTGTCACCGACCGCGTGGAAAACCATCGTCTTCGCTTTGGCGATTCTCGCGTCGGCGCCCGGAAGAATGACGTCGAGCGGCACGGTGAGGTTCACGTTGTTGGTGAGGGGCGGCCGAATGAATGCAGGATGATGCGGCGCGGGAGACACCGGATCATTGAATGGACGCTTTGGTTTGCTGAAGGTGAGTGGAAGCGGCATGGGATGTTGAAGGGTTGAGGTTGAATGACGAAGCACCGGAAAGCCGGCGTTTTGTCGGGGGTTGAAGTTGTTTCGATGCTGCGCTCTCGCGCGACGAAAGGTCAATACATTATTGCGCCGGAAAAAACCTGACACGCTTCTGCGCGCAGAGCGCGATCAGCCAAGCAAATCGCCGTAACGCGCTGTCGCCAATTCCAAACACCGCGCCAAAATTTCTGACGACGTCTGAAGCTGCAAAACGTCAGCGACCAACTGCTGACATTCAGGGATCGCGAGATTGCGCACCGCCATCTTCACCCGCGGCACCGAACTCGCGCCGACGCTCAGCTCGTCCATACCGAGACCAAGCAGGAGCGGAATGAGCGCGACGTCGCCAGCCATCTCGCCGCAAACTCCGACCCAGATGTCGTTCGCGTGCGCCGCGTCCGCGACCATTTTCAACAATCGCAGCACGGCGGGATGCGTCGGCTCGTAAAGATGCGCGATGCGCTCGTTCACCCGATCAACCGCGATCGCGTACTGAATCAGGTCGTTGGTGCCGATGCTGAAGAAATCGACTTCGCGCGCGAGCATGTCGGCGGAAATGGCTGCGCTTGGAACTTCGATCATCGCGCCCACTTCCATCTCGGCCGTGTTCGCATCGCCGATTTCGCGCCGGCATTCTTCGAAAACCTGTTTGGCGTGACGCAATTCTTCCAGCCCCGAAATCATCGGGAACATAATTTTCACGTTGCCGACAACGCCCGCTCGCAAAATCGCGCGCAGCTGCGCCTTGAAGATGTCGATGTTCTCCAGGCAAAAACGAATGGCGCGCCAGCCCAGAAACGGATTCAACTCGTCGCCAACGTCGACTGCGCCAACCGCGAGCTTGTCGCCGCCGAGATCAAACGTGCGGATGATGAGCGGATTCGGGTGCACGCGCTCGGCCACGTTGCGATACGTTTGGTATTGCTCCTCCTCGGTCGGGAGCGAATCGCGATTCACGAAAAGAAATTCAGTGCGATAAAGGCCGACGCCTTCCGCGCCATTTTCGCCAACTGCATCGACATCGCTAGGCAGTTCAATATTCGCGGACAGAACAATATGCCGGCCATCGCTGGTGGTTGACGTCCGGCCGCGAAGTTGGCGGAGCTCTTTCACTACCAAACCTTTTCGGAGCTCGATCTCGCCGTAGTAAGAAAGCGTTTCGGGCGTCGGATCGACAATCAACACGCCGCTGTAGCCATCGAGCAGAACGTGCTGCCCGCTCTCGAGTTTTTGCGTCGCATCATGTAAACCGACAACCGCCGGAATGCCGAGCGAGCGAGCGATGATCGCAGTATGCGATGTGCGGCTTCCCAAATCCGTGGCGATACCAAGCACGAGTTGTCGATTCATCGTCGCGGTGTCCGAGGGCGTGAGATTGTGCGCGACTAAAATGTGCCCGCCGGGGGCGGACATCAGCCGCTTCGGCGCTTTGCCCTGAAGGTTGCGCACGATCCGACGCGTCACGTCCTCAATGTCGAGCGCGCGTTCGCGCAGGTACGGATCGTCGATCTTGCTCAACGTCTCGGCGTAATTGCTCGCGACCTCCTGAAAAACCCACTCGACGTTGCAGCGTTCGGCCTCCAGCCGCCGCAAGACCTCATCGATCAATGTGCGGTCCTCGACCACGAGCAGATGCGCATCGAAAATAGCGGCGTCCTTGGCGCCGATCGCTTCCGCGATCTCTTGTTGCATCTCCAGAATCTGGACGCGCGTTTGGACCAGCGCCGCTTCGAATCGCGCGATTTCGTTCCCGATTTGCGAGGGCTCGATGTGATAGCGCGGAACGTCGCCGAGGTCGTCCCGAACAACGTGAATCACACCATGCGCGATGCCGGGAGAGACGCCTGCGCCGCGAAAACGAATTTCTTTGTTACCGCCGCTCATCCGCGTGCGATTCTATGGCGGAACTAATCTTCGTGGAAGCGCGCATTGATTAATTCCTCCAGGTCGGCCATCGCCTTCGAGGCGTCTGGTCCTTCGCAGCGGATGTGGAGCGTCGATCCCTGCCCGGCCGCGAGCATCATCAATCCCATGATGCTTTTGCCGTTCACTTCCTCGCCTTCCTTGCTCACCCAGATTTCGGCGCGAAACCGGCTGGCGATGCGCACAAACATCGCGGCCGGACGCGCGTGTAATCCGAGGCGGTTAATGACCGGCACGTCTTTTTCGACTTTGTGATGCGGTGAGGCATCGCTCGCGCGACGACTAAGCAGGCCCATTTGTCGATCTTGGCTCCATTAAATTGAGTAACTTCGTATTGAAATCGACCGCGCTGTTGTGTCCAAGCCCTTTCAACTTCTGGTCCATCGCCGCGACTTCAATCAATCGGGCAATATCGCGGCCGGGACGGACCGGGATGGTCACGTGCGGCACTTTGAGGCCGAGGATTTCGTAAGTCTGGCGCTCGATGCCGACCCGCTCGATTTCTTCAACACTGTCCCATTCCTGCAATGTCACGACGAGGTCCAATCGCTTCTCGATCCGAATGCTGCCGATCCCGAAGATGGAAGCGACGTTGATGATGCCGATGCCGCGCACTTCCATGTGGTTGCGCGTGAGATCTGGCGCGGTCGCCATTAACTCGCGGCCTTCGAGTGAAGTGATACGCGTGACGTCATCCGAAACCAAACTGTAGCCGCGCTCGATCAACCCCAGGGCCGTCTCGCTTTTGCCGATGCCGCTCGGGCCACGAATCAAAACGCCGACGCCAAGAATGTCGACCATGCTGCCGAATTCCGTCACTTTCGGCGAGAAATCCACTTCCAGCGCGATCGTCGCGGCGTTGATGAATTTCATCGTGATCATCGGCGTGCGAAAAACCGCGATCTTCATCGCTTCGGTGACCGCGAGCAGTTCCGGCGCAAGATGGAATCCGCGCGAGATGACCAGACACGGGATCTTGCAGTCGCACAGCTCCTGAACGCGGCGAATGCGCGTCTGCCGCGGAAGACTCTTCAAGTACGAATGTTCGGCGGCGCCGAGCACCTGCACGCGTTTCTCCGCGAAATAGGTGTAGAAACCCGAAAGGGCGAGACCGGGACGATTTATTGTCGGCTCCCGAATCTTGCGATGAAATCCGACGCGCGGTCCTTCCAACTTCATCTGGAATTTTTCGGTGTGCGAGTTGTAAAAACTTTCCACCGTAACGAACGGGACCGTTTCTTTTTGCGTGCGCGTCGCTCTGTGGGTCGTTGCCGCGGCCGGTTCGCTCATTGACGCCCTAACATCTAGCGCGGAAGCCGCGCTAATGCCAATCTTGTCCTTCTCCTTGGGCCAAAGATGACGATCGAAACCGAAAACCTGATTCTCGCCGCACATCTGCCGCGTTACTTGCGCGCACTGATTCGCAGCGCGGAGGAATTCGGAAATATCGCCGGTTTGCGAGTCGCCGACGGAATCCGTGATCAATTTCTCAGCGCGTCAGCCGAGTTCTTCGCGCGCGTCGAAGCGGCGAAACAATCCGATCCCTGGCAATTCGGGTTCGCCGTCATTCACAGGATCGACAACGTGTTGATCGGAACGTGCGGGTTTCCCGGTCCGCCCGACGAGAATGGCGTTGCGGAGATCGCATACGGAATCGCGCCAGCCTATCAGAGCAAAGGCTACGCAACTGAAGCTGCGATGGCGCTGATCGAATTTGCCAGGAAGGATCCGCGAGTAAAAACGATTTGCGCGCACACGCTCGCGGAGACAAACGCGTCCACGCGCATTTTAGAAAAGTGCGGCTTCAAAAAGACCGGCGACGCGATCGATCCGGAAAATAATTTGCCGGTCTGGCGTTGGGAACGCACAGCGCGCTGACGCTTACATCTTGAACCGCTCGCCGAGATAGAGTTGGCGGCTGATCGGATCGTTGATGAGGAAATCTTTGGTGCCTTCGCTCTCGACCCGCCCTTCGTAAATCAGATAGGCGCGGTCGACGATCGACAACGTTTCGCGGACGTTGTGGTCGGTGATCAAAATCGCGAGGCCGAGCTTGCGCAGGTTGACGATGATTTGTTGCACGTCGTAAACCGCGATCGGATCGACACCGCTGAACGGTTCGTCGAGCATGAGCAACTTCGGTTTGGTGACAAGTGAGCGCGCAATTGTCAGTCGGCGTTTTTCGCCACCGCTCAACGTCAGCGCTTGATTCTTCGCGATGCGCTCGATCCCGAACTGATGCAGCAATTGTTCGCAGCGATTTTTCCGCTCAGCTTTGCCAATCGGTAGCGTCTCCAAAATCGCCAGGATGTTTTGCTCCACAGTCATCTTGCGAAAGATTGATTCCTCCTGCGGCAGATAGCCCATTCCGAGTCGCGCGCGTTTGAACATCGGATAGTTCGTCACGTCCGTGCCGGAGAAAATTACACGACCGCTATTTGGCCTAACGAGCCCGACAATCATGTAGAAGCTCGTTGTTTTGCCGGCGCCGTTCGGACCGAGCAAGCCGACGATTTCGCCCGCGCGCGCGTTGATGTTGACGCCATTGACCACCGCGCGGCCGCCGTAAATTTTCACGAGCTGATCCGTCTCGATGACGCTGTCCATCTTCGACGCCGATGAACTCGCAATTTGTGGACCGGCGTGAGTTGGGGTCTGGCTAATCATGGCGTGGCTGAAGTTTTCGGCGACGTCGTCGGCTTTGTCTCGTTTTTCTTTTCGCCTTTTTTCTCGCCTTTGTTTTCGTCCGTCTGCTCACCTTTCTCATCGTCCGTCTTCGGTTCCTGCCGAATCTCCGTCCGGCTTGGGCCGTGCGTCGTCAATTGTCCCTTTTGATTCACGATCATCACGGTGTCCGCACTGGTGGCAATGTGAGTGTTCATGCCTTCCTGAACTCGCGGCGTCCCGCGTAACTCGACGTTTCCGCTCGCGGCGATATACGTGGCCTGATCCGCGCGCCCAACCGCGCGCGTTGGCGGGCCACCGTTCGGATCCGGCCGATCCCGCACCACCGCAACGTTTCCTTCGGCGACGGCTTTCTCGAGTCCTTGGTTCTCGCCTTTGATGATGTAGACCGTCAATTTCTCAGATTCCAAAGTGAATCGCGGATCGGCCACTTTCACATGACCGCCGAAGACGCCGACATTTTTGTTCGAATCAAAAAACGCGTCGTCCGCGTAAATCTCCGTGGTGATTGGGCCGGTTGAAGGATTGGTCGGACCGAACAAGGACGGAGTGCTCGCCGCAGGTGATTTTTCCTTCTTCTCCTTCTTTTTCGGCGGCGGCGATGGCGAGCTTGTCTCGGCTGCGAGACAAGACAATGCACAGCCGGCGATGAGAAAAATGGCGACCGACCTGCTCACTCGTTTTGGTTGTTCAGCAACTGCGACTGAGAAGTGATGACCATTTTGACGTGGCCAATGAGTTTGCCGGTTCGCGTGTTCGTGTCGAACTCGACCGAGTCGCCAACGATGTTGAAATCAGCGCGCCTGATTGTGCTGCGCTCGTTCGAGGCCAGGACTCGCGTTTTCAAATTCAGTACCGATTCGCTCAGCTCAATCGTCAGGTCGGTTTTGTTCTCGGGCGTGAAAGTTGTGATTTTCAACGCCTGAAATCCGATGTGCACTTCGTCGAGGCGCTTCGCGGTCGCCGCTTCAAACCGCCCGCGCAAATGGCCTTCCGCGTCAAAATCCGGAAGGACAAGGCCTTTCGCTTCGTGACCGATCGGCAATGGAATGTTCGCTAAGCTTTGCTCGCCGGGAGAAACGCTCGGCGTCGCCGAAAGCAGTTTTTCTTTTTTTCCTTTCGGTTTCGCCGCCGCGGCCGCGCTGATTAGCACTAGCGCGAGCAAGATCGACAATCCCCAAACGAAGCCCCAGTTTCCGGAGCGACCGTCACGAAACGGCAGCATGGATAGCTTTTAACATGCGCAGATGCTTCGGCAAATCCTTTAACGGAACCTGGTTGGCCGCATCCGATAACGCGCGCGGCGGATTCTCGTGGACTTCCATGAAAATTCCATCGCAACCGGCGGCCACGGCAGCGCGCGCGAGTGCTGGAGCAAGCGCGCCATCACCAGAAGTCTTGTCCCCTCCTCCGCCGGGACGCTGCACCGAATGCGTCGCGTCAAAAATGACGCGATAACCGGCTTCGCGCATCCAAAAGAGCGAGCGCATGTCCGCGACCAGATTGTTGTAACCGAACGTGGTGCCACGTTCGGTGAAACAGAATTTATCATTACCAAACGCTTTCAATTTGTCGGCGATGTTCTTCACATCCCACGGAGCGAGAAACTGACCTTTCTTCACGTTGACCGCGCGCTTGGTTTGCGCGGCCGCTTGCAGCAAATCTGTTTGCCGGCACAAAAACGCCGGTATCTGCAAGAGATCGATCATTTGTCCCGCAAGCTTCGCTTCATCGGGCGAGTGGACGTCGGTTGTCACCGGAATTTTCAATTCCTTACCGATCGCGGCCAGAATTTCACAACCTTCGCGCGGCGCGATTCCGCGAAACGATTTCGCCGATGTCCGATTCGCTTTGTCGTACGACGCTTTGAAAATCAGATCGACATCTTCGGCTTTGCAGATTTTCGCGATCTCACGCGCCATTCGCCAGATGAATTTCTCCGATTCGATCACGCACGGCCCGAGAATGAATACGAGGCGTTTTCCGCCAATCGTAACGCTTCTGATCTTAAGCGGCTTCATTTCACGTGACTGGAGTTTCGCCTTTGCGGACAAGATCGACAATCGCAAACGGCGCGTAAAGCGAGGCAAAGAAAACGAACGCCAAGATGTGAAACTCGATGAGGTAAGGCACTCGGGAATCGGATAAAAAGTTCAGGAGCGACGCCGCTTCGGGTTTGTGAAGGAGAAATCCGTAATTCTCGTCCGTCAGCAAATCGGTCGTGAACGCGACGACGAAATAAACCTCGGTCCAGGCAAATGTGCGCAGGATTCCAATCGGCCGCGGTCGAAATCCGTAGATGAGCATCAGGAAAACGATGCCGATGATGATCCCCGAATGCGCGACGAAGAAGCTGATGAAACGCAAATCGGGAAAACCGAACTGCAGATTCGGTGTGATGATCGCCTGCAACGTTCCGCCGATTCCCCAAAAATACGCGATCTCGAGCCAGCGGCGGCTCCCGGTCCAAAGCGCGACGATGATCACGATCATCGCCCAATCGCACAGTTGGAGCGGAATGAGTTTGTACCAGCGATCGACGCCGAAGTTCCGCGCGACGAAAACGTAGGCGATGTAGTTGATTAAGAGCAGGACCGAGATCGTGAGTCGAATCGAACGTTCCAAGCGCGGCGATTTCGTTCGGCGTACGATCAACGCCAGCATGAAAGGCAGCGCGACGGTCAGGAAAATTACGACCAAATGCGAAAGGCCGAATGCGTGAAACGGATGCTCGGGATTCATCGCAAGATCGACAACGGATCAGCGAACCAGCCAGAGATTGCACGGGATCACGTCGGCAATCCAGGCCAGATGATTCGGCAATCGCTCTTTGGAGTTTTCGTCTTTGTGCACGGGCACGACAAGCAAATCAGCTTCCACTGATTTGATGAAATCGGACGCCGCGAAACCGGTATTGCCGCGAATGCACCGCGCGTCGATCGGCACCCGAGTGTCGCCCGCGGCGAGGACGAATTTTTCCAGGGCGGCTTCTTCTTCATCGAATGTTCGCGGACGCGGCGCGCCATCGCCATTGTCCGCGAACGTTGTCGCGCGCACTTCGTCGAAAGTGGTGTAGACCCGGATTGCGTAGAGACACTCGCTCGATTCCGCTTCGGCCAGCTTCAACGTCTGCTTGAAAGCCTCCTGGGCATGGTCGGAGTAATTCGCGACGAACACGATCTTATGAAGCGGCTTCGGTTCGATCTCCGGCCGTGTGAAAAGCAAAACCGAACATTTCGCCTCGCGCAAAAGCCGACGGGCAACGTTTCCCAGAAATGGATGAAGCGCGGTTTCTTTTTCGAGCGCACCGGCAACGATAAGATCGACATCATTCTCCGCGATCTCCCGCAAAATACCATCCGCCGGATCGCCCGCGCCGTAGTAAACCGGCGAATCAGTCGGCAATTGCAAGCGACCCAGGATCTCTTGAAATTTTTTCGCGGTCTCTTCACTTTGCTCACCGATGTAAATCAGGCTCAAACTCGACTTGAACCGGTCACGAATTCGCTTCGCTTCAGACAGGACCTGTTCGAACCGGGGCGAAAACGTGCTGGCGACGGCGATTTTCTTGTTCGTGGATGGGTTGAGCATCGAGCGAGACAGAATCTTCGGCTCTCGCACATCATTCGGCAAATGAATGCCGTCGAGTTTGATGTTTGGGGTTTTGATGATTGAATTTCGGCAGCATGAGGCGCGCGATCTATCCCGGCAGCTTCGATCCGGTCACCAACGGCCACCTCGACGTCGTCGAGCGGGCGCGAAAACTTTTTGACGAGGTGATCGTGGCCGTCGCCCACAACGACGAGAAGCAGTCGTTATTTTCGCTCGATGAGCGCCTCGAGTTTCTCAAACAGACTCTCGGCAGGCTCGAGAATGTGCGAGTTGCGCATTTCAACGGATTGCTCGTGGATTTTGCTCGCGCGCAGGAAGCAAGCGCGGTGATCCGCGGGCTGCGCGCCATCTCCGATTTCGAGTTCGAATTTCAAATGGCGTTGATGAATCGAAAGCTGGAGGCCGCCGTGGAAACGATCTTCTTAATGCCGAAGGAGGAATATACTTACCTCAGTTCGCGGATCGTGAAAGAAATCGCGCGTTTGGGCGGCGATGTTTCGAAATTTGTCGCTGCGCCGGTGGCGAAAGCGCTGGCCGCGAAATTGAAAAAGCCATGAAGATTCATTTGAAACAGATTCCGCCGGAAGGTTTGCATCTCGAAGGCGAGGACGATTGTCTGATCGCAGAGCTTGAATCGGAAGGCGTCCGTTGCGCCGGACCACTGAAATACAACATCGACATCGGCGTCGCGGAGGGTGCGCTTTGGGCAAACGGCACCTTAAGGCAACCGGTTGAGCTCAGCTGCGTCGCGTGTCTGGAAAAATTT
>WNFR01000270.1_pt1 | contig 52137 bp, 44 predicted proteins | sample 5400221 | NCBI WGS metagenome assembly WNFR01 (sample SAMN13153357, study PRJNA577476) | soil metagenome | isolation source: 40 cm soil under Madrone tree | place: USA:California | collected 2016-06-14 | reverse complement strand
TGCCCGGCTCGTCGATTTTTCCGCCCGCGTCAAAACGCCGGCTGAGGCTTCGCGGCTGGTGGCGCAAGCCGTTGCGGCGATGTTTACCGGGCGTCGCGGTCCGGCCGTGCTGGAATGCGCCATCGACATGTGGGGCCGGCCGGGCGCCGGCGCGCTGCAGGCGCCTGTGGCGGCGCCGGAGCCCGCCATCGATGAGGATGCGGTAGCGGCGGCGGCGAAACGGCTCGGCGCGGCGAAACGCCCGATGATCGTCTGCGGCGGCGGTGCGCAGGGCGCGCCCGCTGAGGTGACGGCGCTCTCAGCGATGTTGCAGGCGCCGGTGCTCGGCTATCGACGCGGCCGCGGCGTGCTCGACAGCCGTGATCCGCTCAGCGTCACGCTGCCGCTCGGCCGCGAACTGTGGGGCGAGGCCGACGTAGTGCTCGGCGTCGGCACACGAATGTTCTACCCGTTCCGGCAATGGGGGATTGACGACGACATCGCCGTGATTCGAATCGATTCCGACCCCGAGGAGCCGGCGCGGGTGCATCGGCCGGCGGTGTCGCTCGTTGGCGACGCAGCGCCGATTCTGCGGCGGCTCCTTGATGTTCTGCCGGACCACAATGCCAAACGGCCGTCGCGGGCTGACGAGATGCGGGAGCGCCACGCGCGCTGGAATGCGCGCCTCGAAAAGCTCGGCCCCCAGCTCGCCTTCCTCCACGCGATCCGGGCCGAACTGCCGGACGACGGCATTTTCGTCGACGAGGTGACCCAAATTGGCTTCGCAGCCCGCCTCGCCTTGCCGGTCTACCGGCCGCGCACTTTCCTTTCGCCCGGCTACCAGGACAATCTCGGCTGGGGCTATGCGACGGCGCTCGGCGCCCAGCACGCGCGGCCCGATGTGCCGGTCCTCGCCATCTCGGGCGACGGCGGCTTCATGTACACGGCGAATGAGCTTGCCACGGCGATCCGCCACCGGATTCCGCTGGTGGCCGTCGTATTCAATGACGGTGGCTTCGGCAATGTGCGCCGCATTCAAGCCGAGCAATACGGCAACCGCCTGATCGCCTGCGATCTCGCCAATCCGGATTTTGTGCCATTTGCGGAGAGCTTCGGCGCCGCGGCCGAGCGCGCCAAGGACCCCGCCGGGCTACGCGCGGCGCTCAAACGCGCATTCGCCCGTCGCGACGGCCCGACCTTGGTCGAGGTACCAGTGGGGCCGATGCCGTCGCCATGGGAGTTTATTCACATGCCGAAAGTGAGGGGGTGATGTTCGAAAGGGCTTCCCTTATTTAGCCCCGAGAGTAATCCGTGGCGAATGCTAGCGCTGCCCTCAAGTCCTCCTCGGTAAGATGCGGGTAGGCGTCGAGCACATCCGCGAACGAGCGACCCGCGCCCAGTTTGCGAAGGATCAGTTCCACAGTAATGCGCGTGCCCTTGATGCAGGGTTTACCAATCATGACGGCAGGGTCGGAGGAGATGCGAGGGTGCGACATTGCTGCAAATCCGCCTTAGGTCAGACGTTTATATACGAATGGTGGCGGGAATCGCAGCCTTAAGCTCAAGTGCTTCAATCTGCGCCGGTTTTCCCGGTTATCCCCACACTTATCCCCAATCTTATCCCAGGCGCGTCACCTGTGGCCGCCACGACGGTCGAAAGAGAAAAATAGCCGAGATAACAGGCAATTGCCACACTATTCAAAATTCTCTATTGCAGTCGCCATGGTGAAATTCGAACAGTGCCCTACCCCTATACCGCAAGCTTGGCCCGCATTTCCGCCCACGACACGGCCCGCCGAGTCCGGTAAGAGTTTGCAATGAATTTAATCACCACCACGGCCGATCTCGCGGCGGCGTGCGAGCGAATGTCACGCCACACCTTCGTCACCGTCGACACCGAATTCCTGCGCGAGACCACCTATTATCCGCTGCTATGTGTCGCCCAGATGGCGACTTCCGAAGAGGCCGTTGTCATCGATGCGCTTGCCCAGGATTTGGATCTGGCGCCGTTTTTCGAACTGATGGCGAACGAGGCCGTGCTCAAGGTGTTCCACGCGGCACGTCAGGACATCGAGATCGTCTGGCATCAGGCCAAGCTCGTTCCGCGTCCGATCTTCGACACCCAGGTGGCCGCCATGGTGCTTGGATACGGCGACTCCATCTCCTACGATCAATTGGTGCAGCGCATTTCCGGCGACGTCATCGATAAATCGAATCGTTTCACCGACTGGTCGCGCCGGCCGTTGTCCGCCGCACAGGTCAGCTACGCCATTTCCGATGTGACGCATCTGCGCGAGGTTTTCCTGTCGCTTTCGGCGGACCTGCAGAGCCGGGGACGCAGTGAGTGGGTCGGCGAGGAGATGGAAGTTCTCACTTCGCCGGACACCTACCGGGCCGACCCGGAAAGCGCGTGGGAACGTCTCAAAACGCGGGTGCGCAAGCCCAGGGAACTGAGCGTGCTGATGGAAGTCGCGGCGTGGCGCGAGCGCGAGGCGCAGTCGCGCGACGTTCCGCGCGGGCGCGTGCTCAAAGACGAGGCCATTGGCGACATCGCCATGCACGCCCCGACGACGACGGAGCGGCTCGCCTCGCTGCGCTCGCTGCCGCGGGGGTTCGAGCGCTCCAAATGGGGGGCGGAGATCATCGAGGCCGTCAAGCGGGGGCTGGCGCGCGATCCGTCCGAACTGCCCCGGCTCGACAAGCCGCGGCAAGGCGTCAATGGCAGCGCCACGGTCGAACTTCTCAAGGTGCTGCTGCGCATGGCGTCCGAGCAGCACGGGGTTGCGGCCAAAGTGATCGCGACGGTCGAGGATCTCGAACGCATCGCCATCGACGATCGCGCCGACGTGCCGGCGCTGCACGGGTGGCGCCGCGAGATGTTCGGCGAACAGGCCATCGCCCTCAAGCGCGGCCGGCTGGCGCTTGCGGTGGACAGGGGACGGGTGGTGGCGGTGGAGCGGACGTAGCCGGTCGCTTGATTCACACACCGGTTGAAACTTGATTCAGGGGGTTGGGCCACCTGCTATTAACCCCGGAGCGCCATTCATTGGGCCTCGTAGGGTCTGAGCCCACATACGACCCGCACAGTGTTGAATGTGTGTGGGGCGAGGACTACCTTGTCGGAAACGTAGGATGCTCAGTTCACGACAGGAATGGGCAATGAAGGCCCGTCTACCAGCAAAGTTCATCGTTAACTTTGAGCGCCGGGAGGATGGCGGGCTTAGGGCTTGGAGCGATGACGTTCCAGGCTTTGTGCTTTCGCACAGTGATCCCAAGGCCGTCCTTGAGGATGTGAAGCCAGCCCTTGAGGCAATCCTCTCGCACGTGTATGGAACACCTGTTGTAGTCGAAGAACTTGCGCGGCAACCAATGCCTACGCAGCGCGAATACGTCACCCTTGCTGCCTAAATGAATGCCGTTTCCTTGGTTCCTCCCGAGGAGTGGAAAGAGGCGCTTCGTGACTATGGCTGCAAGCCTCTTGAGGGCAAGGGTCCCTTAAATACTGCCGAATGGTGGCAAATGCCCTGGGGCGGCTATCCTTTCATTGTTCCTGTTGACACGACGAAGGACGGTGCGACAGGTGGGCACTTAATCGCCTGATCGAAGATATCATCCAAGCGTCCGGTTGGGAATTCCCGGAGTGAGGGACGGCGCTAGACCGTCCCACATCGATTAGCCATGCCAGCCGTTATTGACCTCGACCGGCACACAGGAGGCCGCGCGCGCGCCGAATTACCGATCGAGCAGGTTATACACCACTTTCCCGTCGACGACCGTCAGGACGGAATGCAGCTTCCTGATCGATTCATCGGGAACGCGCACCGGGTTAAAGTAGTCGTCGCTCAATACCACGACATCCCCGAGCTTGCCTTCTTCAATCGAGCCCAGCTTATTTTCCTCCTTGAGGAACCAGCCGTTCTCGACGGAGTAGAGTCGGATCGCCTCCTCACGGGTAATCTGCTGGCCGGCGTTGACCAGCTTGCCGGCGACGTTCTTGCCCGTGACCATGTAGTAGATCATGTTCCACGGATCGAGTGTGGAGATCTGTGCCGAATCCGATCCGGCGCCGACATGGATGCCGCTGTCGATGATCATGCGCAGCGGCGGGCCGCCGTTGGTGCCGCCGCTCAGATAGCGGAACGGATGGACCGCAATGCCGGCGCCAATGGCCTTCAGCCGGTTGACCGTGGTCTGGTCGATCGACGGCACGTGGGCGTCCGACCATCGCAGATCGGCGATCGGGATCGTCTTATTCACCGTCTCGAACGCACTGGCGATGAACTGGTCTTCCGCCAGCGACAGGCTGTGCTGCTGGAACGCCCAGCCGCGCTGGGCGACGATGTTCAACGCGGCGCCGTAGTTGGCCGGGAACGGATTGCCGAACAGCGGCCAGCTCGTGGCGAACTCCCCGATCCCCGAACTGCGGACCATGTCGTCGCCGAAATTGCTGAACGCGTTGAGCACGCGCTGCGTGGTTAAAGGAACGTCCGGATTGTGGTCCATGCTGAGGAAGAAGATGCGAACGCGCACCGATACCTTGCCTTCGTCATGGAGCGCGAGAAGCGGATCGTAGGCGGTAAACGGGTCCCAACTCGCCAGAGTGTCGAAGACGTCCGAATCCTGGATGTTGGGCGTTCCCGGAATGACGAAGCCGCCCATGTCGACATTGGTGGTCACGCCCACGCTCGCCGAATAGGCCATAGCGTCGAGCGTGCCCCGCTTCTTGTCGTCGAACGTCTGAATGGCGCGCAGCGCGTTGAGGGCAGCGAGCGAGGGGGCATTCGCCGCGATATTGCCCATCGCGTCGACGACGACGCCTTTGCCGGTAAAGAAGGTCCTTCCCGGCGTATTGGTGGTCGCCGGCCCGGTGAACGAATTAAAGACCAGCACGGGATTGTTGGGCGCGGCGGCATCGAGCTCGGCCAGAGTCGGCAGGCGGTTTTCGGCGAACTGTGCGGGCGTCCAGCCGCCCATCGCAGTGATAAACGCGCCCGCCTTCACGGTCTTGGTGCGCGCGCGGATTGCCGCCTGCACGTCGGCAATCGACGCCGCGGTCTCAAGCCGCGTGTCGTGGCCCGGGCGCAAGCCGAGCAGCAGAAAATGATTGTGGTTGTCGACAAGCCCTGGCACGGCGGTGCGTCCGCGCAGATCGATCGTGCGCATGCAGCGACCCTCGTCGGACCGCGCCTCGCGGCCGACCGCGGCGAACTTGCCGTTCCGGATCGTCACCGATGACACGATCGAGTTACGCGCATCGAGCGTATGAATCTTGCCGTTGATCAACGTCAGGTCACGCGCGCCGGCGCAGCGGTCATCATCATCGCGCGCCATAGCCGGAGCGATCGTCGCCGCCACCGCGAGCGACGACGATGCAATTAATAGAATTATGCGGCTTCGCGCACCCATGCGTTCCTCCCCCTTGCGTTTACGCGGCATTTGCTGCCGGCCGCAGTGTAGTCGGAATCAAGCGCGCGGAAAGCTTTTTCAGTGGAAATGAAAATAAGCGCAGCAACTAACGCAAACGATCTAGCTATTTTTCGTCCCACCTTTGGTATTCGGAACCCAAAATTTTTGTCGACGGCAAAATAGTGGGAAAGTGCAGTGGGAAGGTGCCCAACCCATTCGAGCCGCCGTGGGGCACCCGCCGAATAGATCGCAGCGGAATGCCTCTTCGAGGCCCGATCAAAACCTCATTCGATCGTTTCGTTGGCGCGGGCCTTGAACCAGGGCGGGATTGTAAGGGGGAGCGCCTTCGCGGTCTTGAGATTGATGACCAGATCCCATTTCTGCGGAAACACGACCGGAAGATCCTCCGGCTTGGCCCCGTCAAGGATGCGGCCCGCATAAGTGCCGATTTTCCGATACGCATCCTGAAAGCTGGGCGCATAGCTCAGCAAGCCGCCCGCGAGGACATAGTCGCGCCCCGGATAAACAGCAGGAAGCGCGTGCCGCGCCGCGAGCTCAGCGAGAAGATAGCGCCGATTGTAGTAGAACGGATCACCCGAGACGAGGAGCGCACGCGCCCCATGCTTCACCGCTGACTCGAACCCATCGTTCAATTCCTTGTCGAAATCCGGCGTGTTGTGAACGCGGATAGGGATCAGGCCGTGCTCTTCCGCGAATTTTGCCTCGCTTTCAGCCACTATGGCTCCTTGGCCGCGAGCGATGGTGCCGGGACTGACGAGGATCGCTATTTTCGTGCCGGGAGGCACAAGCTCCTGGAGTAGCTCCAGACGCTTGGGCACCATCTCAGTCGTATCCGAGCTCACGCCCGTGGCGTTGCCGCCTGGCCGATTGATGCTGCGCACAAGACCACGCTCGACCGGGTTGGTACCGGAGATGAACAGAACCGGGATCGTGGCGGTTACGTCTTTCGCCAACTGTGCGGACCGGGTGCCTCCGGTCGCGGCGATCAGGGCCACCCGACGTTCCACCAATTCGATCGCCATTGCTTTCAGCCGATTCTCGTCGCCTTCCGCCCAGCGGTACTCGACCTTGAGGTTCCGGCCTTCTTCGTAGCCGTATTCTTTCAGCCCCTTATGAAAAGCATCAACAAGCTGAGCGAACGGTTTTGGTGAGGAGCTGTTGAGAAATCCAATCACAGGCACCGCCGGCTGTTGCGCAAGGGCATCGAGCGGCCACGCCAAAGCGCCCCCCACCAGCGTGTTGAAATCGCGTCGTCTCATGATAAATCCGCACCACTTCGCCGCGATGGAAGTTCGCGTTCGCCGCGATTGAGGTTCGCCCTTAAATAACACAGTCTCGATCAGCACTGAATAAGTTTATCGTACATTCGGGCACCGGGCCAGATTGGAGACGCTGCACCCACGCGGCCATGAAACCGGACTCTTGGGGCCGATACCATCGGACCTCCCCCCTCCCTATCCTCCATCGCATGCAGGGGAGGATAGGGAGGGGGATGACGTGTCCGCGGCAATCGCTGTTGCATATTGAAGCGAAGCATCCCGATCGACTTCCGCGGCCAAACGGGTACCTCGTGCGGCGTCGAGGCGCCCGTCTCTCAATGCCATCAAGCCGTGTGCGAACAGGTATTCGATCCACTTGAACCCAATGCCCTCTCTCGATAGCTCGCCTTCCCGATTTAATTCTCCGATAATTTCCGATGCGCTCCGCGTTCCATCGCTGAGCGTCAGAATTCTTGCTGTAGCCCTGTCGACAGCCAGCGGGCTGCGCCGCCCGCCAGCGGAGCGCCCGAAAACCACGAGATAGCTTCGACGCGATGTTGGAGGCGTGGCAAGATCATCGGCATTTCGAACCGACATGAGCTCCATCACATCAAAATCAAATGTCAGCACGCGCAAACGCGGGTCGCGAACGGACAGCAACTCAGCAAGATCGTCCTTCGCCAGTGCCCATCGCGCGATCCGCAATCGGAACAGCGGATCGCCTTCCTCTTCGGAGCTTGTTGCATCGGCCTCGCCCTCCGCAGCCGCGACCGCAATTTCCGCCTGAACGGCCGGGATCAGCCCACTCAAGTTCTGGTCGCCGTCGGCTATTCGCTCCTCGATGGCAGCCAACAACTCACGCGCCCACGCCAGATCGGGTTGTCTCGCCCGCCCAACCGGACGGCGGGCAGTCGTCTCGACATCTCGATCTGCGCGTTCGAGCGCAGCTGCCGCCAGTTGACAGAGCCAAAAGCCATTCCCGGTTTGGTTTGCAACGTCGCCTGACGGCCGCGGCACGTCAGATTGCACGCGGCGACCCGCAGCCGCCGCCTCCAATGTGCGCTCCAGTTCCTGCGGAAACGACACATTCCTCTGCATCAAGCATGCAAATTCGCGCCCGCGCGCGCCGACGTCCGAGGCCGGCCCTGGATCCTCCACGATGACCGCAAGCTGCTTGCTCAACGCGTCGACATCGTTCACGTCTTCGACAGCCACACAGCCGAACCCGTGGGGCAATTGGCTATAGCCCGGAAGCTTCCGGATCACCTCCGTTGCGGCGACCAAGCATGTTCCGCACAGCAGCACTTCCCGCGGCACGATGGGCGAGTGAAACCGGATGGGAAAATCCTGCTCCAGGCAGCCGACGGCGAGGCATCCACGGATGAATTCCGGCACCCGCCAATGCGGCAGGAACGGGAGCTGGAGGATGCGATCGGCGAGCCCGAAATCCCGCGCTTGCGCGCGGAAGCGCTCCTCCACGGCGGGTGGGCCATGCGCGAGGGCGACGAGCCCGACATCCAGTCCGGCACTCTTCAACCGCTGCATGGCCGCGAGAAGCGCAAAGGACCCTTTGGATTCGCCGAGTTTGCCGTAGACACCAAGATATGGCCGGTCGCCGGCAAATTCGCCCCACAGCAACGCGCTGAGATCGGGGTCGGAAGCGACTTCAGTGCGAAGCGCCATGAGATCGAGGGACGGCCCGACGGGGGTAAACACTCCCTCTGGCACGATGACGCCGCCCGCAAACGCAATGCGATCGGGATCGACGCCGCGCGCAATGGCGCGGGCCGCAACAGCCTGGCCGGTGATCACGCCGGCAGCGGAGCGCAAGAGATGATCGTAGAGCGCTTCAAGCTGCGGATGGCGCCACAGGTGGCCGGCGTCGCTTCCGGCCGTTCGGGTGACGTGGGGCACACCGGTCATTTGCGCCGCGAGATGTCCCGCCACCCCGTAAGGCTCCAGATAGAATGAATGGATCACATCAAACGGGTGCTCGGTATGCAGCCGCACCGCGATGCCCGCGAGCTTCGAGACGAATGGGCTCGCCATTGGGATGTAGGTCTGTGATCTATCGACCGGATCGGTCCAGTGAACCGTCACCGAGCCCTCGCCATAGCTCGCCTCGCAACGCCGCCAGTCCTGTTCTCGCATATGCATCCGGAACGGCGGCCGCACCTCCTTGGCGTTGGTGACAACGTGGATCTCATGCCCGCGCGCGGCAAGCGCATGCGCGGCCCAATAGGTGCGCATGCTCACCCCGCCCTGGATGGGCGGAAACTTGCCGATGAGGCAGATTCTCACCGGCGCACCTCGACGAGCCCGCGCGCCACCAGATCCGCGACGAGCTTGGCAAAGTCGGGCTCGACATCCAATCCTTCTGGATCGGTCCAATCGTTGAGCGCGGCAAGCAGATCGAAGATCGCCGGAGCAACCTCGAATACCTGTGGACCGTCCGAACCGGGAGGCAAGGCGACCACCAACGGCGCGTCGCGCTTCACCGGCACCGCCCCCTCCCCTACCCTCCCCCGCATGCGGGGGAGGGTAGAGAGGGGAGCTTCGAATATTGGCCGTATGTCATAGGCACAGCGCAGCAAAATGACGTGCGGACAGCGGCGAACGCCGCGGCCGCGTGCCCGATCCGCTCTTGTTGCACGATCGGACGAATGGTGCTCGGGATCGGCATCGACCTTGGCCCAGGCAATCTCGAAGGCGGCGACATCGCCGATATAAGGCGGATCGGGCGCCTGACGCGTCCAGCAGGACACCAGATACCGATGAAACTGGCACGCGTTCTCAAGGCGGCTGAGTGTGGTCGGCGGGCAGCGTTCGACGAATGCGCGCGCGTGCGCGTCCCTGCTGCTTCCCAGTAATTCGAAAGTCCGGGGCAGCACGGCGGTGATCTTTTCCATGCGCTTGGCGTATGAGAACTTCGCCTCGACCCGCAGGAGTGCCTGATCGATGCCTTCAAGGTCGGGAGCCGAGCCCCCTGCCCCGCCGAAAATCGCGGCGCCGCTCGTCAGATGCTCGATGAGGCTAACCTGCCGCTCCAACAAGGGCTTCGCCATGGGTCTTCCTTGATCGGGCGGCGGCGACGCGCGCCCGAATGCGCGCGATGTCGTCGAGAATTTCGTCACCGGCCTCGAGCCGGTCGTCGCGCTCCAGGATGATGACGGAAGGCGTGTGCCGCGCCAGCGTGTATTCCAGGAGATCGAGGGCCGCGTCAGGGATTGGGTGGCTGTGAGAATCCGCAAGCAGCGGCTTGGCAAGAGACTCGTCGCGGATGGTGACGCCGCCCGCCATGTGCACCTCCCTGACGAGGCCCGGGCGCAGCGCATCGATGAAGGCGCGGGGATCGAACCCGTGGTTGGTCGCATTCAAATAGACATTCTCGACATCGAGCAGGAGTCCTGCCCCGGTCTCCCGGCAGATCAGGTTGAGAAACTCCGCGTCCGACATTTTCGAGTCCGGCCACTCGAACACGTAGGTGATGTTTTCGAGCAAGAACGGAAACGGCACCCGCGACTGCACCGTCCGCACCTTGGCGATGATCGACTCGGCGACCGCCTCCGTCTTCGGCAGCGGCATGAGGGCAGCGGTCTCGCGGCCCGGAACCCGCGTGAAGGCGAGGTGCTCGCTGTAGGCCGGGGCGCGCAGGCGCTCGACCACCTCGGCGACCTCGTCAAGATACCCAAGATCGAGCGGTGCGTCGGTGCCGAGCGACAGCCCGACACCGTGTGCAGTGAGCGGAATGCGGTCGACGAGATCGAATATCGCCGACCGCAAAGTTCTGCTGCCAGCGAGGCAATGATCGACGGTGATCTCGAGAGCGTCGAAACGATGGAGATTTTCACGCGTCCAACCGTCGATCGCTGCACGATACCCGATGCCAACCGCAGGCATTGTCCCGCCAGCCGTCATATCGACCTTTCAGCTCGCGACCTTTCGCAGCTCAAGCCGCCGTGCGCGCGTTTGTTCGCGGCGCGCGACCCGATCGATGAATTGGTTAACGAGGAATAAAGCAACCGCAATTGCAGCCGCAATCCTGGTGCCCCTCTTGCTCCTTCCACATGGGATGGTCGGCATTCGGGTACATGCGCCACGCCAGGAACCATGGCGGTCCATTCGGATCATTCGGGTTGATCTTCTTGATCTCCACAAAGGCCTTCGCAATCGCCGCCTTCAGGTCAACGTTTTGCTGGTGTCCGTCAGGAAAATGGGGATCGGGAGTGATGTTGCCGAGGTTGTCCGCAACCCACTGTGCGTTGTCCCATGTCGCCGGGAGATCGGCATGGTACTTGCGGCCATCGAAGGCCGTCAAATCTGTCAATTCTTGCAACTGCTTCCAAGTCAACTTCGGCCCTACTGGCGGCTTCGGTAATTTCATCGCTACCCTCCTGCTCACGTCATCAACAGCTCACGGCTACATTTTCGGTGGGGGCACGCAGACGAGCGAGACGGCCCACGGTTTCAATCTTGCGGCCATTGACTGACCGCAGTTCTTACCGCGCCGTTGGATGAAAAACTTGGGACTAGGCCACGCCTCCCAGCACCCATCTCAGCTCCGCTTGGAGAAGGATAGTTGCTTCTTAGTGCCAGGTAAAGTGGCGGTGCCACGCCGTATACGCCCCCCAGCCAACGTCGCCATGACTTTACGTGAAGATTAGTACGCAGAGTGTGAGCCATCTCACACTCTGCGTACGGATTTGCCGGCAGGATTACTGGACGAGGTCAGTCGGTTCTTGGGAGTCTTGGAACTCTTAGAAGATTCTTGCACAGGGAAGCCGGCGCTGGACTATCTTGAGCTTGCGAAAGCACAATGAGAGTTTCGGCGTGCGGAGCATCGCTGTCTTGAGGAAATTGTCATGCCGCGATCGCAAGGTTATCCTGGGTTTGTATTGGCAGTGTTCGGCCTCTGTTTGTTGGTGGCGCCGGCGGCAAGTGCGCAAGAACTGATCGACTGTCCGGCTCCGACCAGCACGCCGGGACGCCCACAGCCGACGATCTCACATCAGATGTTCAGCGACGTATGTTTCTTGAATCCGGACCAATTCGGGCCGGTACCTGCGCCAATCCTTTTTGACGATTTCGCATGGCGAAGCTTTCTTGCGCTGGTGTGGCCGGCGCGTCAGGGTCAGCGTGGCCGGCCGGACAGCTCGCTTTCGCTGGACGCTCCGCAGCGCCCGGCTGTGTTTGAGACTTTGAAGGCCGAGTGGGAGGTGTTTCAAAAGGATGGGCTTGCCCCGAAGAGCTGGAACGAATATGGCGGAACGCTTCCATGCGCAATCCCAGGGAACCCGGCCTTCGGCGACATGATCTTGGCGGCGTTCGCGAAGTTCGACAGCGTCTTGCAAGCCGACGCCATCGCATTTTCGGGGGCGCTGGTTTCCCAGAATGGCAAATACGTCCGCTATTCATCCGGATTCAATGAAGAGCTTTTCCGGCATATCGCGGACGGAAAATTATTCATCACGAAGGACCTGCACGACCACTTCACGCCGTTCCCGGCCGAATCCATTCGTGTCAAGGCTGCCTGGATAGAAATGGAGGGCATCGAAAAGCCCGAACGCTTTCATACCAGGCAGGCTTGGCTGCTTGATCGCGCGACAAACCGATGCGAGCGAAAACAGGTAGGGCTGGTCGGCCTTCACATCGTCGCCAAGACACCAAGCATCCGACAATGGGTCTGGGCTACGTTCGAGCATGTCGACAACGTTCCCGGCCCGCGTGCAAGCCAGCCGTTTACTTTCAACAACGGCGACGGCAAGCCGATGCCTGACAGAAATCCGATTGCGTGCGACCCGGCGCACCCGTGCCCGACGACGCCAGCGGCCGCCTACAATGTTGAGCGGGTGTACCCAATTCTCGGTGAGCCGCCGGCTGATGTAAATTTTGAATTTTCAACCGCTGACACGAACAACAAATATCGGGCCCTGCTGGCGCGAGACTATCCGGACTCACCCTGGCGGAACTACCAGCTCGTGATGACCCAATGGCCGATACATCCCAATCGGCAGGACCTCGACGGCTCAATCGAGAATACGTTTCCCGGGAGCGGCGCAATTCCGGTAACCTGCCGCAGAGACGCTGCCGATCCCACTTGTCCGACAGCCTCCGCCAATTCCACGATTGAGACGTTTCTCCAAAAGACGGCGGCGACCGGATGCATGTCCTGTCACCTCGTTGCGAAGAAGTATGACTACGTATCGTCGCTGTTGACGCGGCCGTATGCTCCTGACCCGTCCGCATTGTCGGCCGATCACGCAGATGCCCTCAACAAGATGAAGAACATGTTCAATACCGGTTCGCGAAGATAGGGGGCACGTGCACGCACAGCGGTCTGCAGCAGAATCACGATAGGACGTAACGATCAATTGCGTGCCCCCGACCAAAAAAGCACGATCAAGACGGCTTTCGAACAGCCGGCTAAGCGAGCCAATCGCGTGTGGCGGCAAGCTATGCCCGCCGTCTTTGGCGGTACCGCTGCTTGGATACTCGCAGCGATGCGACCACTTGCCGTTTCTGCCGCGATGCCAGGTTTGCGCGTGCGCAGCCGCCTCTTCGTAAAATACGTCACATTGCTCGTAGCATTGGTCTCGGCGGCGTTGCTTGCCAACGGTGGGCTGGAGATCTGGTTCTTCTACCGGGAGCACAAGGCCTCCCTCATCCGCATCCAACACGAACAGGCCGAGGGCGCTGCGGCCAAGATCGGCCAGTTTGTCAAAGGCATCGAGGCCCAGCTCGGTTGGACCGTCCAGCTGCCCTGGGACGCCAGCACGTTTCGACAGCGCCAGATCGATGCCTGGCGACTGTTTCGCCAAGTATCGGCAATTTCCGAGCTTGAACAGATCGACCCGTCAGGACTCGTGCAACTACACATCTCGCGGACAAACCCGGACCAGGTCGGGAGCGCGATCGACGTCTCTCACGAACCCAAGTTCCGCGATGCCTTGGCGCACACGAATTACTACAGTCCGATCTACTTTCGGCAGAATTCAGAGCCCTACATGACGCTTGCGCTCTCCGGCGGTCACGACGCCGGCGTCAGCGTCGCCGAAGTAAACCTGACATTCATGTGGGACGTCGTATCAATCATCAAGGTGGGCGAGCACGGTCAGGCCTACGTCGTCGACGCTCAGGGCCGCCTGATCGCCCATCCCGACATCAGCATGGTGCTGAGGAATACGGATCTCTCAGGGCTTGCCCAGGTGCGTGCGGCCCGCGCGGCCCTCACCGGCGAAGCGACCGAGCCCGGGCAAGCGGCCCGCAATCTGCAAGGCCGCGAGGTTCTGACCGCCTATGCCGAGATCGCTCCGCTCGGTTGGCTGGTGTTCGTCGAGCTTCCGATCGACGAGGCCTACGCACCGCTCCGTGCGACCATCATCCGAACCATCGGGCTGCTGCTTGCCGCCCTCGTTTTGGCATTGCTTGGCGGCATGTTCCTGGTGCGCAAAATGGTGGTGCCCGTCGAGACGCTGCGTGCCGGCGCCGCACGCATCGGTGGCGGCGATCTTTCTCAGCGCATCTCGATCAAAACCGGCGACGAACTCGAATCGCTCGCCGATCAGTTCAATGAGATGGCGAGCAAACTCCAAGACTCGCACGCCAATCTGGAAGCCCAGGTCGAAGTCCGCACCCGCGAGCTTGAACAATCGGTCCTCAAGCTTCGTGCTCTCGGCGAGGTCAGCCAAGTGGTCAATTCGACGCTAAACCTCGAAAACGTGCTGGCCACCATCGTCGCCCAAGCCGTGCAGCTCTCCAGCACCACAGGCGGATCGATCTACGTTTTCGACGAGCAGGGGCAGAAATTCGAGCTGCGCGCAACCTATGGCATGGATCCCGCGACCGTCGCGGCGTTCGCCGGGCGCCCAGTCGATATCGGCGAACGCAACGTCGGCCTGGCGCTGGCGCGGCAGGAACCCGTCCAGATTCCTGATTTTCGCGAGGAGCCCGCAAGCTCGATAAAAGACTTCATCATGGGCTCCGGCTACCGGGCCGTCCTCGTCGCGCCGCTGCTCTGGCAGGATCGGACGGCCGGCCTGCTGGTCGTGCGGCGCAAAGAGCCGGGAGCATTTCCGAAGACCACGGTCGATCTCATCAAAACATTTGCGGCGCAGTCGGTGCAGGCAATTCAGAACGCCCGGCTTTTCAGCGAGCTCCATGAGAAAAGCCTTCAGGTCGAGATCGAGAGCCGGCATAAATCGCAGTTTCTCGCCAATATGAGCCACGAGCTGCGCACGCCGTTGAACGCCATCCTCGGCTATACCGAACTGGTGCTCGACCGCATCTACGGCGACATTCCGGATCGCATGCACGGCGTCATGGAACGCGTTCAGGTCAACGGTCGCCATCTTCTCGGGCTCATCAACGATGTCCTCGATCTCGCTAAGATCGAGGCCGGTCAACTGACGCTCGAAATGGCCGAATACTCGATGAAACGCGTGGTGAAAGGCGTGCTCGACGGCCTCGAACCGCTCGCCGGAGAAAAGCGAATCACGCTCAGAGGCGAGATATCCCGGGATCTTCCCTCGGGATGGGGGGACGAGCGACGCATCGCCCAGGTTCTGGTGAATCTTGTCGGCAACGCCATAAAGTTCACCGACGCCGGCGAGGTGTCCATCCGGGCATCGACCTCTGACGAGTCGCTGCTGGTGGCCGTTCGCGATACCGGTTCGGGCATCTTAGAAGCCGATCAAGACAGGATTTTCGACGAGTTTCAGCAGGCCGACAGCTCGTCAATCAGACGGAAGGGAGGGACTGGACTGGGATTATCGATCGCCAAGCGAATCATTGAAATGCACGGGGGATGCATCTGGGTGGAGTCGGCGCTGGGCGAAGGCTCGACCTTTTCATTCACGCTACCAACCTCCAAAGCGAAAAAGACGCAACAATCATGAACAGATGTATTCTCGTGGTCGAAGATCAGGAAGATAACCGGCGGATCCTTCGCGACCTCTTGACAAACAGCGGCTACAACCTGGTGGAGGCCGAAGACGGCGAGCAGGCGCTCACAATGGCGCAGCACGAGCGGCCGGACCTCATCTTGATGGACGTTCAAATTCCCGTGCTTGATGGCTATGAGGTCACGCGTCGCCTCAAGGCCGATCCGGTGTTGCGCGCCATTCCGATCATCGTCGTCACCTCTTATGCGCTGAGCGGCGACGAGAGCAAAGCGCGGGCAGCGGGCTGCAATGGGTATGTCAGCAAGCCGTATAGCACCCGTCAACTGCTTGCAAAGATACGAGAGTACGTGCCTTAGTTGGTCGGTTTTGAATTGCGAATCATATGCTATGTCACTCCGGGGCGCCGCCGCCCCGGAATGATGCAGCCTCATTTGTGGATGGCGCCGTGGGCATGATCGGTTTCATCGATCGGTGTGTTAGGAATTTCCGATTGGCTTGATACGACCTATGGTGTCAGAGTTGGCGGTGCCCCGACCCTACCCTCCCCCGCCTGGAGAGGGTAGGGTCGAGAGCTTGTTGGCGATCCGCTCCAGCGTCCGGGTGCAACGGCTTTGAGATGAATGATCCCCCGCGCATCCTCGTCGTGGACGATAGCGAGGAAAATCGCGACATCATTGTGACGCGACTGCGTGCGCACGGCTACGAGACGGCGGAGGCGGCCGATGGCGAAACAGGTTTGGTGGCCGTCAGCGAATACGCTCCCGACCTGATCCTCTTGGACGTCACGATGCCGAAGCTCAACGGCATCGAGGTTTGTCGCCGCCTCAAGAGCGACGGCAATCGCCCGTTCACGCCGATCATCATTCTGACGGCCAGAACCGATACCAAGGACGTGGTGGCCGGCCTTGATGCCGGCGCCGACGAGTATCTTACCAAGCCGGTCGATCACGCGGCGCTGGTCGCCAGAGTGAGGTCGGTTCTCCGCCTCAAGGAGCTCCACGATCGCGTGCAGGCGCAGGCGGACGATCTTGCGAAATGGAATCGCAGCCTCGAACTGCGGGTGGCCGAACAGGTTGCCGAGATCGAGCGCGTCGGACGGCTGAAGCGTTTTCTTCCCTCCCAGCTCGCGCACCTCATCGTGTCATCGCACGACGAAAGCATCCTGGAAAGCCATCGCCGCGAGATCACCGTGCTGTTCTGTGACCTTCGCGGCTTCACGGCATTCGCCGAAGCCGCCGAACCCGAGGAGGTGTTGGCGGTCCTGCGCGAATATCACGCCGCCTTGGGGGTTCTCATCGACAAATTCGAGGGCACGGTCGAGCGCTTTACCGGCGACGGGCTCTTGGTTTTATTCAACGATCCCCTGCCCTGCGCCAACCCAGTCGAGCGCGCGGTACAAATGGCCATCGAGATGCGCGATGAAGTTGCAAGTCTCGCGACGAAATGGCGTCATTTCGGGCATGAACTCGGCTTTGGCATCGGCATCGCTCACGGCTATGCAACTCTCGGCTGCATCGGATTCGAGGGACGATTTCAGTACTCGGTGACCGGGAAGGTTGCCAATCTCGCTTCAAGACTGTGCGACGAGGCAAGCAACGGCCAGATCCTAATCGATGCCAACGTCCACAGGGCGATCGAAAATCTCGCCGACGTGGAAGCGCAGGGAGACCTCGTCCTCAAGGGCTTCAGCCGACCCGTGAAGGCGTTCAGTGTGCGCGGGGTGAACTCAGGCTCCGATTCAGGATCGGGCCGCGCGGGCAATCCGTAACGGTCGAGTTGCGCATCTGTCGCCGACAATGGATCGAAGTCGGCCGGCGGCGGCGGATATACGTGCGCGCGCCGTGCGATCTCGTCGAGATAATCGGGGCCACCTATCAATATGGCCACGCCGCCCCCGGGTTTCGCTGGCGCTCAACCCGGGCTACTCGACGCGGCCATTGGGGTCGCTGATGCGGGTCTGGTCATCTCAAGGTGGCCTATCAACGCCATAGGTCGAACAGCTCCTGGCCGTGTCCGCCCCCGCACGCACAGTGTATTTTCTCCGGTGCTTCTGAAACAAATAAAGTTTTATAAGAAATTTTTGAAGTTGCCTTTAAGACAGCTTATCATATGAATAATTAGCAACAATAAAACCTATGTACGATATCATCGCTATATTAACGAGTTATTCTATGTTCTTAAATAGATCAAGTGTTGCCGTAATTTATATTAATATAACATAAAACCACAGCAATCTAGATTATATATTCGTGTTTGAATTGAATTAGCTCCTTAAATTGACAACTCGCATATTGACAATTATATTTTGACAAATGTACGTTGATAACGCTCAATGTTGAGCGCCTGCAATCGGCAAATGCCGCTAAAATTGGGGGAAATCATGAAAGTTGCCCTGCCGACAGCCAAGATCGTTGACCTTGGAAATGTGAAGCTGGGAGCCGGCGACGCCCAGGATATGAAGACCGTGAGGGTCACCCTGCCGACCGCCAAGATCGTTGACCGCGGAAACGTCAAGCTGGGAGCCGGCGACGCCCAGGATATGAAGACCGTGAGGGTCACCCTGCCAACCGCCAAGATCGTTGACCGCGGAAACGTCAAGCTCGGAGCCGGCGACGTCCAGGACATGAAAACCGTACGGGTCACCCTGCCGACCGCCAAGATCGTTGACCGCGGAAACGTCAAGCTCGGAGCTAGCGACGCCCAGGATATGAAAGTGGGCAAATAACCAATCGAGATCACCTGCCCTTTAGAGATTCATGCAAGCGGTCGAGCCAACGATCACTTTCTTTCGCCTCATCCCGGTGGCCCCGGAGCCGCGTCGCGCGGACCGGGCTGCCGGGGGGCACGTTCCGCTACGAGCATTGCGATTTTGCGATCCTCTCACCTCGGCGACCGCATTTGGCTGGTGGGTATTCCCGCCGATGGGTTTTTCACTGATGTGGGATGGAGGTCCGGGAGTCCTTTGGACTTATGAGAATGATGAGACCTGGTATCCACTTAGAACTACCCAATTCCCCGATTTCGCCGAATATTTTGCCTCGATAGCGCCCGAGGCTATAAAACCCTATTCTCCACCTTTCATGTTGACATCGATTGAACCCGGCATCATTCAGATCTGGACAGGTTGGATCGCACGAACGCGCCCCGGTTGGAGTTCTCTCGTCAGACAGCCACCAAATTTTCCCCGTACGCAGGGCCTTGATTACCTTGAAGGTATTATCGAGACAGACTCCTGGTTCGGCCCTCTTTTCATCAATGTGCGGTTGAATAAAACAGACGTACCAATCATGATCCGGCCCGATCAACCGCTATTGCAGGTGACGCCTATCTATCGTGAACACTATTCGAACTCTTTGCTGGACGATGTTCGAATTGTGCAGGACCCCGGGAACTGGACGGATCGGGAGTGGGATGCATTTCATCACACCGTCGTCATAGCTCAAACAACTGATCGTCCGCACGGCGCGCATGCCGCTGAGGTGCGACGAAGGAGAAAGCAAGATACGAAAGGCTAGGGCTGATTCGATACAAGACGGGCGCGCACGCGAACATGCCTATTTGTCAAAATTGGCGTCCGCTCTCTCCGATCAACACCGCGGCATACTTCTGTTTCTTCTCTCTTCTTCCCTGCTTGCGGGCGAAGTCATTGCAATTCATCGAATCGGCGACGCCGCTTCATTTCTCCAGCTTTCGCTGTTGCGCAACGCCGGTGGCCTTGTTCTCGTGGCCTTGCTGGCGAGGAAGATAGGATGGGCAGTATTTCGAACCAAGTCACTCAGCCTTCAGTTCTTGCGCGCTATGCTAACTGTAACCTCGATGTGGGCCATATTCTTTGGATTCGCGAGAGCCCCGCTGACTGATGCCACAGCGATAATGTACACGAGAGCAATCTTCCTAACTCTTTTGGCTTGGTCAATTCTCGGCGAACGGCTTGATCGGAAACGGTGGGTGGGAGTTCTGGTCGGAGTCCTGGGAGGTCTCTTGATCATTCGCCCAGCTTTCCAAACCTGGGACATTTCATATTTGGTGGTTCTCGCCGCCTCGATTTTGAATGCGGGCGCGGTCGTCGTTACAAAGCTTCTGGGTCGCAAAGACTCTGACTTGACAGTACTTGCATATGTTTCCGCAATCTCGCTGGTTTGCTCGATACCTGGTCTTGCGCTTCCATGGCCGCTGGAGCTTAGCCCTTGGCTGGTAGCGATAGCGGTTTTAGGGCCACTTGCATTCTATGTGAGCCAAGTGGCTATACGCTTCGCCGATGTTTCGGTGCTTGCACCGTTTGATTACATTCGGCTCGTAATTTCAGCTATCGTCGCCTTCGCCGTGTTCGCCGAAGTGCCAGATATCAGCTCTATTGCGGGAGCGACAATAATCGTACTTGTGACTGCTTGGGTCGCGGTTTCGGTCGAACGCAAATAGTGTGGCAAGCGTCTGGTTCAGGGGAGGGCGTCGTAGGCGGCCCTGGCGTCCAGGATGCCATTGCCAGTCCGGTCATTCCATACCGAACTATCAATTTTCCTCGCAGTCGCGATCAAGAGAGCCTTTAATTGTTGGGGCGAGAGCCCGGCGCCGCTTGGTGTGCTGCGCAAGCTTGCGACGACGCCCGTTGCCAACGCGCATGCCGCCGACGTCCCGGTGTTGACCGAGAACGCGTCATCGATGTCGCAGAATTGGCTTGCAGCACAGAGATCGGGCTTATCGTGCGCGAGATTTGATTGGCCAGGTCCTTGTGACGAATAGCCAAGCCACTTCGTGTCGGCCCGAACGGCTCCAACTGTGAGCACTTCGGCAATAGAGTTGGCTCCGAAGATGCTATGACCCGGTCCGATATCAAGGCCACCGCAGCGAAAATCCGGACAGAACTGACCGCAGTTTCCAGCCGCAAAAACGACATCGATTCCGTTGTTCACGGCCCCCGCGATCGTTTGATTAAAGATGTGAGTTGGATTGTTGACGTAGTCGTTTGGCGGCGGGAGATCCGTTTTAGTATCGAAAATCGCCCAGGGGTTTACAATAACCCAAGGCCCGGACCATTTTCCGCCCAGCCTATAGTTCTTGATGTCATACAGCATGGTCTGAAACAAAGCTTGTGCTGTGCTGAGAAATGCCGGGACATTTGAAATCTTCCACGGCACAACCGGTAAATCAAAAAAAGTAACATCGCGGGCCACCTGTTGAATATTGTGGGCGATCATCATGCCGTGGTTGCGCCGGATCGAGCCAGGATCTGGCTCGGCCGTTCCCGGTAGAACCGAACCGACGTTCCACCCACTCCCGTAAGCACTGCCGAGGCGGGCCTGGTTGAGGCCTTCATCCACCACAACGACATTTACGCCCTGCCCGGTTGTTCCGCTTTGGCCCTTCAAGTAGTCCACACCGATCAGCCGCTCTGCAGCGGCTCTGTCCGCAAAGATCGGGTCCCAGGCTTCGCTGGGACACCAATGGTCGGCCCCGCTGAACGGGACATCAGAGCCGCCCCCAAGAAATGCAGCTGTATTTTCTTCGACACCCTTAGCAATTATCGCCAGGGCGTCATGATTGCTGATCGTCAGTGGAACGACGAGATGGGCTATTTTCGAATCGTCCACGGGAAAAAGATCGTGCGGCCCTTTAGTGTGGGCCTCCACCATGTTGGAAGGAAGGATCTCCTGCTTGATCGTGATGAGGTGGTCGCGAGCCAACTCAGGATGAGTCAATTGCTCAGCAATGTATCTGACGATCCCATCCTGATTTTCCGCCTTGTATTGCCTCTGCACGTCGTCGGCGGCCCTGAGCACCACGTAATATCTGAGATCATCGACCATCGCAGTTACTCCGAATCGGGGAACGTACGCACTGCTGGGGCTCAAGGAGTTGCTTGTCGCGCATCGCTGCAATTCAACCTTATCGAGGCCTTGCAATCAAGCCGAGTATCGTGGAAACATCCTTCTTGCGCCATTTTCGTGAGGAGGTCGCATCGTACATGCCGAGTTCTTCACCAAACAACGGAAATGGCTTGCCTCGGGTCAGTCGCAGACTTGCAGCAATCGCGTTCGTCGATGTGGTCGGCTACTCGATCCTAATGGCGAGAGAGGAGACGCGCACCCATCTGGCCTGGATAGCCACTCTGGAAAACGTTATTCGTCCGCAGACGATTCGCCATGGCGGCACCATTGTGAAGTCCACGGGCGACGGTATCTTGGCGGAATTTCCAAGCGCCCTTGATGCGGTCGAGTGGGCTCAAAAGGTTCAACGCTCCATGGCTTCGCTGGCGTCCAACGAAGGCCAGCAATCGTCGATCGTTCTTCGGATCGCCGTTCACCTGGGGGACATCATCACAACCGACTATGACGTTTTCGGGGATGGCGTGAATGTTGGTGCCCGTCTCCAGGAATACGCTCCGCCTGGCGGAGTCATTCTGTCGGAAGCAATTTATGACCTCGTGCGTGGCAGCGTTGGTGCCCGAGCGAGGGACCTAGGATTTCTTGAACTCAAGAATTTCGATCGGCCGGTGAGGGCTTACGCCATCAACCCCGATGCTCAAGGCATTATATTACCTCCCCGGCCGCATCAAAACACGCTTCCATCAATCGCTGTCCTACCTTTGCAGAACCTCGGTGGCGATCCGGCCGACGAATATTTTTCTGATGGAATTGTGGAGGATATCACACTCTCTTTGGCGGGATTGCGCGAACTTACGGTGATCTCCAGGGGCTCTACCTTGGCCTATCGCGGGCGCCCGCCCGATCCGCGCGAGGTGGGTCGGGGACTCGGAGTCCGTTACGTCATGACGGGCAGTGTCCGCAGATCTGAGCGGGCGGTCCGCGTTTCGATGGAACTATGCGACGCCACTACCGGCGCCACCCTCTGGGGAGAACAGGCGGAGGTCCCACTCGGTGAACTGTTTGATATTCAAGACCGTATTGTCCGACGAATTGTGGCGGGAATTGCCCCAAATGTACGGGCAGCGGAGCTGCGCGCTGCCATGAGAAAACGGCCGGGAAACTTCACGGCGTACGACTATACGCTGAAGGCACTTCATGTCATCCATAGCCTGGACGCCGGCACCTTCCGCCAGGCGCGTGAATTCCTGAACCAGGCCATGGCGGAAGATCCGAACTTCGCGATGCCGGTCGCCTGGGCTGCCCGCTGGCACAGCCTTTATGTTGGTCAAGGCTGGTCAGCAAATCCGAGCGAGGATGGCGCCACGGCGATCGAGCTTGCAGCCAAGGCGATCGACCTGGAGCCGGAGAACGCACTCGCGCTTGTCACCTTTGGGCACCTGAAATCATTTCTTTTTCATGACTACGACAGTGCGATGATCTATCTTGAACGAGCGCTGGCTGCCGGCCCCAACAACTCAATTGCCTGGCTCTTATCAAGCCCAACATTGAGTTACATAGGACGCGGCGAGCAGGCCGTCAGCCATGCTGAACATGCGCTTCGCCTGTCGCCAATGGATCGCAGCCTCTTTTACTACTACACTATTTTGAGCTTGGCCTACTATGGCGCGGGTCAGTTCGAAGAGGCCGTGAAATGGGGGAAAAGGGCGGCGAGTGAAAATCCGCCCTATACTGCCACTCTAAGATACCTTGCCGCAGCCCTCGCTGCCCTTGATCGGGTTGGCGAAGCACGCAACGTGGCTACTGAGTTGCTAAGGCGAGAGCCGGGTTTTCGCCTGAGGGATTGGGAACGGCGTTTGCAACCTTTTCAAGATCCCGGGATGGGTGCGAGATACATGGAGCATTTGCGAAAGGCCGGCCTGCTGCCATAGGCAGGCAATTGCCGTACGAATGAGGGGAGGGCATCATGAGTGGAGGGATTGGATCGACGGATGTCGACGTAGATGTCGATGTGAGCACCAGCAGCGTCGCTGGCGGTAGCCAAAGCGTTCGTCCGATTGGGGTCTCCCCAGCATTGACGAAGCTGGTCGCGAACGGAATTCAGGAAGACTGGTTTCGTGGTAACAAGTGGCCGCCCGCTGATGTTGCAGACTATTGGACCCAAAACAACAAAGCGGCGCCGACGCAATTCCCACGGCTATACTGGAGCGCCTTTCATTACTCGATCGTCGTGCTCGGAGAGTTCGTTAGAGTCACATCGACTACCCCGCCGCACAACTGGCATTCGATCACCTTACAGGCATTTCCAACGGGCGCGGTTCTCGCGGCGGAGATTGCTGAACTCGTTGAATTGGTCGAATATCGGCCAGGCGTGATGTCCGAAGCATTGGCGCAGCGTACCGATTTGTGGGCTTATTACCGTGGGCTGCTGATGTGCGATTCTTGGTCGGCGCCTTACACGCGTGAGTTGGTCGAAATCGCCACACGCGTCGGTCAGTTTCAGGCCATGCACTACAAGCGAAAATTCAACCGGCCCCGTCCCTCACAAATTTCACCGGCTCTATTGCCGCCCATCGACGTTCCGGGCCACGCCTCATACCCAAGTGGTCACGCGACTGAATCTCATCTAATCTCCTTGTGTCTAGCCGAAGTCATGCCCGCAGCGGTCAGCACCCCTCCTCCTCCGGCTGCGCTGCCGCCGCCGCCGCCGCCCCAATTGCCGGCACCCCCGCCATGGTCGCCACTAGAACGTATGGCGCAAAGAATAGCGCGCAACAGAGAGGTTATGGGTCTGCACTATCCCTCTGACAGCGAAGCGGGAAAGCAATTGGCCGAAGAAAGCTTCAAACTCTTGATGGACTGTCCCAGCATTAAGGATCCAGTCAATGGGATCATCGCGTTGGCCAAGAAGGAGTGGTGGCCATGATAGCGTGAAGCCGAGTGGTCCAATGATGATGCTCCCGAGCAGCATCATGATCCTTCTCGGCATGACAGTCAGCCTCTGTTCACGTTGCACAGCGCGAACCTTCACGCACGCAGCACCTTGCCGCGGCCGTCCTGTCCCGATTGCTCCGGGACCATCCCCATTTGCCCTTCCCTTCCGCCCGGCCACAGCGTATGATCATTCAAAACAAACCGTAACCGGGGGAAATATCATGAAAAACGCAGCGCTGCTCGGACTGTTCGTACTCGCAGCATCCGCCCAAGGTGCAACCGCACAGCAGGGCAATCTTTCCGATCAACAGAAAATGGGGCGGCAGGTGTTCGCCCAGTCGTGCGGGGTCTGCCATCTGCCGCCCTCGCTCGGCTCCAGGACCTACGGCCCTGCCCTGAACAAGGATGCCGGCGGCGGCGATGACGACGTCATGCGCGAGTTCATCACCAATGGCACGCCGCGCATGCCGGCCTTCAAGTACTATCTGAAGGCGGACCAGATCGAAGCCATCATTTCATATGTGCGAACCGTACCGGTTCAAGCCGCAGCCGCGCCGGCGCGCCGTGCTGGCGGCGGCGGCGAACCATAAGAACTTTGAAGGAGAGACGCATGATGACACAGATACGCGGGAAATTATTGGCGAGCGTCGCGGGGCTCGTCGTTGGTTTCGCGGCGGGCGGCGCTTGCGCCGACCAGCTGCTGACGGGCTCGATCACGTCCGCTTCCGGCCAGAAGCTCGAAGGCGTGCAGGTATCCGCCAAGAAGGAAGGCGCGACGATCACGACGAGCGTCTATACCGACCAGAACGGCGATTATTTCTTCCCGCCGATGGCCGACGGCAAATACCAGGTGTGGGCGCAGGCCCTGGGCTTCCATACCGCGAAGGACGCGGTCGAGGTTGCTGCCGCCAAGCACCAGGATTTCAAGCTCGCCGCCATTGCGGACGCCGAGGAGCGCTATCGCCAGCTGCCGCCGGAAATGATGGTCGCGGCCCTGCCGGATGCGACGCCTGAAGACGCCAATATCAAGAAGATCTTCACCAATGAGTGCACCGGCTGCCACACGCCCGGTTATCCGCTGCAGTTCAAGTTCGACGAGGCCGGCTGGAACAAGATCATCAACCTGATGAAGGTCGTTCCGGGCTCCGGCGTGTACCCGGGCGCCAATGCCAAGGTCAGCCAGATCATCGAATTCAACCGCAAGGAACTTGCAGCGTATCTCGCTCGCGCACGCGGCCCCGGCGAGACGTCGATGAAGTTCAAGGACCGTCCGCGTCCGACCGGCGAAGCCGCCCGCGTGGTGTGGACGACCTATGACCTGGCGCTCAACCCCGATGCCGGCCCCGGCACCCTGGGCATCAAGGGACCCGACAATGACGGTTCCGATTGGAGCCTCGGCGTCACCTCGAAGCTCGGCCAGATGCCCCATGACGGCAACATGGACTTCGACGGGAACGTCTATTTCACCAACAACAACCCCAACAAGCATGCCACCATCGGCAAGGTCAATGCCAAGACCGGCGAGGTGAAATACTTCAAGCTTGACCGCAACGACGGGCTGGCGGGCAATGCTCACGGCCTCACCCGCGACGCCAACGGCGACTTCTGGTTCGATGTCAACACGGGCCGCCGCGGGCTTGGCAAGTTTGAGGCCAAGACCGAGAAGATCAGCGTTTACCAGACCCCGTCCACCATGTCGCCGCTCGGCGGCGCCGTGACGCTTGACGTGGACGGCAAGGGCAAGATCTGGGCCTCGGCTCCGGACGGCGCCGTGCGCTTCGATCCGGTGAGCGAGCAGTTCACCGACTTCAAGTCGATCAAGCCCTATAATTCGCCGAAGGGCACCGGCATGACCTACGGGGCCGCCGGCGATCGCGACGGCAACGGCTGGTGGGCCCAGATGGCGCTCGACACCATCGGCAAGGGCGATATCGCCACCGGCAAGGCAACGGAAGTGTCGCTGCCCGCCATGAAGGAGCAGATGGACCGCGTGACCCCGAAGGCGCGCGAGTTCTATGAGAACTACAACGAACTCTCCTTCAACACGCCGGTTCCGTGGTCGCAGGGACCGCGCCGCATGGGCACCGACAAGAATGCGGACGTCCTGTGGGTCGGCAATTCGTGGGGCTCGAGCCTTGCCCGCATCGACACCAAGACGGGCCAGACCTCGATCATCCCGTTCCCGGATCCGGCCTATCAGCCCTATCACATTGCGGTCGACCAGCATCACAATGTCTGGGGCAACCTGTGGACCGCCGATCGCATCGCCAAGTACGACCCGAGCAAGAACGAGTGGACGATGTTCGACCTGCCCACCCGCGGCACCGAAATCCGCCACATCTCGCTGCTCGAGAAGGACGGCGTGACCAAGGTGACGGTCCCGATCTATCGCGACAGCAAGATGGGCGTGATGACGCTGCGCAGCGATGCCGATATCGCGGCGCTCAAGGCGCAGGCGAAGTAAGCCACGTCATCAGTCGTTTTAGCTGAAAGCTTTGCCGAGCCCCGGAAACGGGGCTCGGTTTTTTTAAGGAGCGCCCTACAACAAAGCACCCGGGTTCTTCTTGTACTTATTCGCGATCGCATCGGCGCTCATGTAGGCGAGCGCCTCGATGGTCAGGGTCGGGTTGAACCCGCTCATCGACGGGAAGGTGGAACTGCCGACGATGAAGAGGTTGTGAATGTCCCAGCTCTGGCCGTACTTGTTCACCACCGACGTGTTGGGATCATTCCCCATCCGGGTGCCGCCCTCGTGGTGGGCGCCCGGCATTCCGGGGGATAGCGGCCCGCGCCACACCGTGCTGCCGCCCATGGCGCGTCCGATCTCTTCCATCTTCTTCATCATGAACTCGACCAGCGCCGTCTCGTTCGGCCGCCGCCAGTCATAGGTCAGCCGCGGGGCCGGCAATCCCCACTGATCGCGCACCGTCGGATCGAGATCGATGGCCTGGTCCGCATACGCAAGCGTCTCGCTTTGCCCCACCATCACAGCAAACCGCGCGAAATATTTCGCGAGATAATCGCGATAGGCCGCGCCCCAGCGCGGGGTGCCGGGTGGCGGCGCCGTGGTGGAGAAGCTGATCGGCCCGCCTTCGAGATTCGGCGTCCCGACCGAGATTTGCGCGCCACGGATGAAGCCCAAGCCGCCGTGGTCGAAATTGTCGGCGTTGAAATCGTCGACCGTGTACTTCTGCGCGCTCGGCCCCATGTAGGTGTTGACGTGCCGATCGTCGAAGCCGACGAACACGTTCGGCATGATGTGCGTCATCAGGTGCTTGCCGACCTCACCGCTCGAATTGGCAAGCCCGTTCGGGAACGCATCCGTCTTCGACAACAGCAGCAGGCGCGTGTTGTCGTAGATGAAAGTTCCGAGCACGACGATCTCGGCTTCGATGGTGTTGTCGGAGCCGTCCGGCCCGTAATAGGACACGCCGGTCACGCGCTTGCCGCGGCTGTTGATGCGGTAGCACATCGCCCCGGTCTTGATCGCGACGTTGCCGGTGGCATCGGCTTCGGGAAGCTTCGCCACCAGGATGCTCGACTTCGCCCCGATGTAGCAGCCGAACGCCTGGCAGTAGGTGCAGTATGTGCAGGCGGGGCGGCCCTTGTAGGGTTGCGACAGGATCGCGTGCGGCGTCGAGAACGGATTAAGCCCAAGCTTCTGCGCGCCGCCCTCGAACAAGATCGAGGGCTGATCCTTGGTCAGCGGCGGCAGCGGATATTCCCGCTGGCGCGGCGCCTCGAACGGATTGCCGCCTTCGATCTTGCGGCCCTGGAGATTCCCGGCCTTGCCGGAAACCCCGATGTCGTATTCGGCCTGGTCGTAATAAGGCTCAAGCTCGGCATAACGGAGCGGCCAATCGGCGAGCGAGGAGTCCTGCGGGATCGCCGCAAGCCCGTAGCGTTCGATCGTCCGCGTGCGGGCATAAAAGTCGTCCTCGTGCAGGCGCCACGACACAGCGCCGTAATGCACGGTGCCGCCGCCGGCCTGATTGCCGTAATCGAGCTGCGGCAGCCGGATGGTGGGGGCATTGGCGTTGGGCCGCCACGTCACCGGCTGGGTCTTGGCGCTGGGCCGCAGATCCTTGCGCTGGAAATAGCGCAACTCGTCGAGCTGGAAATCCGCCGTCTTGAGGCGTGGGCCGCGCTCCAGGCCGATGACCTTCAGGCCGGCTTTGCCGAGTTCCGCCGCCATCACTCCGCCGACGGCGCCCATGCCGACGATCACCACATCCGTCTTTTCGATAGCCATGTTCATGCCCCCTTGGTGCTGGCCTTGGCCTGCGCCTGCAGTCCGATGATCGGCGCGCGGGTGAAAGCCTGTTTGCTCGCAAGATCGGCGGGCGTGTAATAGAGCTGCGTTCCCGGAAAGCCGACGAGCTTCCAGCCGGCGAAGTCCTTGTTGCCGCCATAGACGGGGTCGGCAAACATTCCTTCCATGGTATGTGCGCGCAGCGTGTTGAAGAACGCCTGCGCGGTCGGGAATTCGAACTCGCTCGCCTTGCCCTGTTCCAGCGCGCCGATCACCTCGTCCTGCTGGGCGGCGCTGAGCTTCACGAACGGCTGGTTATAGGTCTTGCCGCAATAAGCATCGAGCTGGGCGAGACCGCGCCGATAGAAATCCTGCTGATCCGCGTAAGCGCCCGCAAGCGCGAGATCGATGTAGTTGATGACGTTTGCGTCATGGGCGCCCGGCTTGCCCGGCGCGCCCGGCATCAGCCGTTCGGCGAACGCCGCAACCGTCGCGGCATGCTCGTCATTGAAAAAGACGCCATGGCCGTCGAAGGTCTCCACCGCGCGATCGGCGGCGGGCGCTTCCGCAGCTGTCGGGCTCTTGGTTGTCGGCGCCTTGGCTTTCTGCGTCTTGGCATAGGCGGTCTGCACCAGCGCCGTGCTTGCAACCGCTCCGGCTCCGACCGCGCCGACAATAAATGCGCGGCGGCCCTCGTCATGCTCACTCATGATTCCTCCCCTGTCCCGTTGTTCTTGAACGATCGCTCCGGTCTCGCCAGCTCGGATGAGCCAGTGTCCGCTACGCGACGCTCGTGCAACGTAACTGATGGTGATGCGACCCAATCGGGTCGGTGCCGCACCGCTCAGGCGACCAACGCGGAGGCCATGAAGCCGCATTTCCACGGAGACGACGAGGGTGCGATTTGGAGACTGCACCTGTTGCATCTCGCAGGCAAGATTCAAACGAGGGATGAGCCGCAATCAATGTTGCAGCCTGCGTCGAAATTGCCCGCCACAATTGCGAACTGCACGCAAGCTGCCATCGTTTAAAAGAATGTTGAGCTTGTTCAATCCTGTGCTGCACCGCACCGACGATGGAATAGCATGCCGCGCGAATCGAATCCGGATGGGCACGTGTTGCGGACGGCGATTTCGGCCGCGATCAATCCGCCTTTTCGCTATTCTGTCGCTATCAATTCGCCCTCTCCCCCCCATGCAATGAGGATCATGGAATCCGTCGGATTCTTGAGCAAAAGGTGTCGATGATGCCGTTGTCCCCTGATCACGATCGAGTGCCGTCTGGAGCGCCGGACCGGGTCGAATATATCGTGCGTCCGAGCGACGATGAATGGTTGATCGAGCACGACGGCGACCGCTACGGCCCTTACAAGAATTCCCGCGAAGCGATGCTGTTCGCCGTCGACGCGGCCCGCAAGCTGGGAGCGCTCGGCAAAAACACCTGCGTAAAAATGACCGACCACGCCGGCCATCCGCTGACCACCTGGAATTATGGCGTCGATCGGTATCCCGTGATATTCTGATGGTGCGTTGAAAACGCAGGCGCGTAGCCCGGATGAAGGACCGCCGCTTGGCGGTCCCGCAATCCGGGATCGGCGTTTCCGCAATTAGGAGAGGGCGATCCCGGATTTCGCGGAGTTTATCATCGGGCCGGCCGAAGGCCGGGCCCGTTGGCTCCATCCGGGCTACTTGCCTCAGGCTCTCACTTCCTGGCGCTGGAACGCCACGTACGTGGCCACGAACAGCACGATCGCCCCCGCAACGAGGCCGACGGCCTGGGGCCACGCAATCGCCAGGCTTTCGCGCAACGGCAACGCGGCGCCGACCACCTCGCCGCGCAACTGGCGAATCTGATCGAGGAGTGGACCGAGCGACGGTGTCGTCGGCGTTAGGATCGTCCGCGTGGCCTCCTCGAACAAGAGATAAGGCGAGATCCGCGACAGCGCCTGCTGCCACGCCGCCGTCTGCGGATCGAGGATGCCGAGAAGCTGGTAGCGGATATCGGGCGGGGACATCAGTACCGCAATGAACGGCGAGATCATGGGCCATAGCAGCGTCATGGACAGCCAGACGCCAAGCGCGAGCAGCGCGGCGGTCGCGGGCGAGCGGAACAGCACGGAAAACAACATCGCCATGCCGAGCCACGCACCCGCATACGCGATCGAGATGAAAAGGAATACCAGCGAGCGGGAGAACTCATCGCCACTCGGCGGCACGCCAAGAAAAAACACCCCAAACCCGACGACGAGGAGCCACAGGCACGTCAGATTGACGGCGAGGACGACGATCGCCGCCAGGAATTTTCCCGCCAGCAATGCATCCCGGTAGATCGGTTGGGCCAGAATGCGCGACAGGGTCCGCCGGTTATGCTCGCCGTTGACGGCATCGAACCCGAGCCCGATCGCCACGACGGGAATGACGAACCCCAGTATGGCGACGACCGACAACGTCTGACCGCCCGGATTGAATAATTTGAGAAGCAGGAATGGGTCTTCAGACGTGGTCGTTCGCAGTTGCTCGACCGCGCTGTAAAACGGCACTGCCGCCGCCAGCACCATCAGCAGCGCGAGCAGCAGCATGCGGGCGCTGTCGAAGTGGTCGGCAAGTTCTTTGAGCAGCACCGTGCCGAGGCCTTGCCAGGGCGAGCCCTCACGCCGCATCGCGTATCTCCCCTTCCGTTGCGGTCTGCCTCTCGAAGAAGCGGGTGTAGATCGCATCAAGGCTCGGATTGTCGACCGACAGGCGCGTCAGCGCGCCATCCGCCGCGACGACCGCCCGTGCCGCCTCGGCGCGCACGTCGTGATCGGCGGTGAGGCGGTAGGTCTGCTCTGCGGTCTGCTGCACGTTGAGGACCCCCGCAATGGCGCCAAGCCGCGCTGCCAGCTCCTTTCCAGGCGCTGCCGCCGCCTCGACGTCCACCACAAAACCCGCCCCCAGAACCTGACGCGCGAGCTCGCCCACCGTCCCCATCACCAGGATTTTGCCGCCGCGGAACAGCGCCACGCGGTCGCATAGCCGCTGCACCTGGTCGAGCAGATGGGAGGTGATCAGTATGGTGACGCCCTCGCGCTTGAGTTCGCCGATCATATCGAGAAACTCGTGAGTCGATTGCGGATCGAGCCCGGAGGTCGGCTCGTCCAGAATGGCAATCTCGGCATGCTTCATGATGAGCTCGGCAAGACCGAGCCGCTGGCGCATGCCGCGCGAGAACGTCGCTACGGTCTTGTGCGCCACATCGGTGAGCCGCACGCGTGCGACCGCGTCGGCGATGCGCGCCCCGCGCACATCGCGGCCAAGTCCCATCAGCCGGGCCGTGTAGGTGAGGTTTTCGACCGCCGTCATATGGTCGTAAAAGCCCACCGAGTCAGGAAGATAGCCGACCCGGCGCTTGACTTCCAATGGCCGGCGCACCGGATCATGACCCGCGACCATCACGGCGCCCGCCGACACGTCGGTGAGGCCCAGCATCATCAGGATCGTGGTCGTCTTGCCGGCGCCGTTCGGCCCCAGGAGGCCGAAGGTCTCGCCCTTGAGGATGTCGAAGTCGAGCGCATCGACGACGACGGCCTCACCGTAGCGCTTGGTGAGGCCTCGCGCGGTGATGACAGGCTCGCTCATCGCCGGCCGAACCTTGCGACGGCTCCGAACATCAGCAACAGCGCCACCGCGATAATGCCGAATCCCACCATGCCCCAGGTCGTCGAGGTGGCGACCGTCACCCGGAACTGGGTCGAGGCGGTCTCGCCGCGGGAAGCCGCCCGGATCGTCGCCATATAGTCGCCGGCGAGCGATTTGTCCGTCGGGGTGACGAGCGCGTTGACTTCGGCGGTCTGGTTGGGCGCGATGCGGTCGATGGTCTTCTTGTCGAATTCGACCTTCCAGCCGTTCGGAGCCGACCCGGACAATTCGATATTGTCGGCCGCCGCGGTGCCGTCATTGGCGATCACCACCGGAACCGTGCTCTGCTTGCCCGCCTCGGCGCGCGCCGACACCAGTCCGTCGCTGCCGGCGATCGTCAATCGCGGTTGGCCGACCACTTCGAGCGCAAGCTGCGTCTTGGCCGTGGTGTCGCCCGAGCTCGCCGTCATCTCGATGGGGAAACTGCCGGCATCGACCGAGGATGGCGGCCGCACTTTAAGCTTTACGTCCTTGGATGCGCCGGCATCGATCGGCACCGAAGACAGTTCCTGGGTGCCATAGGACTCCGTAAACGATGTTTCGAAATTGCGCGGGGCCGTGGCGGCGAGGCTGACAGTGAGATTGCGCCCCGAGTCGTTCTTCACGCTGACCGTGTAGTCGAAGCTTGACTTGGGCGTGCCGCGCAGCGCCGGGAGCTGCGGCGACAGCGTCAGCTTCGCCGGCAGTTCCTTGGCGAGATTGATGGTGATCGGCAGGCTGACATTGTTGCCCTGCCCTTCCGCCTTCACGGTCAAGGTCTTGGAGGCAATGTCCGCATCGGCCGGCACGTCGAGGCGAAGCTGCAGGCTCACGCTCTGGTCGGTCGCCGGCATGGCGGCGCCGACCGGCTGTCCACCGCCGAGGAGCGTGGCGGTCCAGCCGGCCGGCGCGCCATCGACCGACAGACCGAAGTTCTCGGGCGCCAGGCCGTAATTTTGCAGGCGCAGCGAGATCGTGGAGGTTGTGCCGGGCCGCACCGATACCGCCGGATAATCGGTCAGAAGGTAAAGCCCCTTTACGTCCGGCCTGGTCTCGGCCGCGTTCGACGCCGTCACGTTGCCCACCATGACCAGGGCGGGAAATGCAACCAACATCGCGATTGCGTTCATTCTCATCGCGCCTACTCCCAACAGTCCCACGAGCGGTCTCTTAAAGACCTGAATTTTGGAAACCTGGATCCGAAAGACCTGAATCGTCGTGTTCGCGCACCGCCCGAAATCGGCGGCCCCCACGACACGGCCGGGAAACTCTGTAGCGATCTTGGCAAAGTCTTGGAAGCCCCTCGCCTCCAAATGTCGCATCGGGGACGGAACGGGGGCGCCGCAACGTGCAGTCACCAGACGGCCAAAGGCCGGACCCGCGTGAGCGGCTGCGCAGGCTGCTAGCGCAGCGATGCGCCTTTGTTCACTCTACGGTGCTTCGCAATTCAGCCCTTGAAATCGTTATTTTACCGTAAGGCTCGCGTGCCAAGGTCGCGGTATGCTGCGCGCTGAACGCGAAAGAGGACGCGGCCGGCAGAACTCCGGACGGTGAAATATGTGGGCCCCGACACCCCTAATGATCATTCTTGGGTTGTTCCTGCTATACCTTGCTGGGACCGGCGCGGCCTTCGGGTCTATCGAGTGGCTGGTTCGCTGGCTCGGCGGCGCCACAATGACCGAGGCCGCTCTGACGCTCAGCGCGGTACTCGGCGCGGTGGCAAGCATACTCGTGCTGGTCGCTCACGGGCGGTGGGGAGTCATCGTCGCGGTGGCCGTTATCGTGTTTTGGTCTCTCGTCATATTCGGTGCCGGGGGTACGACCGCGATCAACATTATTGCGCTCGCCGCTGCCACACTTGTTGTCGCCGCGGCAGTGGTCCTCCTGGAGTCTTTCATGGTGCGTCGGCGGGCGGCGCGAAAGCTTCCCTGAACAACCCGCCGCTCCGAGGTCGTAGGGCGCGCGCTCCGTCACGCTGCCGGCGGCACCATCTCGATCAAGACAATGCGGCCAATGGCAATCAAGGCTTGCCGGCCGCGCGTTACGACGCGCAGCAGCCCCTCTGCCGCATCGTCACCCTCCTCGCCTTTTTTGCCCTCTTCGCCCGTTTCCTCCGCGTCCTCTAAATACCACTGGTGCGCCAGCACCGTGGTGCGGTTGTCAAGAAAAACGCGCAGACTATAGGCGCCGCGATCCTCCATCTGCTTGAGAGCGAGCTTGATTTCCTTCCGTGTCATTTGCCTTGCCGCTCCAGGTGCGCCCGATCGTACTCCGCAACGCGCCGGAACGGCCACTTTTTCCGGCGGAACCGAACCTCCGCTTGGACGGCCTTGACGGCCAGGCCGGTTCCTGTATGCCAAGCCGACGACACAGCCGCAGGGCGCCGCCGTTCATGACGACCGCACGCATATACAATCCCGCCAGGACCGCGATGCAATCCGGTACCGCCAAGACCAAATCATGGGTGCTCGACTTCGAACAGGCCTCGCCCAAGGCGGTCGAGCCGCTCATGGGGTGGACCAGTTCGGCGGACACGCGGCAACAGGTACGGCTGCGGTTTGACTCCAAGGACGAAGCCATCGCCTATTGCGAGCGCAATGGAATCCCGTATCGGGTGTTCGATGCCAATCCGCCGAAGCGGCGGGTCATGGCTTATGCGGACAACTTCGCCTACTCGCGCCGCGTTCCGTGGACGCATTGAGTACGGGACGGAGCGGCGTCGGAAGGCTTCATCGAACTTGCCATGGCGGCCACCACCGGCTTGGCATGCACCCGCCACCGCGATGATGCGTTGGTTCTGATAATCTGTGATCGTTTTCCGGTGGGCAATGTCGGCTGGCGCAATGACGTCATACCCTGGGGCCGCAGGCGATACTCAATATCCGTAACGAGACGCGCTGGTCGCCTTACGACGGCGCGCCCGTCGACAAAAAGTCTTCAACGCACGCATTGAGGGGCGGAAATCCCGGATGACATGGCCGTCCGTCATGGTAACCTAGGCCCAGCGCTTTTCATAACAACTCATAACGGCGCACGGATTGATCGCCTGGCCTCGTCGCGGGGGCCGGCAGAAGGAGGAACTCATGGCTCGTAGGGATAAAAGTCCACAAGGTTCGGCGGCAAAGGGACCGGATGTAAGCCGGCGCAAATTCATGGCAGGCGCCGCTCTGACGGGCGCCGCCACCGCCGCGTCGGGGCAAGTCCAGGCCGCGACCGCGCCGGCTGTTGAGGTCGCGGCAACCCCGCCGCGGCTCCCGTCAGCGCTGCGGCCCAATGCCCAGATGGCTGCGGCCGAAACCGGGACGCCTAAGGAACTGGCGAAGGCCGTCGGTCCGGATGGGTCGGACTTCATGGTCGACGTCATCAAGACCCTGAACATCGATTATGTCTGCTCGAACCCGGCGTCGAGCTTCCGCGCCCTCCATGAGTCGCTGATCGATTACGGCGGCAACAAGAAGCCGGAGTTCATCACCTGCACCCATGAAGAGACGTCGGTCGCCATGGGCCACGGCTATTTCAAGGCCACCGGCAAGCCGCTGATGATGCTGTGCCACGGCACCGTCGGCCTGCAGCATGCCACCATGGCGATCTATAATGCCTGGTGCGACCGCGTGCCGGTGATCTGCATCGGCGGCAATGACCTCGACGCCGCCTACCGGGCGCCGGGCGTGCCGACCTACCACTCGGCCCAGGACATCAACGCGATCGTGCGCGACTACACCAAGTGGGACGATCAGCCGGTGTCGCTGCAGCACTTCGCGCAGTCGTTCGTGCGCGCCTACAAGATCGCGATGACGCCGCCTCATGAGCCGGTGATGATCTCGCTCGACCTCGGCCTGCAGCAGGAGCCGGTGCGGGCGCACGAGCGCGAGACGCTCTACATTCCGAAATATGTGCCGACGGCGCCACCCCAGGCCGATGGCGCTGCCGTCAAGGAGGCGGCGCGGCTGCTTGTCAATGCGGAGCGTCCGGTCATCATCGCCGACCGCGCCGCCCGTACGGCGAACGGCATGAAGCTCCTGGTCGAGCTTGCCGAAGCGCTGCAGGCGCCGGTGATCGACCAGCGCGCCCGCATGAACATGCCGAACACCCACTATCTCAATCAGACCGAGCGCACCGCGGCGCTGATCTCCAATGCGGACACGATCATTGGGCTGGAGCTCGGGGACTACTGGGCGACCGTCAACGCCTTCATCGACAACGGTCATGGCGGCCTCGGCGTCAACGAGGCCCGCATCAAGCCCGGCACCAAGCTGATCGGCATCTCCTCGATCGGCCTCGTCACCAAGTCGAACTACCAGGACTTCCAGCGCTTCCAGAGCCTCGATATCGACATGGCGGGCGATGCCGAAGCGAGCCTTCCGGCCCTGATCGAAGCCGTGAAAGCGGCGGTTTCGTCCGACCGCAGGGCCGCGATGGAAAAGCGCGGCGAAGCTTTGAAGAAAGCCCGCGCCGACGCCCACGAGCGCACCAGGGCAGCAGCAGCGGTGGCCTGGGACGCGAGCCCGATCTCGACCGCGCGCCTGTCGGCGGAAATCTACGCGCAGATCAAGGACCTTGACTTTTCGCTGGTGAGTTCCGCCAACGTCAGCGGTTGGCCAAACCGGCTGTGGCGCATGGAAAAGCACCACAACTGGCTGGGCGGATCGGGCGGCGCGGGCCAAGGCTACAGCGCCCCGGCCGCGATCGGCGCGGCGCTCGGCAACCGCGACATCGGCGGGCGTTTCTCGGTCAGCATTCAGGCAGACGGCGACCTGATGTACACGCCCGGCGCATTGTGGACGGCGGCGCGCCACAAGATTCCGATCCTCAGCGTCATGCACAACAACCGTGGCTACCACCAGGAGGTCATGCATGTGCAGCGGCTCGCCAACCGGCGCAACCGCGTCGCGGCGCTCGGCATGGATCGCAGCCCGATCGGGACCAGCATCGAGAACCCCGACATCGATTACGCATCGTTGGCCAAATCGATGGGCTACTGGAGCGCCGGCCCGATCAAGGACCCGGCCGAGCTCGGGGGGACCCTGAAGCGCGCCGTCGAGGTCGTGAAGTCGGGTCAGCCCGCGTTCGTGGACGTGTGGACGCAACCGCGGTGAGGACCATTTCAATGAAGTCGCGTAGCGTTGTCATCGGGCTGGCGGCGTTCGCCGCCGGCCTCGTGCTCAGCCAAGCCAGCGCGCTTGCTGCCTCCGCCGAAAAAGGCAAGTCGGCATTTCTCCAGCATGGCTGCTGGCAATGTCACGGCTATCAGGGCCAGGGCGGGGTCACCGGTCCCAAGCTCGCCCCCAATCCGATACCGTTTGAGACCTTGTCCAACTTCGTGCGGACCACAAATCGGGCGATGCCGCCGTTCAGCAAAGAAATTCTGTCGGATGACGATCTGGCGGATATCTACGCCTTTCTGGCGTCGGTCCCGAAGGGCCCCGACCCCAAGGACATTCCGCTTCTCAATCCGTGAATGCCCGCTGTAGGGGCGACCTTTGTGGTCGCCCCCGCTTGCGCGCCGCGCCCCCGCGAGCGGATCGCTTAACTGTCGATTCCATTACGTCCGCCGGGAGCGGGCGACCACAAGGGTCGCCCCTACAGCATCCTTACGTCGGCATCCTTACATCGGCCCCAGTCCCAACGAGCGACGAAGCAAATAGCCGCGCCACCCTTTGCGCACTCCCCTGCTACTCCCCTTGGCAATCCCGTCCGGCTAATTATGTTGTGGCATCGGTAGCCTCGGGGTCGCCGTCTTGAACCTTCCCAACCTGATCACGATCGGCCGCATCTTGCTGGTGCCGGTCGTCGTTTGGGCGATCGGGTCGGGCCAGATGCAGATCGCGTTTCTGGTGTTTCTGATTGCGGGCGTAAGCGATGGGGTCGACGGCTTTCTCGCCAAGCGCTTAGGGATGACGAGCAATCTCGGCGCCCATCTCGATCCGCTCGCCGACAAGGTGCTGATCGTATCCATTTACGTTGCGCTGGGAATCACCGAGGCGGTTCCGCGCTGGATCGTCATCCTGGTCGTGTCGCGGGACATTTTGATTGTCGGTGGCGTCATGCTGGCATGGTTTCTCAGCAAGCCGATACGCGTGAAACCGGTGTTGGTATCCAAGCTCAATACTGTCGCGCAGATCATTTTCGCGTGTCTGGTGCTGGGTTCGCTCGCGTTCGGCTTGGCCTTTGAATCGGCGGAATACGTCGTCATGTTAACTGTCGCAGCTTTAACGCTCGCGTCGATCGGATTCTATGTGCGCGAGTGGGTGCTACATATGAGTGCTTCGGAAGTAAATTCATAGGTGTGACTGGCCCCCTCTTCCCTTCCTGGGAGCGCGGGCGTCTCGCCAAGGTGCCGTCATGAGCGATCCGGCTTTGCCGCGCCAGCTCAATCTCGCGCTCGGTCATCGGGAAAGCTTCGACCGCGCGGATTTTCTCTGCGGATCTGGCAACGAGACCGCGCTCGCCCTGATCGACCGCTGGACCGATTGGCCGGCGCGCGCCATGGCGCTGGTCGGACCGGAGGGCTCCGGCAAGAGCCATTTGGCGGCGATCTGGGCAAGAGCCGCCGGCGGACGCGTGGTCGCAAGCCGCGCTATCGACGCAGCGTCGGTGCCGCAGGCGCTCGCGAGCGGCGCATTGGCGATCGAGGACGCCGACCGCAGCGAATTCGACGAAGCGGCTTTGTTTCATCTGCTCAATCTCGCCCGGGAACAGTTCGCCTACGTCCTCATTACGGCGAGGAGGACGCCCGCGAGTTGGCCGACCAGACTGCCCGACCTCGCCTCGCGGCTGCGCGCATTGCCGGTGGTGACGCTCGATCCGCCTGACGATGCGCTCTTGGCGGCCGTTCTGGTGAAGCTGTTCACCGACCGCCAGCTTGCCGTCGACGGACGGCTGATCGAATTTCTCGTGCATCGCATAGAACGCAGCTTCGCGGCAGCGCGTGCCGCCGTGGCGGAACTCGACCGCGAGGCGATGCGGCTCAAGCGCCCCGTAAACCGCGCGCTGGCCGCCGAAATCCTGCGCGGTCGCGGCCCCTGACTGGTTACCCAAGCGGACCCTATATGAACTCAGGGTCTCTTGGCTTAGGATTGCCGTGGCCCGCCCCCTCCCTGCCCTTCCTGGGAGCGCGGGCGTCTCGCCCGCACTTGCGAAGATGCGGGCGAGACGCCCGCGCTCCCAGGAAGGGCAGGGAGGGGGACTTGGCCACAACCCCGAGGCTTCTATGGTGGACGTTGCCCAAGCCACTGCTTTACCTTACGAATCTATACAGGAACTGGACCATCACGAAGCCGCATCCGAGGGGTTCATCCCGGCCGATGGCCGCGGCCGTTACATCAACCGGGAACTTTCCTGGCTCCATTTCAACCGTCGGGTGCTGGAGGAAGCCGCCGATCCAAACCACCCGCTGCTGGAGCGGGTGCGGTTTCTGTCGATTTCAGCCAATAACCTCGATGAATTCTTCATGGTCCGGGTTGCTGGCCTCAAAGGCCAGGTGCGGGCCGGCATTGTTACCCGCAGTCCGGACGGTCTGACTCCTGCCGAGCAGCTTGTCTGCGTCTCCGAAGCTGTGTCCGCCCTTGTCGTCGATCAGCAGAACCGGTGGAGCGAACTGCGCCGGGAACTCGCCGCCGAAAACATCGTGTTGGTTGAGACCGATTCCCTCAAGAAAGCCGACCGCACCTGGCTTGCCGATCACTTTCTTCATAACATCTTCCCGCTTCTGACGCCGCTCGCGATCGATCCGGCGCATCCGTTTCCGTTCATTCCCAACCTCGGCTTCTCGCTGGCGCTGCAGCTCGACCATGCCAGCGACGGCAGGCCGATGAATGCGCTGATCCGCGTGCCGCCAAAGATCGAACGCTTCATCAGGCTGCCTGGGCGGGCGGAAACTGGCGCGCTGCGGCTGATCACGCTGGAACAGGTGACGTCACTGTTCATCCCGCGGCTCTTTCCGGGCTACATCGTGAGGGGGCATGGCGCCTTCCGGATCATCCGCGATTCCGAAATCGAAATCGAGGAAGAGGCCGAAGATCTGGTCCGTCTGTTCGAGACCGTTCTCAAACGCCGCCGGCGCGGATCGGTGATCCGGCTGGAAATGGAAGCCGCAACGCCGGCGGAGCTGCGGCGCTTCGTGCAGCGGGCGCTGTCGGCGGCCGACGATGAGGTGTTCCTGGTCGACGGCACGCTGGGATTGGCGGAGCTGTCGCAGCTGACCGGCCTCGACCGGCCGGATCTTGAATTCGTGCCTTATAATCCCCGGTTTCCGGAACGCATTCGCGAGCAGGCCGGCGATTGCTTTGCGGCCATCCGCAAGAAGGACCTCATCGTCCATCACCCTTACGAATCGTTTGACGTCGTCGTGCAATTCCTTCAGCAGGCGGCGCGCGACCCCGATGTCGTGGCGATCAAGCAGACGCTCTACCGCACCTCCAAGGACAGCCCGATCGTGCGGGCGCTCGCCGAGGCCGCCGAAGCCGGCAAATCGGTGACTGCGCTCGTCGAACTCAAGGCACGATTCGACGAGGAGGCCAACATCCGCTGGGCGCGCGATCTCGAACGTGCGGGCGCCCAGGTCGTCTACGGATTCATCGAGCTGAAAACCCACGCCAAGCTTTCGCTGGTGGTGCGGCGCGAGCGCGGATCGCTGACCTCGTATGTGCATGTCGGCACCGGCAATTATCATCCGGTGACGGCGCGCATCTACACCGACCTGTCATTCTTCACCGCCGAGCCGACGATTGCCCGCGACGTCGCGCGCATCTTCAATTTCATAACCGGTTACGCCGAGCCCGTGGATCTCGAGCGCATGGCCGTCTCGCCGGTCAATCTGAAGAAACGCATCCTCGAGCATATCGCGGCCGAGATGGCGCACGCCAAGGCCGGGCGGCCTGCCGCGATCTGGATGAAGATGAATGCACTCGTCGACCCGGTCATGATCGGCGCCCTTTACGAGGCGTCCGCCGCGGGCGTGCCGGTCGACCTCATCGTACGCGGCATTTGCTGCCTGCGGCCCGGCGTTCCAGGGCTTTCGGAAAATATTCGCGTCAAATCGATTGTCGGCCGCTTTCTCGAACATGGTCGCATTTATTGTTTCGGCGGCGGCTACGGTTTGCCGCATCCCAAGGCGGCCGTCTATATCTCGTCGGCCGATTTGATGCCCCGCAACCTCGATCGCCGCGTCGAAGCGCTGTGCCCCATCATCAACCCGACGGTGCATCAGCAGGTCCTCGATCAGATCATGCTCGCCAATTTCAAGGACAACGAGCAAAGCTGGATGCTCTTGCCCGACGGCTCGTCTTTGCGTATCAAGCCGGCATCCGGCGAGGAGCCGTTCAATGCGCACAAGTATTTCATGACCAATCCCAGCTTGTCGGGCCGCGGCGAATCCCTCAAGAAATCCTCGCCCCGCAGGCTCACTCAACGGCGTAACGTTGAATGAAGCTCACCGCGGCGGCGGACCAGCCAACGGCGAAGGATGCGGCCCCCTCCCTACCCTCCCCCGCCGGGCGGGGGAGGGTAGGAAGAGGCATTGCGGCGCAGGGCCGGATCGACAATGGTCCTCCGGTCGCCGTCATCGACATCGGTTCCAATTCGGTTCGTCTCGTCGTCTATGAGGGGCTGACCCGCAGTCTGACGCCGATTTTCAACGAAAAAATTCTGGCCGGGCTCGGCCGCGAGGTGGTGACCACGGGCCTGCTCGCCGCCGATGCGGTCGACAAGGCGCTGGCGGCGCTGACGCGGTTTCGCGCGTTATGCGACGCCATGAGCGTCGGCAAAGTGTGGGCAATCGCCACCGCGGCATGCCGGGACGCCCGCAACGGCCCCGCCTTTATCGTTCAGGCTGCAAAAGCGTGCGGCGCGCCGATTGATGTTCTGTCGGGCAAACGTGAAGCGGAACTGTCGGCGCTCGGAATCATTTCGGGGTTCCACAAGCCGGACGGCATTGTCGGCGATCTCGGCGGCGGCTCGCTGGAGCTGACCGATGTGCGCGGTCACCGGGCCAAATCCGGCGTCACGCTTCCGCTCGGCGGCCTCGCGCTGCAGGACGTCTCGGCGAAATCGCTCGCCAAGGCGGAAAAGATCGTCCGCGACAAACTCGGCCACGTTGCGCTTTTGAAGGGCGGCCGCGGCCGCGACTTCTATGCGGTCGGGGGCACCTGGCGCTCGCTGACGCGGCTGCACATCTCCCAAACCGGCTATCCGCTTCACGTGATGCACGGCTATGTGATTCCGGCATCCGAAGCGGTGGAATTCTCGCGCCTAGTGCGCCGGGTCGACCCGGAAACGCTGTCCAAGATCGAAACCGTGAACGCGGCGCGCCGTCCGCTGCTCGCCTATGCGGCCTTGGTGATGGAGCACGTGGTGCGCATCGCGCGCCCGCAGCGCATCGTGGTATCGGCGCTCGGCGTGCGCGAGGGGCTGCTGTTCGATAAGCTCGGCGATGCGGAGAAGAAGCGTGACCCGCTGTTGGCGGCGGCGCAGGAACTCAACGTGCTGCGCTCGCGTTCGCCCCGCCATGGCGAGGAGCTCGCCGATTGGACCGACAAATTCATGGCGTCCTCCGGCCTCGAGGAGACCAGCGAAGAGAAGCGCCTGCGGCGCGCCGCCTGCCTCCTTGCCGACATCGGTTGGCGGGCGCATCCGGATTACCGCGGCGAGCAATCGCTCAACATCATCTCGCACGCGGCCTTCGTCGGCGTCGATCATCCGGGCCGCGCGTTCCTCGCGCTCACCGTGTTTTTCCGCCACGTCGGCTTGGCCGCCTTTGCGGACGATGAATTGTCGCCGCATGTGCGCGAACTCGCGAACTCGCGCATGATCGACCACGCCCGCGTCCTCGGCGCCACCATGCGGGTCGCCTATCTGGTGTCGGGCGCCATGCCGGGGGTGCTGCCCAATACGCCGCTCGTCGTGGAGCGCGGCAAGCTGAAACTCAAGCTCTCTGGCAAGTACCGCGACCTCGCCGGCGAGCGAGTGTTCGCGCGGCTGAAACAGCTGGCGCGGCTGATCGGCCGCGAGCCCGTGATGCTGGCGGAGTGATGAGGTCCCGAGCCGATATTGCGCTCGCAGGTCCGCTCAATGCCCCTGCGCCATCAGGTCGATCACGTGGAAAAGGAGACTCATCAAACAGGAACTTGCGCGCACTTTATGGGTTACTGGTTTAGTCCTTGTTTCTGGGTCTCCGCAGGGCGAGCCGCAGCGGGTCCCGGGTAACCTAATTGTTCCTACGATGATAATCGCCTGTACATCGCGCTGCGATCGAAATCTTTCTTCAGAGAGCGGACCATGACTGTTGTTGACACCAGCGACAATACATCCGGCCACCTACGGGTCTTGATGAATAAAGGCGTAACGGGGGTTGGCCGCTATTACTCGTCGCGCGCATGGAAGCGGCTCACGAAGCCGGAGGCGACGGCCTTGAGCGATGCCGGCATCCAGATCTTCGCGGTGTTCGAGGACAAAGGAGATCCTGAGCTTTCCGTCAGTAAGGGCATCCACGACGCCCAAATCGCCCTGCAGCAAGCGACCAGCATTGGGCAACCTCAGGGAAGCGCGATTTACTTCGCCATGGAGCACCTGCCCAATGGCTACAATGATTCGCACCTTCCGGGCATCAGAAACTATTATCAAGGTTTGAAGGAAGTGCTCGACGGCAAGTACAATCTCGGCGTCTACAGTGACGGCATCGTCTGCGATGCGCTGCTCAGCGGCGGCTTATGCGAGTATGCTTGGCTGAGTGCGTCGACCGCCTTCCCCGGATCCAAAGATTTTGATCGCAGCGGGCGGTGGGCACTTGCGCAGCGGAAGGTCGACCTCGACTGGTCCGGTCTGAGCATCGATACAAATGACGCCAAGGACGACTTCGGCGCCTTCCGGCTTGGTGTTGCGGCGCCTGTCGCGATCGCCAGGCCTTCCCTGAAGCCCGCAGCGGTCGCGGCGGCACGGGCGTTTGCGCCCAGAACAGCCACCCCGGCCATTTCGGCGACAGGTTGGACGCTGCTGGTTCGACGGCTGCGCACCGAGAAGCGAGCATCAAAGCCCAATGCCCGCACCGTCGGGATGTATCAGGTCTATGTCGATGGTCAGCCCGTGGCGGGTCTGGCCGGTATGACTGTCGAGCGAGAAGGACCCGGTGACAACGGCCCGGTCGGGAAAGCCGGCCACCGCTGCATCGAGTCCGGCACCTACCCGTTGCGCGGCCATGACACAGAGAACTACGCCACCGTTGGCTTCGCGACCGACGGCGATCATCCGCGTCCCGCAATCGAGGTTGGCGATACGGCCGGCCGCACCGCCATTCTCATCCATCCGGCGTCCGGTTACGGCAGCACCATCGGATGTATCAACCTCGCTGGACGCCTTGATGACGCGGACTCCGACTTTTCGCTGACGGACAGCACGGCGCGGGTCGTTGCCCTCGTCAACGACTTGCAGCGAGACGCCGGCGGCGCGCTGCCTCGCGAGGGTGCCATCGCGAATTGCCATCTTGTTGTGGTCGACCCCCCTATCGACCAAATCGGCAGCCAGCCGCTGCGTCTCGGCTCGCATGGTCCGCTGGTCAGGGACTGGCACGCCTTCCTGACGGCCCAGGGGTTCAGCATTGGTTCAGCCGATGCCGACGGCAGCTTCGGCACCCACACCCACAAGGCGACGGTTGCGTTCCAGAGTGCCCACGGCCTCCGCGCTGACGGCGCCGTCGGTCCGCGCACGATCGCAGTCGCAAGGCGGCTCGGTTTCGGTGCCCCGTCAGCACCGGTCCCAGCCGCGCCGAGCGCTGGCAGGTTTGATGCGGTCGCGGCTAAGACGAGCCGGATGATAACTCCAACAGCGACGTCCGCAGCGGTCATCGCGGCCGGGCCGAGCCGCGCTGTGGCGCGCCGCGTGAGATCGGCGACAACGAGATCGCAGCCACGATCCGCAGGGCGCTCCAAACACCCTCGAAAGGTGCGACGCACTAGAGCCTGAGGATCATGGCTAAGGAGATTGGCCACGCCCTCAACCGTGCATCGCATCTGGCGCGCCTTCGGACTGCAGCCGCACGGCGTGGAGAGGTTCAAACTCTCGTCCGATCCGTCGTTCGTGGAGAAGGTATGTGACATCGTCGGGCTCTACTTGTCGCCGCCCGAGCGCACCGTCGTGCTCCTGCCCTGTGATGGGAGCCCGGCGCCGATGACATGACCGCTCGGCTCTCCCCACCACATCTATTCGGCCCTTGTCATAACTCATTGCGCTTGCAGCGCCGGCATGATGCACCAATTTATGCCGCGCGGTTGCTCTCCTCCCGCCTTGCTCCAGTCACACGATGGTGGCCTCTTGCGCCAACCCAATCGGAGGAGGGGAGATACCGATGAGCTCCACGCGATCCGAGTTCCCCGCGGACCTGTTAGCCGGCGAGCCATCGGTCGCGCGACCGCGGCCCCGCAAAAGACCCTTGCGCTTCCTGATCGCGGTCGGCATCGGGGTTGCCGCCACGCTGGCGTGGCAGTCCTATGGCGATGTGGCCAGAGAAATTATCGCAAGCTCCTACCCGCAGCTTGGCTGGCTGGCGCCGCAGGCTGCCGCTGCCCAAGCCGCTCCCACGACGATCGCGGCAGCCACCGCTTCTCTCGATCAGCAAGAGCTCAAAGCGGTGTCGCTTGGCCTCGCGGCGGTGAGGCAAAGGGTCGACCAGCTCGCGGCCCAGGTCGCCGCCGGCCAGGAGCAGATGACGCGCGACTTCACCACCAAGCTGCATGCGGTCGAGCAGGACATCCTTGACAAGATCTCCGGGCCGGCGCCGCAGCCAGCCGCTGCTCCGGCCCGCAAGCCCGTGCCGTCGCCCTCGCAGGCGGCGCCGTTGCGCTGATCTTCGGAACGGGCGGCCGCGCCATGGCCTTGCTGGCCCGCCAAAGGTCGCGCTGAAGACCCTCAGCAGGGCATCGCGAGCAACAGGCCGGACGATGCGCGCAATGGTCGCGCATGCGTCAGCGGGGCATCAACCCAAATTGTTGCCGGCAAATCGCTCGCCTAGTAAGCTAAAAATTTGCGGTCCTAACCAATAGGCGCACGCATGATATATGACAAATTATGGGAAATTGCGGAGCGCGCCGACTGGCGCCTCATGATCGCCGAATACAATGCGTTGGCGATCGGCGCATTTGTGGTCGCAGCAGTGCTGATATGGAGCAGAATTCGATTGTGGAGGCGAATCCGCAGGATTGAGAACCAACTTAAGAAAATGGAAAAGAAAGTCAGTATATTGGAAGTGCAAGAGTCGGGCCGCTTGATGCGCTTGATGAAGGAGCTGAACGCAAAATCCAGAGTGAGGGTTGATCCTCGCGATGCGGCGGCGGAAATGAGCGGTGGCGATGTTGTCGGGCTGATGACGTCGCCTCCCACCTCGCCTGCGCAGGGCGATAGCGCAAAATCAGCAAAACTGCCCGGCTAGTAAGAGGCCGTTAACGTCGAAACCAGTTTTGCATTCGGCCTGACCGCAATCCGCTCAAGAAAACGCGTACTGCACGCGGGCTTGCGCTCAGTGTCTCGCCAATTTATGCCCCGCGGCCGCTCTCCTCACGCCTTGCTCCAGTCACATGAAGATGGCCTGTTGCGTCTGTCCGGCCCGGGGAGGGGGAGATGGCGACGAGTTCCAGGCTGAGGGTCGCACTGTCGGAGTTCTCCGAGGGCCGCTGGGCTGCCGAGCCCCCGATCGACCCGCCTCTGCACCCGACCGAACTGGACCTGATCCAGAACATGCGGTCCTCGCGCGTCAAGCGTGCCTTGCTCGTCCTCGCCGGCTTTCTGATCACGTTCTGCATCGGTATTGCGGCCACCCTCGCTTGGCAGTCCCACGGCGATACGGTCAGAGGAATGGTCGCGAATTTGTCGCCACAGCTCGCCTGGCTGGCGCCGCAGGCCGCGCCTGTTGCGGAGGCTGCCCCCACCGCGTCCGCCGCGAGCGCTTCTCCCGATCAGCTCGCAGCCATATCGCGCAGTCTCGCTGTTGTGCGCCAAAGCGTCGACAAGCTCGCCGCTGACATCACCAAGCTGCAGGCGACCAAGCCGGACACGGTCAGCCCGGACATCCGGGTCAGCAGGACCTCCCCTCCTCCACCGCCGGCAGCCGGCGCCCCGGGGCGCAAGCCCGGCACGCCGCCGGCCCCGGCGCCGCAGGTCCGGTGACTTCCGGAGACGGAAGTGACCGCCCGGATCTGTTAAGGCATTGTCGTATATGAACGTCATGAAGGTCGTCCCCGCGCCTATGACCGGCGGGCGAACAAGCTGTTCTCGCCAGCAGAGCGGGCAGCGGCGGAACTCGAAATCGCGCTGGCGCCGACCGCATGGCCCGTGATCTCCCGGCCGGGGCATTCCAGCTAAGCCGGATAGCGTCCTTTTGCTGGGGAGATCGTGGCCATGGCACGGCTTCTGTTGGCTTTCACCGTGACAATTTTGATGGCCGGGTGAGACCAAAGAGGCCAATGAGACGATTACGCCGGGCGGCACGGCGACCGACAGCGACCGCGGCACTTGCGGCCGCGCCTGGATCGCAGTTAACTTTAGAACGAAAAGGCCCCGACCAAGGCTTTTCACGACCAGTTCAATGAGGTTTTTGATCGGCAGCATCCGAGTGCAAGGCGTAGCGAGCCGAAATCATGCGAGTTGTCTTCATCGCCGCCATGCTGGCCGCGCTATCAGTGCCAGCCCGTAGCGAATGCCTTCGCAGCGCTGACGCTGTGTGGAATGCGCATCCCGGATCACACGCCACATGGCGGCTGCGGCTGCCGGGACATGAGGGAACGAAGTGCTGGTTTGCGAGAGGTTCAACGAACCTGCACACGCCGAGCGTCCGAGAGGCCCCTGTTGCGGATTCTCCGCGCGGGGCGGCGAGGGCCTCGGCGGCCGATCGACCTGACGAAAGGCCGGCCCGATCAAATTCTCAGGAGACCGTGCCTCCCAGCACGCGTGAGCCATCCTCGATCCTGATGTGGGGCACGCCGATGCGGATCGATCCGACGTGGGAAGAGATGTTCACGCGGCGGGAGCGTGGTTCCGCCGAGTGATCTCCAGCACGCCGCAGCCGTGACCGCCGGGCGACGCGGGAGGCCGCGCCGCAATCAGCGCAAGCCTCGCCAGCGGGATGAGGATCAACGGCGACGCAAGCCAGCAGCGCGGATCTGTTTGACGCCTTTTGAGCCGGCCGCCGATTCGATCCAACCGTCAGCGCGCGGTCGGTACCTGCGCCGACCGCGGAACGGGTTTGCGTGCCAAAGCAGGGGCCGGCCGCGGCGCGGGCTCTGAATTCTTGTGATGGGTCTGCTGCTCGATCGCCTGCAGCTTGGTGATCTCGCGCGTCAGCCGCTCCTGGCCAGCGGTGAGCTGGTCAACATTGCGCGCCATCCGTTCCTGGCCGGCCGTGAGTCTGTCGACATTGCGCGTTGTCTGCTCTTGAGTGACGGCGATGCGGTCGACGCTTTGCCGCATCGCATCGAGATCAACCGATACTGTATTGAGCCGTTGCTGATCGGGAGAAGACGCAGCTTGCGCCGCCAGCCCGATCGCGTCGGGAGCGCTATACGCAATTGGTGCGGTCCGCGGCGCCAAAAAGCCAAGCTGCGGATACGAGCTCGTGATGATGAGCCTCGCCACATCGCCGTAGGACTGCCAGGCCAAGGTGGCAGCCACACCGATGCAAAACGTGATCAGTAAGCCGTTGAGGCTGAGCATGGCGTTCGTCCTGCACCGCGGCTCCAACGCGATCATGGGTGATCCCGCTCGCGTCAAAGCAGCGCCGCCTCCGGCCGCATGGGCATATAAGCCGAGCGACACCTGAAGTTGAAACGTACAAACATCAATAATGTTCCGCGTGACGTTCATTACCAATCCCAGGGAGAAGGACTGCGAGTGATCGGCGCCCGCAACGCCCACATCCGCGCTTGACGTCGAAACGAGGAATTCGGAACGGGCTGATGGGACCGGCGTTGATTGTCGCGATGGGCGGCAACGCGAGGACTTCCCTATGGCGTCGTCCCCTCGAAAACGTCGTCTCAGCCTGAAAGCGCGCCAGGCGCTGGAGCTGCTCGCCGTCGACCAGCGCGGCCTGGCCGAGGCGCTGCTGCTCACCTACGGCTTCACCCGTGATCTGCTCGCCGGCCTCGTCTACACCGGGCTTGCAACAGCACAGCGGCAGACCGTCAAAGCTGGCGGCAAGACGATGAGGGTCGTTCGCATCAGGATCACTGAAGCCGGGCGGAGGGCGCTTGACGGCTAACGCGAGGTTCCGTCCCCAGAGTCCGGCAGGGTGATTCTTAGCCACCCCCAAACGGTCGGAATCACATGACGCAGAATCAGCTTAGCTGGTCGGGGCAGCAGGATTCGAACCTGCGACCTGGAGTACCCAAAACTCCCGCGCTACCAGACTGCGCTATACCCCGCCAGGGTCCATGGGCAAGAGACGCCCATGCAGGCGATGCCCTCGCATCGATACACGCTTCCACCGACACCGGCAATGTCTCGTAGCGCCGCCCCAAAAGGCGTCTCGCAGAACGCCTCCGATGCCGATTCGACGACCAGCGAATCAATGCGAGGCGACAAAATGCGTTCCGCCGTCCGGACGGACCTCCGGCGCCACCATGCCCTTGGCATAGCGGCGGCTCGCCCCGGCACCCGCTGCCCTGCAGGGACCATCATAAACGACTTCAATTGAGGCAATTTCTCAGGCCAAGCGATCGACGGGTTTCTGCCAACCCATTGATACGTAGCTCGGGTATTTCAACATCCGATGATGGCTCGCTGGCGGGTTGCAGCGCGCGGACAATTCCATGACCTCATATTGGTTTCGATTGGGGTAACACAGTATACCCAGGGAGGCTATATTATATACGTAGGGCGTCTATATTATATTATCTATAATATTGTTACAGATCGACAAGTGTTATCTCGGTTTATACTTGACACGTATCCGTTCAATGACGAGTATCGACAGCGCCGCAATAAACACAATCACAGTCGCGCATCGCGTTGCAAAACGTCTTCGACGCTGAGCAACGCTGTCATCGGTCAAGGGGGGGCGTATGTCGGTAGTTGGAAAGGGCCGCCGTTGTGGCCGCGTAGTTGCGTGTCGTTCTGGCTTATTTACAACATCGAATTCCGTGGCACTTGTTCTGCTCACGGCCAGTCCCGCGGCGGCTCAATCGGCCGCAGAAGGCAATCGGAATCCCACCGCATTCAATACGCGCGGCTTCACCGGCAACGGCACCGTCATGACGCTCTATGACGGAACCGGCTCTACGTCGGCGCCGGCACCCTCACGTTCCCCCTCGACAGCTGGTCGGCCGACAGAATCGAAGTGCTGCGCGGCCCCGCTTCGGTCATGTATGGCGAAGGCGCGATCGGCGGCGCAATCAATATCATTCCGAAAGGGCCTCTCCCTTTCGCTCGCAACGAAGCCGAGGTGTCGTTCGACACGAACAGGACCAGACGGATTGCCGTCGATAGCGGCGGGCCGATCAGCAAGGATGTCGCATACCGATTTGCCGCGACTGGCAAATGTCGGACGGATGGGTCGATCGTGACAACACGTCCAATGGGGCGCGTACTGCAGCCGTACGCGTGCAGTCGGCCGACAATGTCGCCTGGACGCTGTCGACGGACTATGCCGACCGCAAACCGTCACGCTACTTCGGAACACCGCTGATCAATGGCCGCCTCGACGAGTCGCTGCGGTTCACGAACTTCAATGTCGGCGACAGCAATATCCACTATCGGGACAGCTGGATCAGGGCGGCAGCCGCAATTGGGTGTTCCAATATGCGCTCGGCCAGAAACAGCGCCGCATGACGCTGGGCTCGGCCACCGCGGTCTCGCTCGTCAAGGCCAGAGAGATCGCCAGCGAGTTGCACGCCAATGCTGCCATCGCATCGTCGGGACGCATACCTGATCGCCGGGTCAGGTTATACTGGCCGCGTTTCGGAAGGGGGAGGAGCTATGCGAACAGCCATCTGCGGCGCCTTGATGGCGCTGGCAATCACGACGGCGAGCGCCCAGCAAAGCTTATTCTCGGCAAATTCTGTCCTGCCGGGTTGCAAAGCTGTGTTCGAGGAGGGTCGGGGCTTAGGCCGCCAGGACACGGGCTACTGTGTGGGAGCGATCAACGCGCTGACTTTCCTGTCACCCACCGAGTGCATCGAGATCCCGGATGAGGTCACGTTCTTGCAAATATTGCTGGTCATCGTCCGCTTCATCGAGGCGCATCCGCAGAGAATGGATGACGCGTTCGTGGGGTTGGCTTTCGAGGCGCTGCTCGAAACGTGGCCATGCCGCAAGTCACCGGGCCCACCGCCCTGATCGACGTGTTACCCCGGGCGAAGCGAGGGCCCGTCACCGCCGGCCCTTTTTCACCTGCCCATCGAAGACCCTGTAGGCTAAGCGGCAATCGGTCATAATGCTATCGATGGTAGCCGCGAATGTGCCAGGGCACCTTGGATGCTTGAAAATAAATTCCAACCATCCAAGGACGTCGGACCAAGCGGCTCCCTCGATCAGCTTCCGAACCGAACGCACAGCATTGTAGCCGGAAGGGAAGTCATCCAGCGTGTGATGATAGCGGACCTGCGCATCCTGCAACATCTGGAACCAAGGTTGGCCCAGGATGTACTCGTAGGCTCCTTGTTGCTTTGCCCTCTCAAGTTCTCGCTTCAATGCCGACCAGGTCACGGCACGGAATTCTTGCGAAATCTCGGCGCGCTTTAGTTGGACCGGCAGCGGTTCGAGCCCTTGCGCCTGCGCAAATGTAAGACGCCTTTCGCTCAGAGTCTGTCCGGAGAGTTCAGGCCGGATTGCAGAGTTTTCTGAGCATGAGGCGGATTGATGCGAGGCGCAAGAACGCGAGCGCCTTTCTGTTGAGGTTCTCCCAATCCTTGGCGAGCCGTCGGCAGCGATTGA